>JAABUP010000919.1_pt1 | contig 63141 bp, 74 predicted proteins | sample 5559201 | NCBI WGS metagenome assembly JAABUP01 (sample SAMN10711887, study PRJNA513373) | rock metagenome | isolation source: Antarctica rocks | place: Antarctica
TGGGAAATTGTCACCGTGCTTGGGAAGTACATAAATTTGCAACAAATAAGAGTCTCTTAGCAGGACACCAGGTATCAGATACCACTGTTACGATCAACATGTCGACATGGAAGTCATCATTCACAGATTTACATACAGACAACTTGTCTGAGATAAGTGAAACCTTGCAGGAGGTCTGCAATCCATGGATATGGCCACATGCATATACCATGTCATAGTATGGCTCATGTGACAAATAAAACTTGCATGCTACATGACTTTACTTCTTCACTAGCAGGACAGTGCGTGCAGAACAATTGCAGTGCGCACAGTCTTCGAGCTTCCTCAAACAGCTCAGACTACACGAGCAACCTCAGGCTTGCGGGCTTCTTCCGGAGATGCAGTTGACGGTCAGCACACACGATGACAAAGTCTTCACAATCGAGGTAAGCTGATCAGTAACGTGCTGGAGTACTAGCATCCTGGAGAGCAAGCCTAACTTTCCAGCACTGGACTGCTCGGCTCTCTGACACTTGTTTGGTCTGTCCAGGTTGACGCAGACACCGACACAGGCACCCTACAAGCAATCCTGGAAGCCGAGACAGGCCTTCCTGTTGAACAGCAGGCTGTGTTTCACAATGGGAAGTTGCTACCAAGCAGGTATGGTGTGGTACTTATGTTGTCTGTAAAAGCCCAGCTGCTGGTTGACCGAGTGGAATTGATTTAGTTTGCTTTGTTTTGGCAGCGGCACACTTCAGGCAGCACAGGTACAGGACAATGACCTGTTGATGCTTCAACCCCGGCCAGTAGCACGCCCACAATCTCAGCAAGCTCAGCAGACCCAGCCCATGGCTCGCAACAGAGATGGCACTTTGCAGAATCCGCAAGCTTTCCTTGACTCCTGCCTCAGCAATCCTGCGACTATGGCTAAGCTGCCCCCTAATCTACGGGATGCTGTCAGCTCTGGCGACATTGACTCTGTGCAGGGTGTTTTCAGACAACTTCAGAGGGAGGCTGAGCAGCGGCAAATGGAGGCTCAATTGATCAGACCAGGGGCAGACCCTATGGATCTGGAAGTGCAGGTATGCTTCTTCCGGCTCATAGCACTCAACAATCACTGCGGCCACTGCTTTGCAGCTTTGTGTTCTACACTTCCTTCAGCTAAGCACAGGAAGCTTTTGGCATGTCTCTCTCAAGGCAACTCGACGATGCATCCTCTGTTTGCAGGCCAGGATTGCAGAGTATATTCGGCAGAAAAATGTTGAGGAGAACTATGAAGCTGCAATGGAGTTCAACCCAGAAGTCTTTGCTCAAGTGACCATGCTGTATGTCACCATGGATGTAGGTACTTCTCAATGCCTCCAAAACATGACTCAAATGTGGCTAGTAAAATTTTTTGCACTCTCACTTTTGCAGTATGTTGCATACTACAGCATGTAGCGTTTTCAAAATCCACTTTTCATCATGAACTATAGTCAAGTTCTCAGGCATCAATCATGCCATAAGCACATTGCCATGGCATTGCATATTCCTAGCCCAACAGCTTGTGTTGCTGAAGGTAAACGGCAACAAAATGGCAGCTTTCATAGACAGTGGTGCGCAGTCCACCATCATGTCGGCGAAGTCTGCTGACCAATGCAACCTTCTTAGGCTGATGGACACACGCTATCAAGGCATTGCCAAAGGCGTGGGTACCTCCAAAATTCTGGGGCGTGTGCATCAGGTAAGCTCCCATCACACCAACACATTGCCTGCTGCATGTTGAGTCATCTTGAATCTCGTCATCTCAGCAACGAAACGTCTTGGGCTGTGCATCAGGAACCATGTCATTCTGCTGGTCTAATGCTTAGCAGTTGCAGCATCATACCCATGATATGTACATGTCCACCTTTTGTCTTGAGCACTCAGGTGGGTATCATATCCATACAGCGTTGCAATTCGCCTGTGATATAATTGGCGCTTGTCAATGCAGCATGCTGTTTGTGTAGGCGCCGTTGAAGGTCGGCACTCAGCATGTCTCAGCCAGCATCACCATCCTAGAGGATGACAGCATGCCATTCTTGTTCGGCCTGGACATGCTGCGGAGCTACCAATGCTCCATAGACCTTCACAAGAATGTGCTGCGGTTTGGCAGCATCAGCAATGTAGAGCTGCCTTTCCTAGCTGAGCATGAGCTGCCTGCAAAACTGAGAAGGGAGAGCAGTGATGTGGCTGCTGGGGGGGTGGGTGAGGGGTCTGCCCCCGGCCCAGCTACCCTTCCCAATGGTAGTGGGGCACCAGGTCAGCCACACTGTGACTGCTTTGTGTCCGATGACAACAATTGTCCAGATCTGATTTGCTGCATAGCATATGCCTAGGTGTACTACAATTATCCTCCAAGGGCTGAGGCTGTGGCTGTCTAATGCAAACATGTGAGATGTGTGCTATGCAAGCTTGACGATAGTCTGCTCACTCCTGCTCTTGGCACGGTCTGGCTACTCTAAGCACCAGCATGTGCGCCTTGTTTGTTTGCTCGATGGATATGATTGCATTGTAACACCTCTGTCAATAGCAGCTCTATACAGGCATCACTTGAAAGCTTCAGTATATCCTGTATACCATGGTGGTTGCACATTGCACGTTCAAATATGACTGATTATAGAATATAACCATTGGAAGTTGCACATGCTGTTGCCAGGGGGTTTAACATCCGTCTTGAACCCTACTCCTGCAAGCGCACCACAGAGAGCAGCAGCTGCTGCAGCAGCAGCCAGGGCAGCTGGAGCAGCAAGTCCTAGTGGCACTGCACAGCCATCCAGCACAGCACCAACAGCTTCCGCTCAACCTACAGCAAGCACTCCTGCAGGTACATGTACTGCACGCCTGTCACACACAAAATGCTTGCTCAGTCTACCAATGCTGTCTTGCAGTGTAGGGAGGTCTAGTTTAGCTCACCCACATGCATTGTTATCAGCTGCAAAGATGGTGTTGCGCATGCGTGCTGTCTGCACCACTTTGCCTTGGTAGTGCAGCACGATAGCTGCAGAAGCTCCTCAGCAGCTGTCCTGATAGCATTTGTTGAGTGTTAGTGACTCATTCACCAACACATGTTGACATTGTGTTGTAGTGGCACTAAAGAGCAGTGTGCTTGCAGGCAATGCTCAAGGCGCAGCAGTGCAGAGGCTTATGGGGCTGGGTTTTGGGCAGCAGGAGTGTCAACAGGCGCTGCAGATGTGCAATGGCAATGAAGACCAGGCTGCATCATTCTTGTTTGAAAGTAGCATGGGTGGCTGATGGCTGAATTGTTGAATTGAAAGTTGTGTTTCTTGACAGCACCCTCTTGCAACTCCTCTGCCCCCCAGCAGACTGTAGCACGTTGACAGGCAGATGCAACAGATGCTTTGCTTGATTGTACAAACGTCATGCTACCCCCTTGGAAGGATGCATCAGCTAGTGACAGGTCAGCAGTCGCTCAGCGCAGTGACAGGCTTTCATGGTGCTGCCACTGTCGCGTGCACTTTGGCAATTCAGTTTGCACCAAATGACATAAAATGTCAGTCACCTCAGGCTAGCTTGTAGCACTGGCTGCAGAAGAAAGTTATGTTGTCAACCATACGGGTTGTCAACCATACGGGTTGTCAACCATATGGGTCGACCATATAGATGCATCCCAGGCTCTCCACGTGAGCTGACAGGGCCAAAGTTTATGTTATAGGCTTATCAAGCATAAGGCTCACTGCAGCAAGACATAGAATACGCAGCTTGCCCAATACCGTATAGCACATTGTGTTGGAATAAGCTGGCAAGTGCTGAGCCAAGTCCCTTATGGGTTCCTATGAAGACTTTGCACGTTGACAGTTTGATGGACGATTTGGCGCAGGCGCAAGCAACAAGAAAGCTCCTACTGCCGGCACAGTGCTCTGTCCCCATCTGCCAACGGCAAAATTTACGAGTCTCTTTGACCCAGTCTTTGACCTGAGAGAGAGAGATTGCAATGCTGTCTCAGGCTCTGAAACCAGACGAGAAGTCGAAAGACGAAGAAGCTTCCGGAAGAAGCAAGAGCATTTCGGAAAGCTGAAACTTCTTGTTCATAAGGTAGCTGCAGCGAGCATCGTTTCTCCACCGTCGCCTTATCCAGCGCTGCTACAATTACGCATCCATTCCTTTGCTGCTATGTCTTACCGGACAATCTATGAGATTGCGCCGTTGGTGTCAAGCAGGCTGCGCTCGTCAGGCAGCTCAGGAGCTCTCAGTCGGCCTTGCCGCAACTTTGGTGCTGTAGCTCGTGCCACAACACTCACAAACAATCCGTGGTTTAGTGACTTCGATGACTTCTGGCTTCGACCCGCTCCTCGATAGCTCTCGGACACGCTGTTTGACCTGGCTTCTCCCTTCCCAATATCCAGCCACGCTTCACGACTGATGGTGCGCGTAGTGCTGACACATCGTCACCATCTCTGCTGCTTTGCTTCGTTCAATACGTGATGCGTCGCCGGACACTCCTATTAGGATTCCTTGATCATACCTTCCTTGTCCGGAGTCGACGTATCTCTCACGTGTATTGTTAGTGTGCAGAGCGAGGCATTGACCAGCCATCTCATCACAAGGCATCCACGCCTGTCATCAGCACAAGACAGCGCCTCATTGCCAACTACCAGAGTGACTTTCGGAAGCGTTAAGGAGGGAGACAGCTCCATCACCTTTGCAGCAGCAGTACCCGGCCTCACCAAGGCAGACATCAAGGTAGCTCGTCCATTTTTGCTGCTCCGCGTCGCTGCTAGCAACAGAGTGTGTGTCATGTCATTCGTCCAAGCATACACCTTGTGCCTTGCTTGTGCAGTGCATGATGGGGCTTGCTTGCTGAAGCAGGCAACTGACACCCATGTTCCATTTCTGCAGGTCAAGATGACCGCAGATAAGGTACTTGTCATCTCAGGGCAACACAACTCCAACAATGAGACTTCAGTGGATGGTCACACCCACATCCACCATATCTCCAGCAGTTTCACTAGGAGATATCAGCTACCCAGCAACACAGACACAGATGGCATCACTGCAAAGTTGGAGAACGGTGTGCTTACACTGCATGTCTCCAAAGCAGTCACTCCTCAGATGCCTGATAAGGAGATACATATTCAGAGTTCACCAGCTGAAGCAGCCAATGCGCCATCAGTTCCAGCAGCTGACAATGTTGTTTAGGGACAGAGCGAGGGGGATGCAGTGTCATCTCACATCGACACAGCAAGTGCTACAGCAGGTGCTACAGACAAGGAACAAAATGGCCCAGCAATTACTGCATGAGCAGGCAGACTCAAGCCATTGCACAGGGGTTACGTTGTATTGACATAGACATGATGTAGATAGTGTGAAACCTGACATCAAGAATCCAAATAGTAGCGTTGTATCGTCATTATCAAGTCAGACTTACAGAGCGTTTACAGACGCCTGGGTTGTGAAGCATAATCGAGCTGCTGCTCAGGGCTCTTTGCTTTTGCACTTGGAAGTGTGCGACACATAAGTTGCAAACAAGGCCACTGTGCAGCTGGTTGTTAAACACCGTATGCTGTTACAAACACTGGAGTTTACAGCCAAAAAAGATTCATAACAATATGTGCTTTCAAAATATACTCTGTACGTGGGTGCAATGTAGTGGCCAATTATGACATGTAAGCAAGCACGACCCTATGAATCGGACAATCGTCTCAACTCAGTATTGGGCAGAACAGTAATTGTGCATCTAAATCAAACTAAGCAAATCACAGACTTTGCACAATCAACATCAGGCACTGATCAAGACACGTTGAACAGAGGGAAAATATAGGCAGGTAGCAACGTTGCCGCCTTGTCCAAAATTTAGTATTGCAAACAAAATGGGCCCTGAATCACTAGACACATGTGCACCGTTGTGCAGACTCCCAACGACCCACAAAGTCATCACGCTTTCTGACAAGAGCTCTCCATGGCTAGACAAAGGCAAAAGGCAAAATGCAATATATATATCTCCCTGCCAAAGCAGCATCGGCAACAGTGCTTAGCAATGTCACAAAGGTGGCTTTCAATTATGTACACACATTCACTTTCATTTCTCCCTGGAAGCTTTCAACTTGCCCATCACACCGTCACGCCTCAATGGGCAGGGCTTGACACAGATCAGACATATCTTCAAGACTCATCAAGCTGCGCATGTCACTGTCTACTGTGCGAGTCTGTGAGTCAGTACGCCAGAAGCCTCTTACACACCTGCTGCTGCCTCCCATTGTGGAACTGCTGCCCACACTCTGCTTGTTCCGCACTCCTGTATCACAACTTGTAATCTTGAACACATCACCAGCATAAAACAGTTGCTAGCTAGCCGATGTAGCCACTGCAATTTACTGCAGCAGCAGCATGTGCAGTGGTAACAGGTTGCAACCACAGTTTGTAGCCACTGCAGTGTAACAGGGACAAAACAGTTTCTTGCATGTGCAGTGGATACGCTTTGTGTCAGCAGTTTGCAATCAACTGAAATGCAACAGGAGCAAGTCACATACTTCTGAGCAGATCATATACAGGGCATGCTGCCCAAAGCATGCCCTGTATATTGCACCATAAAATAAATCAGAAAAACGCGCCACATGCATGTGTAGTAAGTAGTATGAAAATTGCACAGAAGCTTGTTGCAACATATGGCATTGCATTGCGCTCCTCCAAACCGGAGCAGGCTTGTGTGAAGTCATTACCATGCATTGTGCAGGGAAGCAGCGTACATACAGGACGCTCGCAAACTACTGCCGGTGCAATATGACATAAACACTTGCCTCTCTTCCATTTGAAGCAGCAGTCACGCAGCACCAGCTCCTGACTCAGGTTCAGACTTCCTCCAGAAGTCAAAGCATTGCTCCTGTTGGCAACCTTCTGTCGCTCTTCTGCATTGATGACTTGCCCTTGTTCCAACACAGGTTGCAGCGCCCCTGGGGCAAGTGCCCTGTCCTCGGCAAATCGCACTTGTCTCTTTGCACGTGGTGTCCTGCAGACACAGAGCAGTCTATGTCATACAAAACGCATTTGCAACACACACAAAGCTCAGGTACAGGAAGAGTCGCAACAGCAAGCAGCAACGATGGATCAGTCAGACACAGTCACCAGGGGACAGTAGACAAGTTGTACAATCATTTGTCAACCCAGCAACTGCATGATGGGGCTTAGTAAATGGAAGTACATGCATCAGATAGCGCACCCACGATTCAACATGTAATGTGGGGATCACTTACCCCTCATCAGAGAGGAGGTCGGGGGCAGGAGGGAGGTGGGGGGTGTCAGCTGCAGGAGGGGGGGTGGCTGGGAAGCTGAACACCCCCTCCCATGAACTAGCATCCCCCATGATCCAGGGGGGATCAGGATCCCCATCCAAAAATAGTGTCCCTGTAGCACATAGACTCAACTTGAGTTGCTATACGACAATCACACAGCGTGTATCAAGAGCTGAGATTGCTGTCAAAGCCTCAAAACATGCTGTATGCACAAAAGTTGGCGTGTATTGATGGGTCCAAGGTGCAGTCATACATGGTCACCTGCTGAAACTTGAAGCATGAGATGCTGTATGCATCTTGCATCAATAGGATGTCATCTGCAGTTGCAGTAGCTATACCAGAATGACTGCTTTCATCAAAAGCCTTCTGGTTTTGTGCTTCATCTGGTCGTTGTAAACTTTGACCAGACTGACAATGGCTGCTCTGTCCACAGGCATGTGCGTCTGTGCCTGTAGCAGGGTGGGGCAAGCCCCCTGCTTGGGGGTCCCCAGGGAGCCCAGAGCCCTGGCTGGGCTGGGCTGTTTGGCCCGGGCTGTAAGGACTAGTAGGCTGCTCTGCATTACAGGGATGCTCAAGATACAGCTGACCACTATCGCATTGTCGAAGAAGTTTGAAAGCAATGGCTTACATCTACCACTTTAGTGATGCAATGCGATGAGAGGCAAATGCCGGCAATTCACCAATGTGGGTTTCACACATAGGGGTAGCTCTGATCTGACTAGTGCTGTTCATTCAAGTAGGGGCCCTGCCCTAAGCCCTAAGCCTGCCATAGGACATCAGGTGACAAGACACGGCAGTACGCCTGCACATGTGAGAGTGCTCTGATTTTGAGCAAGCAGGTTATGCATTGCAGCAAACGAATTAGCCTTCACACCTTGCAGAGGAATTTGCATCCCAGTGCCGCTGTGTGTCTGCTGTAGAGCAGCTTCTGCAGCAGCTGCTGAAAAGGCAGGGAGACCAACAAGCCAGGGATCCTCATTATACACCACCCACGGCTGTGACGTCAGAGGGGCAAGTCCTGATTAGGCAAGGGCTGTTGCTGGCTACCCTGGGTCAGGGTAGAGGGGGTCATGGACAGCATTTGATGGGGCAAGGGCTGCTGCGTATGACCAGTCTGGGTTTGGGCGGTGGGTGAGGGGGGTCCAGCTTTAGGGGTTCGGCTCTGACTTGAGAGGGGTCCTCTGGGCCGCTTGGGAGCTGCACGCAGTATCTGCAGCATTTAGCATCATGCTATATGCTTGCTGGAGGCTGTGAACCACCATCACAACAGACAGAGCTCGTGGCACATGAAGCACAGACAGAAACAAGGCAAAGTAGTGCAGACTTTGTGAGCAGTCAGCAAGCTTGGTAGTGCAGCTTGACCCCGGGCTTCAAAGCTTGACAATGCATGGTATGGAAGCAGTTGTTAAAAGTGTGCCTGGTATGAAGGCATTGTGACACCAAGGCAGGCCTCTGAAGCCTAGCAAGCAGCAGTGGAGCATCAAAGGGACTCTGCCTGCAACACCACATGCATTGAAAGCTCACCAGGCTCTGTATCAGACTCCTGCAGAGGCTGTTGAACCAACTGCCTCTCAAACACTGTGCTGGGCTCAACAGCCGGACCCCCAGGTCTGTTAGCATGTGACTGGAAATGGTTTGGGAAGTCTGGCAGCATGTCTCCATAGGACTGTGACACTAAGCCAAGTTGAGCAGCAGGGTTTGATGGTGTCTGCTCGGGGGGGGTTGCATAGATGGTGCGCTCAAGGGCATGGCCCAAGCGTGGGAGCCTGTCAGGGCTAGGGCTTGGGCTAGGGCTTGGCAGGGCTGTATGGGGTGGCCCCATGAGACCTGCCCTTTGGCCCCATTGCCCAGGGCTGCCACTTGGCAGCGAGGGCATTGAGGCAAAGCCCTGTCCTGCAAAGCCCTGAGAATCACGGTGTGCCTGCTGAGCCTGCTGTGCCATTCGGTTTTGAATTGCAGTCCGTGGCATTGACCCCAAACTGTGACTGCGCCCCCGCCTTGCACCCCTGCTGCTGGTGGATTTGCTGCCGACATCCATGGGAGGCATTATCAACTGCCCTACACTTGCAGGCCGAGATTGCAGCTGTGGCACTTGGATACTGTTCATGGAGCTTGTGCTGCTTGAGCCGTCATTGAAGTCTTGAGTGAACGGAAAGCCTGCCTGCTGCTGCAGCTGTTGTTGCAAACTCATTGCTGAGGCAGCTGCTGCGGCGGCCACTGAGGCACCTGGGGACTGCCCTGCTGGGAGCTGCCCTGCCCTGGAAACTGCGGTCCTAATTGGGACTGCTGTTGCATGATGTTCTGTGCCAACATATGTAAGAGGATAGGCTCGTGCTTAGCTGCAGCTTGCCTGCCCATCATGCTAGAAGGCATCAGGGGCTGCTGCCCCCTGCCCTGCCCTGATAGGCTTGGCCCCGGTGATTCTGGATGCACAGGAATGCCAGGAATCACACCTTGCATCACTAGTGCATTGTCCCCCATGTGCTGCTGCTGGCTGCCAAACATCCCCTGCTGAAAGCCCTGCCCTAGAGCTGAACTGCTTGGCCCTGCTCCAGAGTAATCAGGGCCAAGAGAGGCACCACCAAACAGGCCTGAAGGCTGATCTTCTAGTTGGCCTCTGTTGATCCTGCCAGTGATTGAGCCCAGTCGCTCATCCAGATCCAACGCCTGCTGCTGTTGCGGTGACAGCTCTTGGTTAGAAGATGCTGTGTGTGGCCCTGGATATTGTTGCAGCACCTCCGACATTTTAACTTGGCCACCAAAGGTGAGAGGGCCCTGTGACAAGGCTCAGCTTGTCAGCTACATGTCACACAACTGCACGCAGCCATCAATCAGGTCAATTGTGCTTGTGCTGTTTGGCTTGAGATGTGCTTGTTTTGATGTTTGTGCATTGATGCTTGTGCATTCAGCTAACCTCATCACAAACACAGCTGTCTGAAGGCCAAAAGCAAACCCTACAGCATGCAACATCACAGAGACACCAGCAGGGTTGTTAGCGTCGCTGCCTGTGTGCTGTTCAAAAGGCACAGCATGGCAGCCTGCATCAAAGCGCAGCACAGCATGGCAGCCTGCATCAAAGCGCAGCACAGCTGGCAGACCTGTGGCATGGAATACGCACCTTGTACTGATGCAGGCGGGCAAGAAAGGTGTCACTGTCTGCCTCTGTGACAGACCAGCCCGGGTGGCCTGCTTGCTTCCACCTCTGAAAGGCCTCAGCAGCCAGCTCATTCATCCTGGCAAGCTGGTCGCTGCTGGCGTGTGCAGCTAGAACAAACTGGGACCCTCCAGGACCTCCACTCAGCTGCACTAGAACTGCACAGCAGTGACCACTGAGTCTTGGGCGGCCAAACTGTAAGGTGCCTAACATTGCGACCTCATGCGTAGTAGAGCCAGAATGAGCGCGGACAGAGACTAGACTTTGGTGTCGCGCATCAAAAGCCTCAAGTTGCCAGAAGCTGGATAGCAGCATGCTGAAGATGTGCTGGGCATTTTGAGGTGAGTGACAGGCGACGTGTGGTATTCTGCTTGGGGAGACCTTGCACCCTGGGTATGGGTGAGCAGTCAAATTATTGCAGGAGCTCAAAGGCAAGGTTCCGGCCTGCCAAGGCAGACACCAGAATCAGGGCAAAAGACACTACAGAACAAAAGCAACATAGCACCTTCTGCAGCATCACAGCACCCACAACATGTGTTTCTCAACCTGCGTGTCACAGCAAGAGCACATGCATTGATGGTTACCAGCAGGATTGTTGAAATCCACAAACGCTTGGGAGCTGTGGTATAGCACTCCCCACTCAGACTTGGGGTTAGCTCTCCAGCTGCGTAGTCTGCTGTCAGCCTCTAGCACCTTTTGAGAATGCTCAACTGCAGGCTCAGGCAGCAGGGCTCTTCTGATCTGCTTTGGGCAGCTGGCCCAGCCCCTCAGGGCTTCTTCCAGCTGCTTGAAGTGCTCCACTGCAGGTGAAGGGCACCAGTCAAGTCACAGGAAAAACAAGAATGCAGAGAGGCGGCCTCAGGACAGTTTATTCAGATGTGACTACTGATGAATGCATTCATTGCATTGTCGGATTTTGTGGCAGTCAACTTGAGTCAATTCACAACACGCACACGCAAACTAACACAGCCTTTGGAGTTTGTAGAGTCATTCAAGATGCACACACAAACATGCAAAGCTTTAAGGCACAATCACAGGCACATGGCACAGGCACATGGCACCAAAAGCAAGCAAGAGGATACAAGTGCCACCTGTGGTGATCTCGTTTGGGGCAGCAGCAGGTACAGCTGCTCGGGCATCAATGTTGCGCACACATCTTCGCACATCCAGCAGGTTGCGCCGGGTCTTGCCTCCCAGCCCCTCCAGCTTGTCTACTAAATCAGTGAGACAGGGGATGGCAGGTTTCACACCCCCTTTGGACCTCATGGTGGTCACCTGACAACACAGTCACTGCCGTCAGAGGCAGTGTCTTCACCTTTGTGCCTGTAACAGCTGCTTGTGCTGTGTGGTGAGCGAGAGCCTTGTATAGACAATGCAAGCCGACCACTGAGAGGCCTTCTCAAAGCTTTTGCACAGTACTCTGCAGTCGCTTGGTGGGTGCTGTGCAAAGCTTACAGGAACCAAAGCGTGCAAGCAGCAGTGTCCAATTCACAATGTGATATGCAGCCCTAACATGCAGTATGTGCACTCAAAGCCCAACAGGCCCTGCACAGGCCCTGCAATTGTGAGATGGCCAGTGGCCATCAAGACCTGGCTTCCTTGCATGCAGGATGGTGCATGCACAAGGTCAAGTTTGCGGGGACCTACAGTGAAGCTTTCTGACACCAGCTGCGCTAGCTCTTCCCCTGTGTCATGCTTGATGGCACAGACCAGCATCTTATACTTCACATCCTTGCCAAGTTGAGTCTCAGAGTTCTCTGCATCACAACATGTTTCAGTACAAGGGGCCTTTTGCACCATGTTCAGGCTTTAGGGTTAGAGATCAGGCATGGCTTGAGGAAGTAGACCTCAGAAGCACACGCCAACAGGAGATTGCGCCAGCATTCCAAAAGGCCTGTCAAGTCCTGTCTACATGATTTGGCTGCTGAAGGTGCATTCATGCAATCCATCTCCATGATGCAATGACACATCTCACATGCTCTGCAGCCTAGCCACAATGACATCAAAGGCAACCCAATTTGCAAGCATCTCAAAGTGTAAAATATCCAGAACAGACCGTGATAGCCTAGTTTGCATGAAGCACAGATAAACTGTGTGCATGCACAGGAACAATATTATACTTGACAGCATCAGCGCCACAGCCTTATGAACAGGGCGTCTCTGAGCAAGAGAACACAGCATGACATGTCTGGCAGTTCAGGTTCACCTTGCACTACAAAATCTGCTAAGGAGACAAGGCCACCCTCTACAGTAGCCTTCACGCGGAGTTCAGGGGTGTGCTCCGTCATGTGCCCACCTTCCAACAGGGGTCTTGCCTGAATACAGCCAATGCATATGAGTCAGCTGTGGGGGCGTCACAAGCATCATATTCAAAGACGGGCAGCGCCCTTGCAAATGGAAGGGACAGCTTCTGATTGATGCAGTGTCGTTAAAGATGCTGTGTTGGCACAGTGGAGATGGTCGTCTTTTCAATCCAATCGCCATGTAGCAGAAATGCACACAAGATTATGGGTACATTCACATTGCAAGTGGTACAGGCTCTAACTTACCTCGGTTGACTTGGGTGCTTTCTTGCGGGCCCCCTTAGCAGGTGGGGGCGGCCTCTGACAGGCTAGCACCTCACACCGCGCCCGTATATCTTCATCCATGCGTACACCCTCATGCCCTTGCTGCAGCCAGCTGTCATGGATGCTGCCATTCAGCAGAGAGAACTGTACAACAGCAGGCAGCGTGTGAGTTTGAAGTTGACATGCAAGACGCGCATGGCAGGCCTGTTTTGACAGGAGCAGGTGTGGCATAAGGGTGTTGCAATGCTGCCTTGACAATATTAGCCTCGATGAGGAGGTATGCACAGGTGGTCTGAAAATATCGTATTATTATTGGGTAACCTGTGGCAACCTCTGGACTCAAAACAATGCTGTAAACGCTGACGTGTTGCTGATGTTCTGTCTATCTGAGGCTCACAACCAGCATCAAACGGATTATGACCCTGTGTGCACACCTGTGCTTCAGAGCAGCAAGAGTGTGTGATGGAGGTGCTACAGCAAGAAGGAAAACAACGTTGTCACCACAGCGAAACGGGAAGATGCATTGTAAGCTGTGCAGCAGCAGCCCGATCATGCATAGCAGCCATTTGCACCTCATAATAAGTGGGAGCCAAGGGCTCAAGCGTACCTCAAGACGAACATCTTCACTGTGCTGCCCAAAAGAGGCAGCTTGTGAGCTGCCTGGCTCTGCACTGCTGGGCTGCCTTGCAGCCTGGCCGGCCGACAGAGCGACTGTGATGGATGCTCCGCAAGGCGCAGCCAAAGATTGGGTTTCGAGGTGCTTGGCAGCGAAATTTTCGCTAGACTTGCACCGTTTCAGCGGATTGCGGGCACACAGTGGGCAGAATCTGTTTTCCGCGGGACAGGTCAGGTGTCTGCACAAACCACAAGCGCTGCTTGGCTGACTTGTAAAGACGTGTCACGAGAAGGTTTAGAGTGTTAAGACAAAGCCAGCAGCTAAGAAGCTGGTTGCACAGCGGTTTTGATAGCACAGCACCAGTATGCATGCTTTCGAGAGCCGAGCAAAGCCTGGCGCTTGCGTCTGGCAGGTGGTTGATCTCACTGACGCATGCAAAAACTCACTCGCAATCGTGCTGAAACCTAAGTTGCGCCCTCACTGGCAGCGTCTGCCCTTCGACTGACTGCTGTGAACTTGCAGATAACGCAGGCTCCGGAAACATGCTTTCGAACTCATCGAGCAGCCGCGCTTGCGGTATATTCAACCTGGGCGACATCGCTATCAGCGTCTGCTGCATAGCCCCCCGCATGATGCTCTGCATACAACACAGTCAGCTCGCAAAGAGTGATCACACCCGTTGTATGCTAACGACCTAGGCAATGACTGAACAATCGCTTGCCTGCAAGGCGTCTCGGGGCAATCCGGTGAGCTCGACTAAGCGATCTAGAGGGTCCATTGTCACGAATGTTTTGCACCAGAATAACGAGAAGCGAAGCTTTGAACCGGCTCTGTGACAACTGCCTCCGTTGGCTTCATACGGAGGACTACGGCTTCTTACTTAAGTCCATGCCAAGAAACGAGACCAGCTCCCACGTGATACAAACAGACTCACTGATGACAGTGCAGAAAGGGGTCGCTGTACTTTAGCGGCGCTAAATTGCTGTATTGCATAATCAACGCAAGGCCGCCAGTACGCGAGATATGTAGGTAACGCCGCATCTCGCGTACTGGCGGCCTTGCGTTGACTTGCAGATTACCATGAGCACATTAGAGCATGAAGTTACGGCCTCGCGGCGGCACCAGTATCATTACACAATCCCGCAGCTGGAATACATAATACTCGTATGAATTTACCATTTACGATTGAATGCTGGCAATCTAAGTATGTTTGACACGGCAATGCATACAAATGTCCTGATGGTGGTAGCTCGTCCAGAGAGCAGTGGGCTAGGACGGAGCAAACAGGCATTGCACAGCTATCAAGCCTATTAACGATGTTTATGCTGTCCGATGAGGCACCCACACAGCTGTGGGCACAACTAGATGCAGATCTGGTGCAACTTGTGAGCTGTCAGCTTGCAAGCTGTGCCAGAGCTGGCAATATATACAATTAATTTGCATTCGATATAAACGTCTACAAGTTGTGCTATGCTACATCACGATTGTCGACAAGCAGCAATGTCATGCTCAGATCTCTCAAAAAGACAGCATCCTTAACCCCTGACAATTCGAGCGTCTTTTCACTGATCACCTTTCAGGTGTACAAACACTTGATCACAGTTCATCACAGACTCATGGCTGAAAGCATTCAGTGGTCAAGCCCTAACACGACATCTCTATGGTCCAGGCATTTTACCAGGCTCTGCAAATCAGTGCATGTATGGGAACGTGTATCAGAGATCCAATCTATCAAGGAAGCCCATACAAGGAATTGCCTAATGCACCTGTGACATTCTGTACATGCTCCAACAGATCTTGCTATGTACGTCTTGTGACCATCTAGTTTGGAGACAAGCCAAACAGTGAAGTGACAATGACAGTGCTACTGCCAAAGCCCAGTGCGTGTGATGCAAGAAATTGCAACTTTTGCTTTCAGCATGACAACATACGCAGCCTGATAACCAATACTGACTTGTAATACCACCAAACAGTGAGGTGAGACTCTGGCAATGTGCTCAAGTCCTACAAGTGTCACAATAACTCTGGCTTCTGTATATTCAGTACTGCTGTACTTGGCAATATGAGCAGTTATTATGCCAATTGCTGTTTGTAGTGATGACGTTTGCCTTGCTACTGGCCAAGCAGCGATAGCAGTGACTGATGCTTCTGGTCATGCAAGCTGGCCTCATCATTGGGGTGCCTTGATGTTTTCACAAAGGGGCTTAGTGGGATCAGCCCTGGACCTGCCCTGCGCTGTACCAAGGGCTGCGGGAAAACGCCCTGAAATGCATGCGTTTTCTGAGAGGTGAGAAATGAGTCATCCTGACTCAGTGTCTGAGGCCAGCAACTCTTGAAGAGGGGCTGCTGCTGGCAGCCCTGCCCCGGGGCAGCATTGGGCGGTATAGCAGATACTGATGAGGGTGAGGGTGAGCGGCTGGGGTGCTTATTTGTGGGCAACCATTTGCTGCGCTTCCTTGCTGCAGCACACACCCACAGGAGTTCTGAGCGAACAGGATTGACCGATGGGAGAAAAGTCATGACGACAGATGACTCATCTCAGGGCTAAGGAACAATGCTGAGTGTGATAAGTTTGTCAGTGATAAGATGAAGTGTGAAATGCCCCTCATGCACAAGCCAATTGGTGGTATACCTGCTCAGAAAGCACTCACGATGTGCTTCACGACATGCACAACAGGTATGTTCACAGGCATGGCATACAAAGCACTCTTCAAAATGAGTCCCTGGCAATGAATACTCTGTTTGCGAGCATGAAAATGGGCAACGCATGCTGTGCAATGCACGTGGCGACAAAATGCAACATGAGCCATGGCAGGGCAAGACAGGTCAGGGCTGGGCGCAGCAGGGCAGGGCAGACCTGGCTTTAGGCTCTCACAAGGCCGCATACCCAGCTCTAGACTAAGCTCTTGATTGTCTATAAAGTTGGTGCTGCCTGGCAGGGGCAGCGATGCAAATCCAGAATAACTCTGCATCAATGCAGCACCACCATGTCATGGAATGCAGAGAATCTTTCAGCATGTTTGCGTTGATACAGACAGATAAACTACAAGATGAGTCAGACAGCTTGCATTGCCTAGCAGAGCCAGGCTACGGGGAGTTGTAATGGTTGCAAGACACTGGGCATACATATTTAGGCAAGCATTGCTCGGCTGGCACATCAGTCTTGCATGCATCATGACACACATGTCATGATAAAACAGTTTTCGTTCAAACATACTCGAATGCTTTCTATCTTTATCAAGACTGACAACATACAGAGGTTAGGAATGTCTACTTTGCATTGCCACGCCCATCGTCGCAAGCAGGAGCAGAAGCAGGAAGGCATGATGTCATATCACAACCAGAAAGATCAAAACACATGATGTTGTACAGGTCCTGTTGATGCAACCCCACACAGAGACAAAATGCACAGTATCATCTGCTGCTTACCTCATGACATGTGACGCTAGCATTGCTAGCACAATCCCTGCGACCTTCCTGCCACCCCTCATTGCCCTCAGCGCTGGCGGGAAAGTCCCAGGAGTCGTCACCCGCCGCATTTTCAAATGGGTTGGGCAGGCCCATGCTGAAATCTGTAGTAGGGCTCATAGAATCTAAAGCCTGATCTAGGGTCATGACCCCAGCCTCACCATGTGGAACACATGGCCTAGCAGCTGTGTTGCAGCTCAGCCCTGTCATAAGCGATCCACGCTTCAAGGACAGCTCCTTTTGGATCTGGCTGATGTTGAGATGCCCTGCAGAGGGCAACCGCCACAGGGCATTTGCTCCCTTCTCCAGAACCTGTCTGAACTGATGGTCAGCCTCTGGGTTCTGCTTACTACCCCTCTCTACGCTTTGGGCCCTGACAGGACTCTCAGGCGAGTCTTGAGCCTCATGCTGTGCACGCTTTGAGGCCAGCCGCCTGCTTCGTGGTCTGGCTTTGGTACCATTGCTGCTGCTGCATGGTTGAGGTTGGCTTGCAGCACCTGCTTCACTCTGAATTGGGAGTGGGTGAGACCCAGAACTACTTGACCCATCATGTGTACTGGGAAACTGAAAGACTGTGTGCAGCAGGGCTGACAGAGTACTCCTCTCCTGCTTTTGAGGGGGGTTGCCCTCATACGTGAGAGAAAGGGCAGGCAGGGTGTCTAGAACAGCTGCTGCATCTGGCAGGCTGTGTTGACCAAGGCCAAAGCCAAGCAGCCCTGTCCCCAGAGCTGCAGCATCCTGCCCTGCCCCTGCTCCAGTTGACCCATCTGGGGGCCCTCCCGGGTGCTGCAGGGGGTCCTCATGGGAGCTGTCTGGTGAGTTGCCGTCTGACAAACCAGGTTGGGGTGGGGGTACAGGGTTGCCCAGCACAGCTCCCAATGCTTGAAGGTGCTTAGGGCGGTATGTAGCCAGACTTGGCTGAGGTACTGAACTCTGCAAGTACAAGCTAAGAGTCAGTGTCGTCCTAGCTGTCTGTCAGTACTCTAGCTGTCTTTTTGCCAGTAAGCTCAGCGCAATACATCTGACTCATACTCAGGGCATACGAATGCTGCACGTGCAATCATTGCATGGGCAGAAGAAGAGGAAGAGACACATGCCAGGACACAGAGACCGGTAGACTGTCTGCCAGGCACACAGATGAATGTGAGGACAAAGACAGACGCAGGCAGGCAGCCACACTCAGACAGTGTAAGCATGGTCACTCTGCACCTCAGCCTGACATGGGTGCACACACTGGCAGCAAATTGCTGTAGGAGGCATGTTTCAGCTGGACAACACATGCTAATAGGCAGCCAGAAGGCATGTGTGTACAGGCAGACAGGCAGCTGAAAGGCTCATCTGGGCATATTGTATGCTTCATGACAGTTCACTATGAACACAGAAGCCGGACCAGATGACCAGACAGACAAAAGATACCTACAGACAGCCACTGAGGGTACATACACACGGATGGACAGACAGCAAAAGGCTATCACTCTGAAGTCTGCTAGCGCTGCTGATCTGACTTGCATCACCAAGTCTGTCAGTCAGACAGACAGACAGACAGACAGACAGACAGACAGACAGAGAGACAGAGAGACAGACAGACAGCACATACACCTGCCGCCACGAGGCATACAGTTGCACCGAGGGCACAGAACTACGGACAGATAGATAGTTTGAAGGCTGGCGCAGGCGTATACCTGCTGCTGGTCCAACCGGCATAGGTGGTGGCTATCCATGGTGTCCACCGACCAGCCAGGGTGTCCCTTCACCTTCCAGGCCTGCAGGGCTTGCCCCGCCAGCTGGCTCATCTTGGTGGCCTGCTCCTGCGTGGTGCGCCCCGCCATGCTCACCTGGTACTGCTCAATTCCATTGCCATGCCTCACCAGCACTGCCAAGCATAGAGCACAGGCAGTTGGCAGAATGGTGTGGCAGTGGTAGCAGCGTATAGCGCTTGGTTTGTATAGGTTTGTCTTCGTTGCTACTATTGGTCTGTATAGTGAGGCAGAATGTAGTGGCAGTGTATAGTGGTTAGTTTGTATAGGTTTGTATTCATTGCTACTATTGGTTTGTATGGTGGTTACAGCGGTTAGGATCACCGCCTGTCACGCGGGGAGCCGTAGTCCTTTAGATGACTTGGTTTGAGGTTTTTGGTCAACTGATCATAGTTGGCCCGGACAAACTTTATGACTCAATGAATGAATGAATCAACAAGTGAACAAATGAACAGGACGGATGGACACACGCATAAATGGATGAATGAATGGATGGATGGATGGATGGATGGACGGACGGACGGACGGACGGACGGACGGACGGACGGACGGACGGACGGACGGATGGATGGATGGATGGATGGATGAATGGATGGACGGACAAATGAATGGTGGCAACATCTAGCAGGGATGCCGCAACACTATGTGTTGAAAAGAAACGTTGAGTACATGTCGGCTTGCACTTGTGCCTCCGCACACTACAATGCATACTGAGCAGGACAACAAGCCTATTTGACAGTGCATCTTGCTGCTGAGACATGTTTGCACTTCAGCTCTATGTGCATGTTGCTGGCAGATGCAGCAAACACACGTGAGACAGACATGAAGCCAAGTATCAGCACAAAGCATGCATGACTTCAGCGCCAGGTGTAGCATGGCAGGACAGGACATAGCAGGGCAGGGCAGGAGACAGCAGGGCAGGGCAGGGTAGGACGGGGCAGGGCAGGAGACAGCAGAGCAGGGCAGGGCAAAACAACAAGGCAGGGCACTACGCACAGGGGCAGGGCGCAGCATACACCTTGGGGGCAGAAGCTTACCCTCAGGGCTGTTCCAGTCCACCTGTCCCTTGCTGCATTTGTACAGCAGTTCCCACTGGGGATCTGCATCAGGCTTCCACCGTGTTGTCTGTCTGAACAGCCTTGAGGGCATGTTCCATAGCGGCCTCTGGCAGAAGTGCCCTGGTTAGTAACTTGGGGCAGTGGTTGTTCACCTCCAGACACTCCACCAGCTCTTGAAACTCCCTCACTGCACAGCATCAACATCAGACTGACAACAGCCCTGCACAGTGCAACATCATACTCAGCACGGCTGTGCACCATGCAGTTGACAATGATGATCATGATGATGATCGATTTTTCAAATGCACAAGCAGCTCGGCTTTGCTGCACAAATGCTGATTCATGAATCAAGTGAACCTGGCAAGATGCCCACCATGTACATAGCTGGGCATCATGCTTTCTTACTTACTTAATCATTGACACAGAAACAAGCAGAGCATAATGGGAAAAAATGCTGTAATATAAAACTGCAAGTACCTGCAAGTAAGTGGTGTCAAATGCTCTGAATGTGACACACATTGCAGCATTGCTCTGTCACAAACTTGAAAGGCACTTTGGAAGTCTTGTGGCAATAGCTGCGCTTGTGTGTTTAAGTTATGACCGGGCAATTTCCAGAGCTTCATGGATGTTGTTAGACAGCAGCAGCAGGCCTTTGCTTGCAACGCGTGTTGCTAGCTCACATCCTCTTGCTAGCATGTTGTTCATTGCATGCCGACCCTTGGGACAGGCAAAAAGCAGCCCTGCCGACATATTTCTGTCACAAACTTACCTATTGCGACACTGAAATGATCCATGCTGTCAGCACAAGCTGTTGATTGGAAGTGCCAGCATCAGTGTGCAGGGAGTGCAGCTGATGCAGCTGCCATAGCACAGCTGGCTTACCTGTTGTGACAGAGTTGAGGCACTCTTCAGGAATGGCCCCAGCAAAGTCGAGGGTGGCAGCACAGGCACGCACATCCAGCAGGTTGCGCCGGGTCTTCTCCCCCAGCCCCTCCAGCTTAGTCACTGGGTCATCCAGGCAAGGAAGGCTGGGCTTCAAATTGCCCTTAGACCTCATCGTTGTCACCTAAGACAATAACATAATCAGCCAGGTGTTTGGGCATTTGGCTGGTGCCCAACACCGGGAAGTGTTGATTGATACTTGCTGCTTTGGCACAGAGAAACTTGTGGCTATGCAGCTTGATGAAGACAGCCCGCTGGTCCTGACTGTACCAAAGGCTGCCACCCAATCAGTGCAACAAGCCTTGAGAGGCTTTGAGCATTGCATACTTGCAATACACACCACAGTGAACAGGTGTTTTGCTTTGTGACTAACCAAAATCATTGCAGTGCCAGCTGTAGCTTGTTGTGGGAAGTCGTCTGCTGTTTTGCAAAGTACTCTGCTCTATTTGGCAAACTTTGATGCTGCTCAAGAGACTATGCAGGGTACTCTAATCGTACCCTGAATGGCTCGACTATGGCAAGGATGAAGGAGTGCAATAATGTCATGGCCGATGAGGAATGAGCATGAGAAACTCACAGAGAAGCTCTGGGAAACCAGCTGTGCCAGCTCTGTGTTGGTGCTCTCATTGATGGCTCGCACCAGAAGCTTGTACTGCACATCCTTCCCAAGCCTGGCCTCAGAGTTCTCTGCATGCCATCAGGTCTGATGACAGGAATGCTGGTAAAGTCATGATGACATGTGGACAGCAGGAACTATGCTAATGACATGAGGGCTGAATCAACAGTACTATCGACCTGTGTAGAGCGTGAATGACGCTGGTGAGATTTGGGCAATACTAAACGTGCTGATGACAAGTGACTAGCATGAACAGGTTGACAAAATGAACAACGCTGATACGGTGAGAATTGTACTAAAGATGCTGACAGCATGTGGACAACTACACCAGTGGTGATGACATGGGGACTGTGGCAACATTGCTGAGAAGACGTGGACCATGCAGCATCAACTCACATCTGCATGCTTTGGTACAGCATGATACTGTATGATGCAATGGCAAGCTACATTGACTTACAATCCCAGCTGTTTGCATTTGACATACACTGCAGGCAAGTTGTGTTATGACATTACCAGCTGCTAAAACTGTGTGAAACCAAGTTGCTGCAAATGTGCAGATGACCCTTTCCTCAAATATACTGTACAAGTGACACAGCAAGCAACAAGGAGTAAAGCAGGTTGAACGCTAAGGTCACATTGCCAAGACTGACCTTGAATGGTCAGGTCAACAAGCATGAGTGGTTTGTTGGTGATTTTAACCCTGATTCTGTTCTCTGGTGTGCGATACGACATCCAGCCTGCTTGCAGCAATGCTTTCTGCATCAGCACAACCCAACATACTCTTGCTACATACCCCATCACTGCTAGATGCTAAATGTGTTCAATCAGAGATTGCCTCACTGTGCAAAGTATACTAGAGACGCATATAGACAACATGTCTGACAGCATCTTGGTGACCTGTCATGGGGCGCTATCATACTGCACATATGCAGCATTTATTGCAACACACTTGCAGTGACTGCGCTGACTGCGCGGTGCCCGCTGATATGTTTTTGTTTGGGTTATGCATGCTGCAGCACTGGACGTCGAGCTGGATGTGACTTGCTCTGGCACGTGAACACTTGCAAGTGTGGTGTTCTGAAGTAAAACTGTTGTGCTGACGTCGATTGGAGGCGCCACATCAGGAGAGACGATTGCAACTGGACATGCCAAATCAGCAGAGGTTGGTTGCATCTGGTGATGCTACAGTCAGTCCAGTTAAGAGGCTAATGTGCTGCACAGCATTGCAAGAACACGCCAAGAAAGGTGCAACAGACCAAGACTCACCTTGCCAGCTTTCCTGGACCTGAGTACCTCGCAGGCGAGTCGCGAGTCCTCATCCATCTTAGCCCCTTCATGCTTTTGCTGCAGCCACTGGTCATGCGCGCTGCCGTTAAGCAAGGAGAACTGCAGCACAGCAACCTCCTTGCTTGTATGTACGTTATCTGTTCATGACCAATTTTGGACACAGCCTGTGGACCGGCTGCAGTGCATGCAACTGCATTTGCAGCAGACAGTCTTCCTGTCTGATGAGCCAAGGCTGGTGCTTGCTAAATGCTGTTGTAGCAGGCAACAACAAAGCACTGTACTGTACCACTGCAAGACAAGCAGCAGGTTGCGCCCATAAGCAGTAGCTGCTGCTGCATCATCACAGAATGTCCATATTGCTCAACTGGACTTTTAGCCATTCCAAAGCTGAACACAAAGACAAGTAGACACTGTGATGTAGGGCTGTTGCCTGTCTCACCTCGAGGCACAAACGTTGAGGTTCTGGTGGTGACGTGGTGCTTGAGCTGCAAGCTTCAGCTGTGCCATCCTTCCAGGCAGGTTCAAGATTTTTGAGGCTGATGTAGATTGGGGACCCACATGATGTGGTGAGGGGTTGCTTCTCAAGCTGCTTGGGAGCAAAGTTGTTGCCTGCCTCACAGCGTCTGTTGGGATTTTGCTGACACAGAGCACAGCTGGTGTTATCTAAAGGACAAGTTAGGTGCCTGCAGTGCGAAGTAGGTTTTCTGTCAATGTGAAAGCAGGCGCCGAGGCAGTTGCATGGTGAGCAATAGTACGCGTAAAGCCTTTCCGGTAAAACCGACTAGTCAGTACTGCATCACGTCCAAGTCACCAGCTCCAGCAAAGCTGGTACGAGCCTGACGCTGCAAGCCTGGGAAGCAGATGTTCAGGCTTACAAGCATTCGTGCTGAAAGGTAAGCTGCCCTTGAGGCGAATCTATGGACGCCAACCCTGCTGCTGCGAGACTGCGTGACTGTATGTGTGTCTCGGAGTCCGGGGCTATCAGCTGGTCAAACTCGCTCAACAAGTGCTCTTGGGGTATGCCTAAATTGGGTGAAAGGGCTATCAAGACTTGCCGCATTGACTCGCGGATGTGCCCCTGCATAATGACAACATCTATTGCTCGCGGCTCAACAGTAGTTTGACCAGACGTGATCATTGCCTGCAGTATCTTGTGCGACACTCCGTCAAGCTCCATTGCAAGCGAAGAGCCGGCCATCTGTTCAACCTCAGCACTTAGAAGTAATATCACATCGTCCATACATCGCAATCTCGGTACACCTTGAGGTGTCATACTGGCTTCTGCGGTGGCTCCGAAACCTATGTTGAGTCCTTAAACCAGAATTTAAAATCTTAGCTAAGGATAGCTAAGGATCCTGACGCTGTAGCCGCGCACATGACCATGAAGCATTAGCTAAGTCATCGCATGTGCATACTTTATTGGCTCATTGAGCACATAAATGGGCACTGAGTAGCCTCTGGCAGTCGAGGTCGCTACGTAAGCACCTCTGTTTTGTATCTGGGATTGAGGCGTCCCTATAGTTACGTATCAGTATCCCCGCTGGCAAAAGGAGTTCAGGCAGGGTTTGTAAATCAACTGACTGGCAGAATCGAGTGACGTTTCTCTGTCCCCAGCCTCGTTCAGTTTGATTTCAGGCAGTGCTTGCATGACTGTGCTATCGACTGCACCTCGTGCGCGTTTCACAGCTTAACTGTAGTCTAGCCCCTCTCTCTACCCTCTCTCTTTCTATCTCTATATAAGCAAACATTAGGGGGCAGAAATGCAATCTGATGGTGGACTCGTGCAGAAGGTGCAGAACCAACACCAAGCAGGGATGTTGACATGGCACTCTTCAAAGGTGCAGCATCTCAAACCAAGAAGCTGCAACATGGAATTTGACAAATTCACAAGCACAGGCAGGTTGTTCAAGGCAGCACCACGGCATCGCAATGCCATTGGTTGGATGTCATGACAGGTGCTGTGACACCGCAAAGCGTGAAGCGCTCAAAGAACAAGGTTTCCTGATGCATGCAAGCCGTCACAATTGTTACTGTCACATCGCTTTGCGTGCATCAGTGTGCCACTCATATTCCACATGCAAGACACCCCCATCCCTTTCCTTGCCAAGGCTCGAGTCAACCAAGCCCATGAGCTCAGGAATGTCAACTGTCATATCATTGCGTGAATTAACAGAGGGCGACTGCATGAAGCCATACGTTTGGCCCAAGACTGACGCCTGCTCATACAAGGCCAGAGAGAAAAACTCAGTAGGCATGACCTCAATCACTGCGGTATCGCTAGGCGCCCAGTTTAAGTTGACTAATGCACCGCCATGTGGCCCAATGATGGCTCTGACATTGCTTGCAAAGTATTGGACCATACTGTCAAAACTATCATTCCATTTGTTGATGTCATACACCTCCAGCCTCTCTCCTTGATCACGTACGGTCAGCAAAGTCTCCAAGGCAGTGATGACATCATTGTCATTAGTGAACTGGCGGCCACCATTCTGCATCTTGCCACCTTTATCCCTTGCACGCGAGCAGTACAGCACAACCTTCCTGTCAGCCAAAGGCTTCTGCCACTTCACCACTCCCACTTCTTCTGCTAACTTGTGAGCGAACCAGGGGTGTATGAGGGGTGCACGACAGCTGAACAGGAGCTCCTTAGCACGAACCGGCCATCTCTGTGCAGAGGTGTGCAGGACGCGCTTCTTTGCCCCGGGCACAAGCTTTTCCCATAAGGCAGACACAACAGTGCTGACTGGCTCCTTGCCAGTGATGTATGTAGTGTCTGCATGTGTGAGATGCTTGCCCTGTAAGATGATGTGAGTCACCCTATCATGGAAGTGCTGAAAGCTCCAGCTGTCAGGAGAGGCTGCAATGGAAATGGAGGGAAAGTCCATGCCGTCGCCTGGAGCAGCTTCATCAGCAGCTTCTGTGCCAAAGCCTCGGTGGGAAACGTCAGGGTGCATGCAGTTGGATGTCCAGATGTCACTGGCTGGCAAGCCCTGGTATGAGGCATTGCTGAAGACCACATTCTGCCCATGCTGACCCTGCACATTGCTCTAATCATGTCACCATGCGCCAACGCATGCATGTACAGACCAGTGACATGACCTGGCAGTGCAGCACAATACAGGAAACAGACTGAGTTGATGATGAATGTATACAGCGCAGCATGAATCAAGCAACCAGGTGGCAGGAGCAGCAGTTATGTGAATGCAGACAAGGCATTCGCAAGCACTCAGCATATGGTTAGCAACAGTGGACATTACATGGGTACATCAAGCTGCATCTGCCCCAGCAATACAGCAGGAGCTTGCCACAGAAAACATAGGCAGAAGTTGATTAGTACCTTGTATGAAAGAAACTCCCCATGGATGCATGCCCTAGGAAACTCTGAGGCAACCTTCTGTAGCCAGTACGCTTTATCTGCTTCTTTGGCAAAAACAGGGACGCGGATGTCAAAGTCAGGGAAGAGGAGCTCCTCTGCATATGTGATGCGCACTTTGCTGCCAGCATCTTCCGCGTCTTTGTTGACTGTGTCTTTGATGCATGGGGCCCAGGCGGGGGCCATGCCCTCAGAACAGGGGCCACTGACTATAAAGGGGGCCCATGCTGCGCTAGAGGTGGTGACTGGAAAAGCAGGAGAAGGTTTGAGTACCTTTTGAGGAAGCACTTTTGGTATCAGCAGAGATGACGGCTTTGCATTGCTGGTATTGGTCACTGGCAGTGGCAGCTTGAGTCCAGAGTGCTTGCCACCAGCTCTTCTCTGCGTCCTCAATGCCAAACGTGCGGACCTGTCTCTGGCACAAGCGCAGCATTGCAGCAAGCACAGAAACGTTGCCAGGAAGAGTACGGCGCAAGCTTTGTAACAGCGCTGCGAGCTACTTCTGGACATGGCTGAGCACAATGTAAGTCTCGCAGTTGCACCGCGTAATCTGTCAAGGGTTTAAAGTGAGTGCTCTTTAGCTGCTCATAGAAGCTTAAGAGGTTTGCTGAGCATGAGCGCTCCTTCTATCGGTCAGTAATTTCAGCACAGGCATTCCCCTTACATAGACTGCTGCACTGTGCGGGGGAAAGGATGTCCCCTGTAAGACTAACAACAGCAGGTGTTCCTCGAAGGCATTCCACGTGCTGTGGCGCTCGCCTTAAGTGCTCATAAGATTGCCGGTGCCACTTTGTCGGAAGTCGCTGGTCATGCTCGTAAAATCGTCGAATAGCTAATTAGTAAATTGCACAGACACATGCTTCACGTGCGGTATGCCATCGGCATGACTGTCCATGCTGTGCTGTAGTCCTTGCAACACAGCTGTGACGACTACTTGCTATGCAGCACTCGCTTGTGCAAATTACTGCTCCTTCTCTCCAGTGTCCTTGTGCAGAAGCTGCAGTAAGGCTGTGACAATGCAAATATGGAAAGAGGTCGTTTACAGACGCTCAGACAACTGTTGCATAGCCAAAATTTGCGTGTAACAGTTTATTCGTGTCTGTGAGGATGTAAGTGCTGAGTAGGGTGAAGGTAAGCCATTGTTCATGCATTGACACTGGCAGAGGCGGACAACAGCAGACGTCAAGTCAGATCACATTGAGCCCAATGTGGTACAGCTCAACACTTCTAATATACAAACAAGACAACGCAGTCAACCCTGCAACCCAGGCAGTACACTATTGTGCCAGGCGCATTACTGTTGGGCGCATCTGCACAGCCGAGAGGAAAGCACAACTACCAAGACTACTCTAATCACAGTCAGCTACCATGGCATCATTTTTAAGACTCAGTATCCAAATCCGAGTTGCTGTTCCCACCACCTTGGCCAAGGTTCGTCTTGCAATCTGGCACATTTTCAGGGTGACAAGCCCACGTGAAGTGATACACCACATGAGATGGACATGCAGCCAGCCTCCCTGCTACCTGCTGAGTAATTGACCTTGAGAGGTCACTGGCGTGGGGCTTTTCAGGCATACGGATTGTCAAACTGTCGCACCAAACTGGGAATGTCAACTGACAGGGAGTCCTCAATGGCCTTGAGCATGCTGTCCTTGAGTTTGGGGAACTGAGTGATGTCATACGCTTGCAGTATCTCCCGATACCGCACCACATCTGGGAAGTCACCTGCAGGTACACAGAAACACCTCAAGTTGACTCTGGACAGCTCAAGCCGAGTCTGGGCAGCTCAAGTTGAGTCTGGCCAGCTCACTTTGATTACAGACAGTGGACTCCCATTATCAGGATACTTGCAGAGAGCATTGTCTCCAGTCTTCTGCGCAGATGTGCCCTCGGGCTACACAAGCTCTGTTGCACATGGACACAGGTTGTAGGCATCACTGACTGCTGTTGAGGCGTGAGACGCACACACGCTTTATGCAGAGTGCACAAAACCAGCAGGATCATGACAGACCCTGCTGACCCAGCTCTGTGGATCAAGCATGGCAATCTCAGCATTGAAGGGGGTAGCAGGTGGAGGAGGAGTTACCGGCAGGCAAGTGGTACTCGCGCTGCACCATACCAAACTCTGTCTGCAGGTTGGCCAGAAGCTTCTCCTGTGCCTTGGCCTTGCCCATCATAGCCGGCATCTTCTTCCTGAAATGACCCATGATCAGGATGTGTATCTTGGCAGCTCGCACACGCTTCACAAACTCATTCACCTGGCAATATACATGATAGGTAGGGGTCAGCCATAATTGCTGCAATATGTGCCATCAAAGCTGCAGCATGTGGACAGCGAAGCAGTTGTGACTGACAGCTTTTCATGACTGGCAGCCAGTCAGATGCAGAAGCCAGTTGGGCAGAGGAAGCATGCAGAGCTTGTTGCAGATCAAGATCAGGCAACTTGTGGGCATCCAGATTCAATAACTGGTTTTCACGGTTGAAAGCAAATATACAAATTGACACTTGACAGGAAGTTTGACCATGTGATGCAGCAGCAAATACAAGTGCACAGAGCACGGTGTACCAGAGTGAGCAAACCTTGCGATCACAACTCCTCTGGGGAATCTCAAACAGGTCCTGCAAGAGGTCGGCTTGCTCCTTGTTGAACAGTTCTTCACCGGAGGGGTTCATGTCTGTTCTGATTGGCTTGTCAGCATTGAAGGAACCAATGTATACCTTGCAAACCTGCATACAGCGTAGTGCTGTCGATGAAAGTAAAAACAATAGGAGCACTCCAGGAATGCAGAGCTGCAATTCCATGCTGATGCCCTTGGTAGCCTACGACCACGCTGATGGCAGGCAAGACATATATGGCTGAAGATCCAGGTGAAGCTGGATGTGCAATGCACATGCAGTACAGATATGTCCCTTTGTCTCATCTGGTGCCTGCTGATCAGCAGGCCTGACAACATATGTGCTCAATGTGCAGCAAGCCATTGAACCTTGCAGATTTCAGTCTGTTAGTGTGTATTAGCTCATCTTGATCAATCAATTCGATTACACTTCCTGTCCTTGAAAGTCATCAGAAGAGTCGATGGACAGTAATTGGATACTCAAACACTATGAGGTGATCTGTGTCGAGCGACTTGACCATGTGTACCTCAGGTGACTTGAACACTTTGCCCAGGGACCACATGAGAGCTCCATACACGCGCATCAGCTGCTGCTGATCTACTTGGTCTGCCTTGTTCAGCACCACACGCACTTTGTCATCATGCCCTCTCAATGTGCTGATCACCTGCACGCAATGAGAGGTCTGTGCCAACTTTTCTTGCACACATCAGTTTTCATGTGCCCTTTTGTGTTGTTGACACACTGAGCGAATTGGGTCTTTTATGCAGATAAGCCCAGTATAATTAATGGCACAACATGCAATCACTACCTTGCCTGACAGATGCTTTGCAGCAGCAAGGCAGACATGCACGGCACATTTGATGTAGCAGCAGCCTTGCAAGTCATGAGCAACTCAAACTCACACTGAGCCATTCCAATTCCATTGTGCACAAGCACTGTGCAGCTCAGGTATAATATGCACATGAACAGCACCCCGTGACAGCTCACAGCCTCTCACCTGCTTGAACTCATCACTGATGTCCAGCTTGTGAGGGTCAAACAGCAACAGAATCAGGTCACACCGCGCAGCAAACCAGCCACACACGTCAATGAAGTTGTATGTACGTTCTATCCTCTGCTTCTCTCCTGAAAGAACCCCAGGCGTGTCCACCAGAGTGACTTCCTCCAGCAGCTTGTTGGCACAGCTGGCAGCCTCAAACTTGGCCAGGAAACCATTCCCATACTGCGCCAGCCCCTGTAGCAGCACCAGGGAGTCAAATCGTGGTTTCAACACAACCAGCAGCCTGAAGCTGAATGTTCGCCACATGCTGCTGCTGATGCTGACAGGCAACACTGAGGCTGAAGTCTTGATCAACAACAGTCCACCTGATTTCGTTAGGGCACCTGCTGCAGATTGTTCAATCCTGCCTGCTTGCATAAATGAAGTATGCAGAAGCGCATGCACAGTGTACCCAGCAGCTGTTGAGAATGCGCTTTGCTACCTGAAACAACGCCACAATGCAAAAAAGGAATTGGGATCTAACAAAGGCTTGGCGAGTACGCGCCATACGACCAATTGCTACCAGTATCTACCAGTAACAGAATGGCATGAAATTCGACATATGTTGGTGTACCTGCCAGGGTTGGTCTGGCTGCACAATGAGGGTGTTGCCGGGCGTCCGCCTCTCTTCCAGTGCATGTGTCACCACAACAAACCGGTCTGCAAACCAGAATCTGATCAAGACAGAGGCAACAGCTCCCAACGAATTGTACTCACAGATGCTTGAGTGACAAGCAGGATGCAACTGTAGACAGATTCTGTATCAGAGACCTGTTGACACACAAAGATGAAATGCGTGACCCACAATGAAGTTGTTGACCATGCATGCTGCCACATGTTCCACCAAGCCAGGCCATCACAGCGCCACTCTGAAGCGAAGTTGCTGATGTAGTGAAGCCAAGGAGTCAGCACTCGCCTGTGGTGGGTTCAGGACCTATGTGGATGAGGGTAGTCTCTGCCCAGCAGGTGCTTGATGAAGGTGGTTTTGCCGGTACTGTACTGCCCCAGCAGCAGCACTGAGGGCTTGGCTTCAAAGTCTGACTCTGTCAACAACGAGGAAAAGAAGCTGCCAAATTTGTACGCTTCTTCGAGTGGTCTGATCTGCAGCATTGCAACGTGCATGTTGTCACAACCATGTGATGACCCTCACTGCACAGCCAGGTCATCATGCTGATGGCAAGCGCAAGCGGTGTATTATATATAGTGACTTTCCGCTCAAGTGACCAAATGAGATCAAGGGAGGACCATGGAGTGCCTGCAACTGAGCCTTGTCCGCCACCCTTGGAGCACATCCGTGCGTGCGTATGTCAACAAGACTCTTACATACTCTCACTCCATTTGCAGGATACATGTGAGCCCAGTATGGCCAGCCCAGAAAGGCCTCTTGTGGGGGCGTCCTTTTATGCTGTGCACGTCAACTCTGCACTGCTCATCAGGCGTCGTGCAGCATGCAAGCACACCTTGTTGAAGTAGATTGTCTTGAGGCCATCTATGATGCTGGTACAGTGCTTCATGGACAGGGGTTTTCTTGCTCGCCTCATGGCTTCCTTGGCAGTCTGTTTGCCTGGAGATACAAAGCTGGACTGGTGGCCTTGTGACTGGTTTGCACCACCAAAACTAGACTGGGCTGCGCCACCTTTGTAGGTATAACTGCTAGAGGGACTCCTGTTGATGCCTCGTGGTTGCACCAGTGGATCGCCTGCACTTCAACAAAGACAACAGTACACACTGAGCCAGCATTGCACGCTGCTATTTCAGCTGCTTGCTTGCTGCCGGATGTGCTGTTGCAAACAGGGTTCATGACATGTGACTGTGACTGCTAATTCGCTGAAGACGAAGTACGACGCAGCAGATCCAGTCTTATCTTTCACACTGTTCAGACATGATAAACACCTAGTACTGCTGTTTTTTACCAGGTCACTGACAACCCTGGCACATCTGTACAACCTAGTTGGTTGGCTGAAGGTGTAAATCCTCCTCCTCCTCCTTCTCAGAAACGCCATTGATTTGCCTATTGTTACATACACATCCCTGTTTAATTCTTTTCTTGACACTCATTGCGTGTGTTCTGCTGTGAGAAGCATGCCTGCAGACCATCTGGTGTGGAACAGAGAGCAGGATGTGTAGCCAGGACGCACCATCTGGTAAGGTCCTGGCAGATGAGCTAGCACCATTTGTGAAGGGGTTCTGCTCTGCCTGGGCTTGTGCCAACAACTTTTGATGGTGCTTCTCCAGCCCAGAAAGCTGAGGTGTCTCAATAGGCTTGGCAGACTTCTGTCGGTAGATGTCTGCTGTAATGTCTCCAGTGCTCTGAGCTATGGAGATCATGTCCATAGCCTGCAAGTTTCAGCAGACATTTGCTTTTCTCACCAAGATAACCTAATTATTTACTGTATAACAAGTAGGGTTGTGGATATAGACAATGTGTTGCAGATGCGGCAAGACATTGTGAGCCAATTGTGAACTCTGCAGCAGCCTCATGGACAAGGTTTGAATGCACTTGTCGCATGCACCAACCAAGCTGTTTGTGCAGGCAGCCTTGCACCTGTTGCATGTTGAGCAAGGTAATTTGCACGGCTCAGCAGATAGTGCTAGGCAAGAGATTCAGGGGAGAACCTACGCTATGCGTTTGCTGCTCATGCAGTGTTTCTGCACCTGACGAAATCCCTTTTCACAAATGTTGCTGCAATGCTGCAAGTGCAGCATTATACCTTGGCAAAGGTGCTGGGATCAAGGTACCCCTTCCTTGCATTGTCAGCCAGCGCCCACACTTTAGCCAGTATAGGACGAGGAAGCTGACTCCGCTCAAAGAACTTGACGGCATCTGGCCCAGTCAGCTTGTTGTCATGATCTACGCAAGCGAATTTTGTATGCACTGTCCACCATTGGCTCATGCAGGAAGCAACAGCAACGGCATAGCTTGCATCACACTGTGAAACCTGTTGTTAAGCAGGGTATGTCAGGGAAGTTTCAGAGCGTGCTTGAAAAACGTGTGCACTAAAGGTCACAGTGCTTAGCGCACCTGTGTCTGCAAGCTGGAACCATGATGAATACAAAGTGTCCCGGTCAAGTGTGACAGAGTAACCTCGTGGGTCCAGCTGGCCATCATCGTCCCCTCCGAATGGGTTTCCACTCTCTCCTCGCTGCATCTCTGAGCGCTCGCGCCGTGATTTTGCCACACAGTAGGATCAGCGGATCAGACACTGTACGCGGGCGAAACAAGGGACACCTCTCGTTTAAAGTGCTGTTTACAGTCTAGGGGATAGGTCAAACAGCCTTCTTCACCAGACAACGCACAATTGTAGCAAGCTCTGCAGCTCACGTGCCAAACATGGACGCAACTGTAGATGCGGGATGATTCCGCTGTTGGCGCAACAGGCTTGGTGTTTCACAGTCCCCCTGCGCCCACATGCTCTAAATGCAGACCCCATTGAGTCACATTTACTAATGCTAAATCTTATGGCCAAGCAGGATTGTGTACAAGCCAACAAGTCTGATCACAGTCAAAGTTTGCATGCCCCAGCTGACGACACACCTCTCACTAGGACCCAGCAATTGGTTTGAAACACAGAGCGCAACTATCCATGTCAATGCAGAGCCATACAGCTCTCGAACCAAGGACATTCAAGCACTTGCTTGTATAATGTCTTCGTTGTCAAAATTTCATAGCATCACAAACGATTATCCATAATTATATGAAATCGTTGTACTTGTCTGCGGCACACAAGTCTGCCTCCCTTATCAGGCCCCCCTCTTGTTCATCGCGGGGCCCAATGCTGCCATTGCGCAGCATCTGCTCCCTCGTCAAATCCATTGGATGGCGTCATCACATGCATGTCCATCTGCACGGCGCAAACGCCACATTTAGTGTCCTCAGAAACTATGGCACAAGCAGTGACTAACAAAGCACACTTGCCATCATCAAAGAATGAATGATTCCAGGTACCACCACTCGAGTTCACAGTTCCTGTTGAAAGTTATCAAGCTTGGCATCTCCAGCAGACAAAGTGTTGCAGCGGTGACAAGCACAGCTCTGGACAAGGCTTGCTGTCTAGACAGAGGCAAAGCCGCAGATGTACACAACATGGGCACGCCAGAAAATACCTGTTTGCTGTACTTTCCCTTGCGCCTGATGTCAAATTCTGTAAAGCCTTTCAGGTCACGCAGCGCAGCTGCTGTGATTGGGTTGTCATGCAGCGACAGAGTGAAGAGCGATGTACAATCCGAAAATATTTCTGGAGGGACAGAGGTCAACCTGCAGCAGTAGCAGATCAACATTCTTTAGCGTTTGCCATTAACAAGTCACCTGAAATTTATTTCCTGGGCACTGGTTGGTGCTGCAGCTTGATTCAGCAATCACAAAAGGCAGTCTTTCGGCAAATCCCCAACACAAGGCATTGATCAGGCACAAAAGGACCATCATGATAGACCCAGCACAGTGACTTAAAGCTACGTCAAGTTTTACCTATTGCTGTCCAGCATGAGAGTCTTGAGGCTGTGCACAGCACAAAGCTGGCTTGGCAGAGCTGAAAGCTGGTTGTGCGCGGCATCCAACTCCGCCAGAGCCTGACATGCACTCAACTCCTGCAAGTGACAGCCTTTTGCTGCTACCTTGGAGCCAATAGTCAACTATGGTGGGTACTTTGTCACAATGCTGCTGCTCCAGGACTTGAGGCCCTGATGAGGATTCACACTGAAAGCATGAAATGGAATATCTTGCTATAACTGCAACACGCACGTAGATGCAAAGCCAGCGTCTAGCAGGTGAGCACAAGGAGGCTCAACTGGGCTACTGCTGCTACCTTGCTAATTCCACACAAGACTTGCCATGCTGCAATGGCAGCTTTTGCAACGTCATGCAAGCACATATCCAGCACTTGTCTATAGACAATGGCTATGCCCATGGAACAGCCTTTCAAAAAAATGTATGTCCAACCTGGAGGTCTTCCTTGCCAAACAACAGGGACTGACACAAAGTCTGCAGGAGCATGTGTTTTTCAGAAGGAGTGTACCTGAGGAAGCTCAGCAATGGAGTTGCAGCGCAAGTCCAAGTGCTGCAGGTGAGTGAGGCGGCCTATGACGCCAGGAAGGCATGCCACAGCATTATGGGAGCATGACAGCTTCTGCAGATTGATGAGCTGGCCCAGACTGTCTGATAAGCTCACCAACCTGCACAAGCGAGAAGCATTCAATCTTGCGTGGTAGGAGGCAGACTGGGTGTGCTAAATTGCGACGGCTACATATCAACACTGGCTAGCTTCTTCACACAATAATAGCGACAGATCTGCAGACCAAGTTGACAGAATGCAGATCCTGGATGCAAAAAACTTGGAGGGCTGCAGTGCAGCCCAACTTGTGTGCTAACGGCTGTCCATTGCATGTTCGGCCACACACATTGACCAGCTGTCAGCTGCCCATGTGCTGCATCAACTGCTGGTTACAGATGATTGCAGATACAAACAGACAATATCACAGCCAACCTGTGGGTGTATTCAGGGAGCAGTCTTGCCACTCTTCAGGTGCAAAGCCAACCTGTTATGGTCCAGAGCCAGCACCACAAGCTGAGGCATGGCAGCCAGGGCAGGCCAGGGAATGCCCTCATCAGTCAAGTGGTTGTGGCTCAGACGGAGTCGCTGCAGCGCTGAGAAGGCTGAGAGCTCTGCTGGCACTGAAGTGAGCTTGTTGCTGCCAAAGTCAGCGACACGTATTGAAGCCCCAATAGGCCACAGCTCTTCAGGCAAGTTGCTCAAATGCTCGTCGCGCAAAGAGGCAATACCAACTGCAGCCCACCGTGATGCTCTTGCCTAGACAGTCATGACCTGACGTCATGCACAGCATAGATCTCCTACTGGTCTGTGCAAGAAGTTATCCGCAGACCAAGCTGCTGGTGGTCCAGAACACTGTGCTGTGATGACAAGCAGACAGCTCGTAAGGTCCTGCACCAGCCTACTGACTCTAAGATCTGGCAGGCAGCTCGCAACATAAAGAGGGCCTGTACCTGCATGTTTACTGCTGGTGTCTGGTTTGTCGTGATGCAGTTGTTCTGTTTCTGCCTGAAGTCTTCCGCCCGCTGCTTTGCTGCTGCAGCCTTATCCTTGATCGCTTGTTGGACTGCTACTTGTCCCTATAGCAGGGCACAACATGTCAACTTGTGTGTGAGGGTTGACACATTTGACAGTGCTCGTGCTACCTGTGTCTGGCTTCCTGAGGTCATCAACATCAGCTTTGATCCATTCTTGACCTTCAGAGCCTTCAGTGTAGCTGCGGTGTCAAGCACTTTTCCTTGACAGATGAGCTTTTGGTGACGCGCAGGTACTCCAGTCAACTCCTCAATGTCTTGCATGAGCTTCGATACCCCAGCATCTTCGGTTTCTGTAAGCTGATGAGTTGACGGGCCATGCTTGACATAAAGCGTAAGAACCATTGCCTCTGTGCACCTGCAAAAGAAGGACTGTCCTGGCGCTCTGTACGTATCATTTGTACTAGGGAAAGTACATCATCACGAAAGTGTAACGCACGCGCTCTTGATGCAGCCCCTTTGCACTGTTCGCGATCGCTACTTTGCACATTTCGCAATCGTTGCAAGATATCCGGCCATTGACCACCCAGTGGCGTGCCTGGTCGATAGCACGCAGCAGAGTGTCACAAACAACGCATGTTACCCGTGCAAAAGCAAGATGTGATCAGCTCTCTAGGTTGCAAGCAGTAACAGCCCTCACCCATCCTGTCGGCCGCCTGAACTGGCTATACAATTGAAAAGCTTCTCTTCATTGATACTGACATGCATCCTTATGTTTGTTGGCAGCATGGTGGCAGGTGAGACCTGACCAGTTCTGCTTATGGCCTTGTGACTGCAGCTCCTGAAGCTATTTTGATGATCTTCACAGGACTCGCACCTCTCTTCCTCAGTGTTTCTGAGTCTCAGCTGCAAATTATCTCAGCCGTGGGAGCCGGACTGTTGATTGGCACAGCGCTGGGAGTTATCCTACCAGAGGGCTCAGAAGCTTTCAGAACAGCGCAGCATGAAACAAGTGTGTCATGCCTTGAGTTTCAAACATACACAGATGCGCTGTGTAAACTCATACACCATAGGTGTGCAGACAACTATACCTGCAGCAAGTCTACCCTCATCAGATAGATGTGTTGTACGCAATTGCAGGTGGTGACCAGAAGCTACCGGACAGCTTGTTTGGAGCAGTGCTCATTGGTGGCTTTGTTGTCATGCTGTTACTGGACCAAGTGCACACAGCTGTGGCCAAGGGGAAGACCTTCCAGACTTCTCCACCACCGACAGACAATGATCCAGAAGACCCTTGGAAGGTTCAGGTGGCAAAACCTGGTCCACCCAGGAAGCATGTTTGGGTGAGCTGGCACAGTATCAATATTGTGCATTGCCCTCTAAGAGGACGTCGCAGCTTTTGCGTAGTGTCTGTAGCAGATGGATGTTTGCGTAGCTCACACCACATTGACTGTGTGCGTCCTGCATCAGACCCCTTGTGTGATCTGCAGACAAAAACTGGATCAGACTCAGCATCAAGAGCATTTGTCGGGCTGTTGGTACACTCTGCAGCAGGTGAGCTTAACTGCTGCCCTGTTGCTGCCCCAAGCTGTGGCACCTAGCCTGTGTCCCTACTGGCCCTGGTCTGCCTTTCCTGCTGGCCTGCGCTTCTGCACTACACAGCAGCAATAGTGTGTTGATGGCTGTAAGCATGCAGCTATGCCTTGGTGGCTACCACAGAACAACAATAAGCAAAACGAGACACCCTCAATTTTCTTGCTTTTGTGCAGATGGCTTTGCAGTTGGCGCAGCCAGTCGATCCAGTAGCAGCTCTTTGGGACTCACCATCGCAGTAGCAATGGTTCTGCACAAAGCCCCAGTTGCATTCGGGCTGGCAACCAGCTTCATGACTGCAAAATGGACTTGGCAGAAATGTCAAAAAGCTTTGTTTGCCTTTTCGTCAGCATCACCATTCTCAGCCCTGCTGACATATGGTCTGATTGGGGCCGTACCTGCGCTGTCATCGGCGTCTTCCACAGCACTGTGTGTCCTGTTCTCTGGCGGCACATTTTTGTACGCGGCGTGCATGCACATCTTGCCTGAGATTGTAGGGCATGACGCGTCACTGAACATGGTGAGCTTGGAGCAGTCTTGTGTGGCTCCATTCTGCCTCTGCTATTGACTTTGGCGACGCCTCATGTCCATTGACCCTTTCACATTTGGGTTGTCTTGCCAAGGCTGTTACTTAGCAGTGTGGCAGCAGCCTTGTAGTATTTAGTGTAGCATTATGTTCTGAGGTTTATTTTATGTGTAGCAGAGCTGCGGTAAAAGGCGCATTGCTCATGCGGCGTGGCAGCAGCAAGTAGCCATGATGCATCTGACAGATATTTTATGACTTGACCAGTCTCCTGATACTTGGTGTACCAAGCATCAGATTGACCACAAATTCGAGCAAACGTTACACTGTACTAGGCTGCTGCTGCCAGGTGTGACTTGATCAATAAGCAGTCCTGAGAGGTAGTGCGGCACATCTGTGAACATCCCAAGAGAGCCATGAAACGCGTGAATTTCGTGATATTGTGGCGGTCAGCGCCACCGATCTCCATTTGAAGCTGTGCATAAATATATATATTTGCGTGACTGACTACTGACCTTAGGGTGTTCTCTGCATTATGTCAGGATAGGGTTGTGTGTGTGAGTAATGCTTATTCATGCTCATTCTCATGTACCTGGGAGCTACAGTGCAGGGCATTTGCAGGCAGCCCCTGCAAAAGGGAAAGTACGACCTTCTACGTCTTAGCTCTGTGCAGCTCACATAGCAGGTCTCCCACCAACATGGCGAGCAGAAGCCTACGCTGTCTTGCGCGTGTCGCTAACTTTTGAGAGCTGCTGCTGTGACTGCTGTAAGCTTCGCGAAGTCACCGTCAGTTGCTGTGCAAACACTGCATACCTGCTTCGGTAAACTCGACACCGAGCCCAAGCAGATTCGTCAGGAAGGCTTCGCCTCAATTTCAGAATTGGTCTGGGCAGGTCTGTTACAGGCCAGCCCAGGGCTTGATGGATTACGACAGTTATGACAGTGCGTCAGAGGTCGGTTACAGTGAAGTCAGTAGTGATAACGGCGACTACGGCTTTGACGGAGGCTCAGACGAGCAACCTCGTGCTCGCCAGGTAACAGTAGAGCTTGTTGAGATCTGGACCACAAAATATGGCCACAGGCAGGAGAACGTAACTTTGACTTTTCACAGGCTGAGTATGTGGTGTTGAGTGAACAGCAACTGAAGGAACGAAAACACGAGCTGACTGAGACTACTCAGGCAGTTTTGAACCTGGATGAAGGCGGTGCTGCGCATGTTCTACGGCACTGCAGCTGGTACGCTACTACCTGCTGTACACTCTCCTGAGGGTCGTGTGTGTCTCGCCTAAAGCAACTGACTGGATGTGCAGGGATCCAAACAGAGCCCAAGAAGAATGGTTTGGCAATGCCAATAGCTTGCAGGAGAAGACAGGTTTATTTGAGCATCAGCATCCTTTGACAAATCATGAGGTCAGCTACCCCATGCTCACAGAGTAGCAATTGCCATGAGCCGTGCCTGCAACAGGGTGCAATGATATCACGCCTTGTCATGGTGCCTCTGACTTGCCACAAGCATGATGCTCACACTGAGATGGCAACTTCCATCGTCTAAGCTAGCCGCGCAATTTCCTTTTTTCCTGCCGTGTCACCCTGCCTTACCTCACCATCCTGCTGCATGTTCCTGTGTTCGAGTTACATATGCTTGACAATTAGCAGTCACTTCACATGCACGGTGATGTTGCACACCAGCAGTGCATGGGGCACAAGCCCCACTTCTTGGTCCGTATACTGTTGCTCTGGGCTCCTGCAGCCCATGCTCTGATGCATGCCTGATCCCTGTCCTGCCCTTGTGCAGGTCACATGTCAAATATGCTTTGATAGCTTCCCTGTGGACCAGATGCATGCCTCAGGCTGCAATCATTACTTCTGCACTGGCTGCTGGGAGGGTTATGTAGCTGCAGCCATCAGTGAAGGCCCCGCATCCCTCAACCTGCGCTGTCCTCTGCCAGACTGCAAAGCTGCGGTATGATTACCTGATCATGAATGCTTATCAGCATCTTCTAGAGCTATGTCACGCTCAGCATGCACATCTGACATACTTGAGCTTGCTTTTAAGACGTCTGCAAGACAGACAGGTGCACATGGCACAGCTTTTGTCCATGGACAGGTTGGGACCAGGCTGCATAGCTGCACTGCATGCGTCATGCTCCACTGCATGCTTTGTGCTGCAATGCGCTGCATGCAAGAATACAGTGTAAGTAGATGCACAATTACTGTCATTTGCGTTTATAGCCCAATGCTGTCTTTCGAGAAGTTGACAGGATCAAGCTTGTGGCATGCTATTTATGTGTCACATCCGATCATGCCCTTTGTCAAGGCTGGTGAGTATGTCAAGCCTGGCTTCCATACAGGTCCCACGAACAGTCGTGCGGCGGGTGAGCAGCGAGCAGGACAAGCAGAAGCTAGACCTGTATGAGCTGCGCAGCTATGTTGAAGACAGCCAGCGCCTGGTCTGGTGCCCTGCGCCCAACTGTGAGCATGCAGTTGAGTGTGTGAAGGATCTCGGGGCGGATGAGCCTTTGGATGTCCTCTGCAAGTGTGGCTCCTCCTTTTGCTTTTCCTGCCAGGAGGAGGCACATAGACCGGTGAGCCCCTGCTGCTTTTGCATCTGCTGACATTGTTGTGAGCTGTACCATCACAGCTCGTGAGTGGGTAGGTGTTGCTTCTTGTATGCTTGGCAGTATGGTGCTTGAACACAGCTCATACACACTGTGGGCATGTTTCAACTCAATCTAGTTGTGCATGTCTGTGGTGCACGCTATGAGACAGCAGATGGTTTGCGCTGTAAATGTATATTTTCAGCTCCTTATCTGGCTGTGTGCCAGCTTTGCAAGACATAGCACAGCAACTTTTGGGCATCAGCAGCAATGCAACCATGCTGCTCCTCTGCAGGTGGACTGTCAGACTGTCGGCATGTGGCTGCGCAAGAACAGTGCAGAGAGTGAGAATGCCAACTGGATTCTGGCCAACACCAAACCCTGCCCCAAGTGCAAGCGACCCATAGAAAAGAACCAGGGTTGCATGCACATGGTGTGCAGTCAGTGCAGGAGTGAATTTTGCTGGCTGTGCCTTGGCAACTGGGCTGAGCATGGCGAAAGGACTGGCGGCTACTATTCCTGCAATAGGTGTGTGCTTCCGCTGGGCATGTCTGAGGTGCCACTGCAGCTGACCGTGTGTTGACTTGAGCTTCTCTGACTTTGATTTGCTTTGCACCTAACTCATGCGGGGCCCGTCTGTGATCACCCAGTGTTATAGACTCGTCTTGCTTGTTGGTCTTGCTTGGTCGTCTCTGCAGTTTTGTTTGCTTGCTGGCTGGCTCAGTCAGCAGTCAAACCTTATCCCTGATCAGCATTCTCAGCTCAGCAAGTTTAGCCTCTGTTCACGGCATTGAAGCGTCAGGCAACAGAGTATCCCTTGCTTCTTATGTCAATCAAGCTGTGTGCCTAATGCTTGCACTGCATAACATGATTGCAATCATTGCTTCCAGTTCACTTCAGCTTGGTCGCAGGTATGAGACAGCCAAGAAGAAGGGTGACTACGACGAGGAGACGCAACAGCGAGAAAACGCCAAGCAGGCGCTGGAGCGGTACATGCACTACTACCAGCGCTGGGCAGAGAATGACAAGGCCCGCTTGCAGGTACTCACTCAAGTCCACTTCACTGACTACCAGTCTGTTTTCTCTGGCAAACATGGGTCCAATGTCATGCCCCATTTGGGCAACTTCACGTCGATTTGAGTCTGACCTGACCTGTTGGTGTATGTCAACTTTGAGGACATGCAGTGATGAACAGCATCAGGTGCTGCCTCACTGCAATCAGTGGCAAAGGCTACATCTGTGCAGAATTGACATAAGACACCAAGAGTCAATTCTCACCTGACTTGTGGGAGGTGCCTCAGGCGTTGAGCACTTTAGACAAGGTGGTCAGCGACAAGCTGGAGGACCTGAGTGAGATCACAGCCACACCCACCAGCCAGCTCAAGTTTGTGACTGATGCCTGGGCCCAGGTTGTGGACTGCCGCCGCATGCTCAAGTGGACCTACGCCTTTGGCTACTACCGCTTTGCTGACCAGACTGCTGCCTCCAAGCCACAGCAGGAGTTCTTCGAGTTCAACCAGGTGGGAAATTTTGCTTGGCTGTCTCTCGCTACTCTCTGTCCAATTGCCCACATAATCTTTCCTCAAACTTGATGTGCATGCATGTGGCGGTTTATTTGTGACTGGTGTCTTGATGTCAGCACACAGGCATTCTGTACAGACAGCATGGTTGTTCTTGGCACGCGGCAATAAAGGTCTAAGTGTCAGTCAACCGAGTTCTGTCAGGAGTCTTCAGTTGGGTTGTTTGCTGTAGGGTCAAGCCGAGTACTACTTGGAAAAGCTGCATGGGGAGGTAGAGAAGCAGCTAGAGCTGTTCCTGAAGAACCAGAAGACTGGGGCTGAGTGGCGCAAGTTCAGGGAAACTCTGATTGGCCTCACAGATGTCACTCACAGCCACTTTGCCAAGCTGGTGCAGGTCAGCCTCACTCTGTCAACTGTGGGGGGTATCTTTTTTGATAAGCAACTGGCAGGCCACTGGTACACCCATCGCTTTGTGCATTGTTGCCTTGCACCCAATCTCTGAGCTTGTCAGGACTAGGCTGTGAGTCATGCGCTGCCCAGCCAGCAATACTGTGTCCAGCGTGCAGCAGCTTGTCAAACCACAAATCTGTACATCATCCAGATGGAGGTTGACTCGGCAAGCTGTGCTTTTTTGCTGTGCTGTGCATGTTCTTATCACAGTCTTGACTAACAGTACACACGTTTGCTCTCATCAAGGGAAGCCCTTTTGAACGTCCAAGCAGAGCAAGGTCAGCAAGATAACAACTGTGTCAAGCAGCAACCAAGTTTGTTGCAACAAAGTCTGGTTGTCACCATTCAAATGTCATGCAGGAGCTTGAGAAAGGGGTTGACGCCTTGCTGGAGCAATACAAAGGCATGGAAGAGCAGCAGGAAGAGGAAGTCCAATCAGCCCCATTAGCCGCTGTTCCTGCCCGATCTACCAAGCGCAACCGCCAGACGCTCAGGGGTATGGTCACACCATTCTCATTCAGCCCCTACTGCCTGTTCCCCATGCTGTGCAGGGGTTTGTTATGTTCTGACTAGCCCTGCATGCCTGTGCAGCGTATCTGTGAGCTTGATGTCAGCTCAGATCCAGCCTGCCAAATGTTGTGGACTGTCTGCGACAGCTCGCCTAACTCAGCTGCAATAACTGCCATTGCTCATGCGTGACATGGCCCAGTGTTTGCTTGGGGGGCTGCTTTCAACGTAGCCAGAAATATGCTTTGCGCAGCAGGACACGGCAGCGTCGCTGTTCTGTGCCAGTACATCTGTTGTGGGGACCCTGTAAACATTGCTTCTTCAGTGCTTTTAGGCACCTGGGTGACTTTCTGCATGCTCTGCTGTAGTTCTTATCTTGTCTTTGCCACTGCAACAGGTGCCAGTGGTACAGCATCCAGCCAGGAAGCGTCTGAAGCAGAGCTGGAAGCCATTGCAGGTTATTGGCAGTGCCGGCATTGCACTTCTGCCAACAAAGATCTTGGCAGCACAGCATGTGAAGTCTGCGGCAATGCCAAACAGGCTACAGCATAGCCAGCACACAGCCTCCAGCATGCTCCTCACCTGTCCATGCTATGTTTGTGTCTGTGCAACCTGCACTACAGATACGGATGTGATAGTTGAGCTGACTGCAGTTGCAGCAGGGCTCTGTAGCATATTGTGTTGTTCTCATTTACGCTTATCCTGTGCTTTTGAACATGACAACTGTTGATACAAAAATTCCCCCCCTCACATACTGTATCAGGCTTATTTTCATTAGACAGGGATGTTCAGGCTATTCTTGTAAGCTAATTAATCAATGCACATTAGCCATCTGTCCAGGCTCAGTGCTGTGCATGTTGCCACTGACAGCATCCAGCCAGCTCATGATACGTGCAAAGTTGACAGTTGCAGAATCTACTATCATATCTTACAGCGACAGGGTCCTGCGATACAGACTAGGCAGTTACTAATTCTTGCTTTGTCTTGTAACAGCTGCAGCTGCTGCAGGTCAGAAACCGGATTAAACATAATTTACAACACATACTTGTCTGGAGACAGCAGAACACGAAGGCTTGTTGCACTTCTACTGACCAAGTCTGAGACACAGAACGACTCTGAAGCTGACTCTACCCCTGCTGATAGACACAAAGATTCCGTAAGACTTAGAACTTTTGCGGCAGCTGACAGTTGTTATATCTAGATCTGCTGTCACATTTCCGGAACAGTAGCTAGTCAATGCGGACACATGAAATGAAAACAAAGCAGTATACAGCTAATCTATCTCATACTCTGAGGCCTCTGATGCTAATGTGTTCAGAAAGTTGAACTTGCCAGGCATTGTGTTATGTGCCTCAATCTGCGGCAGCGTCTGTCTTAAAACAAGTACTGTGTCATAAATCCACATCTGATAAGGGGAGGGATGGCACCAATGCGAGCAGTCTGAATGCTCAGGGTTTTCATGATAATGATGATGGTACCTAAAGACAGGTAGGGTCTTGTTCCATGTTTCTATCAGGGGAATGCCCAGCTGCTCCATCATTGGCCGTGCAGCTTTGTTCCTCCAACCGCCGTCAACAATAAGCTCCAGCTCCTGAGGTCCGTTCCTGTGAATCTTGTTGTCATTATCAACCTCAATTGCGCCGAGTCCACCCACCAAAGTACCAAGGGGCAGGCAATCCCAAGAGATCGGGTCCACAAAGAAATTCCCAACAGGAGTGTTGAAGTGTTGCACTGAGCTGTCGCGCCATAAAAAGAATGGCAGATCTGCTCGATGCTCCCGATAGTAGTTCACAAATTCTTGCATTTCATTGTTGTACGTCTCCACATCATTCAGCCAGAGACCAACATTAAAGATAACAATATCGCTGCGCTTCATCGTGAGGCGCTGATAGTCAGGTAGTAGCCTGACAATCTCTCCTGGAAAGTTGATACGCAAATGGCACAGCCTTGTGCCTTCTGGAAGAAACACACACCAACCACCCAAAACTCTTTCTCTCATGTCTTCCAACTCTGGACCCTCCAAAACCTCACCCCTGATGTCATGTACAGTCATGTCCCAAAACTCCATCATGAAGCATTGCAAGCCTCGCATGAACTCTTGGCTGATGGAATCTCCTGCTATCCATACAGTACGGCCCCTGAGGTAGGGCCAGATGTCACATGGGGTCATTGTCAGCATGGCTTCATACCCTGGAGCACCAACTTCTGCCTGGGATACCAGATAGCGCCAAAAGTGCTGCTGATCCTTCTTTGGACAGACCGGCCCGTTGCTGATGTATTGACACACATTCGGCCATATACCATCTTCTTTGCAGTTGACACACTCTGGTTGCCTTGCGCCGCCAAGCAAGTATGGCTTCTGCTTGAATCTTCTGACGTCTGGATACCTGCAGATTATTGGGGGGAAATATGTGCCTACTGCAGGGAGCTGCATAAGCTTCAGGCCAGAGCACAGAAAGCCTGCATGTTCATGTATCGAGCAACAATGGTACTTGCAGAGGTTGTGCAGCCATAGCCAAAGCGTGAGTCATGCGTCGCAAGTACTGTGACATGCAGGATGCAACCATGGTGCAGGATGCAAGCAGTATGTTTGCAGATCACCTGAGGCGACTATATTTGACTGGACAGCTGCTGTTAATCAAGCTGTTCATCTGACCCCAATCATCACCACGCAGCTTTCTGTTGGGTATAACATAACTTTCCACTTGACTCAGCAGACTATCTGATGGAAAGGTATCATTTGCAAGTAAGACGCTTGCCAGCTGGCCATAGTCAATAGCGTCTGATTTGACTTGTACTGGCACACCATGGTCAATCTTGGCAGTGTCTGCAAAACCCCATCCAATGAACGCCAGCACCACAGCTGCTGTTGCCACAAACAGCAACCTGAGCAAGGTCTGTCTGGTCCACCTAGATTGTGGGCCTCTTGCTGGGCGTGCCAGCAAACGCTTCATCTGCAGCAAACAGCAGCTGCTTGAAACACGTGCGACCCTGTTTGGATTTGGCATTTTTGCACCAAAATTGTTCACTGACAGCTCATGTTCAATACAAAGCGTGCAAGGACTAACAGATCGGTACAAGTGTCACCTGTTGCTGATAAAGCGCCGCCCAGCATGTGGCAGACTTTCTCGCACCAAGGCTGAACACCGATTTCGCTGAACGATTGATTGTATCCAAGCATGCGCTTGTGAGGCTGATTACAGCTGGTGTCTGCGACTCTTGGAGTGTCCAAGGTACGTGTTTAAACGAGTCACTGTCGGTGCAGGTCGATTGCAGCCCGCAGCTTGGGTGGAACCTCACAGCCGCATGCGCTGCCGTACAATGGTACAGCTGACGCCTCTCTTTGTGCAAACCGGCGCTACGATCAACTTTGCGCAGTCAAACATGCTATGCTGAACTTGTCCGTGATGCCCGTGCGAAACCCAGCAGGGATGCTTCCCGGGATCCCGAGCGCTGGATTTCCATTCTGTTCAGCGTGCCTTGACGGTGGAGTCACCTTGCAAGATTGCACCCACCTCATTGATGGTGCGTACTTGTAGGACAGGGCTTGACCACACAGTTGTGGCTGATAGCAGTACTTGGCACACACCTGAACCACCTGTGCAATTGCACTGTTGGAAGACTGTTAGGTTGGCTGATCAATGTCTCTTACACCCACCTTTTGCGCTTGCAACATGCGAATGTCGTCATGCTCAGAACCTTATTGCAACAATTCGATGTGTGATACAGGGTGTCATTGATCCGGATTACTCGGATTTAGTAAAAGTTTTACTCATCAATCCGGAAGCGCTCGGAAACGCATAGAAGGTGAAAGGAAGGGGGTGGGGCCCGGGGGGGGGGAGCAGGCAAGGCAAGGCAAGGCAGGGCAAGACAAGGCAAACAACTTCACGACAACGACAACGACGACATCAGCACTTGAAATTCCAAGTGCTCGCGGACTGCGGCAGCAGCCGTAACTTGCGGTCGACGTGCATCGTTGACCAAGGGCAAGTCAGAGGGGTCCTGATCAGCATGAAGGTCGCAGTGATAGGGGCCGGGATTGCCGGCTTGCAGCAGGGGCGAGCTTTGCAGAAACGTGGCGTTGATTTTCATATCTACGAAGCCGAGATCGGGGTCGGAGGGGTTTGGAGAACGACTGCCCACCTGCAGGGCGCTCAGGGTAAGCATACATGCCCAACCGATCAACCAGCGTTCGACAATACAGACTTTCTGCCAATGCGCCAAGTTCTCTGCTCCCCTCATCTGTTCTGTCATCGGTGCAATGCATACTCGAGTGTCGCACATATTCTCATGCGCTGCTCGCAGTGACATACCCATACTACGAGTTTCCGGAGTTTCCCTGGCCGGACGCACTGATACAGAAGCACCATGGCGCCGTTACTCCACCTGCTCCAGCTGTGCAGCAGTATATTGAGGTGCTTCTTGCTGGTGCTGCAGCTCCTGCAACTGTCCTGATGTCATCAAACCTTTCAGCTTGTTTGTCACTGCAGATGTACGCCAAGCAGTTTCAACTGGAGTCCAGCATCAGTTTTTCAACTTGTGTCACAAAGCTGTGGCAGACAGCAGGTACTTTGTGCAAAACCTGCCACAGCATGGCTGCATACATGCATGCTGCATCCACAGCGGCTAGCATATATTTCACGCTCCTCAGGGCTGCATTCACACTGATGACATCAAGCCAGGCCAGCCAGCTATGCCACAAAAGATCTTCTGTGTCAATGGATGGCAAGCAAGGATTGCTGTACTTGCTGGATGTGTAGCTTGCCAGCTTGCATATGTGTTGCTTTGGCACATGTGCAGCACTGCATTGTGGCAGGTGTAACGGTTGCCAAGCATTGCTACATAACAGGCTTGATGCTATCCAAGCAAGCCTGCATGGGGCTACTTCCATTGCAAAGAGACAGCAAGATGTTTTTGTGCAGGTGGTCAGTGGACTGTAGTAACCAAATCTGCCAAGGCACCAGCATGCAGAGAGGAAGTGTATGACTTTGTGGTTCTGGCAACCGGCAGCTTCTTACTCCCAAGAATTCCACACATCAGGGTAGGCCCACTCTCGGCCTCATGGTGTTGTGCTGCATGGGTTTTGACAGCAAAATCCTCAACGCATGCAGTTTATGGCCATGCTGCATCTCTCACAAGAATGACTCATGTATGCTGTGGCAAGTCATATCTGATTGCAGTGCTGCTAGAATGGTGTGCACAGATGGCCTGCAAGAATTTGCTGTATGGCTTGAGGAGACAGAACACGCTGTGTTCTGATGTCTGCTATAGCGAGCTATTGTAGATGATCCAGAAGACTCTGTGTGATCATGCAGAACAGAGATGCTTTTGGGGGCAAGGAGCTCATAGCCAAGCAATTGACAACAGAAAACTTGTCTATTGCAAAGGATAAACGGGTTGTCGTGATTGGCAGTGCCAAATCTGCTCTGGATGTGGCTGGAGCGGCAGGAGAAGTTGCTGAGTCAGTCACAATGGTCTGCCGCCAGGTGGGCAGGATTGACTGATTTGATTGCAGGTCAGCTGAGCCCAGTGCGCATCATTGTTGGTTAGCAACTCAGCACTGCCAAGTCATGTCAAAGGCAACTGAAATGTGCCATCAACAACATCTGGTGGCAAGTTGCCGTCTACGTTTCTGCATTATGAGGAAAGGTAGATCTTGTGCAGCCTGCAGGCGCACTTCTGGCTGCCCTTGAACCTGCTCGGCTTGATACCCTGCGACTACATCAAGTACTCTCGCTTTGGAGTGTGGCTCAGTACCCATCCTTACCCTAGCAGCTATCCCAGCTTGCCCAGAATCACACAATTCATCCACCGCATTATGACCCCTGTCAAGCAGGCCATTTGGAAATCCATGGGGATGCTTCTGCCATGGCAATCTGGGTATGCATGAGCATCTATGGCTCACTCCCCATACATGCAACATGCTTGTTGCAGCATGGTATTTGTGAGGCCCCATGTTGTATGAAGCATGCGCCTTCTGTGCTGCATGTTGTACACCAGGGGTGCTTGCATGCCTGAATTTTGTAGCGACAGCAGCTATGGCAGATGTAAACTGCGACGTCATGACTGACAGTCAATGCTGTAATTGAGTGCACCAAGCATACATGCGTCACTGAGTGTCTTCACGCTCATGTCAACAAACTTGAGAGTGGGTGGAGACCTTACCACCTGAAGTGTGCTGCTCACAATGGGCCTGTTGCAGATTTGGTTGAAGTCATGGTTGCAAATTCGGCATTCATATGGTATATACCGGTCAAGCATGGTGTTGATGACAAAGTCGCCATACTACTACCAAAAACAGATGCACCACTGTCTTTGTCCATCAAGTAGCTAACCAGTGGACATGTCACAACAGGCTACCACCTGAAATGATCCCTGTGAGAGGCGCAGAAGAGGACACTTTTGCAGAGCTTGGCACTATCAACCCAGGATCCATCTTCCTCAAGCATCTGCGCACTGGCAAGATCAAAGTGGTTCCAGGTGATTGCAGTCAAACTCCAGTCCACATGGTTGTGATGCAGCTCGCCAATGGGCCAGTGCTCCTCAAACGCCTGGCATACAGTCAGCTGTGAGGTCACAGGACATGCAGCTCTACATACATGCCCATGGCTTTAGCAGCAAGCAAGCAGACTTAATAAGCACAGCCCGACAGGCAACTGCACATTTTGGCTGCTGCATTGCACTCAATGACATTCCCCACTTAGTCCACTGAATACCAATGCCACCTGTGCAACAAGGCTCTGTGTATGGAATCCCACCACAGGCCAGGCTGAAGCTTTTGCCAAAGATGGTCTGCAACTTCTATCAGGCCAAGATATACCGGCAGACCTGGTCATATACGCAACTGGCTTTGACCGCAAGTATGATTACCTAGCTGAGGAAACATTGAAGGCCCTTCACCAAACGGAGGAAGGAATTCCTCTGTACAGAGACACAATACCAACTGACGTTCAGGTGAGCATTGTGCACACGTGTTCATGTGCTTAATGGCTAAGCTGTCAGCTGAGAACATCGCCTCAGCTGCATCAGGTGACTCGAAGCCAGACTCAGGATCCTGACTCATCTCAACCAAGGGTGATGCTGATACACCTGACATAGTGGTTTAACCGCGTACAACCACAAGGCATGTATGGTAGGTATATATGTTGTGAGTGGTGTTGTACCCAAAATGCATCCAGTACAAATGGACTGCTTCTCACTAGAGAAGAACATGTTAATATTTTTGTGGTGTTACCTGTTGGCAATTTTACGTAAATGTGCGCTCCATATCTGTCTGTATCAACGCCATGCATGCATTGCCTTGAATTTTGATGGCTGCACCTCAACTACATGTCAAGGGAGTAGCTCATGACTAATGACAAATGTTCAGGAGCCGCATGTCCTCGCATGCCCTTTTTAATAATGATACGCTCTCTTTGCTCATGATAATAAATAGTAACAAATGCAAACAATTGCTGTAACATTTGTAAATATCGTTATAAAGTTATAACATGTTCTTTTTGATATTAGCATCATGCCCCTCAGGCCAGCTGGGATCTGTGTGCTTTGCATTGTCCCCAGATGCCTTGACATGCAGAGCATGGATTCAGGGCGGAGCTGTATGCTTGCTGTGGATGCAGGGCCTAGCGTTTGTGGGCAGTGAGGTTATCACCTTCAACGCCGTCACCAATAGTGGTCTGCAGGCAGAGTGGCTTGCAGCCCTGTTGCAGGTGAAGCTTCACAGCATGCCCTGCATACTCAACCCAACCTAAGTTCAACCTAGATGCAGCTATATGCATGCCGCAAACTTCACCATGTCCTTTCTTTCCTCATGCACAGGAGCAGTGCAGACCACCATGTTGTGTATCATTATCGCATGTCTGACCAGCTACAAAGCGTGAGCAACAGACTGCACAGCATCCTTCTGTGGTGGAGATTTGCACTGAAGGTGCAAGCTAGGCAGTGTTGGTAAGCCTGGTTTGTGGCAAGCAATGGGCAGATTGTTGCATGGTCTTGATGCTCGCTTTACTTGTGTTGTGGTGCTGCAGGACAGTCTATACCAGCTTGCCGTCTGTAGCTATGTGCACAGGGCCTCATGTGATTGACCTTATGGATTGGGGCATGGAGGGGTTTTTACACGGCACAAGCATTGTTGACATGCATGCAGGGTGAATTTGATCTACCTCACAAAGATGAGCAAAGAGCAGATGTGGCCAGGAAACAGGCGTGGCGATATTCCTTTATTCCTCCTCATAACTTCAGGTGTTGACAATCTTGCTCTCAAGCCCCTGCAAGCTCAAGTTGGTGCACGTTACGCATAATCTGCTGGTGCTTGACGCTGACCTAGCGTGCATGCATAGCTCATTTGCCTGTGGTTTTGCTCACATTTTATGCTTGCCAAACATGTGTGCTTTGAGACATGTCCATGGCATAGCCGCCAGCATATCTTCTGCAACCTGTTGCTCGTGTGCCTATGTTGGTGGCAGAGCTGGGAGGCTGGCACACTGCCATCAGCTACTGTGGGATGAGCTTCTATGCGATATGGGCTACTCCAAATACAGAAAGGTAACTGCAGCTGCTGTTTGCTGTGCATGAGCTGCTTTTGTGAGCTTTGTGATGACATATCATAGACTTGTACCGCATTGGATCTTGAGGTGTTGCTCCAAAACATTGAGCATGTACACGCTATCATACACTGCAGACGGCTACACAACTCTCCTGCATGCATTGCGCTGAAGTATGTTAAAGACGGTGCTATAGATCATCTGCAGGCATCGCACATGTGCCACTGTCATGCCACCCATTAGCACGCAGTGCTCTGCTACAACATGGGCAGCAAGGAGCAGCAGTGAGGCATAAAGGCAAGCAGCAAGTCATGACTGATCAGCAGCACTAATGCTGGGCGTTTGTGCAGGGTTGGGGATTGTTCAAGGAGGTCTGGCAACCGTATAAAAGTGCTGATTATCAAGACATCTTTATGCATACAAGCACTTGAGCTTGAGCTCAAGGGCCTCTGCATGCCTTGCCATGGAGACTGATATGCTTTTTGTCCCAGCACTAATTACCATAATTACCTTATAAGCCTTACAAGATTTATAACCTAAGCAGGTTGGACTCATTTCGTAGAGTGTCCTGTCTGAAATTGCTTCGGCCGCTGCACGTACACAGATATCGGAAAGGATGTCAGCTCCGTGTAAAGGGTTTGGGATTAAGAAGTATTGCTCTGAATGATCACAGCCTTCCAATGGGCACGCATGTGACTGACAGTAATTTGCAAAGTGGGTTGATGGCAACCAGATCAAACATGATGATATCTGCTGCACCTCCTCCTGTGTTGCTACAAGGCAAAGCGCTTAGAAAGAATTATCGGCGCCAGTGACACCCCATGTGGTAATCCAGAAGTCATACACCTTCGACAGAAGGAGAATAGCTCAGCGTCGTCTTCTTCTTCTGGCTTGGGGTCCCCACAGCAATTGCTGTGAACAGTCACTGAGTTGGCGCAGTCCGGTGAAACTGTGCTGACAGGAATTTCGTATCACCTCATGTTCTTAATTGCCTTCAGCAAGCTATCTGTGGTGACGGTGTGTGCAGTCTGTACGGTGTGTGCAGTCTGTACGGTGTGTGCAGTCTGTACGGTGTGTGCAGTCTGTACGGTGTGTGCAGTCTGTACAGTGTCCCCTGTGCCTTGTATTCATGTTGATCAGGCATGCTTTAGCATCAAAATATGCGAGCATTGATTGTTCATGACTGATACTTGGGGTCCATTTGTACATGCAAGACAGCACCTGCAGACGTGACCGGTCAAGCATAACGAGCACCAGGAACACCTAACGCACCAGACGCAGACTGGGCAAAATCAAAAGCTTGGCTGCAGTTGCACAGTTCCTGTCTTGTCAGCAAAAACGCTCTCTATTAACTGTGTAATGTACAGGCAGAATGCATAGTTCCATCTTTGGCCATGCTCAGCTCACTCAAGCTCTACGTTCTAGTGCCTTAGTTGCGCAGTCCAATGCTGCTACTGCCAACTCGCGCCACCTTTTGGCCAGTGTCTTTGCCAGTGTTGCCACCTCTGCACTTGCATTGTTGCGCAGCATGGCAACAGGCATCGAGATCTGACTCAGCTCTAGAAGGCGCAAAGTGACCTGCAGGACAGCGAGTCAACCGTCAGCCAACAAGCACAGGGCACGAACCCCCCCTTTTTGTCATGAAAAGGACTTCTGAACCATGCAAATCGACAAACTTCAGACAAGGAAGTGCTGCAAAGCTGAACAATGAGCATCCCACATGGCTAAGTAGTGGCATGAAGTCTGATGGTGCACACATCTAGCAAAGTCAAGAGGTGAGGTTTGGCAAAGCACAACTTGTCGCACGGCAGAAGCCTTTGGTTTGTGAACGTGCAAATATTGGTACTTTCCTGTTCAAGAACAAAAACTTGTATGCCAGCATGGGTTGAAAATGGTGGCCAATTTCATGGCCTATCCCATGATATGGAAGTGTATATGCATAGCAAAGCTGCGCATCACCATGCCCAACCTTTATACTTTGTGCAGCAGGCCAACTTCAATTGGCATGATCAGCAGAGCAGGAGGTTGACAGACCTGCTCAGTTTCCAGCTTGCGCAGGATGTTGATGGCTGTGTTGGTGGGAAGCCACCTTAAGGGCTGCCCCTCACTGTCCAAATGCATTTCTTGGGGTGGATTTGGACTCACAATGCCTGCATCGCCGTGTGATGTTGGAGCCCAAATGTCACTGACCAAGCAAGCACATGTGCAGCAGCAAATGACTGTTGGAACACGTCAGTCATAACGGGATTGTGTAAGTACAAGAGTGGCACAGGACACATGTCAGGGTCAATGTTACAACATGCTCAGCAGGTGAAGGATCCTTGTGCATGTGGTTGTATGTTTGCACTGATCATGATTGGACCTGTAAGCAGTGTGCTCCATCTGGTGAGTAGCTCCAGCTTTTCCTGATCCAAAGAGCCAGATACCCACCGCTGCAAGGCCAAAATAATTGATTGCAAATGGCTCACGCGCACTGACAACAAGTAGTAGTGCACACGAACAGACAACTGTAGTGCCTCCAAGCATACATCATAGAATACAAGAGGGCCACCGGCACATATGACCCATCATCGACTCACGGAGTAATGGCATGTAGTCTCAGAAGACAAAGGCAAGCGTATGCAAGCAATGGAAAGAGCTTACCAGCAGATCTGGATCGTGCTCATACGCATCCTGCAGCCAATGAGCACATTGATGAGCACACACGACAGTTTGAGAGTGATCCTGATGATGCTGGTTGATTTCCTAAGTATAGCACACCTAGCAGCAATAGTGCCAATAGATGTTCAAGCGACAGTACGCATACTACAGCCACGGCTTTTCAGCATTCTGGTAGCGAAGTTTCACAAGGCGGCAAACACGAATTGCAAACACAGCTTTTGGACGCTTTGCTCTGCTGGCAGACCACCTTCCAGATGCTGTGATTCTTGCATTGCATGGCCAGCATGCACTGGCAAAAAGCTGGATGCTGTTAAGAGAGGCACCCATGATGATGAGTAATGCCACAATGCAGTTGCATACAGCAGCTGGCCTGCTTGCCTGCACTTCAGGGCTGTAGGAAGTATCTCGGCCAGATTGGCTCCTCTGAGGTGCAGCAGCAGGCTGATGCCTGATGGTCTCAGGCTCAGAGCTCTGCTCAGCCTCTGCCTCCTTATCCTCCCCCTCACTGTTGCTGATCTCCTCGTCTTCGCTGCCATGCCCCTCCTCTGCTGCCAGCTTGACTGGGCAGTCCTCACTGGCATGGCTGGTCTTGCTGCAATACATGCAGATCTCCCGAACCTTTGCCTTCTTCCTGCAGGCTTTGACACAGATCAGTGACTCCTACTGTTCTCCTGATTGTGTCATGACTGGAACCCTTTGCGTGCAGCCTTGCATAGCCTACGATCAAGACGTTAGAGTCTACATGTGCACATGTGAATGTGCTTGTAACCATGCTTTTGCATGTCACTACCTCCAAACTTGTGCTTGTTTTAAAATGCTGAGTCGACACAGCAAATGTCTGGAATGCAGTGACTGCAACATGCAGAGGGATCTATGCGCAAAGTGAAAGTAGTATATCTGGACTGCATCTGTGCACAGCCATCAGGAGTGCTGCCCATGATACTAAGCTGACGTCTGATCATACCTAGGTCTGCCTTTAGGCTTGGATGCAGCTGCTTCCTTTGCCTTTGGAGCAACCTCTTTTGCTTTTGGGGCAGTCTCCTTTGGCTTAGCAGCAAACTGACTTGGCTTTTCAGCAGCTTCCTTGGCAGCAACAGCAGCTTTGCCTGCCTTGGGTTGCAGCCTGAGCCAGTCATCTTCTGTCATAGTGGGAAGATTTGTAGCCTTCTTGGCAGGAACCACATGCTCTGCACCAATGGATGCTAGCCAGACCAACACTTCATTCCTACACTTGGCCAAAATGTTCAGGTCAAGCTTTGACAATTAGTTGCAAGTACAGCCCATGCACATGGCATCAACCTTGAACTGCAGGGCGACGGTTGCAGCTTGATATGCCAATGGCAAGGCCCATTTGACTTACTTTGTATCAGAAGCGTAAGCCGGGTACGAAGTCAAGTCTGGATGTGTCTTGTATTTCCACTTCTTGTTGTGTCTTGCATCTCTGCCCTGCTCATACAGCATCTCAGATCTGAATGAGAGAGTCTTGCTGACAGCACTCAACAGATTGTGCTGCATACACAGCAAGCTGCAAAGGATGCTGCAGCATGAGGTGTTTACCACGATCCCCAGTGTGTGTTCGTTACTGCTATTTTGCAGCCAAAACAGCATGTAGTTTGCATCTGGTCTGTCAATCCTTTGAATGGAATAGCTGACAAAACCTGACTTCTCTGCTGCTGGCATTACTGCCCAAGTCTTTTTTTAATGTATTGTACCTCCACAACGGCTCTGAGCGGCAAACTTTGGCCTGCATAGCAAGCAGATGCTGGATCTTGGGTCTTTGTGCGCGTGCAATTCCTGTCATATACGTGATGGACACGCACAGTAGATATGCAAGAAACAGCATTCTACCTGTCTTTGTAGTCAGCAAGTCACGAGTTAAGATAGGTTTGCCAAACTTCAAAGCTTCACCCTGCTCACACTGCCTCGAGATGGGTCGAGGTGTTCATCATCATCAAGCAAAGGTCAGGCAGGTACGCGCTCAAAACTTTGCCGGCAAACTTCGCTTGAGTAGGCGTGCCTCGAAACCTAAGTTTGCTTGTCACGAGCCAACCCGCGCTTCGTTGGGCGAGGGGGCAAATGCAATAGCAGCTGTGACACAATGCGGCGCTGATGACGCCTGAACAGGCTGTGCAGATGAACGCAGCGGAACGTCGCAGGAAGGCACTTCTGAACAGAAATTTGATACTATGATCGGGCTCACGAGAACCAGACTGAACCTGTGCCAGCCCAGTGTCACAGAGGTGACTGGTGCACCAGCTGGCATGCACGACAAACAGCAGCAACTACAGGCGCGCAGGCTGTTCTACAGGTATCGGAATGATCAAGGCGGAGAAGCAGAGGAATAGACTAGACCACATAATTCCTGCCTCATGTTATGACATTGAACCTGCGGCCTCATAGCGCTGAGCGTCCTTTCCCGTCTGGTGCTCAATCCTTACTTTGCCTGCCTCTCTGCAATGGTGTTTGCACAGGGCCTCGCTGGCCGATTTCTGGCAGAAAGTAGCCCGGCCTGTTCTTCGTCACGACCTAGCTGTAGCTACCCTAATGTTCAACTTAAATCTTCAACGCAACAACGGGGAAGCCGAGAGTCACGAGGTGTTAGATTAGATCTTGCATGCTCAGCAGCTACACCGGCACGGCTTGATAGTGCGAAAGCACAAGAAAACGGCGTCGGCAAAGCACAAGCAGGTGAGTAGCTGTGACAGCTGAGCTTGTCCGCCAGCACCACCAGGATCGGTTTGCTGACGTCTTTGCTGATGGTGTGCAGCTCACACTACAGAAGCCGCAGCCCCAGTGCTTCGCAGTGGGCGTGTCAAAAGGGAAACAAAGGAGACCAAGGTGGATGTCACCATAAGTATTGATGGAACAGGACGGTGCAAGGCCAAGACTCCTATCCACTTTTTGAATCATATGCTAGACGTGAGCACTCACCTGTCAGAGAAGCCTCTGCATATGTTGATGTATGAGATTCGTGATGTTGTTTCCTATGCTAAGCGCCTTCACAACTGTGCCTGCAGCAAATATCCTCTCATGGTCTGTTTGACCTCAACATTGAAGCAGAAGGTGACACTTGGATTGATGATCATCACACAAATGAAGATCTAGGTATGCTTGAGCAGAAATCTTGAGTCAACTAAATCAATCGCATGCTGCTGCACCGGTTCTGTCAACTTGAGGCCGTGCATGATGCAAAGCTCAGCAGACATGACACACTTAACAAAAGAATCAGGACCTGCTGAGTGACTAAGCATCTGTGCAAATATAGCCCTGGCCTTTGGTGGTGCTCTTTCACAAGCTCTGGGTGACCGGAAAGGCATTCATCGCTTTGGGGACTTCTCTGCACCCTTGGACGAGGCACTTGTCCATGTTGTGCTGGTGCGTGTTGTCTGTGATCCGTGTTTGCTTTCTAAAGCTGTGAAAGCTGTCTCAAGTGCGTTATCTGCTTATGACGGTATGTCTGCGCATTCATCAGCTGAGGTATGCCTTGTTGGACCAGAGTAGATGTATGTTCTTGTTTGTGAACAACCTGGTGCTGTTGCAGGACTTGTCTGGGCGGCCACATCTGAGTTATGATCTGAAAATTCCAACTGATCACATTGGCAGCTATGACACCCAGCTAGTAGAGCACTTCTTCCAGTCTGTGGTCAACACAAGTGGCATGACTTTGCACATCAGACAGCTTGCTGGCCAAAACTCTCACCACATCGTAGAAGCCACATTCAAAGCGTTTGCCAGAGCTTTGAGAAAAGCATGTGAGGTTGACGAACGCAGGGCTGGGCAAATTGCATCATCTAAGGGTGTTCTAACTCAGCAATAGGTTTTGGCAGTGAGTGGGCCTTGCATGCATGCTTTCTCCCCTAATTGGGTGTCCAGCTAGCTTGACACTTGTTGTGTTTCCTGTGTTGGTATATATCAATAATCTGCTGTTTGTTCACTTGTGCAGAGATGAACATAAACTTTGACAGGATTGCAATCAGATGCAGTTTCTGTCATCTTGATGCTCAGCAATGGTTTTTGGCTATGCAAAATCAGAATCGCCATCTGCAGTACGTTGATGCATATCAGGTGATCATCAAGGCGTGACTTTGTCCGATATGTATACAGCAGGTCAGTGGATGATATATGTCAGATGACACTTAGTAACCAATGAGCCTGTTCTGAAACACGCAAGCACAGTAGCTGCGTAAGTCCCTAGCGTTACGTCTGGTGTCAAGTTAGCCAAAGACATATGACCATATTGAGGAGGAGCAGCTGCAACTGGAAACCTACCTGTTGTATTATTGCAACCACCAGTATAGAATACACTAATGTAAAACACCAAGCACCACAAGTAGATGTGTCATGAGTATGAGGCAAACAACAAAGTGTGAGGCTGAGGTCTGAGGTTGTAGCAACAAAGCTATAACAGTGACTATTGCATCACCTATCGGTGCTGGCCAGGTGCCGTCGCATACTGGCACAGAGTAGTGGCCAGATAGTAAGCTAGCTACAGAGAGTCTTCACTTTCCCAGAAACTGGTATCCAGCTAGGATGGCCACAAGCACAAATATGATAGGAAGGAAAGGTAGGATGCCTTGCAAACTGCTGTTTGTCTTTGTTGCTTTTGCCTCCTTTGCAGATGCATTGGCTGTTGCGTTCACTTGGTTGGCAGCTTCTTTCCCTCCCTGCAGACAGAGTTGTTTCATTGTCCTGCTGCCATCAGCTGGATGCTTAAATCTGGATGCTTCGAGCTCACCTCAAATTCTCCTATGTAGTACTTGTCCAGCATTTCTCTTGCCGCATTGCTGTGGCCAATTTCCTCAAAATCCTCTGTTGCATCTTTGCCTGATCACACAAACAGCACAGCATAGATTGCTTCGCAACCTCACAACAGTAATCCAGAACAGCTGACAATCACATAGCATGCATGGTAGATATCATAGACGGCATGCCTTGCCTGTGGCAGCAAGAACGATATCAAAGCCTCCAGGATGCTCGTCTAGAAACTGTGTGACGTCATACACTTTGCCGCTGATGACGAGCCAGCAATCTTCCTCTCTGTTGTGCGCTTTACAATCCTCTAATGTGTGCTTTTTGGTAGCTGGCTCAGTCTTGCTTTGAACAGGCTGCGCCTCGTCGAGACTCATAGCTATATGCTAAAGTCAGTCAGGCGTGCACGAGTTCGCTGCACGATGGCTTCAAGCCCAGATGCGACACGTCCAAACACAAAGTCGTGTTTTGTGTACGGTGCTGCCGTTGTTCAAGGGCGATGCCGTTTTCATGGACGGAGCTACAACGCAAAAAGTCTGCAGCTTGCAACCGTTTCATATCCCACTAGTCATGCTAAATTTAGGTCCTTGCTGCCTGAGATCGTCCCGTTCAATTTTCGCCCCATCTGGGACAAATACCGGTACCAACTGCACCTTGCACTTGTAACTTGCTTCAACCTCTTGCAGTTTATTCTTCCTGATACTGCATTGGCACTGGGAACATTATGATGTCAGTCACAGGAAGACAGACCTAGGTTGCTCCACCTCAAGCTTGTACGGACTGCACACTAAACCCCTTGCGTGATGCAAATGGCTCGGTATGCAGAGCAAACCTTGCAGCTTAATGATCAAAGCAAAACTTTACTGGCGTTAGTCAAAGCATGTCTTCGCAAGTCCCCAGCTACACTAGTTATAGTAGCATGTAGTTGGTAGAGCCACACTTGGTATCCACTAGGATGGCAGCTATGTGTACAGTCGCCCTTTTCAGCAACATGATGGTAATACTCCCACATGGGTACAGACAAGTTCCAAGTTTGGACAATTGGGATCCCAAGGGAAGAAATATGGGGATTTGCAATGCGATTTCTAAAGCCACCTTGCACAATTTCATCAGCTGCTGCAGCATCACAGTTCTGCTGTGGCACCAATGTGTTATCACTCTGCAAAGTAACATTCAGCGGTTTGCAGACAAATGGCATTGCTAACCGCAAACCAAACTCGCCTGTTGGGGTAGCAAAATGTTGGGCTGCATTATCTCGCCAAACAACATATGGCAAATTGTATTTGTGTGCAGCGTAGTACTCAGCAAATTCAGCCATGTCTTTCTCATAATGAGCAGGTCTGCTGTACCAAATGCCCACATTGACGACCATTAGATCGCTGATCTTGCCAGTAAATTTGCTGAAGTTGGGCAAAACTCGCTGCGTCAGGTTTGCCACAGTGTTCACCCGCAAGTGGCAAATCCTTGAATCTTCGGGCATCTCGATGCAGAACTCGCCAAGGTAGTCTTGATACAAGCCAGCAGCTCTGGTAGTGTTGTCCAATGGTTTAATTTTAAGATCCCAGAATTCATACATGAAACATATGGCAGCTTTGCTCATCTGCTGCATCATGGAATCACCAACAAGCCAAAGAGTTCTGCCTCTCAGCCATGGCCACAGGTCACATGGGGTCAGCGTGAGCATTTCTTGCATTCCTGGTGCTCCCGCTGTGGCCCGCTCCACCAGCTGCTTCATCACCTTCTTCTGTTCCCATTCTGCACAAACTGGACCCTGCACATGCAATCTGGCCGTTACACCTTCCTTGTGCAGGCCTTTAGGGATGGCTTGCGTTACCAGACATTTGGCAATAAGTGATGTGAGAACACTAAGGCTTGTCCAGGTAGAAGGATGCTTGACCTCTCAGACCAAGCAAGTGAGAGACACAAGTCCAAAACGGAGCTCATGCTCTTGGAGACAGGCCTGATCATTTGATGAGCTGTGGTGGTTCTGGTGAGGTTTGTCAACTTCAAAAAGGCTCTGACAGCAAGCCAGAGGGAACTCTGTAGCTGACAAGCACAGTGCAACAATGCAGGATAACTCACATGACTCTTGAACTGGCAGAAATGCGACCAAAGAGCATCAACATCGCAATTGGTACATTCTGGCTCCTGCTGACCGCCAAAGAGGTAGGGACGTTTTCTGCCAGCTTGAATGTCGACCCATTGATGCCGCTTGTACTCCAAAGGGCAAGTTGGTCCTCTCCATGACCAATGCACAGTCTCATGACCTAACTGGTTAAAGTGCCAAGGATTCAATTGGTGGCCTGTAACGACCAGTTTCCAAATCTGCCAGCCAAGGACGCCGCTAAGGAGGACTAGGAAGAGTCGCACCCACCAGCTCTGCAGGCGCCTCTGCTTAGGGGACTGCCTTCGGATTTCGTTGGAAGGACTGAATGGTGTCTCAGGCGTCACAGATTGTCTCTTCAGCATCTGCAGCAGCTGGCTCGGTCGAGCACTGAGATTTTGACGCCAACACGGCGGTCTGGAAGGACTACACGGTATGCATTCCCTACCTACAGAGAAGGACTTGCCGTTCCTGACCTCAAGAGAGTCTCAAAACACTGCATGAGGCGCGCCCGACGGTGTGTTCCTGCAGTCAGACCCAGCTGCACTTAGATCGCTCTGCAGAGCCCAACTCGAGTACAACCTATGATGGTACTGAAGATGAACCGAGTCATTAGTCACCGCCTGTTCAGTTTGTAGTCACCAGTGAAGCACATGCTCATTTTGGCGCAGTCAGCAAGAACTTGGCTGCAGGGAAAGCCGGTATCTGCTACGCGTGATGTTGTAAACGCTGCTGCATTGCAAGAGGTTGTTGCATCGCGATCTCCAGCATGTTTGGCTTGATTAGGAAGACTCTCGTGTTCTCTACAGGGACCGTGTTTGGGGTGTACTTAGCACAAAACTATAGGCTACCAGACGTTGGCTCTGTTGCTGGAGCGTTGGTAAGCTGTTTTGTAAGAGCAAGCGTCTCTTGTGCTCTCCAGATCCAAGCAGTTTCGACAGCTTTGTTGTGCTGCAGTACAAGAAGGCGAGCAACGACGATCCTAAGAAGTAGTTCCTCTGAAGATATTACCTGAAGCTTCGAAATCTGATGCAAAGCAGGGGCACGACGGCCTGCCATATGCAAACTGTTGCAATGATCTGCATAAGGCGCGGTTACTGATGTAGCGCAGTACCTTCCTTCAGCAGTCACAAGTCCTGCTTATATAGCTGGACACACTCACATGAAACAGCTGCCACAGCGCGTGACCTTTTTTGTGCTAGGCTGTTTTGTGCACACAAAGGTAGCAGCAGTGGGCATTTCACGCATAGGGCAGATAGAGCTGTGCTTACCTCATATGCCAACTTTGCAGCACATTGCATTAAATGCATTGCAATATTGAGGATACACTGCATATGTTTTGCCGTATGCACTATGATCAAAGGCTAGCTGTGCATGTCACCGTTTTTTCAAAATGTACAAAGTGTGGTCTCAAATAGTGGTCACTGCAGAGTGCCACTTAGCACACTACCAAGAATCAAACTGTCAAGATATCTTGGCAGGCATTCAATTTACAGGGTGAGCAACAGTTCAGCCGCCCTCTGCAGTCGTTCATGTAATGGCCTTGTTTTCTTGCCTCTGCATTGTGAGCAAATTTTGCTCAAATCAAATTGAAGCTCATACCTGACATGATTTATGTTCATGAAGTCCTATACCAAGTAAGCTGTGTAGTACTCTCCTGCTGTTGAAACGCTGCGTGACAGGCTTGACTGTCAGTCTGCTTTCGGATTATCTGAACTGCAGCCACATCAGTTCTCACGACAAGTTGTTATGGAAGCTAGCTACATATCCACAATGCAGGCCAGCTACCAGCCTGCAAAAGTCACAAGGCAGTCCACTCTTCTCAGCATCAAAGTATAAAGAGCGTACTTTGAGCACTTCTTAGACTGGCCAACACTGGTACCCTGCACCTGCTTCCCAAATTTGGGCTTAAAAGCACATGTTTTGCCAGCAGTGTTGTACATGCGCACGCTGCTACTGCATGTGGCACTATCAGGTTAATAATAATAATAATAATAAAAACGTTTTGCAGCTCATGATGAGCTAGGTACGTGCAGGACAAGTCTTGTCTCTCCAGAGCAGCCTGTCTTGTGCATCCCTATAAGGCCTACTAATACGACAGTTTTGACAATCATGTAATGCAACATCATTGAAAC
>JAABUP010000920.1_pt1 | contig 63133 bp, 85 predicted proteins | sample 5559201 | NCBI WGS metagenome assembly JAABUP01 (sample SAMN10711887, study PRJNA513373) | rock metagenome | isolation source: Antarctica rocks | place: Antarctica
GGCAGGGGAGTGGGGGGGGAGGGGGCAGCGGGAGTGCACCGTCTGCATCTTGTGGTACTCTGCCAGGTCCAGCCGGTAGTCTGAGAGGGCAAAGTTGGTGGCAGCTGCCATGCCCCTCAGACGCACCAGGGCACGGTCGTAGGCCTGGGCTGCCTCCTTCTCCTGGTTGAACAGGCCCAGGTAGATGTGCTTGGACCCAGGAATGCCGATGCGTGCTTCCCAACGCCCTGCATGCCACACATCATGCCTCATGTATTGTTCATCATGAGCTTGCGTCGCACATACCTGATGCCTGCTGGCTAAGTACACGTTTTAGTTATTATTATCATCAGCTGGAAAGCGTCAAACTATTATTGATTAGTGTGTCTTGATTGTCTGTCCCTCAACTGGCTTCGTCGCAAGGTCTGATGTCACAAGGTTGCTGATGAACAAGTTTAAAGAACAATGTGAGGAACTGTTCAGCTACAGTTCCGCACATTGCTCTGTGACCTTGTTCATCAGCAATGTTGGTATCAGGTTCATTGATGCCTTCTGCTTGAGCTTCCTCCTTGGCCTTCTTGGCAGCTGGTGAAGCAGCCGCCTGCTCTTGTGTAGCTGTTTGGCCCAGAGCTGTGCTGGCAGCCAACAACACACCATGAGGAGACTTGCCACAGTCTGCAAACCTCTGAACACAGTACCTATGGCCCTCTCGGATGGGCTCACAAGCTGTAAATCAGGCATCCTGACCAGCTACTGAAGAGCAATACAGCAGGACAGGTGGAGAGCCACAGAAAGTAATGGCAGGGAGGGGAGTAGAGTAAAAAGTGACAAATGCAAGGGGACATGCAGGCGCTTCTTAGAAGGGGGAGGGGGGGCGACAGGACTAACCGCTAGGGTGATGGGTGACCCCCCTGTAGGCAGAGGTACCCCTGGAGAAGCCCTGGCTCTGGCGCCTGACTGCCATGATCAGCTCCTCCAAGCTGATGCTGTCCATGCACTCTGTCAAGTCACTGTACCTATCACACAAAACCAGTCCTTTGTGATGATGCTTGAGATCAATCTAAAAGAGTGCACGAGCCTCCTCACAAAGCAGGGCTCAGTGCAGCACTCAAACCTTCGACTCAGCAGCCTTCTATGCAGCTGACAAGCTAACTTCATGCTGTTGACATCACAACTATGGTACCATCACCTGTGTTACTGAGATGTTAATGTCATGTTACTGACCTATGTTGACCGGATTTGTGCTGCTTGAAGACAACTGGTCTTGTTTGTGCATAGCTAGGCAGGTCCTGCGTCCTGACTAGAAAGCATGCAATGATGATGATGTTGATGATGTCTCCACATCTGTACACACTGGTGAGAGTACTGCACAATGATGCATCATGAGCCGGGCAGGGAAACCGTGCTGAGCATACCTATCCGCATCAAAGTTGGTTTTGACTCTGAAGCCCTTGCACTTGAGGGCAGCCACATCATAGGCTTCCGCGGCATGCTCCTCATGCTCATAGCCGCCCAGGTACACCTGCCTTCCTAGCTCCTTCACCCAAATGTGTGCCTCCCACCTGCAAAACAGAACAACACAAGCCTCTGGCAATGTCTGGGATGCATGCATGGGCTCTGCAATTCCAATGATGACAAGGGCCATACCCTTTTACTGCACCTCCCATGCGCTGCACAAGTGAAGCAACATCTGACCAGGTCTGAAAGTGACAATAGACACAGGAGCACTAGGCGGAGGAGCATGAAACAGCAAGCAAGCGCTGTGGCACCAATCACCTTGCCACAGAACCTGCTTGCTGTTTCATGCTCCTCTGCCTAGTGCTTGTCAGCAGTACAATTCAGGTCTGCATTATGATACCTGCATTACTGTGTGCAGTCTGCTGTGATTTCACCAGCAAGATTAGATGAAGACAAATTCATGACGCCAAACCAAGACAGGTGGCACACAGCAAAGCAGCTACCCTACAGCAGCAGCAGGCAAGCTAAGATGCATTGCTGACATGCATGCATGCAATGTAATGGTATGCCAAAGACAGCAATGCAGCCAGTCAAACGATGGAACATGTGTCATATACAAAACACGTGTGGTGACATTGCAAGGTGGGGGTTTTGACCTGCCGCTACGCCTGTGCTTGGTGACGCCCCTGAAACGAGAGGAGCGCGCCTTGTCAACCCGGCCTGCAGCCACACCGTTCCTGGCCTGCCTGTCAACGCTGGAGGCACGTCGCCTATTCCTCAGTCCAGAAGCTGCCTACAACAGGTGCAGCAGCTCAACTCGTGACTGAAAGACGCTCTGATGATTCAATGATGATCTGATCTTTTGATGGTGATCTGAATGTAGATACTGATGTGCGATCAGTGTGTTGCAGGTCTCCAAGACAGCACTGTAATCGTTCAGTATGAACATACAGTGGTGTAGAAGGACATCTCTCAATTCAGGCCAGATGAGCATTTGTGTAACACAACAGTCATTGCAAATGCAAAGGATAGGACAAACATGGAGGGTACGCTATCTGATCTCAGCTACTCCTGACTCAAGCTGAGCATTGCAATCATTGGCAGCAGAAGATGCAGAGGGCAAGCTTGACAGGCAAGTTGGCAAAGGAGCAAATCACACCTGAGTGGCAGCAGCAGCCGTGGCAGCAGCAGCCTGCTGAATGGTGGGGGGCAGTGAGGCACCCTGTGGAGCTGTCAACCCTGCTTTGGGGTGGGCTTGCGAGGGGTTGGGGGTCTGAGCAGTTGGCACAAAGGTCATTTTGTTCCCTTGAGGTGTCTGCAGGTATCACATGCAAGGTGAGCTGATGCATTTGTGGTGGCTGTATGTTTCATCATATAAACATGACACATATCATGAGTCAATGCAGCTGAGCAATGTGACTGAGATCTGGTGTCTTGCCGACCCAACTGTTTTTTTGGCAGCTTTGATGTTTGACAGCTGCATTGTCGTATTCATGGTACTTTCAAAGTCTTCTACAGACCACATGCTATTCACACACTGTGCAGCAGCAGCTCAACAAGCATATCTGCACGCAGCTCAACAACAATGTTCTGCATGCAGCCCAATAAGCGTATTTGCATGCGACCCAACAAGCGTATCTGCATGCAGCACACTTTGCAAAGTGGGAAACGCTGGACCCTTCCTGCTATAAGCAGACAGCACTAAAAGTGCGCTAACATGCAAAGCGTAAGTCACCTCATAGAAATGTCCAGAAGGTGTCCGCTCTGCATAGCTGATGTGAGGGTGCAGTTGGTTAGGGCCGGTGAGGAGGCTGGATGACAGGGGCCGTGACATGGAGCCCTCCTGGGGCGCTGCAGCACCAGAGAAGATGCTTGCAGACAAGTGTCCCAAAATGCCTAAGAGAACAGCTCGATGATTTTGCTTGTCCTCAAGACTCTGACATAGTTGAACAGACAGTCCTGTGAAGTTGTGAACTGCGGCGGAAATGTTGGACATCACAGAGTTGGAGAAGGTGTGTGAAAGGTGTCACACATACGTCGCACATCACTTCAAGGGCAGCAGCAAGCTGGGCAGACTACGGTAGCAAAGACAGGTGGAACCCTGCATTTTAGGACAAACTTGCAGGTACAGGATGTAAAGAAGTTGTCGAGAATTCCAGCAGCGGTACAGGTCATTGTGCTGCGCATCTGAGATTGACTCAACACCTTTTAAAGCAGCTGAGTGAACCACACTGCTTTTCTTACAAACCACTGATGACTTGTAATGTATGTTGCCAGCTCTGGGCTGCTGCCATGCATTGTCTCCTGTGGTATCGCCAAGCCAGCGACTTTCGTGTATGCAATGTCCTCTCATTGTGAGGGTGCTGTAGCCAGCTTTGTACTGGAGCAAAGCTTAAGACATTGCAGTAGTTTGTCAGGAAAGTAGTTTCCTGTTTTGTTACATGCGCAGGCTCACCTGATTGTGGAGGGGCCGGTGGTGGTGTGACAGGCCAGGTAGGCTTTGAGAGGACTGAGGAAGGGATGGGGTTGCTATGGGTGCCAGCAGGGTGCACCCCCTCACGGTTGTGCATGGTGGCTGTATCTGTTGAGTCCATGCTTGTGTTGCTGGTGTCGCTCTGGCTCTGCCCTGCAGCCACAGATACAAGCTAGTGGAGATGCAATTGCAAGCGTTTTTTCACACATAGGCAAATCCACTGATGAGATGCAACACAGCTGTAGGCCTTGTACATGCGCAGCTTCGTATTAGCATGCTTGAGCCACTTTCACCAGCACAAAAGCAATGCCTTGCCCGAATTTTGCCCTTCAACAGGACTGTTCTGCCACATGCACACTTTCGGTGTGCCATACCTGTGGCTATCAGACAAGGCTGGGCAGCACGTTCTCCTCCCCATTTCCAAGCATGTCCAATTGTGGATTGGATGGGGGCAGCTGCAGTTGAACAAAGGCAAGTCAGGTAGATGTGTTCTGGATCATCACTTGCAGCAGTCTGATGAGAACCGTGATCTACAGATAAAGCAGCGTAATGTGCTGCAAGTTCTGCCCTTTTAGGCTCCTAGGTATGTCTGCATAGGCTTGGCTCCACAAAACAAGCAGCAAGCAGCAAAATGCAGAAGGCTACGCATAGCCAGCCTTAGCTACAGGCACTAACCGCCTTTAGCCGGAGGCACAGGCGTGACCACAGCTTACAGCTCACCGTTCGCAGAGCTTGCTAGGTACTTTCGACAGCAATCCTGAAGAGCAAGCCGCACCTTTTGCCTCGAGCGCCGCGCTGCACTCTTGTTCGGTCCAAAGATGCCGCGCAACGGTCGCAGGCGGATGCCCTAAGGTTCCCCTTGGACCGTCGAACCGCGGCCGAAGCGCATGGGCCTGAGATGGCGAGAGCTGACCCAGCGGTGGTGACGTCTGATACGCTTGCCTCATGGCGCTTGCGTTGACAAGCGAACAGTTGCCAGCTTCACGCTGTTGGCTGTACTGATTCAGCCGCTCCTGGTCAGACAAGGCAAACAGCCGTCTAGTACGCCATGGCCTTGAGTACAGCAGATGTTAGGTCTATGCTGGTCAGCGGCCGTTGACGCGCTCGTCTGCAGCGGTCAGCAGGTTACACAGAGACCCAAGAGGCCACCCGACAAGCGTCTTGCTCGGTTAAGAGCATCAAGAGGGTCAGCCGCCATCCTGTTGGCGGATTTAGATAATCACTACGTGCTTGCTTGCTTTTGTCGTCAATTATCTCTCCAGGGGCACAAGTGTTGAGAGCCCTTCCTGAATGTGCGATTCTGCCAGCTCCCTTAGTTTTGCGAGGTTGAGTAATCTGTATGTGGGTTACATTCGATCGCGTCAGCGTTGACCCCAGAGGCGCTGTCTGCAGTCATGACTAACAGCCCACGCCAGCGTAATGCACTACCAAAGGCTGTCAGCACTATGGAACCACTAAGGAAAGGCTGTCAGCATCTAAGAACCCACGGCAGGTGCTCAATGACCACATTACAGGCCCAGTTCAGTCGGCCAGTCCATTATTCTGCAACACGTGTTGCATAATCCAGGTTAAACTCACGAAAGGTTGGTCAGATGGAGCTGACTAGGCCACTTTCAACTGCCCCTCTACAGGGCAGCTCTGAGACGGCACATGAAGCACTTCGGACTTCACGCATTGTTGAATGACGCAGTGTTGGTAATGCACAAGACGCCATCAATACAGCGAGATGGCTACCAAACCCTGAGACATGTTCAGTAGTCCACACAAGAACTGAGACATATGCCATGCTGCTCTGACTGAATACAATATTTCCACCGGTCAGACCAGCAGGGACTTAAAAACTTATCCAAACAGTAGCCTGTTAAGCAATCAAGCAGCATGCATTCAAGTTATCTCGGAAATGGTCGAGATAATGATGGAGGAGAATTACAGAGCAATTGCAAACAGTGTATGTTGCTGGAGAGGCAGGGAGGATAGCGCCTTCTTGCTGCTTCTGTGCTGATGGCGGGCTCAGGTTATTGCTTTGCTCACATACATTGCAGATGTGATGTCAAGAGCTGGACAGATGCCTAAGGGGCAGTGCTCATCATCGTGTGGGAGCCTGCAGAACACTATACTACTCACACATGCAATCACAGTCTTAGCAAGATAACGCACAACCACAGGGCACATAGCATTCAGCTAAAACACCAGACGGATGAGTATATGAATGAACGAATGCAGGCAGAATCAGGTATTGGGAGAAGCCCAAACAAGTTTGCAAGACAGACCTACCTGGTTGAATGTAGACTTGTCCTTTTTGTTGCCTTTCTTAGCAGCTCGCGCCTTTGCTTCAGCTGCTGCTGCAGCAGCAATTGCTGATGATGACTTTTTGGCTGATGGCTTCTTCACCTTTGGGGGCACCTTCTTGAAGCCTCCCTGCAGCGTTGAAGGCAGTATGTAAAATAACAATAATAATAACAAGTATGATAAGTTCAAGTGATTTTATACTTTCCAGCTTATGATGCAGTGTGTGTATGAAATCATGAAGGTAAAGACATGTAGATGTCATCTGAGATGCTTCCTAAACTAACCTATTGAAGCAAAATGAGATGCTGCATCTGCACATCACAGGTACACTTGGTAGGTACCCATTGCTGACGCTGAGTCTGATAGGAAATCTGTGCAGTGGAAATTCTTCAATTCGCAACATTTAAGTAGCACATGACAAGAACAGACTTGTGATGCTGGAGCACAGCAGCGACGGCCAGCATGCACAGGCTGTTAGGCAAATTTGCAGAGACCGCAATGAGTACCTCTATGGACTCCTGAGTTTCCTCAGATGAGGGCTGCTCAGCCTTGGGCTGCTCATTGGGCGCTACACCATTGCCATTCACAGCTGTAGCAGCATTCTCCTTGACAGCAGCCTTGTCCTTCTTTTTCTTTTTCTTGCCAGAAGGCGCTGTGCCACCAGCATCAGACTCAGCTTCCTTCGGCGCAACTCCCATCTCTGCTAGCATGGCATTCAGTTCTTCTAGCTCTTTCTTCTTCTGCTCCTGCAAAAGGAGCAGCAGGGATTTGATTAGCACTTTGTCACAAGGGAGGCTTTGCTGTCCAGCTTTTTCTTGTTGTTGCATTGGCACTGTCAGAAACGGACATCACAAAGAAAGTTCAAGACACATCTTTATGCTGCTGCAAGACTGTCCCAGGTGGCAACATACACCATGCTGCTCTAGCAGTATGGTTTGACAACAAATATGGCTGCACCAGGTCTGATGTTCTGTTGTTGCCCTGGCTGTGTGGGGCAGACAGACTGGACAGAACAAGCTGTCAAGATCACACCTCACACACGGAGTAGCTGAAGAGAAAAGCAAACTGACCTTCTTAGAGAGCTGCTTCTGTTGCTCAGTAGTGGCTTTTTTGGTTGCATCATCATCAGCACTAGTTGTGGCTGGTTCCTCATCCTCAGAGTGCTCATCTGCATTCAGATGTGTGGAATTTGCGCACAAGGCAAACACCAAAGATTGTTAGTCCCCATAATTGGACACAAAGCCTTTTGGTTGTGTACCTTCTTGCTCTTCATCCTCTTCGTCGTCGTCTTTACCAAGTTCAATGCCCAACGCCTCCTCTATAGCTTGCTGGTCAACTTCCTACAGCAATTGTTCAGGTTGAGTTGTCCAGCCCAGCAGCATAGCTGTGGACAGCAGCAAACGGTGCTGACCTCATCGCTATCTACACCATCCTCTTCAGCAGCCTCGGGCTGACTGTTTTGAGCCTGTATGCCATATGTTATGCCAAGTCTGAACGCAACTTATGCCAAGCAAACGACGCTACACGGAGCAGTTGCCCACCTGAGCCCAGCTTTCCGGCAAGGGTCCAAGATCATTCTCGAAGTCGTCGTCGAACTCGTCGTCGTCAGCCCAGTTGGTGGTGGTGGGAGCTGGTTGAGAAAATATAGCCTTGTCTAGCTCAGCTGCTTTCTCTGCCTTGTCAGGCTTTTTTTTCTTGTCGTGGTCCTTTGAAGACTTCGACTTCTTTTTCTCTTTGGTGTCAAGAGCTGCGAAAAGGTTAGCACTCTCCAAATTCATCTCATGAGCTCTTGCGGGACCCTATTGTAAGGATGGTGCTGGTGAGTGATCACCAGATGAGCGCAGCACGGCACCGAAACAGAAAGTGCAAGTGTGCAAGAGCTGGAAGCTTATCAAAGTGCTGAGCCGATACAGATCGATGGATGACACAATCTTTTGGCAGTACGCGATTTAGCTATCGCCTATTGCCTGACATGGCTGCGCTAACCTATTGGGGTCAGGTTACCTGTAAAGGCAATCCTGGCGTAATTACATTCGCTGTCAATGCAGCTTGATCCCAACCATTGCAGTTGCTCTGAGCTCTGCAATATGCATGTGGTGCTCTCAAGCTTACAGTGAGTAGTCCTGTGATCTTTCAATTGTGCAAAACACCAATCAGGCAGCGCATGTCATGGCAAGTCCAGCAAAGCAGCCATTCTTACACTATGACACACAAGACTGCATGTCACCAAAGGTAGGAGCATTTCAGCATACACGTCCACATTCTGTGGATTGGAGGCGGTCAAGCACAACACACTCAAGACAACAGATGGGAATGCCCACAAATTACCGCAGAATCAATTAGCACTGTTCACATTGCTAACATACAGACCAGACACTCAGCGTTGACGCTCGCACACTCTTCAGGCTCTCAGGGAACTCGCTCCAAGTCTATCTCACTACAGACCTATCTGATCTACAAAGAAGGTGGTGAACAAATGCCTTACGCAAGCTTCTTCTTCCCAGACATACGCTTCACCTGACTGTAAATGAACACACCTGCCAGAGAAATTCCAGTTCCTGCAACACCAGTGCACAGTGAGAACCATATCACCATACATAACATGTTGTCATACGTTCGTGATGCCAAATGGCTAGTCTGTGTGATCTTGGTTTGGCTAATAGTGGCAAAGCAAATGCATGACACGCCATTTTCAAATCTGAACATTGGCACACATTCAGACCTGACAAGATTGGCATGTCAGATTAACATGATTGCTCACCAATCATATTCTGCTTGGACATGGGGTTCTGGAAGACAATCACTGAGGCCACAATGACGATGACCCTCTTGAGGCAGTTGCCAACAGAGTGTGTGACCGGGGTCACCCTCTGCAGGATCATGTAGGACACCTGCACACCAAACTCACTGCTCCAATGGCACATCAAGCACATGAGGCTGTCCCTTGTGCATGCTGACTTGCCAGAGCAGTAGATGTGCATGCTGCTCTGGCAAGTCAGCATGCACATCTACTGCCAGCACAAGTGACAGGCAAAGGTTGAGGGCAGGCACAGGTTACAGTAACTGGTGTGCAGTGTCGGCAGACAAGTCCTTTCACTGTTTGACAGCAACTGTGCGCCAGTCCATGGCATCATGCAGCATCAAGATCACCTGCTGGTATGCATGGAAGCAAACGCCAGCCAGTAGTGTCTTCTTGATGACCTCTGTGCTGTTGAGAATGCCCATGGACTGCATTGCTGAGGGCGTGAACTTGACTCCTTCCAGCAGCAGCGTGACAGGTGCCAAGATGAAGAAAGACATGATGGTGATGATACTGAACAGGTTGATGTTATCCAGTCGTACAGAACCCTGCATCAGAGGCAACATTGTCAGGTTGTATGTACACGAGAAGCACAAGTGGCATGTACAATTGTGTATGCAGTGCTAAACCATGCAGCGCATTCAGGGCCTTGGAACCTAATTGCCAGTTCATGCAGCGGTGGCCAAGTATACGGAGGCTTTGCACTCAGAATGCAGAATGAAGTTGCAGCAAATCTGCAGTGCCTTTGGCAATGTGTAGCAGTCTCACAGCAATGTGATCATGTGGTTTACCTTGGTGTCTTTGCCCATGAACTTCTTGGACAGGACGTTTCTGGACTGGAAAGTGATGTTAGAGCCCATCGCCGCCAGGAAGCCACCCCAGTTGAAGGTGGCTTCTGTCACAGATGCCATAGCTACACCTCCCACAATGGGAAACAGGGACAGCACAATAGGGATGGTTGGGGTGTCTCCAAGGAACGCAGCTGATAGAGCTACACTGAAGAATGGCTCAAGCGCCTACAAAACATAAACCTCATTGGGTTGACATGCACTGGAGTGAGGTGAGCCACATCAGCATTGGAATTGTGCAGCATGCTCATTTGCCATTCTGCATGGCCCAGATCAAGAAATATTGCATTGCAAATGACAAGTGTTTTGTCTAGACAAAATGAAAAATGAGTCCACAGCAGTAACAGCGCAAGACTTGTTGGCATCTAGCCGCACACTGGTTGCCTTGCAAGTCAAAAGATGCTGACATTGACAGCAGGTGATCAGGATCAGTAGCTTGTACAAAGAAATTTTCAGCGTTTACTGTCTCTGACCTTGATGGTGTGCGTAAATGATACAGCGACACGCCCCAGACTGACGTTGGTCAAGAGGTTCCCCAGCGTGTGTACTCCTGCCAAAGGTGAAATGCCTTTTGCCTGCACTCATGCTCAAAATTGCATGTGTGATCCCAAGATCCAACAAGATGCCTCTAGCATCATGAGACAGCGGCATCATGGTCAAACGCGCTTACCATGTCTTTTGAGAACTCAGGCTTCTTGAGCAGACCCACTGTCCACATGAACACAGCAAAAAGGGATCCAACTGCAAACTGTAGACAGGCACAATGTCTAGTAAGTCTAACTGCAAACTAGTACTCAAAAAGTACAGGAGCAATGATCATTGTGCCGTACCTGAACAGTTGTGCAGGTGACAGGATATGGGAAGACCTTGAGAACTTGCTTGTTGTATCTGCAATAAAAGTCAAGGCACCTCAGCCCCATGCGCTTGGTGCATTGGTCAACTAGCGGGCAACTAGCTTGCAGACTTGTGCCTCACATGTTGAAGAAAGTGTTAAAACCGTACCAGCCGGCGAACAAGGCACCGAGAATGAGAGGATTCTCTTTCTTGGGTGCTGCCGCGGGGACTGCAAAGCAATGCTTGCTTAGCGGAAAAGGTGCAGGAAGCTTGCTGCAATCCACGATCAGTACCTGCTGGACTCGAAGCCGCTGCACTCGACGCCACCACAGAAGTCTGCCGATGGCGAACGATCTGGGGTGACGCGCTCTTCAGGAGCCTGGAGCCGCTCAAGAATCTTTGTTGTGCAGACGGCGAACATGCGGCGTTGACCTTGCGGAAACTTAGACGAGGTCGTGAAGTCGGTCCCGCCGGTTTGCATGGTCGTGTCGCTGCATTGATCTGCCCAAGCGCTTGAACCGACATGGTGGACGTCATCCTGCGCCTCTCGTACGCCGCAACCACCGCACTTGCTTTGCTTTGAAGTCTGGCTTTGACCAAATAGAATGATGGCCGGTGAACGGCGTACGGACTGAATCACAGGCCAGAGTCCCATTAGTACAAAGCCCCTTGACAACAGCAACATCTCAGCACTGCAAAACCACGCCCTTCTTTATATCTCAGAGTTACAGGCTGCCTGGTAATCCGGTGACCCGCCCGCTCATGCAGGAAACTCTGCCCAAATCATAGATGTTCTTTACAGGCTTCAGAAGGTGGGCACAGCCTATTGCTGCAAGCATACACATTATGTAGCTGCGACCTTGCAGCAAGTATTCATGGCTGACGTATTGTCCAAAGGGATTCCTGCAAGCTATCATGATCAGCTAATTTCCATCTACCAGCTAATAGCTAAATAAAATACAAAGCATGAAATGCCTTCCCCAGATGCCTTCGTAGATACTGCAGTGGTTCTTGGTGACTGAACATTATCTGATGTACAGGAATTGATCATAACGGCAGCGCAATTTTCACTCCAGCACAGTCATTCTTCCATGTTCTCATCATCATCATCATTGCCAGGAGCGCCAGGTGGATCCCCTTCAAGCTGTAGAGCATTCATGTCATCCAGAAGCTCGTCCAGTGGGATCTCAGGCAGATCATCTTCATCATCATAGCCGTCTGTCATGGCATCTGCTTGCTGCTGAGCAGCCGCAGGGTTGTGTGCAGGGTCCTTGTATAGAGCAACCCTGCTGCGCATCTCTGGGTCCTCTTCCAGCTCCTGCAAATGCAACCATTGCATTCAGCAAAATGATCACAGCATTGATGCCTTGGACAGACGAGCATGTAAAGGTGGATTCAAACTTCACCATATGCGTACAGCAGCTGGTACACAAGCAATGAAGTGGAAACAAATCAAACGCAGAGTACAAACGTTGTCATTTTCACGCAGGATAGCAAAGATATCATGCAGCTTTGGGTAGAATCATGCTACAATGCACACGGACCCAATAAGCAAACTGCGCTAATGACTGACATCACTACAACAGCAGATGCAGCTGCACATGCCACTTGCAGGTACAGCCTGACAAAGCAAGCGCACCTGCATGAAGCGTTCCAGGTCCTGCTGGCGCCTGTCTGCTTGGGCCTGCTGCCCCTTCTTGAGCTGCATGGTGTCCTCTGAGTCCATGGCCATGCGCTTCAGCTTCCAGCTGCGGCCCTGCCCCTTCACATGCCTCTTCCTGCGCCGCTCCTCATAGCTCTTGCGCACCTACACTCCCACCACATCACTCAGCTTGGCTACTGAGAGCTGTGACCACTGTAAAAATGCAGCCGTTACTTGTAAGCTGTGACTGCAGAGCTGCTCAGTTGAGTATGATGCAACAGATATTTGAGCAGTGAAGCATGCTGCTGATTCTAATTTGTATGCTCATGATGCCAGAGCAGCACATCATAGAAGTGTTGCACTGCAAAGACAAGACAGCAGACAGGCCGATATCAAGAGCATGTGCATTGCCACGAGGATGGCTTGCAGCCCAGGCCTGCACCGTGAGCCTGTCTTTCTGGCAAGGCTGCAATTTGGCAAGGCTGCAATTTGGAGTTCTCTACATGCATGCACAGCCTGTGAGGTATCAAAAAATGCAGTGTCAGAAGCAAGACAGATTGTGCGGTGGCTCATCCACATTGTCACATAGCTCGTGCCTGCTCACAGCTGATAGTGAAGACAACTTGTTTTTGTGATGTGACAGCCTACCAGGACTACATCTGGCAGGGTGTTGCCCTTCTGCAGGAAGTTCTCCAGCTCATCATCCACAAAGTTGGCCCTGGTCAGGTCATAGCCTAGTGCTGTGTCCCCAGGGTTGAGCAGGTGCCCCAGGTGGGTCCTGACATGGTAGGTGGTGTCATTACTGCCCAGGTCGGCAACCCTTGCCACCTGTGCGTCTGCTAGCTCCAGCTTCCCCTGGGCTGCTGTCTGGCCGGTGGTCTCAATGTCCAGGATCATGTACTCCACCAGGTGTCTGCTGTTCAGCAGAGCTCTGTATGGCGCTCTCCAGAACACTGGTGCCTGAACGATGTAGGCACAACTGTGAGCCTCAGCACATCTTTTGTGGGCCCTGAATTGGTGTGCATGTAGCACAAGCTGCACTGTAGAATGCATCAATGACACGTTTTCAAACAGTGAACCAGGCGGCCTGTTGTCAACACACAAACAGCACCATGGCAGGCAGGCATCTCAAACTGGCTTGAATGCAATTGTGGCTTGGTCGTGGCAGAGCGAGTGCGAGTAAGCGGAAGGGGTGTGCCACCTCTACTTGGGTGGTCCTCAGGGTGTTGGGTTCCATGAAGTGCAGAGTGTTCATGGCACGCGTGCACAGCACAAGAGGTCCCAGGTGTCCCATGGAACTGGAGATCTTGGATGGCAGGAATATCAAGTCATCCTACAGAGACACAGTTGGGGTCAGGCAGGACAAATCGGCACTGCACAGAACACACAGAATGACATGCTTCAGTGCATCCGCTCAGAAGCAAGGGGAGAGACTTATATGCAGCAAGATGGGGATACAAAATGCTGCCCCTCTGCAGATCAAGATAGAAGACGTCCCTAGTCAAAACATAAAAGACAAACCTGGTTAAAGATGACAAGCATGACAGGCAAGGTCTGCAGGTAGGCAGACTGGGATATCCCCTGGGGGAGTGTACCTTGCAGATGGGTACTATCTCCACTGAGAAGGTGTACTTGTAGTTGTAGGTGGCGTTCTGCTCATTGTGACTGACCAGCTGCTTATCAGTGCGATACCGCAGTGGCACGACGCCGTGCAGGAAATCCAGGAACCGCTGGGCATGACTGCGTTTGCTGAAGAAGAAATCTACGCCCTGTGTTTGCACTGAAATGGTTGGCACTGCAATGCTTGGCACTATATCCTTGCAAACATTTGATCACTCCGACAAGTTGAAATAGCTTTGTTTTGCATGACCATCCCATCACTCAGATTCTTCCACTAATGATGCGTGATTCAGATGCACATGTACGACGATGCAAAGCAAATAACATGCTGATCAGCTCACTGCCTGTAACTAAGATAATGCAACGCTTAATTGCAAGCTGCACCCTCTCTGGGAGACCATGTTGTGTGTTGTCATTGGCAGAGCATGCAAGACATGCACCCACCTCATGGATGTCCTTGATGTTGATGCAGGTAGACGCTGCATTGTACTTCAGGATGACCTGCTCCAGAAACATGAATGTACGCTTGTGCTCTGTATGCTGTCGCACCTGCATCATTGACAAATGATATTCAGCACACACTTTAGCAGATGGTGAGTCCCTGCCACTGGACAGCGACGCCAGGCAGGCATGCCTTTTTGACTGAAAACCCATGTACTAGCATGTGCAGCCAATGTACACTAAGCACACATCGTTCAGGAAGATGTGAAGCCATTGACCATAACACCAGCACCAGACTTTGGACATGTATGACATATATCAAGGTGCACAAGGAAAAGGATGAGTTGCAGGACAGGCACAGCCTGTGGCATAGCTGGCTGGAAGCTGACCTGAACGACTGCAGTCCATGTATTGGGATTGGCTGCGGCTCTAGAACAATCTGGGCACATGTGTGTTTCCACCACATACTCTACAACGAAGGTCTGCTGCAGAATGGCCCCATTGAAAACCTCGCTCTGTACTGTTAGCTTGGTCTTGAGCCTGCGTGAATGGGGCTCTGTCCAGATGAAACCAGCATCCACAAGCTTAACCTGCATCACGCAAAACTCAGGTCAGACCAGCATATATGAACTGCTGTTGCATTCCTGACACGGCACACCAAACCACAGCAACATGTGTACTGTCAAGGTATTGCAAGCAGAGGCTTAAGCAGGGCAGGAGGGCCTGAAGTAGAGTGCTGAAAGCCAGCAGAATACCTTCTGCAACCCCTTTATTCGCTTGACGCAAAACGTCAGCAGTTCCTTAGATTCCAGCTCTGCTCGTACCCAGTTCTTTGGTGGTTGCAAGTACCTATTGCATTCCTTGCACCACAGGACAGTGACCTGCTTCTGTATTGGGGCAGTGATATCTACTTGGGAGCGTATACAACTGACACACATGTTGGAAGGGTTGCTCATGATGGAAGTACCACAGAGACAACATAATCTGCAGACAGAAGCAGGTCATGGCTATCGCGAAGTGAAGTGCAAGTGATCATTGCAGGAAGCTTCTGAAGCGCTACAAACGTACACATGGCCGTATGTGTGCTGCTGAGGGACTAAACTCGGCCCAGCATACGACACGGTGGCTGGACCTCCCATATTATCTGTGGTCGCCATAGTCACCGCTCGACTGTGACCTTGCTATGCACTATACCTTACTACGCAGGGCCTCGACGGCAGACAAGCGCTTGACAAGGCAACACACCACTACCAGCAACAGCGTTCTTGATGTTTGTTGCACTGTAAGCAATCGGCAAAATTTTCGAAGCTCTCGTGAAGGTCGGAACGGCTGTCTACGGAGAGGGTTTGGTTCAAGGGCTGGCATCATTGGTAAATTTGGCTTCGGAGCGATTTGTGAGTTTATTGAGTCCAAGCGTCTCGGCGGCTCTCTCTCTTTAGCTAGGCAGGCAAGAAGGCCTACAGGAGGGCAACATGGTCAAATACGCGAGGGAGCCGGACAGCCTCACCAAGTCATGCAAGGTACCTTGCTAACGCAGAGGCTGTCAGCTACTGCAAGCTTGCCGCAAACACTTTTGCTAGGCACTACAATCAGCAACTGTAATTCGACCCTGATGTCCGCGATAACTGCAGGCTCGTGGATCGGACCTGCGTGTTCATTTTAAGAACACGCGAGAATCCGCAATGGCATTGAGGAAAATGGACCTTGGCAAGGCAAAGAAGTACTTGGAGGATGTCCTTGGCCACAGGCGTATCATTCCCTTCCGTAGGTTCTGCGGTGGTGTTGGGCGATCAGGACAGACAAAGAACGAGGGTCTGAGCAATGGACAGGGTCGCTGGCCCGCAAAGTCCTGTGAATTTCTGTTGGGTCTGTTGAAGAACGCAGAAAGCAATGCAGAGGTGTGGTTGGTTGCTTCAATAGACAGCTCAGTTGCACAGAGCAGCTGTGTCAACTTTTAGTAGCAGAAGACCAACTCTGAACATCTAAACGGCTTTTGCAGGTCAAGGGCTTGGACACAGATGCCCTTTACATTTCACACATCCAAGTGAACCAGGCACAGAAGCAGCGCAGGCGTACATACAGGGCGCATGGACGCATCAACCGTATGTCTCTTGCATAATCATCAGTTCAATTGCTTTTTGATGAGCACAATTTTAGGACAGCCTATACTGACTTTGTGTGTTTGCATGGGCATGCATACTTCAGCATAATGTGTCAGGTTGTTTGGACAGGGTTGTCAAACCAATGTTGGGAAGACGTCAGCAAGTTTGGCAGGAAGGCTGACTGAGTTTGTGCTGTGCAGCTTTCATGTCCAGCCCTTGCCACATTGAGCTAGTCTTGACAGAGAAGGGCTCAGATGTCAAGAATGAGGAGGTGAGTGAGCATCAAACAAGGGATACTTCTAGCAAAGACTGGTTATGTCAGTAAACACTGGGTATTTTTGTCTTGCAGCAGCTGTTGTTGATGTCACTTGTATTGCTATTGTGTGTCAGCAAAGCAGCTGAGCAGTGGGATTGTTTGATGTGACAGGACGGAAAGGGGCGCAAGCTCAGCAAGGTTCAGCTGGCCAAGAAGTTGAGGAGCGGAACCAAGTCAAAGAGCACATGAGCTACCTTGCCTGGTCCTACCAGCTTGTAACACATGCAGCCTCATCACCCTGTGCCACATGCAACCTCATCGCCTTGTGCCGTCAGTGTTGCATGTCTCTGCTGCGTAATCTGCAGAGCTCAACAGTTGAGCAGCGCATGCGTCTTGATGGCTTGCACTGTTGTCATTGCAGGTGTTACATATTTGCAATGCATGCAATGTTTGGTGATTGCGCAAAACACAAGATCCTAGCCCAGTACAACACATTCATCTGTGTGTAACGGTTTCTGCATCTATATTGTGCCTGTCAACAATGTTGAAGATTTTTGATGGCCAAACATTGTCTCACTGTGGATCACAACCTTGATGAGTAATTGTGAGCCACTAGTAGTAGTGAATCTTCAGGGCAGTACCTCTCCCATCAAATTGCACCAAGGCAATATTGGGAACTAACCTTGCAAATACATGTCGTTCCACGGTCAGCTGAAGAAAATGGCAACATGGGCTCAAGTCGCAACAGCCTTACTGGAATTCTCACAGGAAACATGGAAACTCAACTCTGGGGCATAAGTCTGTCTTGGAGAGGCAAAATGCACAATAAATAGATTGCTGACAGTACAGCATCAAGTCAAGCAAATGAGGCTAAGCAGATCACAGTACTGCAGTACTAGTCTGCATCTGAAACACAAACGCAGCAACAACAGACACCTGTCGCTGTATGACAGCTAACGCAACTTTGCAGCTGCACTCTTTGCCCTGTGGTAAAATGTGAAAACTGCCTATCTGACAAAACCTCACATCCCAGCTGGCCTTATCATGTCTGAGCCAATGCCTGCTACAGTTTCTGCTTGCATCCACACTATTTTCAGCAGAGCAAGAGTCCCTCAGGACCTGGAAGAGCCCATCTATCCAACAGTCGCACCACACATTCATTAATCACCTCCTGACGGCGTCTACCACTTTCCTGAGTGGCTTTGCCATTTTCTTGAAAGGCTGCTGTGCTGTGTTCCTGAGGGGCTGCATTGCCTCTTTGAAAGGCTTTGCTGCGTTTTTCAAGGGCTGCACTGCCTTCCTGAAAGGCTTCACCACCTTCTTGCCCAGCTTCTTGATGCTGCTCTGTTTCACCTGAACAAAGCACAGTGCTACCGTTGCAAGAAAGACTAACAGGCAGGCCTGTCGCTGTATACATTTGACAGCTGATGAGCACACCTAGGACTGACTTATGGGAGAGCTTGCCAACAATGAGCTGGTTAACAATGAGCCTGTCAACAATGGGATTGACTTCACCAGCACCAACTTCATTCAGTATCTGACTGCTTGGCTTGTATGGGCTGCATTTATAAGCAGACATCCCTATGATCCAGGCACTTTACCAAGCTCTGCAAATGAGTGTATCATTGGGAACGTGTGTCTGAGATCCAATCTATCAAGGTTACAAGCAGACATGCCTTGACGTGCACTTGACCAGCTAGGTGCTGTAGTCACAGCATCAGCCTGCTTACAGGTTTGTATTGACAAACATACCAATGTCACATGTTGCAGTATTACCTGGGGTTTTGAAGGAGTGTGTGAGGGGCTGACAACGGTGGGGTTGGCTGGGGTAGCCTGGGGGAGCTCAACCATGCTGGACTGGGACTGGGACCCAGAGGGTGGCTCAGACACCTGCATGACTCCAGCTGTTTCAACAATTTGACTCATATTCCCATCATAGGATGCATGGCACACTAAATACGCTTTGCCAAGCAACAGCAAGCTATCTGCTGCAAAGCAACAACGCTGCGCATGACATGGTTGAGGGTTGCCAGTAGCTGAGTGCTGGTGGTTGAGTGCTGGTGGTTGAGCACTGGTGGTTGAGCGCTGGTGGTTCAGCTGGTGGTTGAGCGCTGGTGGACATGCCTGGTGGTTCAGAATACTTAAGCAACATCATGGCACGAGATAACAGCTGCAATCAAAGCCTGAGAAGACATGGCATGCAGCAAAGCTCAAGATAATACACAAGGCAGAGCGCAGAACAAGATGCAAGAGTAACCGACAAAGCAGCAGGCACAGCAACAGGCCAAGCAATAGGCAAAGCAATCAGCAAGGCAACAGGTAAAGCAGCAGGCAAAGCGATAGGCAAAAACAACAGGTAAAGCAAAGGCAAAGCAGTAGGCAAACCACAAGCAAGCAACAGGCACAGCAGCAGGCCAAGCAGGGCAGCTTACTGGAGCACGCGGCTGTCCCCACTTGGCCAGAATGCTGTCCCCAGACATCTGCAACCCCAAGGCCTTCTCTGCAGGCGTACGGTGCCCCGCCCTCCTAGCAGTCACCAGCCCTGCATCCCTCGCCAAGTAGATGTTCTCACCCCCCCAAGATGTCAGATGTGCCAGCTGTCGCTTGACACCAGCAGTATGTGCGTCTGGCAAGCTGCTTGGCGACCATGTGCTGACATCATTGGTAGACTTCCATTCCTTTGACTGAGTGGGGTCAGAGGGGCTGATGGAGTGAGAGGAGACTTGCTTGATGGCAGAGATTGACTGCTGAGAGGGGGCATCAAGTAAGTTGGTGTGTGTGATGAGTGGCTCAGTGCAGGCATTGAGCGCTGAGGGCTGAGTGAGCATAGGCAGCTCAGCAACAGGTGGGCAAGAGTCTCCAGGCGGTGGTGAGTCTGAGGTGACAGATGAGGCATGAGTGAGGCTGGATGTTGTCATGGAGGGCTCCTAAACTGAGTGCCCAGGCTCAGACTCAGCACTCAACTGGGTCAAGTCCTGCTCATCAGGAGTGCACTCAATGCACTCAGTGCACTGAAGCTCAGACTCAAGCTCAGCCTCACTCAGCTGGGTCAAGTCCTGCTCATCAGGAGTCCACTCAATGCACTCGGTGCACTGAAGCTCAGACTCAAGCTCAGACTCGGCCAGCATCCTGGCTGAGTCATGGTCAGTGCTAGTGGGCTCAGATGAGTGGCTCTGAGGAGGCTGAATTATGTGCTCATCCTGAGCAGGGGCCTCATCAACAGCAATGGTCATCTCAGGATTCAGTGTAGTGAGCTGAGCCACAGCAGTGGAATCGGAGGATGTGCGAAGGGCATCTGAGGGGTGAGTGACAGGGGCCTGAAGGAGTGCTGCAGGGGGCGCCATCAAGCTCTGGGAGGCTCCTGAGCAGTCATCCATAGGGAACTCGTCATTGCACAGGGTGCCGCCTGCAGGGGTCAGGAGGTCGCCTGACTGGGTGATCGTGGGGGCCTGGCTGTCAGGGGAGATGTCCAAGTGTGTCTGCAAGTCTCCCAAAGGGCCATCTACAGGGCTCAGAGACTCTCCTGCCTGGGTGCTCTTGGCAGCTTGGGGTTCCAAGGAGCATTCCATAGGGGCCTGACTGTCCTCCACCGCAACACTCATGGGGGTCTGGGAGTCTACAGGGACACCCATGACAGCAGGAGAGACTGAGAGGTCAATCCTGGCGATCTCGGGACCCTCCAACAGGGTGCCGGCCGTGCCATGGGGTTCGTCAGTGGGGGAGTAGGAGTTGTCTGGTGTAATGGCCATGAGCGTCTGACGGGCTGAGGGGGGGTCCAGAAGCAAGTTTCCATGAGGGTGTGCTTCTGAGGCATCGCCACTGGGAGTTTGGGACTCTGGTGAGGGCTCCCTTGGGGTGAACAGGGGGTTGACCATCAGGCAGGCATCAGCACCCAATCCACCATTTGCAGCACCAATCTCATGCACACAGGTGTCATCTGAGCTGATCTTGGTGGTATCAGTCCCATCAAACACAGGGGACACATCTGCTGGAGAAGTAGATGTTTGGGATGGTGCAGATGCGGGTGGGGCTGTCTCAGAGGGTGGAGGTGGGGGTCTAGCATGGTCTATAGGTGGAGGCAACGAGGAGCTGACTGGAGCTGAAGAGATGTCCAGGGCTGAAGAGGAAGCGCTGATGGGATTGGATGCATCAGCAGAGACGGTGGTTGCTGCTGCAACGCCACGTGTGTCAGCATGCAATGCCTGGGAAGCTGCTGGACCTCTAGTTGCCTCTTTGACCTGCATGAAAGGCTGTCATGTCAAGGCCATTGTGGGTGTGGTGTAGATTTGAGGGCAGCTGAGTCACCATGTACAAGCTGGCAGCTTATGCCACAGACTCATGGCTCTGCCAATGAGCATGCAGCAGCAAATGCTTGAGACAGCAAGCATTGAGTGAGGTACACATACTTCCAATTAGACACCATCTGAGCACAGCTTTGAAACCAGCCTATACTGTCACCCACACAAGTTTGCCATGTGCAGACAATCATCAGTCCATGCATGCGCAGCAAGCAGCACCCATGTTGTTTAGGATGATTAGTATGAGAGTACCAAGCCATGGTTTGAGATGTTACCTGAAGAGCCTGATTGGCTGGTCTGGTTCGCCTGCCTTGTTGCCTACGACTTCCAGACCTTCTTTGCCCTGGCTGCTTTCTCATCCACTCTCTGACAGAGCAGAACTCCACCCAAAACATGTATGCAACTGCTGCAGCTGCGGCAGCATAAGCACAAACATCAGTGAGGGGATTGCAGCTTTCCTGCACCCATGGCCTTCACGCAACAGCTGTCACGCTTTGTTGACATTCAAGACCTACAAACACTTGTGTCATGATAAAGCCACCGTACAGTGAGCATGCACACGCACTGTCAAGGAAAGCATTTGTACAGTCGTTGCTGCCTTGCTTGAATATACTCTGGACTGCTGCAGCATCATATGCACACTGTGGATATCAAGGCAAGACACATCTATACAGCAGCAGCAAGCAGATTTGCTAAACAGAGCAGGTGTGAATGTCAGCTGCAGCACCAGCATGCATGCTTGAGTGATAGAAGGTTGGACTTACTTATGCCCAGCAACATCCAGTAGATCATCAGGATCCCACAGATGAGTGGGAGGCGCCAGCAGGCCCACAGGTACCAGTCAATGATGTAGTCAACGGAGCCCACACCTGTCCACCCATCAGACTTCCCAAGCCCTGCACCATCAGCAAACAGACATTGTCAGTTGAAGAAAGAAAAGAAAAGAAAAGACTACGCCTTTTGCCGTCAAACTAATGAGAAGCCAAGTGTTATACCGGGCTGCCCAGGGTCAGCTGAAGACAATCTGCAGTCTGAGGGCGCATGCAACTCACGCAGGTTGAGGGTACATGCATTGCTGTAAGCTGTGTCAAAGAGAGTTTCTATGCTTGATAGGCGGTGCATGCAGCATGCCAGCAAAGACTGAGCTGGTGATAAGCATACAGGAGACCAGGTCTGCATTTGTGACATACACCTACAGTGATGTGTTGTTGTGTACAGGAGTGCTTGCAGTGATGAATTGTTGAGAGTGCAAATGCAGTCACACACAGGACTGATGAACCAGCAGTAAACAGCCAGGCAGGCAAGCTTCTGAGAAAACAATTGCTGCATGCACACTGAGACGCACACACGCATGGCCGCATTCAAGGCACCATGCTAGTCTATGCGTTTCTTGTCATGATGGCATGTGAACAGAACACAACTGATGGCTGACCAGACACAACTGATGGCTGACCAGACACAACTGATGACTGACCAGACACACCTGATGACGGACCCAATGCACCTGATGTGCTATTGGGCATGATTTTGCAATCTGGGGCAGGTCTGCCCTCCAAGATGGCCTGCGTCCACTCTGGGCCACACTGCCTCTGAATGGCACCACACAAATGTTTCACACACACAAATTTTCAGGCACAAGATGGCTACAGCACCTGTTTGAAACACATCTGTGCCGGTGCAAGCTACTGCAAGCGCACAAACATGAAGTTTGTAAGCCTGTACAAGCTGCAGCAATGCCTCAATTTATGCAATGCATATGGTTGATGCATGTGTTTGCTGCATCAACCATCAGACACATGCAGACTGAAATTTGCATGGGCAAACAGCCTGTCACAGTAGGACCTGACCTGCCTTACACAAAAGGGTTAGTAAAGGCAGCGATTGAGCACACAATGAGCAAAGGCACCAGTGCAAAGACTGAAAACGGGTGCCTGTCAACATGTTCACAGCTCCACACCTGGACTTGCAGGCTCTCCACGGAGGTGCCCCACTCAGCAGCTGCAAGATGTAGCCTACTTGGGCGCGCCTGCAGGCACCCGACAAGTCAGCAAGCACATGATCATCAGCGAGTCTTGCAATTGGCTCAGGATTTCTTTGATCAAAATGAGCCCGTGCAGGCCTTGCAATTGCTCAAATCGAGTATCTGCAAGCCTGGTGTGGAGTGATGTTGAGTCACAGGGACTTTGTTTTACCGCTGAGAGAAACAGCGCAACAAATGTTGCAAGGTTGGGACGCATGACAGTTGAAGACAGCTGAAGAAGGTGGCACACCTGCGTTGCTTGCTCCTCCTTTGGCCCTTTGTCAACTGCCTCTGCAGAGATAGGCTCAGCACCTTCTAGGGCCAAAGCAACATCAGATGCAGATGTTTCAGATCCAGCATACTCTCCTTTCTCCAGCTGCAGTTGTATATGTTACAGTCACGAGATGACATCAAGGAGATAGACAATGTGTGTAAGTGGCATGTGGATGACACATGTCGGCTGCGTCTGATAGGAAAGGTGTCAGCAGAACATACCTGTGCACTTGATGGATCTGAGACGGCAATCTCCTTATCGTAGAAGGGCACAGTATGTGCAACAGTAGTACTCTCCAGCAGTTTCAGGGATGTCTGCTGAGGTGAGACTGGCTCTGCCCCAGGTGACACCGTTTGCACATACACTGACGTACTGCCAAGCCGTATACAGGCTGTCACGAGGAGTAGAGCAGCAGCCCACTTCCAGAACGGCAGTTTGGTGCCATGCTTGCGATTAGGCTGGGGTTCGGTTTGAGGGGTAGGTTGGGCTTGATGGGCTGTCTGGTTTGTGGGACCATCTGAGAACCCCGTGGCCCAAGCCCACAGCAAGCTCACAAACAAGCTGACCATACAGAGCCCTGCATGCAGCATTAGGGCTCTCAAAGGCAAGCAGCGCCTGGCAACAGAAGCAGACATCAAGCTGCAGAGATGGTTAGGCAGAGGCAAGGCAGAGACTGATGCCCCACCTAGCCAGTTGACTGAGATGGCAGAGCCCTCAGCAAAATCTGAGGTACCCGTCAGGGCTGTTTGAGTTGCTGGCCATGTTATTCCTAACCATACACGGCCTGCAAAAGTCACAAGGCTTGAGTGTGGCTGAGTTGCACTGGTAGGTGCAGCTGCTGGCCATGTTAGTTCGGCAGATAGACCCAATTGCTGGAGGTGTTTTGAAAAGGAGCTTGCAAGATGACATGCACGGGCAGCATACGCGTTACACGTGAAACGTGTGCAGCTACTCACGACATCGTTAGGTCACAGCTAAGGTGGGATAGCTTCACAAAGCAGTGGGTGAGTCAACACCGTCTCAAAACTGGATTGCGTGACTCACCTGACATCCTCAGACTGATACATATGATGGTGAGGACCGTCGATATGAGAGTGCTGGTGCTGATGAGAACCATCAGCACCGTAAGGCAAGCAGGATGGCTGTCTCACACTTCAAGAGGTCGGCATCCGAAAGCGCACACTACACAACGCTAGTCAGAGCATCTGCAATGTCGTCCAGGTCCGCGGCTGAGTGTGAAACAACCTGTAGACTCGCAGGCCTGACCCAATGCCTTGGGGCTTGTGAACGCGTAGACTATGGCGGAATATAAATGCTTTGGTGCTTGCTTCAGATGTCAGATGCACTTTCCCAAGGATACACTGATTTGCACAGCTTGGTAAAGTGCTTGGGTCATAGAGATATTGTGTCAGATACAGGATGCAGTCAAGCAAAGGTTGTGTTAGGCTGCGTGATGCATTGAAATGCATCTCGGAGGCTTTCACTACAGTCATGTAGAAATGATGTAGTGGAAAGCTGCTGAGAAAACGATTGTCGTTGCTGTCGCTGGCTGCTAGGTCAAGGCTGACAGTCCTGACGGCCGGCCACGAGCGCAAGCACAACGCATGTACAGCTCCAGGTGTTGCAGAGCCCAGCCATCGATGATCATCATGAGTGAGCCTTGTATGCCTTGAAATGGTACAAGGAGTGTGAATCAACATTATGCAATGCTCCATAGCAATAGGTTACCAACAGCATATATACTCACGGCGATGCATAAGACACTTGTCTGCACATGAAAGGCTTAACAGCACATGCAGGCTCCAAGCCAATGAATGCATCACAGTGGTGATTTTAAATGCTTTGGTCACAGTATGTTAGCTATTGTAGTGGGACTGATGCATTTGAGCTCATTCAATCTCAAATGCAGATCAGTGGTTGTAATGCTGATGACATTTCAGGTGATTGGCTGCCACAACTTGCTGCAACAAAGCACACCTGAAAATAAAATGCCAGAACCTGAAATCTTTAGCCCTGACTGTTAAGCTGAACATAAACGCACCAAAATAAGATATTGAGCTGCTGCTGTCTTCCATTTGCTGATGGCCGTACTTGCTGCACATGGGATGGAGTAAAGTGGACATTTTTTGCCAAGTCACTCAAGACAGCAAAAGTTCAGGCCTCTGAGAAATACCAATTCCTTAACACAACAGTGGACTAACCCTTGCTTTGGGTAAACAAAACTTGAGGCTGGACAATATGCACAGCATGTGCAGCTGTGCACGACCAGGCATAGTCCTGTAGGTTAAAGGGGACATATGAAGGTGAGAGAGAATAGCAGGCTGACAGTCAGCCTCTGCCGCGACCTCTGCCACGCCCTCTGCCTCTCCCTCTTCCTCTGCCTCCAGCTGCTGCAGCTGCACAACAGCAAAAAGTGTTCAGGCAAACATTGCTTTGTATCACTTGGGCAGTTGTGTGATGGACATGGGAGCAAAGAGGTTACCTGGTCGCTCTGGGCGTTTTGGCCTAATTTTAGGCTGATCAAGGTCAACCAACAAGGTGTCAAGGTTCAGACTATCTGGCATGATGAAGTATCGGATGTTGTTCCCCCTGACAGACATATGGTCCAGTGCTATAGGATTTTTGCCTTTGAGAATAAGCTTAACCTTCTTCAAATGAGTGTTCATTGCAATATCAACACCTGAACCAGCAAACACACTCAGTCTGCCTGCACAACCTGAGATAGAGCATGAAAGATTGGAAGGTCTGCACTGTCTCTTACCAGTGATCGTGCCTTGGATAACAGTGCCATTTTTTAGCTCCACTTGCACTGTTTCGTTACTCAGCTTCATCAAGAATCTGAAAAAGAGCACACGGCCTTCAAAGGAAGTCCTGCAAGATGAATATCCGAACAACTGTGTATACGGCTAGACATGCACAAGGAGTGGAACAGATCCCACCTGACTAACTTGACCATTCTGGCGTCTCCGGACGCAGCCCGCGCCCCTTACAACTACGAAAAGGTTTTTAGGTGTAGATTGCGTCTATGCGTGTCTCTAACTATTCAACTCCTAAAACAGGTTTGGACAGGAGCAGGGAGATGTGGACCCTGCTCGCTTAGCTAAGCATGCAACGCAGATGGTAGACCCACAGTATGACGTCCAGACGATGACTGTTCCGGACTTAATCCTCTTGCTCGCCGTCGATTGCAACTACCTGCAGTGCTGGGGCTTGCAACCTGCTTGTTAGACCCTAGCTGGGCGATGGCAACCCTACTGAGCTTAGCAAGCAAGTCGTTAGAACTCCCATGAGCTTTTGAAGCATTTAGCTCGGCGATTAGGCTACTCGCGTCCGTGAATCGTTTGCTGAAACGACTTTCGTCTCTCGCTCCGATCAGGGCTATTTTGTTACCTCTGTTCCGAGGTTCGTACAGATGCGGCATGCCTGCTTGACTTTCGACAGCGTCCTGCAATAGGTGACTGAACGAAATTTCCCAATGCTACCCTAAATTGAGAGCATTTGGGTGAATCGCCGTCGTAATCTTTAGTTGTGATGCACGACACACACAACTGTTGCCTAGAGAAGTTGCACAGATGTTGCACAGGTTGCTGCACAGTTGTTGCACAGTTGTTGCACAGATGAACAGGACTGCGTACAAGTTATGCTGTGGCCATTTGTTCCAAGCACCCCTCTGTTCTCAGCAGATGGGAATTGCAGGGTTGCTGAAGCTCAGGTTCCCTGGTAGTCCGCCTGTCACCCAGACTCGCACTGCTGACAGCAAGGATGTGCTGAGGCGACACTGCGACTGAACCCTTGCTTGTGGCAGAATATGCAGGGTGCCACCAACAGGTCCTAACGGTGCTCCTGAGTAAACTTTTAGCAAGGTAGGCACCCACCTGCTTTGGCACACAGAAATGGTGCGGCCGACTTCATTCTCAATGGCACTCATGCTCGGTAAAGTCAGTTGTACGTGTCATGCCTGTCTCTTGTTTTTGCAGGCAATCTGCTACAAATGCTGCTGCATGGGGCTAGCAGCAACATGCACTCTACAGCAGTTGACAGGCTGCAGCAGGAAGTCGAGTTGCTGCGCCTCAAGGACCTGCAGCAAGAGCATCATATCCACGTGTTGACACAGCAACTCAGAAGCCAACAAGCTGAGTCACCACAGGTGCTCACCAAACCCCCAAACAAGCACGTGTAGTTCATGCACCTTGGTCTGATCAGCTGCATGAGCATTGCATGGAACAATTTACAGGGATGCTCCCTGAGTGCTTGTATTGCAGTGTCCTGCATGGCTGCTGGCTGCCTGGTAGCCTGCGTATCCATGCGTGATACTGAGTGCTTTTGTGGACTCGCAGCTGGCTGCCACCCGCCCTGTTCTGCAGTCCTCAGTGAGTGCCAAATGGCATGAGTGGCATCAGAGGAGAAGCCAAAGCCCAGAACCTTTTCACAGGCCTCTGGCCCATAAGTTTCAGCTGCAATCAAGTAAGCAACTGTTGATGTACATACACATAGATGGTCAATTTGCACTGTGTCAGGATATGCTGTCTCGCTGTAACTCAGCAGGGCTGTGTTTGAAGGTGGTAAAAGCATTGCTTTGTACGCATCTGGTTTTGGCAGAGCAATGTACCCACTATGCTTGCCCCGCTGCTGCTTGAGCCACTGACTGTCAGATAAGCCTTTTTTTGCCGTCACTTGTAGCAGGATGACCAGATTGTATTGCCTGTGCAGACCAACAAGGCACTCCAGACCGCCCTGTCTTGAGAGAGCGCAGAAGCCGCGTCAAAGCATCTTGCAATAGCTTGGATCTTGACAGTGCCACAGCTGCCAAAGCAGCTTCATCCCCCGGCCGGCAACAGTCCCATTTTCAGATCAGTGCTGTCCTGGGATCCTCTGGCAAGCTCAGCAGGTCAAGGGGCACCTTTGGATCAGAACACCGCTGGTATCAACCCACACAGGCCGCTGACAAAGCAGCTGCCTTGACCCAGGAAGCCCTGGCTGCAGCTGCTGCAGAACAGCAACTGGATCATGCCAATTGGCTGCTCAAGACTTCACCTGTTGCACGGTCCAGGTCTGCTCAGCGCTGCACATTTGGTAGCGAGCTGCGATGGTGGGAACGGGTCAGTCAGCCTCAGCAGCCAGTCTCAGGCTGGCCCAATAGTGACCACGCAGCGTTGCATACTGATGTGTATGGCTATCAGGCCAGTCTTGAGCACAGGGGGCAGTACATAGGGCGGGGCAGCCCTGTCAGGGGGCTTGGTCTGCCCCGGCAGGGATCCACCTTTGGTACAGAGCCTAGAGGGCTGGACGCTGATGCCCCTAGGCCTGCACCTAAGCCGCAGACCTCAGCTGTAGCAGCGGCACTAGCAGCAGCAAAGGCAGCTGCTGTGCTTCCAGAGCAGTCCATCAGCCCTCCCCCTGCTGGGTCGAGTCAGCGGTCTGTGTCTGTGGACAGAGGTCTCAGGCAAGCCCAAATGTCAGTCAGTCCAGAAAGAGCTTGGTGGTCAGCAGACCAAGCACCATCTCCTGACTCTGCCTTGCAGCGCATTCAGCAGAAGCATGCTCAGATCCAGAGCCTTGCAGCTGTGATCAACCAGCGCCCGACCAGCGCTCGCACCCACACTCTCAAGTCGACCTTTGGCTCTGAGGCCCGCTGGTGGGAGAACCCCATTGCTGAGAGGGCCTCTTCTCCATCTAGTCAGCAGTCTGCTGCTGCCAGCAGATCTTCTCCTGACAGACTTGGACGCAGCAGTGCGCACCGAGTCTCTTCCCCTGACAGGAGCATTGGGCAAAAGCTTCACTCAACCTTTGGGTCAGAGAGACGGTGGTGGGAGACCAAGGGGCACTCCACAGCTGCAGCAAGCCAACCACAGCTGCAGCAGCCTGATGCTGAGCGTACAGACACTGCTGTCAAAGCTGTGGCTGCTCTCTGGAGCCCAAGGCAGCGCTCAACTTCACCAGATCTGGTGAAGCCAGCAGCTAGCTCTTGCAGTGATGGGGACAAATGGTGGCAGGGCAGTCAGGAGCGTGGAAGCCTGGAAGGCAGCTTTCCTCAGAGACGTTCTGAGCCTGCTGAAAGAGCAAGGGCGCCACCGCCGCCACCAACATCTCACCCCCAGTCTGTGAGCATCTCAGTTCAGCAGGGGCTCATTGAGCGTCTGCATGCACAGCCTTGGAATACGGCATCAGTCCAAGCTGAGCCTGGTATTGATGCACGAGCTGAGAGTGGCAGCAGGTCAAGGCATGACAGCGCAAGGCAGTCAGCAGGTAGCCTCAGCCCATCTGGCCATGCAGAGAGTACAAGATCATCTCCAAGGTCTCTGAGCCCCTCTGGCTCCATGCAGCATATCAGGCAGATTGCTCGGAGGTCCAGTAGCAAGTCTGAGCTGCAGGATACTCTGCGCTACAGGTACGCCTTCCTACTGAATGCATTCTGCTGCAACTCACAACTGCATCTGGGTCATGTGTGCAAGACCAATGCCTTTTCCTGTACAGCGTCAGCATATTACAGACATGCTGACATGCTTGCCATGTAATGGTTGTACGCATGTCTCATGGCCCTGTTTGCCCACATAATGTCAGCATTGACCACGCCTCGGTCCATCATTTGTGCGGGTATTTGCCATCATCAAGGCAACAATGGCTGCAGGAGTGCTGAGAGGCAACGGCTGGAGCATGTCCGCTCTCCACATGCACGCGACTGGGCTCAGAGCTTGAGGGACCTTTCCACAGAGCTGCAGCCTAGCTTTCAGGTCCACACCCTTACTCTGCCTGCCTTGAAGCTGCGTTGCCAGAGCCTTGTGCTGTTTTCAAAACTTACCCACATCAGTGCATGGTATCTCCAGTCATCCTCTGTTTCCGCTCCTTTAAGTCTCATCATAAACGCTGTTGACCAAGAGTAGTAACATGTGCCTTTGCTCTATTGCGCCTGTCTGAACTCCACAGCTGTCAGCTGCATGCTGATTTGTGTTGTGATGCATGCAGAGGGGTGACAGCAGAAAGCAGGCCCGTGAGCTGCAGCAGGAGTTCCTGCAGAAGGCTAAGGAAGACCTGGAGGCCTTTCAGCAGACCTCACTTGGCTCATCCCAGTCCTTTGTTCCCCAAAGCCGAGCTTCGCTTGAGGACACAGGCATCAGCGTGGACGTTGACCAGCAGCCTGAGGATGCAGGAGATTGGAACATGCGCCCTGTACAGGAGCGCCCCAGAACTACCCTCGAGAAGCGGCTAGAGAAGCAGCTCAGCAGGTGCATAGCTGTCTTCCCTGGTGCTTTTACTGCTGCCACAACTACATCTTGGCTTGGCAGCAGACTGCGCACTTGCCATTGGACCGTCACCTGTGTCACTTGAGCTGTGCACAAGATATCGCTTGCACCTGACTCACATGCCAAATGGTGCTGCATCTTGCAAAGCCTACGAGTCATCACCTCCTACCCCTGCTGGCAAAGTATCAGAGGTCAAACGCAAAGTCTGCATGAAGCGTGAACTTCTTGCACCACTTGTCCAAGCTGCGGCTGCAGCATGAAGCCAGCAATCGGACGCATTGCAGTGACAACCTCATTAATGACTGATGGTAGCAATGCTAACAATGCTGCAGGGGCTCAAGGCAAGGTTCTGGAGCGTCAGGGCAGGGCCAAGCCTGGCAGGGCAGCAGCAACAGGCTGTCTCGCCAGGACAGCACCAAGAAGGTGGCCCTTCAGCGCCAGCAGCAGCAACTGGCAGCACAGCAGGCTGAGATCAGGCTGGCAGCCTTTCAGCAAGCTGCAGAAAAGCAGAATGCTGAAGCTGCCAGGCGGCGCCAACAACAGGCTGCTGCCAAGGCCGCAAGGCCTGTGGTGCCACGGACTGCCCCAAATGTCAGCATCAGGCCAGCAATGCAGCCCGCCACCCAGCTGGTAAGTGTAAGGCAAGGGCCTGTGCCTGATGCAGAGACTGTTGACAGTGACCTGATGTCTGCTTGAGTCTGTCTTACATTTTGGGTATGCAAGCAGTGTGTGTTCTGTGTAAGGTTGTGGCAACTAGTGCTAATGGAACGCTGTGTTCAAATTGCTATGGCCTGGGATTCTGCACCCCTGCTGTGATCCCTTGTGCCTCAACCAGGGTCTGCCTTCATGCAGCAATGTTCCACAGCTTACCCTCTCCAGAACAGCACCCTCTGCACACAGCTTTTGTCCATGTTGGAATGCATAAGTCTTGCAGACAGCCATTTATTTGACAAGTTCCAGTCAATGTGTCAAAGAATTGTATTGTAATGCGTGTGCAGGCTGCTGGTGGTGCTGTTGCCAGTCCAGCCAAGTTGATGGCCTATAGCAGCCTGCCTTCCAGAAATGCTCTAGGTTCTGCACAGCGAGCGTCCTCCCAAAAATCTCTCTTCCGCAGTGTCAGCTGGGCTGATCACTCAGAGCTTCAAGAGCCTCCTTATGATGGCTCATTTGCTGTTACAGACCACATGGTGTTGCACACACCAGACATGGGGTCTCAGACAGCAATGATGCAGCCTGTTGGCCTGTCGCACAGCCCATCAGTTGACCCGGTTGTAGCCAAGAGCCATGCCACTGCCGAGTATGGGTTACTATCTGGAGACCTGCAGTCTCGCACAGCAAAGCTGGATGCGTACTACAAGGCCAAGCAGTCACCAGTGCAGGCAGCTGTGCACGGTGCTGAGCCATCAAGCACATCGGCTGCATTTACTTCGCATGATGCAGAGACGTCAGGTCTGTCAGTTGCGCAGCGATCAGCCATGTTTGCTGCACTGGAAGCAAAGTCTGGGGCAAGACGTGCATCAACAGGACTTCCTCACACAGCAACAGCGGCAACAGCTGGCAGCGAGGTTGCGCTTGGTCCACCTGCCAGAAGAGTGTCATTATTGGTGCCAGAATCCATACGGCAAAACAAGGCAGATGCTTTCAGTCCTGGGAAGCCCGGTCTCAAGTCTCAGCTGTCCAAGATGATGGAGGAAGTCGCACAGGCTCGCAGTGAAGTGCAAGGGTTGCAAAGTCAGCTGTCCGTGCATAGCCGGCTGGGACAGAGGAGTGGTAGCACTGCTAGTTCTATGGCAGGCAGCAATCACTTTATAGATGGTGTCTGATGCGGGTCATGAGGCTCTTTGCAGTTCAGGCAAGGATGGTGCTGCCGAAGGCTTTGGCAGCAATGCGTAGCTGCTCCTCAAGAAGGCATGCTTTAGCTGCGTGCATGATGATCGCGGTCATAACTATATGTATTTTAACTGTTCGTGGAAGCTTATAGTGCTTGTTACTGCGGCCAATACTTTAGGTTCTACACGTTCAGGCCAGCAATGGTGTTCAGCAAATGTCTTGACTTTGAATGACCATGATAATCCTTACAAGCCACCAGACTGTCAACATTGCTGCAGTTGGCTGTGCGATTTTTGATCACGGGCTCGCAGTGTAAAAGCAATCCAGGGCATGCCATCTACTGGCACAATTTGACTGGAATCTGTTAGGACTAGGTTGTTGTCCCCTCAGCGGCAGAAAAGGTGTGCAACATGAAGTCGCCTAACTCAGATGACTGCAGAGCTGTGACCAATCGTTGACCTATCGAGTGCAGACCCCTTTGCACCGGTTCGATCGACAGGTCGCACCGTAGCAAGTCACGCAGAGGGTAGAGAGCGTACACATTACCTTTGCCGCCTATGTCTGGCTGACAAGAGGGTGGTCTTTGCGGCCAAAAAAGCGGCGCCTGCGCCACAAGGCTTCTTGATGGATCAGCTGTGATCAGCCACGTACAAGTCGTTCCAAAACTGCACAAACATATTTTTTCATTCCAGCAGAACCAATTCCCATCAGATTTGATATGAAGGTCGCCAGTTTGTTCACCGGTGCGGGAGGCCTTGACCTTGGATTGCATCAGGTTTGCCTGCCACATCCTCCTGACTGTGTATGGACCCTGACCTGGCACTCGTCATGTCGGTGAATCTCAAGCATTGTCAAGTTGTCAGTTCGCCAGAAGCATGGAGTGCGGTGAATCAACATCTGCACAGCAAGGATTTTCCGGGTTACTGAGGAGGAGTTAGGTCAGCCTCATCACAGTTTTGGTGCTACAGGCTGGTCATGACGTGATCCTGCAATGTGAAAGCGATCCTGGTGCACAACAGGTGAGCTTAAGCACAGCGTTTTTCGCTTTGGTCACTTCTCAGAATAGCCAAACGATCAAGCCCACAGATGTTGTAGTGGTCTGCTTGCAACTGTGCATCATGGTCATGCATCACCCTCTGTATGCTAGCACTGACCAGGTATGTTGATGCAAATGTGCAGGTGCTCAGGAAGCTATTTCCTGGAACCCTGTTGTGCCATGATGTCTGTGCTTTAACCTCCCTGCCGAAGGTATAGCTTATTCTTCCTCGGTATCCTGATACAAGACACCAGATTGTGTACTGACAAGCCACTGGTGAAAAACAGGAGACAGAGCTACTTGCCGCTGGATTTCCCTGCATTGATGTCAGCCGCGCAGGGCTGCGTGCAGGGCTCCAAGGCAAGGTATGCTTCTCCTCCCATTCCTTGTCCATGTTGCACAATGCTAAACAATGCTCCCAAGCCTGTTGTATGATTCACGGCTGCAGAGAGCTGCTGATTATATACTTCAGAGCGGCGAAGAGCTGCTGATTCTTGTAAATCAGAGCTGCCACAGGACGTGTCACAGTGCATCAATGGCCTGACACTTGCTCTTCTCATCTTTGACATCAGCGTATGCGTTCTGTGCAGAGCTCAGGCCTGGTGAGGCATGTTTTCCGGCTTCTGGATCAAGCCTTGAGAGACAGGAGGGGTGTGCCATGGGTGCTCCTTGAAAACGTGAGCTTTCTTCCCATGATTTCCACACCATGATCAATGCCTCATTCCAATGTAGCTGATTTGCAAATGTCAGATGGAGAGGTCTGTTGCCAAACATAGCAGCAACAACGGAGCTTAGTAAGGCATACGAGAAATATTCTGCCTCATGTCTACTTGTTGTGAACACCACAATCCTTGGACATGATATTGCTGCAGCTACTGCATGTAGTGACTGCAATACACTAAGTAAGGCACATGTTGGTATGCAAGGACGTCCCTGATGATTCTATGCTAAGTCATTGCCAGGTGTGCACCTGCCTTGCATAGGTGGAGGCACTGCTCGACAGGACAGGCGGACAGACACCTCTCATCGACTATGTGGCCAGCCAGTTTGAGTCTCTTGGATATCACAGCTGGGCGCACCGCATCATATCGTCAGCAGGTCATCTTTTACATCAAAGCTGTTTTCTACATGCGTTTTCTGCACAATGCATTGGTTGCTATGCGTAAAAAGCGCATGGGGTAAAACGTAGCTTGTGCTTGAGTCCTGACTGACGTTGTATGGAAGGACACAACTCATGCTATGCAATCTTCCACCATGTTGTAAGGCTTCTCTAACAGTCATGCCTGTGGTGTAACAGGGTTTGGACTGCCAAACAGGCGGAAGCGTGTATTTGTGCTGGCATCCCTGCATGGAGACGCCCGTGATGTGCTGTTATCTCAGGTGATATACTTGCACTTTGGTAATATCCAGGTTTGAGATAAGACTTGTGCAGCGCCTTCCAATGTAGATAACCATCAACAACTCACTGGTGTTGGCACATTCAACATGATTGTGAGACTTCATGCAGCACACCAAGTGCAGTTGTCTGTCAGGATTCATGTTGGTAGACCTTAAAGGGATGCAGAAGACAGGCTGCTCTGGAGGGACAAGACGTGTCCTGCACGTACCTAGCTCATCATGAGCTTACAAGCTTCAAATTGATATTATTATAAATCGTGTCAGTCGTCGTGGTGCATCACAGGGCAAGGAGTGGTGTCAAGGTGCATGCTCTCAGCTGTTTGGCAAGTGCTGCTACAGCTGCCACGACCCTGACCCTGCTGACCTCAACCAAAATTGCTCCTTTGCTTTGGACCTAGGCAATGCCAGGTGCTTCCTCACCTGTTGAGAATGCTGACATCTTGCTGTGTGACTGGTCAGTGCCTGAGTCTGCTTGGAACACACAGCTCATGCATGACTTTGATGCAGCAACCCCAATGAAGCAGAGCCTGGCATGGGACACCGTTGCCCTGTGTATTGCTGCTTGCCTTCAGCTTTGTAGAGCCAAAGTTGCAGCGTGTCACTGCAGCACCTGCACATGCCAGCCACAGAATCTCATCTTGTCGTGTCACACCCAATTCTGCTGCTGACCACCATGATGCAATCTGCCTTATACTGCATTGGGCTGCCTGCAGAAGCTCTCCAGTGATTGACATGGTACCGACATTCACCACAAGCAACGAGAGGATCTGCCTGCTGATGACAAACGGTCAGATGGGTTCGTTGAGGATTGAAGATGCCGAGCGTCTGCAGGTAGCGCCATTGCCAGGGAGGTGCATCTGCTGCAGTTTGGGTTCCCCCAGTGCAAAACACGTGTCACTGTATGCACAATGACATCTCACACAGCATACATCTGTCTGGTCAAATGTGAACATCCTGGCTTCACCCTATGTTGCTTCATAGGACACCAAGGTATTTGCTGGCCCATCAGCCTGTTCCCCTGTTTGATGTCATACATCGCCTCATTGTTGCACGGCCCTGAACACTCCAAATGTTGGGCAATAGCATGATTGCATAATCAAGCTTAGCAGCATTGCAGGGGCTGCCTGAGGGGCACACAGAGGCATGTTACCCGGTGCTGAGGCCAGGGGTGGACAGCCACCGGGCTCCCCCCCTCAAAGACTCTGATGCTGACAAGAGAGAGGTGCGCCGCTCACAAGCTGAGCTCTTGTGAACTGATCTGGTGCAGTCCTGAGCTGACAGCAACTGAATGCACCAGCTGTCCTGTTTAGTATGTTGTTAAAAGACTGCTGGATTGACATCCATGCACTGCTGTTCAGTTGCTAGTCTTTTGTGGTCAAGACAGCAAGTCTTGACACCTTTAGAGCAATGCATGACTGTCATCCTTGCTGTGGGCTTGATCTCAGTGCAGAGGATGGTGTTTGCTGCGCCTACTGCACGTACCTCTGCCACATGGACCATGATCACATCAGGGGTCCCATAGCTTCCATATGGCTGCACTCGAATGGAAGCAGCCTATATGAAAAGCCTGTGTGCCTGTCTGAAGCCTATGTGAAGCCCATGTCTATGTCCCAACACTGCATTGACAATTGGAGGGTGTTGCAGGCAGAAAGATGGGCATTGATCGGCAACGCTGTGACTGTGCCTGTGGCCAAGTGGCTCGGAGAGCGACTCATGCAACCCTACAGGTACCTTCACCCAATTCACCTCTAGTATGAGGGATGACACCTCCAGTATCTGGTTCCTGTCCACAGTATGCGCATGATGACCCTTGACTGCAGTGATTGCGCCCCTTTAAGGCTGCGTTGACGTTACAGTCCATTGGCTACATAGCGATCCAAAAGCCCTCATCGAAGCTTTGACTTGCAGCTTGCTACATTGCGTAAAGTGTAATAACAGTAACGATTGTAGTAACAACAACCACCATGAGCATGATGATTGTGACAATCACAATAACAGTGATAATAATGATGGTGTTAACAAAAGTAACATGATTACCGCTTTCTAGCTTGTGAATGAGCTAGGTATGAGCTGGACAAGTCTTGTCTTTCCAGAGCAGCCTCTTCTGTGCATTACTGTAAGGCCTACTGATGCAACAGTGTTGACAGTCACATAATGCAACATCATGCATACTAGAACTGGGCGGGACCAGGCGGGCCAAGCCCCTCAAATTGACCAGACAAGCTTCTTAGGCAACTTCATCATTTGGTATGAAAGTATGACTTAGCCACCCGAGCCTTTTGTGCAAATTGTGAGTGCATGCAACAACCTAACATACATTTAGTCTTCAGAATAGCATCATTCAGGTAGGGCCATCTCTGCACTGCAATGTCTTCATGGGGGGCGTAGACAACACAAGATTGAATGAATCATAGCATCTGCAGAAAACAGAAAGAGAACATACTGAAACTGTTCTGTCACATGCAGGTACAAGTATGTGCTGGGTGCAAACGATCGTAAGATGCAGAAGCTCAACAGCAGCAATGCCAGCAACCTTCTGGTGGGTCCCAGGGATCACTTCCTGGACAATGCCGGCATGAGCGAGTCTGACTCAGACCAAGAAGCCATCGAAGAAGGGATGCTAATCGAAGCTCCAGTCACACCTGAGAAGTCATTAGCAGCCCAAGGTGCTGAAGGGAGCTGCGAGGACTCTGGAAAGGCAACTGAAGGAGGTGATGGGAGCAGCAATGGGTCTGGAAAGGCAGATGGAGTGGCTGAAAGGAGTGACCAGGGGTCAGGAGAGGCTGATGGGATGGCAGAAGGGAGTGACCCTGGGTCAGAAAAGGCTGGCCAGAGTGGTGCAGTGGATGCAGCCACTGCCTTTGCTGTTCCATCAACACCACTGGTATGTCACATCTGCTGCAATGTGTACGGTAAGACCCTGCGTTTGCCTCAACAATGTGCGGTTGGCCATGTAATAGCGACATTCAGATCTGACAGGTCAGGCTGTGACACAGCTTTTCAAGCCTTTCATGTTTGTCACACCCCTTGCACATAAGCAGGTCACTCCTGTTGGCATCATGATTACAAATCTTCCAGTGCTTTCCACCCAGATGATCTGGCAGTACATTGCCACCAGCTAGCAGATGGAAATTATGTCTTATGCCTTCTGCCTTCTGCCTTCTGCCTCCTGCCTTCTGCCTTCTGCCTTCTGCCTATGTTCCACCAGTCTGTTCAGCCTTTTGCCATAGGCAAGTCGGGCTGTCATTGCCTGAAACCAAAACAGGCAGTGTTGTGTTCTGTGCAGCCTGGACGGCAGAGCAGCGCGGGGAAGCGGCGCAGCAGCAGCAGCGGAGATGTAGGCTGGCCCAAAGCTGCCTGGTACCTCAAAGGCATGGGCAGGTATGCTTTGGCCATGCACATTCTCTGCTTATTTGCCTGTACAGGTACAATCTCTGGTAAGTTTTGTGATTTGTGACTGATCACAACCTTGTGCAACTGCACACACATTGCTTGACACACCACAACCAAAATTGCTGTTTTGAGAGGACTTGGTTCTCAGCACAACAAATGTGTACCTGGCCTGCAGCTGCATGTTATGCTGACTGCCAGCACTCCCTGCAGCAAGTTTCTGCAAAAGGCAGCATGTTTCACAAGTAGCTCTCTGGCAGTTTGCAAGTGCATGATCATCAGCAAGCATGCCCTAGAGCCTCCTCCTCACCAGTGCTCTCACCAGCCACATATTGCTGACCTGCATGATCAAGATCACCAGCATGCATGCACTGTAGGCATGGCGTGCACAGCATGTCAGAAGCCCCCTTGATCACCCCCCTGACACCCCTGGGAGAGTTCATCACAAAGCTGGGGCGGCCAGCAGGCAAAACAGCCCTGCACACATACCTCATGCGCCTGCGTGAGCAAGGCTGGGATGTGTCCCAGACTGTCAAGAAAGCTCTCCACTGTGGAGCCAGCCTCGAGAAGGAGGTAGTTGCACACCTCAATCTCTTAGCTGCCCTGATGCAAAGTACTGCCTGCTGTCCCTATGCCTGATACAGGAGCATGCTGTCAAGCTGTGGTGACTCTAGAAGAATCATCGCTCTTCTTGCACAGCTACTTGTACAACACAAGCTTCACCCTGTCATGCCAGAGCCATGCTATACCAATCAACCTGATCAATTGTTTAGACGGGCGGGAAAAGCCTGGTAGCTCCATAGATGTCTCATGCACAGTTTTTGGTTTGACTGCAACAAGATCTAGGCGCTTGGGCAACAGCTGTACAGCCAGAAGAGATGTTTTGAAGGCAAGCCATGGTGTATGCAGATGAGTGAAGTGGTGAGGCTTGGTGGTCAGCACAGCGATGCAGATGGGTGTGGCATGCTGGTGTGGGCCCAGACAGATGGCAGCCTGTGGTGGCCTGCAGAGGCCCTGGACCCCTTCCACCTGCCCCCTGCCAGATCCCTCCCCCCAGCCGCCCTTGCAGGTCAGAATCCTGCCAACATGACCAATCATACCTGAGTAGTTGCATGACCACTATGTGTTACTCAGAACACAAGCCAGCTCTGCGGACAGCTTCGGGCAATTCACGCATCTCGCAGAAGTTTGCATACACAGCTAACATGTCAACTGTTGACACGCTTGTCAGCTAGTCTGCTGCTCTGCTTTGCCCACCCTCTGCTGGCAATCAAATGACAGCAGGCAACATTACATTCATGGGCTTTTAGCACTGAAAGTTATTTTACACAGCACAGCACAGCACAGGACTCCTCTGGTAGGAGCATCGATTAACTCAAGCGTCTGCCTGCTGTGCTGCTGTACTCAAGCATCTGCCTGCTGTGCTGCTGCAGAACTGACGTTCAGCCAGATGCAGACCAGCCTGCCAGCTACCCACCCTCTGCTGCAGAAGGCCCACCCCGGCCTCAAATGCAAATCTCTAGGGCCCCCAAAATGCTCTCAGACCCCTACCCCATCAGCTACCCCAAGCCAACCCGGCCTCCCTGATGACCCTCAAACTGAAGCCAGTGATGCAACTCAACTCACAGGAGCTGTACCATCAATGGACATGGCGCTTCCAGCCTCGCCTGCTGATGCAGCTGCTTGGTCAGCTGCCACAGTCATCGCTGTGAGTCCAGACAAAACACCAGACAAAACGAGTGGTGTGAATGACACCAGCGCAGTTGCAGCGACAGGAATGGTGACCCGCCTCAGGAAAGCCAGTGCCAGTTTGTTCTCAAGCATCACTCAGCATGCTCCAGATGGTGAAGCTCCTCAGTCTCAGCTCAGTGAGCCTGAGGCAGACACCCCTGCTCAGCTCAATGTGAATCTCCACAGACAAGATGGTGAGGACAACAGGAATTTTGAGGGTGAGGACCTGGTCGAACCACAAGAAGAGAGAAAGGCACAGTGTGATGACATGGTAGACAAAGATGAGAGGCCATCCCTGGAAGCAGGAGGGCAAGAGCTGCAACAGCTGCAACCACACTCAGAGCTGATGCAAAGCTGCAAGGCGGGGCTTAAAGATGTAGAGTCTGATCAGATTATGGAAGCTGCAGCTGAAGTCCCAGCTGAAGCAACAGCAGCAGCAGCAGCAGCTACAGATCGGCTAGTAAGCATCACGCCATGGCTCCAAGTTGCTGTCCAGACTTTTGTTCAAGCAGGCTGTCTGAGTAAGAGGCTGTGATGAGACAACTTGGCTACAAGAACCAGTTCTGTCATAGAGTGGCATCCGTGCGCATTTGCTTTTGTGATATTCTGTGCACGCATTACACATCTTGTTGCAGTCCATGTATGCACTAGGAGCCTTCTCTGATCTAACAATGCAAAGATGCAGATGCTGCCCGACACGATCATAGCATGCGCAATATATGCATGATCAGATGAAGCATGAAGCAATTTCCGACGCCATTTGTGGCAGGCTGTTTGGGGATCTGCTACCAATGAGTGGCTGCTGCTAGCAGTGCACAATCACACAGAGATCTTGTGGTATTGTCTAGCAGCTGTGGGAAGTATTCATGCATGTCCTGCAGGTGTTGGTGGTGTACTTGGGTGATATGCGCTGGAAATGGCTGCCACTGCACAGTCTGCTGCCGTTCCAGAAGCATAGGCAAGAAAAGGTGGCAGAAGCTGAGGCGCTCATTGTGGCCAAGCGCCTCACCAAGCCCATCCTTTTCAACAAGGCAATCAGGGTAACACCCTTTTTCCATACTATGTCTGTTGTTTGTTCGTCGTTCTGACGTATCTGCATTGCAAACATCTCGTTATGCCAAACTTTGAACCCACGCAAATTTTAGGGTTGGCTTGCCCCAGGCATGTCCTGCGTGCTGCAAAAGCCAACTGGTTTGTCCCCCAGCCTTGATTTCCCCAGGCGTTAGTAAATTGGAGGGTTTCCCAGATTTAGAATTCTTGGCATTGGTAGCGTTGACCGCAGCAATGGTGAACGGTCCGATCATGCGCAGTAAGCAAATAACCCTCACATGATCGCTGAATATCACCCAGTGACTAGCACGAGCGCTGGTAGTACACAGACGCTGCCCGGACGCAGCGATGTGGAGGAGCAGCGGGTCGTAAGTGCAGACGACCATGAGCCAATCTTCTCAGCTTTTGCTGCGACATATGCCCACTGGCTCGTGAGTCCTCCTCATACCTGGACTCAAGGCACATCGCCGGCATCTTTGAGTAGGGGTGTCATGATAAAGTCTCAGCATATTCATGGACCCTGGGCCATACAGCATGTGCACATGTTTGGATCAGCCCAAGCCCCGTCACCAAACCCAGAAATGGAAATTCGCAAATCACATTGTAGCCACTGGCAGTGTGTTTGTCAATTGTAGGTGACTCTTGTTCTGCTGGCCATGACAGGCTACATGTGGTCAGGCATCCGCAGTCAGCCACTGGGTAAGTTACTCTCCTAGCAAACCAGCAACCATCTGCGGCGCTCGGTCTATTTACGCTGGTCATCATCACTGCAGGAGAATCATCGCTTCCACCAAATGCTGAAGCAATGCTGTCACCGGCACAAAACACAAGCAGAAGCTGCAATTCAACGGGAGCTGACCTGTACATTATTACACCTGTCTCAAGGTTTAAACTCAAAGAGGATCTTGTCAGGATAGCAGTCAGCATACGCTGGGATTGCGTGACACAATGGATACTAGTCTATGATACCGAGAGACAACATGACCTAGAGCCCCTTTTTTCAGAGAGCCCAAAAGTGACTGAAATATTCTTTCATGCTGAAGAAGGCGCTGGCTTTGGCAACATGCAGCGCAACAGAGGCATTGACAAGGTGATGCAGGGACTGGTGTATTTCCTGGACGATGACAATATCATGCATGCACATTTCTGGGACATCCTTCCTGACATCACTCTAGGCCATATAACAACATTTGATGAAGTACGTATGGAAGACAACCCTCCACGTGTATTGGAAGGGCAATGCATTTCTGTTGGTTCTATAGATACTGCCATGTACGTCATTGACAGGGCTCTCTTTGGTGAAACGCGATGGCATCAGAATGACCTGGCAGCTGACGCAATGTTTGTAGCAGAAATCTTTGGCAACAACACGGATAAGCATGTTTACATTCCTGGTGTTGCTGCCTACCACAACGGCCTGGTCATTCCTGAAAAAAGGCTGTAATGTATGTTCAGCCGCTGCTGCAGCTGTTACCAGTGCAATCATTGATGTTGCACATGCACGGATTACTCTAAGAAAGGCAGAGCAGATCTGTACCATTCTGGTAAGCATGCCTACTTGCCTGAAGTTGCTGCTGTCTGTCTGTGCTGGCCATGTTTGGGTGATGCATTTATGTCATTGCATTACCTCCAAAGGCTTGTGCTGTAAGGCTCATTTGTTACTCTCTTACGATGCGCACTGGATGTTCTTGCATGCATTTGACATGCACGTACAGTGTGGCACAATGAGTGCGACAGATGTGACTGGTACTGAGCCAAAGGACGGTTCTCATCATGCGTGCAACAAGGCCGTCAATTACACGACCATACATAGCGGAACTGACTGATCAGGGTCACTACACTAACAATACTGACAGGCATTGCATCTGTGCATACAATGCAACGACAGCAAGGATGTGCAAAGTGACAGGTACACATAGCAGTGCTGAGATACTGGTGCATATTTGTCAGAATCATAGTATGCAAAGCAGCTGAACAGCACAGCAGCTGGGCCACAATCCCAGCAAGAATGGCAGACCACATTCTGGGGCCCCATGGGTGCACATTGCAAGCTGCTGTTCTTGCACTTGCAAATCACCAAAAGGTATCAAGTTGCATGCTGAATGCAGCACTCTGCAGACTTTGCGCATGATGAAGTGCCTCACCATGTGCAATGTGCTGCACAGGAAATGGGGGAGCTGGTAAGTCTGAAGCAGCAGCAGAAGGACAGTGCCACCTACCAGGCTGCTGTTGCAGCACGAGCTGCCACAGGGGCTGCTGCCGCCAACCTGCGCAAGAGGTGCAATCAGTGCGAAGCCTGCCTCACATCTCAGGTGACCTCTACTGGTGTTTGCAGCGACCCCTGTGACACAAATAGACTTGTGTTTGCTACTTGTCAGACCGCCATTGAGGACAAGCCTAATTGGCAAAGTTGCATGATGCACTTCATGATTGTCAAGTGTGTTCAGAGGTTGGCCCTGGAGCTCTGTCAAGCCCCCTGCTGTTGCCGAGTGCATGTTCAGCCCGAAATGCCGAAACACTGCAGCAGTCATGGTAGCCTGTGCCTGGGCCAACACATTCAATGCTGCTCAGTGCTGCAAATAACATGCATCATTGCAAGCTTGGATACATGCCAGGAGCCTGCTTGACCCTCGTGGAGCTTCATCATAGTGGCTTGTTCACTTCTCTCCTTACATTGGAGAGACAAGACTTGTCCCGCACATATTCAGCTCATCATGAGCTGGAAAGCAATTTTTTTAATACTATTACTGTTACTTTGAATTCTGTTATTATTATTACTATTACTGTTACTGTTACTGATATTGTTACTATTACTATCACTGTTGCTGTTATTATTATTATTATTATTTTTGTTACTATTATTGTTATTATTGTTATTGTTATTGTTATTATTAATATCATTATTATTGTTATTGTTATTGTTGTTATTATTATTATTATTATTATTACATTGCGGCAGACTTGCGGTGACACACTCATCTGCTACTGACAGGTTGTGTGACACAGGGCAACCAGAGGCGGTGCCTGACCAACAGGGCTGCAGCAGCAGCAGCAGCAGGCCACTCTGGAGCTCAAATTGCCATCTTGAAGCATGCTGCTATTGGAGCGCGCATCAGTGTGTGGTGGCCTCTTGATGAACACTGGTACAGGTAATAATTTGTCATCAGAAACATCAGAAACCGAACATAGGACATGTTCCTTGTACAAAGATCATTGCGAATCCAGTACTTGTTCAGCCGTAATCACTTTTGTCATCATGAACATCAGAAGCCAAACATAGGACATGCTCCTTGCATAAAGATCACTGAGAGTCAGGTACATGTTGAGCCCTGATGCATCTTTGCACCTGGTGGTAGCTCTTGTGCTGTGCCAATGCATGCTGATGCATGAAATTTGCATGATTTCAGTGAGTATTGCATTTAAGGACATATGTGTTTGGTTACAGTGCTTGACATCTAAACAATGGCATAGATGTTTGTCAGGATCATAATGTGCCTAGCCGTTGCCCAAATGAGCAATATGCCTGTGCTGCCAACACCACAAGTCCAGTGGATCTGGGACGCCATCAGGTTGCAGACATCTGGAGCAGCCTGAGGCCCAGCGTCACCTCTTTCTGCTGAGATCATGAGATGCACATCCATGTCATATAACAGCATATGTGTTGCAGTGGCGTGGTGCACGACTTTGACAGGCTGAGGCACAGGCACACCATCTCCTATCAGGATGGTGACATTGAAATCATCCCCCTCTGGGCCCCAAACCAAATGGTGGGTCACCCTTGCCCAGATTGCGCACACAAGTTGATTGCCACATTTCACATGGTGTGACATGCTGCTGCCATAGGCGGCGGTCTTGCATCTTACCTTCTGTCTGTACTGCTGGCATGCTCATACTGTGAACCTGACACAGTCACGTTGCACCTGGCATACATGCACGCGCTGATATGCTGATCCTGAATAATCAGCCTACTTTTGTCCACTAACTGGTCATTGCAGACTGGAGTTCTGGGTCATAATACTTGTCGAGTTCACAGCACTGCTCCATGCAGAGCGTCATCAGCAACTAGTAGTAATAATCATAATAACAATACCAGTACTAATGTTATTCATCATAATAATATTAATAATGACAATAATGATAATAATAATAGTAGTAATAATAATAATAGTAGTAGTAGTAATGAGTTTAGCGCTTTCTGTGTGTTGTGATACCCCTTCAAGCTTGACCCAAATCATGCATGACCTCTGTGGCACGTGGCCTGCATGCATTGTGGCATGTGTTCACAGGTGCGCATAGAGAGTGATCCAAAGGAGTGGCCAGCTCAGGCAGCACAGCTGGCAGCTCAGAGGCAGCAGCATGAAGCACTGCAGGCCAGCGTGAGAAGGGTAAACCCTGCATGCATGCTGCTTTTGACTCAAGCAAGGACAATGAATGCAAAGATGGCTATAACAAGCACTGTACAAAGTGTGCGTCTTTGCATCACCCCCACCCTGTTCCACTAGGCGTACCAGCCCTGCTGGAAATATGCAAGACAGATTATGCACATATGCTGAACTTTGAATATCGAGCTTGACTGCTTGTCACCACCACTTGACGAGTTGGATAAGTCAGAACTTGCGCGACACTGCCAGTTCATGGTGTCCTGTCCTCCTACCTTCTTCTGGTTCTATGTCGGCTTGCTTGCATCCAGCTGTTGGAAAAGGGGGTGGGGGGCTGATGGAAGGGGTTGTGCTTGAAAAGGGGGGTGGGTAGGGGCATGCATGTGAGCATCCCTGGGGATATACATATATAAGCTACTGTCTGTCCTGAGATATTGCAGGAGAAGCAAGCAGAGCAACAGGCAACTGCAGCAGCACGTGAAGAAGCAGATGAGCAAGAAGAAGAGGAGGATCTGCCCCTGTTTGAAGTTCAGAGGAGAGCTAACATCAAGCGTAACCGGCAGCGCATGGCAAGCATGGGCCTGTCAAGCAAGACACTGCCAGCATCACTGCCAGGTTTGCCATTCCTGCATCTTGTCCTGTACGCTTTGTCAGGAACATTGCTTCTCATGATAGCAGCAATGAACTGTATCAATCTGGATTGTGCTGATTGGCAGTTTGGTATTGTTGCCTGATGAAAGATTGCAACTTAGTCAGATGGGCCAGCTGGCCCCATCGACTGTAAAATCCCTGACTGACTGACTGATTGATCAGCAATTGCAGAAGGATATGCTGTCATTCTCACCATGAGATGTCATGCTGGACCACAGTAGGGATCACGATACAACTTGAAAGCTGTGCAACGCAACACAGGCAGCAAATGCTCCTTTGTTGATGATTTGTGAAACCTGATTCCCTACCAGCATGCCAGGTACGCCTCAAGGCATGTGCTCCTGCTATGTGTCCTGCTCCAGAGCCTCAGCAACTACAGCACCACAGGTTGTTTATCTCACAGCATCATACATTGTAAACATGTTGTAGGGGCCACAGCTGATGACAACAGAGACAGCTTGGTGTCTCCTGCCGCCAAGAGAGCAAGGACTGACAAGCTTGACAAAGCAGCAGCGAAGTCCCGGCGGGTGCAAGTCAGCATGCCTGCTATGTTCCAGCGTGATGCCTCCAAAGAGCAGGTCAGCACTGGAGGCTCCTGTCTGCCTTGCCTGAAACCCAAAAACTATCCATATGGGCATTGCTTGTGGAGAATTTTCACACCGTATGCTGCAAGTATGATGTAGACGGAAGCTGGTTGCATCATGTCCACTAATCTCTGCGTCTGTCATCTGCTATGTCTTTGCTTCATCTGCATCTTCATCAACATAGCAGGAATATCAGCCAAGTGTCTGACAGAACATGGAAATCAATCTTGGTGTTAGGTGAGCAAGCCTGCTCTGGCTGACAGTCACAGCTGAGCACCACTGACTCTCTATCTGTACCAGCAGCCCCATCCATTTCTTGCTGTGCCTGTGGCAGCTTTGCACTGGCCAGCCCGGTATATTACCTGGCTTCTCATCATATTGACGCCGAAAGGTGTAGTCTGATCTTTGCTTTTTCTTTTCTTGCAGCTTTGCAACGCCTGCGGAAGCATGGGCAAGCAAACAGAGATGCAGCCGTGTGTGGTGTGTCTAGATGTATCAAAGCCCAGCAAAGCTCCATGGTGTCACGAAGACTGTCTGTCTGTGGCCGCCCGCCACAGGATGGACAAAGGCAGACCTGCAGAGTGGCGCTGCGATGCTTGCACCTCCTCTCATGTCAGGTTGGTTGTTGCCAAATAGCCGGCCTTTTGCCTTGACGCAAAATTGCTTGAGTCCTGGCTATCATCTTTTGATAGCATGCTGATGTTGTGAAGGTATACCAGTTTGGTTTGCTGTTAAGTCTTGTGGTGACTGCAGGCCAGCACAAGCAGTTGCTCACAGCCAAAGTAAGCGTGGCAGACCACCTCAGCCACTGCCCAGCAGTGCTGACTGAAATTCGCTTTTCCTGAAGACATTTCACTGCGTGTGGCACTGGTGTATAAATATGTATATACATCTGTTTGCCTAAATCACCACTGACCAAAGGGTAGGTTCTATGATTTGTAAGAGTTTGCCGTGAAGCATGTACATTGTGTATGGGTAATGTTTCACATGACAAGCCCAAAACCTAAGCAATCATTCAAAGATCTGAATTCACACCTTATCTGTCAGTCTATTCACACTCTATAACCAGGGTTTCAGGTCCAATTCTCGATGAGGCTGAACATAAATCCTTGAATTATAAGTATGAAGATGGCAGTATCTTATATGGCATTCCACTATCTTGGTGCATACTTGCATCACTATCTGCACCTATGCCTTGGGTCTTGACTATCTCAGTGCATGCGCAGATAGCACGTATGCAAGTATGAAGCAAGATAGTGGTGCAAGTATGCACCAAGACCCTGTCTGCACCAATGCTCTGCACCTATGCCTAGGTGCAGCACCAAGACCCTGTAGTGAAGACCCTTGGTGCAAGTATGAAAATGGCACTATCTTATATGGCATTCATAATTATACAGTCACTCGTTTTTATGTTGTACAGAAGGACAGTGCAAGGAGCACTAAAGGACAGAAAAAGCAGACTAGACACAAGTCAAATTGATTTTTGGAGGAAGCAACCGTGACTAACTTAATAAGGGGGCCCTGCGCACAGTGATGGCTTCACCCCAAGATTACTAACGTGTAATACACGTGTACCTGGTCAAGGTTTTACGAATGTTCTTGATCATTGTAGACTATAGGGCATTGTATATGTATACACAATTGCCAACGTGAGGTCATTTATGCCTCAACTAGGCAGGTATGAGCCATCTGCTTCGCCAGACTCGTTACCCCTTGCGAGCCAATGCTATGGAGCTTGCACTGAGAAACATAAACTTTACTAAATCACTGCCGCATACATGCAGCATGTATTCTTTACAACATACAGCTAAGCAGACCTGGCCTTGAAAATTGGTGAGTTACGAACTCTAATGTAAACACATAAGCATTTGGCCCTAACAAATCTCATCCTGCGAATGGAAGCAAGCAATCAGGAGAGGGAAGGTGGGACAAAGTTTCTAAGCTCACCCCTGCTATCAGGTGAGCTTGACTAATGCTAACACTGCAACAAAACATCTGCCAGCTGACGGCACAATACGGTAGTCTCAGTCCAAGCACCTATTCTATCAAAGGCCCTAAAACATGTAACCAATGCCCACTGGGCTGAGTTCGGCTTGACTTGTCCCTAACTTGACTATCACCAGAAAGCATCAGGTCAAACATGACACAAGCTGTTCTGGACACCTAACCCTTGTTTTCACTCATGCAGATTGGTATACAGGAGGAGCCACAGCTGCAGTCTACATGAAGCATGACAGACATTTCAAACAGTGCTTTGCTGGCCAAGCAAGCTGTGGTATGCAAAGGATAGCAATGCCTACCAAAAGCAGAGCATAGCCTGCAAATCTGCTATGCTCTGCTTTTGGCTTACATCTCATTGACTCCTGCTGCAGCACGTTGCTCTTGTGCATCAAAAGCCTTCTTGTTGGCATTGTGTCACATCAAAGGCTACCCAGTTGCCTCATCTGCCTGCATCAACAGCACCATTACTTATCACACAGCTCTACTTGAAGACATATGCAGAACCAAAGGACTCAGGACTTAACTTGTGCTCAACTGAAGACATGTTTTTGGACTCAATATACTGTCAAGATACATGTTTTTGGACTCAATATACTGTCAAGATACAGGAGAGTGAAATTGTCGAGAGCAGCGGTGTCTTTTACGCTGTTGTTGTACACAACCTGCAGTAGCAACCCATCACAGGAATGGTTTACCTGGAGACCTATCTAACTTGGCACACTCGCTGACAACGTGCTCTAGCTCTTCGGTTACATCTCGTACACTTGCCTTGAAGTTGTCGATCATAGCTGCACACTGGTTTACATCATCTTGCCTTGAATTTGCCAATAAAGTTGCATCACTCCATGTCTTCTGCAGAAATGGCAGACAGCTGAGGGCTAGCAACCCAACGCAACTTGCAAAGTTGCTGACGCACTTCCTCTATTTGATGCATGCTTGTGATGCCAAAGGCTGCAGCATGCCATGCTGATGTGCAGACAACCAGGCTACATGCTGTAACAAAATGTAGAGCATAGAGCCAATCCTGACAGGTTGTATGACGACCATGCAGAGTGGGAGTGCACTGTCAGATGCTGTCAACATTGAGGTGCAGACATCTCAGATCTGTGCAATACGCAGCACATGCTTGCAGAGCTTCGTAGCCATGAGCCGTCAGCAGAAGCTTGCAGCTGTTTTCATTTGGTTATAGGCTGTACCTCATGCTCAATCACCACGCACAGCATGTCTGTGTGGAAGCTTGGACCTTCAGAGACCTGTTTCTCCACAGCCTTTCTGTGCTCAAGCTGCATGATCAAAGACAAGTGTTTTTTATTGCTTGACTGCATGCAAGCAAAAGCTACAATTTGCTTACAGCACCTCAAAGCTGGAGCCCCCACAGCAAAGGTGCACAACAGCTGATTCACAAGCTGCACAACATGCTTTAGAGCATGGCTAACATAGCAGCTCTGCAAGAACGGACCAGAAGCCAGCAGCAAAATCACTTGATCAAATGCGTGCACTTGCATTTTGATAATCTAGCAATGGCGGGATATTCACTTTGACATACACCAAATCCAGAGCTTTCCTGGCGTCTGCCTCATCTGCTTTGGCTGTTGTGAGAGACTGCTTCTGCTGTTCTTGGAGCTTCTCTACTTCTGCCAGTCGGTTCTGCAACCATCAACAGCTTGCCTCAGTATACCCCTGACCAGAAGCACTGCTGTGCACAGTTAGCAAATGGTAGAGTATGTCTGAAGATGAATGCGCCCGCACCTGACTTGTCTGCACCATCTGATGCAAGTACAGCTGTACCTCAGTCATGCCCTTCATCATTTGTGCGGGCAGATCTTCATCATCAGTCTGCAAAAACAGCATGGCATCTATCATTACAGCTTCTTACAGGGCATTGCAGTAGATTGAACGGAGTAAACATAGGGGCACAGTGAAACAATGATTTCAGTGTGCAATGTCATGGCCTTGCCATGTGTATGCATCATAGGGCCAGAGTGCAAGTCCAATGGTCGCCTAATGATTGTGCTAGAGGGTTTCTGGAGGATAAAGTTTGTCTGACAAACTTTATCCTCCAGACTTTGTCATGCTTGCCAGCTGAGCCCAAGCGGTTTCTATTTACGCGGCAGGCACGCGGCTATTTACAGCAGAGGCCAAGGTTCTACAAAGCTGACAGCACACCAGATGGGTGTGCATGTAGGCATAGACGTACCGGCATTATCAGTAGGCGACTGGCATCATCTACTGGTACCAGATCATCTGGTGAAAGACACAGTGCTTTCAAGTAGCTCAAAACAGGTGAGTTGTTCCATCCTTCTGCAGTCTGCAGAGGGCAGCCATGTGATCATCTGCAACCAGTTCATCAGGCATACATGCTGTATCAACTTTCCATATGGCTATCAATCTGTGTACACATGCAGGTTCATTCCCAGTGTGCATGTGTGACACCAAACATGTACAGTTTAAATCTCATGTTGGCAGCTATGCAGATGACTGCAGAGAGACCTGCACAAGGCCTTCTCCAATGCTGACCAGGCCAAGAACAACCGCAGGTACAAAGTAGCCGACAAATGGCACAGTTTGACAGACCCAGACAGCTGTTGGCCAGAGTGGAGTATTCCTCATCACAAGCTTGTACACCTTGCTGGCAATTGTCATCTTTTTGTTGTCCTTGTCATCTGTACTCAAAAACATAGTGCTGTCTACAATTGCGTATTCAGACTGCAGAAATCGGAACAAACAAGCAAACCCACCTGTTTGCTGCTGCTGCATAGGAGACAATGAAGCTGTGCTTGTCAGCCGCTCAACCCTCCTACAAAAGGGAAACTGACTGCTAATGCACGCATGAAACATGATGCATGCTGGGCAGGCATCCTGACCAATGCTGAGTTTGAACATCATGACCAATGCTGAACTTGGGCATGTGGTAAATGGCTTGTGTTGCACAGAAAGCTGACCTTTCCAGCCTTGTCATCAATTGTATATCCTCGCTCTCCCAAGTAATCTGGCTCTTTGATATCAGGAAAGACGCCACCACCAATGCGCACCATCCACAGAAACTTGTTGATATCATCACTAGGGTACCTGCATCACACAAGCTTGCTCCTGTCATACCTGAACCATGCTGTATAAATGACTGTGTCTATACCAGCATTGGCATCCCTCAGACAGCGTTGTATGATCCTCATGCAAAACCAATTGCATTGTCAAGAGATAACAAGTGCTGCAGCCAGTGAGCTTTCATTATTGCCTCACAAGTCAACTCTGCATAGCAGGTCCTTTTGTTGACAAAATCACATGTTCATTGGCTGCGGCGCTTTAGACAAGCCAATGACCATTCACAAACGAACTCTGCATAGCAGGTCCTGATCTGACAGAAGCACATGCTCAAAAGGGATGAACAAAACTGCACTCTGCAACTCACCCTACAAAGCCGCCAAAGACCACCAGGACATATTTGACATCCAGGTCCCGGTAGATCTGCCATGCCTGGTGCTCTGGAGAGGCCATGGCTCTGCCCACAGTGGCAATGTGGGTGTTGTTCCATGTGTTGTTGTCCACTATGACAGTCCTGTTGGCCATTGCCGTGGTTTGGTACCCGTAATCCCACCAACTTGCCACCTGTCACACCACCAGAAAGCTTCAGCTTTTGTTAAAAGGCTGCATTGAGTCAACAGTGGGTATTGAATTAGCATGGACCACACTGTTGGTGCTCTGAATCTCTGAACAGGCCTCGGTCAGGCTGATGTGCTACATGCTGTGTGCTGTGTGCTTGTGATGTGATTTCTCTCCAACAGCAGATTGTCTGTCCACAGCAGTCATGGACAACACTGAAGGTGCAGGCCACACATACCAGCAGCAGGGCTATGGATGTTCAGCACAGCAGGGGACAAATCTAATAAAAAACAATGGGCTGGTGACCATGCAAGTCTGATCTGCATTTTCTTCTGAGCTGCCTGCTTTGTCAGTGTTCACATCTGCCAGATGACACCCTCTAGCAAATCATCAGAGGCTTACACAGACCTTTGTGACTATGCCTGTTGACCCCCAGCAAAGCAGCCCAAACCTAGTGTAGATGCAAAAAGGGGTGGCCATTGTTGGTTGTCAATGATGCTACCAGCGGCAACGTAGGGGCCAGGGGGGGCAGAAAGGGGGGGGGGGGAGCAGTAGGGGGGCAGGGGTGGACGCAGAAGGGGGGACAGGGAGGGGGGTAGTAAGGTTGGTGGGGGGGTAGGAGGGGGGTACGCATGAGGGTTAGCAGTAACACATAGGCAAGTAGACATCATCTGCTCACCTTTGCCTCTTCATGGGTGTTATGCCTGAGCCAGCCATAGGCTTCCCGGAAGTCATCAAAGACGTGCACACCCCCCTGAGGGCTGCGCGACTGCAGCACAATGGAGGGCGCCGAGTACATCTCTGCGCTCACCCAGCAGCAGTGGAAGACGTAGAAGACCAGCATGCCAAAGAAGAAGAGGGCCCCGATGATGCCCACATCCCGGGGGAGCTTGTCCTTGGTACCACCAAAGAGGTTGAAGGCATTGAAGGGTGAGGCCTCCGCCTCCTTGGCGGCTGCTTCCCTGTACTTGTTCTGCAGTGAAGCAAGGGTCACAGTCAGCTTGAGGTTAAACTTGGAAACAGTTTGTGCAGGACAGGGGGAGTGGTGTTGGGAGGGGGTGTTTTAGGAAGAGCAGATTGGCATGTGGAGGGTTGTGAAAGGACTTCTGCAGCACAGAGTGCATTGAACAGGATGACTGTATTACACCAAATGCAGGTAGGATGCAACGGAAGAACAGATAGATCTTGAGATCATTGGATCATGACCAAAACTCAGTCAGAGCAGGCGTTTAGCACATAGCTATGTCATCTATGGCAGGCTTCAGTTACCCAAGACTGCCAACACACCCTATGAACAGGCTTGCAAATGATATGCACATGGCAACTACATGCTTCCACACATCTTTCCACTCCCAGCTTATTATCTGTTGACTCCCCTGATGAGTCCCAAAGACAGAAAATATGCATGCATTGATTGATTGGTATACATTGCAGCCATTTGCTGCAGGAAAGCTTGCCTTTCCAGACTTTTGCCTCTTCCCTGAGGGCGCAGAGCTGGTACTGGAGGACGCAGGCCGGCTGTCCACAGATACAGCATCTGACTGTGCTGCAGATTCTTCCCCATCCATCCAGGTCTTGATCAGACCCACCCAGCCCCCTGACCCCTCCTCGGGTCTGATGGACTTGCAGAAGGTGTTCAGAATCTGGTCTGCTGCAATGCCACCCAGGCAGCAGGTTGCAGGTGCTAGCACCAGCATCAGACGCACCTACGTACACAATGCTACTGTCAGACTACTGCAGAAGGCGGATTGTTACTGTCGCCCAGAGGGTAATGTTAGAAAGGTACAGGACATCAAGCAAGTAAAGAGGAGCTGGTTCCTGAGGCAGTGCCTTTGTATACATGCGCAGATGATGCTAGCCAGCAGGAAAAGGTGAGGGGGGGGGGTGAGGGGTGATTTGGAGGCAGCACAGCCAACACTCTCATGTACCAATGCTGGGTGCATAGCTGTGATGTCCAATGATAACAGCATGTTGTTGAGGGAGTGAGGTATCATTTGCAGTGCCAAAGTGGGCTGAGCAGTCTTTGGGGGTAGGATCTGTGTGGGAAACGCGCAGCTTTTGAAGGTGTGAGAAGTGGTAACACATAACAATGGGATATAGCCACGCTGGATTGGAATGTGAACAGGGCTGTACCACACATGCAGAAGGCACACAACAACTTGTCCAACACCTGACAGTGCTGTGCATGTTATTCCAAACTGCGATGTTTAATTCCAGACTAAACATTGGGAACATGCACAAATGACCCACCATGACTCCTGAGAAGTAGACAGCTGTGACTCCATACAGGATGAGGAAGAGGGAAGCGTCAGTCATGGGCCTGAAGCAGGCGATGAGGCCCAGGGGAGCCAGCAGTACCAGAATGTGCACATCTGTGAAGTAGGAGTTCCAGGCTGGAGGCTGGTGCTCACTCACACTGGCAATGATGGGGATGTACTTGGAGGCATATGTGGGGTCCAGCAGACTCAGACTGCGCCCTGCAGACCACATCACCTCAGCTCCAGAACCCACTCATCATGCAAGTCTACAGCCATTGTTGTCAAGAGCCTATAGGCGCAGTTCAGGCTTTACAAACACTAGACTCCCCCCCCGCCCCCCCTCTCCATCGCCGCAACCTCCCCCGCAGCAAGTGATGACATGCAGTTTGTAGCTGACACCAGCACACCATGGGGGTTGTACACAGGGGCATGGGCAGGGTTCAGGAACAGACTGTAGACTAAACCTCAAATCATCATGTTGGCCACAAGCGCTGTCTGCAGGGGAAGGATCACAGCTTGCAGGGTGCACTTTGAGCAGGAAACTGACAGCAGCAAACTTTCAGTGTGCTGATGTCAGTTTCCTGCACAAGGTGCACATTGCAACCTACAGATCTTCCCCTGCAAGGCGCTGTGCAGACAAAGTTAGCAAAGCAAGGAGCAGCAGCCCAGACTGGCAAGATAGGCAAAAGTCATCAGCACATGTCAGCTCCTGCTGTCCTGGAATGCATGCCGCACTCTGCACCAGCCATTGCTTAAGTGCAAGCCAAACCATTGTCTGAAACTCATGAATCTTGCAACGGCTCGTAACAATTTGCTGCTCACCCTTACGCAGCGTAAGCCCTACTTCAACAGATGACTGGCTTGGAAATGAACCTCGAAGCTGTTGTCTGTCTGTTGTCTGTCTGCCTGATCCTCTGGTTTACAAAACACACAGTTCATCGTGTCTGTTGGTGGGAGGTTACCTGTCCAGCCAAAGGTTGGGGAGGCCATGACATAGCCCACCATGAGGACAGCCACCACAGCCATGAATGCCACACCAGCGCTCAGGGCCAGAGCCTTGGCTGCATTGTACGTCTTGGCTGGCAGAATATGCTGCAGCACCAAAAACTGGCGGTTAGCCTTCCAAGCACCCTGTTTTGGCAGCATGCTGCTCTATCAGCATGAACGGCATACTGCTAGCATCTGCCCTTTTAAAAATCTACTGCATGTGGAGCTGAATCTCTTTGAGCATGACTGGTCCCACCACACAGAACTTGTAAGCTCAAGCTGCTTGCACCACTTGAAAGCAGCAAGCAGCTGTTTAATGCAACTGCATGCCATCACAGAGGCATCTGAAAGGCAACTGGTGTTGCGCCATGTGACATCTTAGCTTTTGCGCTCACTGAGCAGGTGCTCAACACGTGCTGCAGGGCTCAACATGAAGGCATGCAGGCCAGCACGTGACAAAGCAGTTGCTGGGCATTCCTGGTTATCCTGTGTGTCATGCAGCATCTTGCAGCCCAACATGCAACAGCTTCCAGTGATGGCAATTTGAGCAATTCAAGCAATGGAGTGCCCACCTTGCAACCTACTCCTCACATGCATATGCTCACATGCAAGAGCGTCACTGATGGAGAGTTCAATGGTGGGCTGGCTCAAGCAATGGAGTGGAATGCCCACCTTGATGTATTGCATGCCCATGGCAGCGTGCAGCACCCCAAAAGCCAGGAAGCTGCCAAAGTGCTCAGACATGAGCACAGCATTGAAGCCCACGACAGGGATGCTGGCTGCTTCAATGGTGCCCAGGATGATAAAGGGGGCGTACGCCACATACAGCCTGCTGTTCATGCGACCCAAGAAGATGCATGCTAGGCAGTGGATGGGCAGAAGGTTGATGATGAATGAGTAGCCTCCCCAAGATGCAACCTGCACTCAGCACAGCATTGAGTAGACTGCTCTAACTCTGATGGTACCCAAGTTGAAGACATGTGATCTTGAGCATAGCCACTTGGCAGACAGCCCAACAAGCCTGTTCACAAATGTAGGTACAATGCTGTGTACAATACTGCTGTGTGCAAAATACTGTGTACATGAGCATAGTGGGCGGTGCCTACAGTTGGTGGCAATAGTGGGTGTCTGCAAGGCTGCTAGCAAAGCAGCTGACAACAGGACGACATTGCATGGTTGGACCAGGCAATACCCATAAGTTGTTCAGGCACCATGTTTGCTTGACGTGCATGTGAGTTTGGGCGAAACGTGGTGGCACAGGGCGAAGCAATGATAATTGGACTGAATGCTCTTTGAATGCAATCTGTGCATGCAGTATAGCATGCATGGAATTGTATGTTTGCAAGCCTACCATGTAAAAATAGCTCAAAGCGTTTGCCGTAGCCCAAGCCAAGGAGCCTGTGTTGATGGTCTGCACACCACGCACACATTGCAGTAAAGAAATGATTTCTCAAGAGAGCACACACAGCCTTGCAGCTCAACAGTCAGCAACTGGTCAATATTGCAACCATTGTACAATGTCACGGTTGCCAAAGTTCACTGCTTGCCTTCAGCAGCACTGCTCAAGATGCAGCTGTGTCAAGAAATGCCCAGCTGATGCAACATGCACTGGAGATGACACCATGGCTTGCATGCATACTTATGCATGTCATCTTGCGCTCAGAGGGCAGTGCTTTCGTGATCTCAGGTGAGGAGATTCTGCAGCTCTGAACACCCAACAAAATGCATTTGTAAGCATGCAAGCCATGGCTATACGTGCAACAGAGAAGACCTCATCAAAGTGGGAGAGTGGGTTCACACCTTGACATACAGGAAGAAAACCAAAACAAGAGCAAAAATGGCGACTCCCTCATTGTCATAAGAGCCTGCTACTGATCTGGAGATGTAGGATGGTACACTGGCTGCGAACAAGGCTGCGAACAGGCCGGCGCCCTGGTTCCTGACTTCTTTGGCCAGGAAGTAGGTGGTCAGCGCACAGAAGGCTGAGAAAAGAGGTGCTGTGAACACACAGACCTGCATGGAAGCACAGCAGTGCATCAAGCTGAAGCATTGCTTCATTTTGCCAGCTGATGCTGTCACAAGACAAGCAGAATGGTGAGGCTTGCTTGTGCTGGACGACAGTGCGGAGAGAAAGCCTTGATCGCACCTCTTGTACATGGATAGGGATGTTGAAGAAATGCAACACATTCCACATGATCCCTGCAGTCCATATCAGACCCTGCGACCGCAAGATACCAAAGTAAGCGCAGGATGGCTTGATGAGCCTGACAAGGCTGGAATTTCTACAGCATGCTTACTGGGTAGACGGTGCCACCGATGACTCGACCCAAAGGATACCATGTTCGGTCGTCAAACCAATTCCAAAGGTTATAGAAGCCCTCCTTGGTCAGGAATTGCGTGACGCGATAGTTGAAGTATGGATCAAACTCGTGTATCACGCTTTCGTACTTGATGACAGAGAAGAGACGTAAGCTGAATGCGAGTAGACATATGCCTGCCAAGGAAAATCCACAAACGACATTGGCCGCGGCAGATCGCTGCAACTTCTTGGTCGATTCAGCGGTTGATGGCTCGGCAACTAAGATACGTCTGCTAGCCAACGCAACACGGTCGGCGGCCGTGCTCAACATGCCGCCTAGATTATTTCGTGCGCCCTATGCTGCTTCAGACTCAACGCCAAACTCCCATGACCAGATGTGTTCGAGATGCGACTGCCTGCAGCGTCCTTGCTGAGGTTTGGTCTGCCTTGACCGGCATTCCGAGTTCAGCAATCAGCTTTGACCTAACAATGTCGTTGACCTTTTGCAGCAGCAGCAGCAAAGCACTTGCAGGAGCAGTGCTTTGCTGCCGAGACAATCGAGATACAGACGTGCCCAGTCCATGATGCCACTCTGTTGTCCAAGTTTGTGGATGGCCCTTTGTAGTGGCATCTGAGGCACATGCATGCGCTTGACAAGCTGAATGGTATGGTGCAATGTTACAACAGGCAGTGTTTGCACATGGTTGCAAAGCCACACCCGAGTCTTCCCAGGAACAGATTGAGTAAAAGTATATGTTGTTGCCTCAACGAAAGCTGCTTCAAAAATTTTGTTCGAATGACAGTGTTCGGTAGATTAGGACACAAAGTTTCCTGATGCAAGTTGTCTGCTGCTTCATGGTGTTACGCAACCTACCCAGTAATTACAGACATGTAAGGAAAAGAAACGAACTAGTGCACACTGTTGCTATCCCGACAGCACTTCACCACCACAGATGTGCTGCAGTGTTGCAACCAATTGGCAACCGTCCAGAAAAGAGACCATGCTGGCAGTCTATGTCTCGTTGTGAATCTTGCGGAACAACACCCCAATTGACTCGTTCTGTGCAATACCACCGTTGTATTCCCTGGGGTTGTACACCTTGATGATCCACATCACTACTAGGGCTGCAATGCCACAGAACCATCCCAGCACGAAGCACAGCTTGCACATGTACTGCAGTGGCAGACCCTGCACCACAACAGAAAGACTCAACAACTGGGCTGACACTGGGCCACATACACAGCATTGATGTTGTACTTCAGCCACAAACACAGCAGTGAATCACACTTGCAGGGAAGGTTTGTCCAGCAGTCTGCCGTCACGTCACTAGAACTCAGGAGACCACTAAAGGTGCTGCCACAGTACAGCTTTAGTACAAGGCAGGTAGCACAGACTTGGCTGGTGCATGCCATGATTTGAAAGGAATGAGGGCATACCCGGCCAAAGATAGCAAAGTGCAGGATGAGGTAAGGGGGGATGGCGTTGTAGATGGCCCACAGCATAGAGATGCAGAGAGGAGACAGCACTGCTGCTCCAGTGAACAACTGCCAGATTGCCACACCCTGCACTCAACAGCATCTTCAGCACAAGCAGACTGTTAACAGCAAGCAACATGACCACAGTCAACCAATGGATGCAGTCTTGAGCAAGTCTAGCAAAGACACAGCCTAAAGCAGCGTGGCATATTAGTTGTGGCACAGCTGCAAAATTTATAACACAGCAAAGATAGGACAAGGCAGACACATGTGCATACACTTGCTAATGCACACTGCCCTTCCTATCCTCCTATCAGTCAGCAGTTTAAGTCATGCTGCTCAGGCATGCACATGATCTCACAGCATGCTACAATGACTGTCTGCTGGTGCCTGATGACATTTCAGGCTGTGGTTGGTATACTGACCACAGAGATCATGAGGAGGATGAAGGACAGGCCCGGGAGCCAGAGATCCCTGAAGGCACTGTTCTCCAGCTTGCCCGGCCCCTTTGCAGTGGCCTTGAAGGTGATCACGCTGCAGAACAGCTTGGCTGTGATTGCTCGCCAGCAAGCCTGCACATCACAACAACACAATCAGCAAGTCAGTCAGCTTCCTGATTGAAGCAGACACCCGGGAAGTCATTGATGTCATGCCATGCACACACTCCACTCAATCAGGCACGTGCACAATACAGTGCCAAGTGCAGCTCAGCTCAAAGCTGCACATGTGTCAAGCTCCACACATGTCTCTTGCTTGAGACATTGCCACTGAAGCTACAGACACAAACACAGACAAAGTCAACCACCCATGCAGAGATGGGTATCAAGGAGACTGTGTGAACTTGAGGCTCACCTTGATGTACGTCCACCACAGCAGGGAGTTGGCAACAGCAGCAAACCACAGAGCCTCAGTGTGGTTGGGATGTCGCACATAGTACAGTACCATCTGAGTGGCCACACTGTAGATAGTGAGGCCCAGAGTCAACCAGCGAGTGATGACCAAGGGGAAGACACCAATCCAGATCGTGATCTGCATCACACCCAACAGATGAGTCACGTGCATGCACTCACATCTGGATGCATCGCTGAGACGACATGCTGTATGTATGTTGGGACACGCAGCATCAGTAAGTCAGGGCCAGAGGGCTGTTTGGCAATGTGAGAACAGCCACTAGCACAGCGTGCAAACTGTCATATCTGCTGTCATTTATCTAGTGTCATGGTGAAGCAAGGTAGTGTATTCTAAGTCGTACCAGTTATGTAATCGTTCAATGTTGAGCTGCTGAGCTGCATCACTTGCTCATGCAGAGAGGATGCAGGACATGACGACACACTGAAAGGATCTTTAACAAAGAATAAAGTACAGCAGGATGAAGGTATGTAGGTGCATGCAGTTGGTAGGTATTTGAGCAGCAGCAGGTGAGCAGGGCATACCAGAGGGATCATGATGAAGGTAGGAGTAGAGATGGCAGCACACATGTAGGCCCACACTCCACTGCTGTACAGGATGCGCATCCCCCAGGACAGCTTGCTCTGGAACAGGGGGCACACCTTGGGGTTGAACATGATCTGGAAGTGACCCTGCAGTCATTCACACACAGCAGTCAAGACACTGCCTTGTCAAAACGTAACACTGGGCAAAAGTACAGTGTGTGAGAACAATGTTGTGAGCAGGAGGCTGCTCACTACTGCAAGGCAGCTGTTTCCAACACAACAGCACAGTATGGACATGGGACCACAACACAACACAGTCAGCATGTTACAGCACTGCAGTAAGCAAGATCACAGCACAGCTGAGCCAGATGCAATTCTACAGACATCAAAGCATACCATGAGCAAAGCACAGCATGGTGTTGGTCAATCAGGCTAGTCAAGTTTGAAGCAAACCTTGGTCCAGCGGGAGCGCTGCTGGTACATGTTCCTGACTTCATGAGGAGCCTCGCCAATGGCCAGGTACTCCTGCACATACCGGCAGTGCCACCCAAACTTCTTCAGCTCCATACCCAGGGCATAGTCCTCAGTCATGGTGTACATGGGGGACCCACCCACCTCCATCACAGCCTGAGCCCTCACCAGGAAGTTGGTGCCTGTGACAGCGTCATAACAGCCTTTAGCAATGTTACCAGGACTATTGGGTACAGCTACTGCCAGTGAGACACTTGCCCCAGTATTGCAGACATCTGAATTTTGCGGAGCTGTGATGTTGCATGATAGTTGGTGAGCTAATGCAAAAGAAGCTGTTCAAACAGGTGGTGCTTGTTGCAGTGGCAGGGGCATTTCTATGCAATGCAAGTTAGTCGATGACATGAAGACTGCTTGTGTTACCTGCGGTGGCAGGCATGTATCTGTAGATTGCAAGATCATGACAAGATTGATAACCTGAGGTAGAGTGTAGATGACATGTTCCAAACTGACTTCTCTGTTTGATCTTTTGAGCTTGGGGTACAAGTAAGGCATGTGTATCCTACATCAAAGCATGTATTTTGCCTTGATCCCCAGCCTCACTCTCTATTGCATGCATGGTGAGCTAGTGCAATTAGCAACTTGAGCAGAGCAGCTATGTTGTGATGTCTCACCAGTGCATGAGATGAAGCCCAGAGCGTCATATCCTGGCTGCATGTACTCCCAGAAGTGGATGTTGGAGTGGTTGAAGATGTCCTCATGCAGGTTGAGGTTGTGGAAGCACTGGGGTGACAGCACCATGCCAATGTCATCACCTGCAACCATTATGTAAACAGTTATATACCCTGTAATCTGACCTGCAAGTGTGATGTGAATTTTAATTATGACCACTGTGAGCTGCACTATACAGTGCGTGAGCTGCTTGCATTTACTGGCACCGGCACAAGCTGTTGAGGTGTGGAATCTGGTCCATCTGTGCGTTTGCAATGGAATTGAAATGAGCACAAAAACATAGCATGGAGACATGTCACAGCCATTTTGACACTCTCACTGAGACTAATGGGGACACGAAGCAGAGTTCTAAGGAAGGCAGTGAGTTCAAAGCGCATAAGGGAAAGAGTATGCAGGTAATCAGAACACTCCTGTGAGAATATATAGCAGCTTTACGAGGTGAAAGCACAGTCACCAAGGCCATGCAAAGTTTCTTTTACTGCCAGCAGAACAGATCTGTAGAGGAGTTTGCAGAGGACACACCGCATCTTGAGCAGCTAGTACATCCCAGGCCCAAATGACAGCATAAGAGAGCAAAGGCGATTCCTACAAATCAAGACACACCAAGGGCAAGAGTCCAAAAGGCAGAGGTGCGCTTACCGGCATCAAAGTAGGGCAAGGTCTTGAGGAAGAAGTCCCTCTTGGCAACCTGGTCAGCATCAAAGACACACACCAGCTCATTCCCTGGGATGGCGTACTCCTTGGGGTAGATCTGGTTCAGGGCATTGTTCATGTTGCCAGACTTGCCGTTCATCTCCCCTGGGGCGCGCACACGCCCGGACACATACACCACCTCCTTACCCATGCTCTCACACCTGCACCCATGCATCCAATCAGAAAAGAAAAGAGAAGAAAAGGCTGCACCTTCTGGCGCCAATTTAACAAGAAGCTAAGTGTTATACCAGGCTGCCCAGGGCATGCATGCAATCGCTGTTCAGATGCATGCACCTCACCACTTGTGATGTGCATGTAGAATGCATGTTTTCCCTGCCAAAATGAAAAAAATTCAGAAGCATGCAGTCACTGACAGCACTCGTTGACATATGTGACATAACAGGGCACCATGGCTTTCACACCATACCAGCTTGCCCAAAGAATGCAATCAGTCAAAGTTCTGAGCCAATCACTGTTTGAAGAGATGAAAGCAAAGGTTTGGTCAAGAGCTACAAATTCTTCTTGATCTGTTGTTGGGCGGTGCTTGAAAGGCTTTGGGTGG
>JAABUP010000921.1_pt1 | contig 63116 bp, 97 predicted proteins | sample 5559201 | NCBI WGS metagenome assembly JAABUP01 (sample SAMN10711887, study PRJNA513373) | rock metagenome | isolation source: Antarctica rocks | place: Antarctica
ACAGGGTTGTAGGCTCTGCCCAGTTCTGCCAAAGGGGGTTTGTAATTTGCTATTTAAAATGTGACGCCGTTAAACTCCCTTACTTCTTCTTGCTCACAGGCCTCATGTGCGAAGACACACCTTGGGCAGCAACGTCGCCGCGATCCTAACTGCCTCAAAGCTATCTGAATAGCTTGCACCACGTCCAAGTAAGTTGACGAAGCCACCCGGGCGGTTCAGAGCGGAGCCAACATAGCCCTCACTTTCAAACTGCTGCCAGGGCATCAGGCACCAGCAGACTACGCCGTCACCTGGTGCAGTCGACCTCCATGCACCTTGCAAACACTAGGTGGGGTTCTTTTTGCACCACAGAGCCTGATATTTGCCAGCGGAAGCTCTCGTACAGCCCGCCTGACTGTTGTTTTTGAATTCTGCAGACGGTCAAGATCCTTTTGCCTGAAGGGCAAATAGGCCATCTGGTGCATCCCAGACAGCCATTCTGTCTTTCACGTCGTGACCTGCAACGGTGTCTTCGAGCCAGCGCAGGTGCGCCGGGTTTTGGCCTCATATGCATGCATGCCTTTGTGACTGTTGCCGGCCGCTTCGGGATTTTCCGGCTCGGCTGCACCTGACCGTTCGCTTCGGACACTGCATAGCTCACCTTCTTGTTGTCTGCACTTTGCAAGCGTGGCAGATGTGACCCACGTTGACGGCGAAGTCAACAACTCTCTGCATTCAAGTTTCCGACAGCTACATATCTGTGCAGGTCGTTAGCCCCGTTCCAGGGCCTGCTGCTTCAGCCCACATCTCTGCTGGAGGGCTGCAGCCAGCTTCTTGTCTGCCTGCTGACCTGGCTAACCCCACAGAGAAGGATCTAGCTGTTGGGAGCATGGCCTGATCTGGACAGGTGTGACCCAATTCAGGCTCTGTCACAACATTTAATATGCTCAGTACACCTTGCAATGCATGCTGTTTGATTGCATGGGTGCATCATTCAATGCTGCCCAAGTTTTGGTAGGCAACAATTTCTGGATCATAGAAGGTCCCGCTGCCGGTCCTTCTCAAGCATGCCACAAGATGTGGAATGCCTTTTTTGCCTCTGGCCAGCACAACCACAAATAGAACCTAGCTTTTGACACCCTTGACAGCCACTACAGGCCTTTGTAGCCTTGGGAAAGCCACTTTGTATGTGGTCTGAGCTGCTTACAGTTTTCCCATTTGATCATAAGCTTGCTCACTCATGCTACACAAGCTCTTCCAGCTGTCTACATGCTGCATGTAGATGCCACATGATCACTCTTGTTGTTTGCAGCAGTCAGCTTGCATGAGTAAAGTCCATTTGACAGATATGCATGCGTCATGTATGCAAGCGTACCTACCTAAACCCTGACAAAGCTTGCTCACACATGAGTAAGGGGCCTGCTGCCACAGTGCACTTGCATCTGTTGTCCCTTGGGATGTTGATGTCATGTGCAAAGGGAAAAGCCAGCATCACTTTCTGACATGCAGTATGCATGTAAGGGTGTATCAAAGTGTACCTACCTAAACCCTAAACCCAAACCCTAAACCCAAACCCTAAACCCGTATAGGAGAGCTGCTCACAAGACAGTCACTGTCATTCAGATTGTGTCCTTTGGCCATAACACTATTGCTTTGTCACAGGAAGCATGTCCAATGCATCAGCAGCCAGGATATGCATTGGAGAGGCAGTGGGCTACACCTGCATGGTTGACTGCCACGACACGCTTCACTTCAAGCCAAGGTACTGCCTCCCAAACTTATTGCATTTGCCTGCAGATTGTCGTCAGGCATGTCCTGCAATCATGGTCAACTTTTGGAAGTTGTAGCACCCAGAAGTGCTCCATTCAAGCTGAGCAATTGATCATTTTCTGTCTCACCTACCTGGCTACCATTCTTCTTGGATCAGAAAAGCTTGCTCAGTCATGCATAAGTGGCCTACGTATATATACTGCCTCAGTCCCCATTGATTTGTTGTCCTCTATTGATGTTGATGTCATGTGCAAAGGCACCTGGCCAGCATCAGTGTCTCACATGCAATATGCATGCACACCTGAATTGAAATGTACCTGCCTCAGCTAAACCTTTAGTCTGGGGAGCAAAAGTTGCACTTTTAATTTTTGGGGGGGGCATTTTGGTTATGCGCTTTTGCCATGCTGTGGGCATTATGACTCAGCATCCAAATCATCATTGAAAACATACTTAGTCCTTACATGGTGTTTTACAGGTTTCAGCAGGTGTGTTCGTCACTCTAGGGCTTGAGAGGACATCTTCACATGCAATTTTAGGTGAGTAATCAAGCACATCTGCTTTGCTCTATTGCATCCCTTATGTACTTGGCATCATGCAAAGGCTGAATGGAAGCAGTGTTAACAAAGCTGCAAGCCACATGACTCGGTACACCTGACTTTCATCGTGACCATAAGAGTAAAGTGCTGTGGTAGCACTTCTTTGTATTCATGTGGTCAATATGCATAATTGAGAGCTCTCAACCCGAGCAATCCAATCCTACAACAAGAAGTATTGGACGCAATTGAGTCAAGCATGCCGTAAGCGCACCTCCAGGGCCGGGTAAAATTGCCCCATTTCTGGAAACAGCTCTACTAGTCTGCCATGTCCTGCTGTCGACGTCATCACATGCCAAAGTGACGGCATAGCATCACTGCATGCAGCATGTTACAGCACTGCAAGCTAACAAAATCTATGGTAAGCTTCATGACACAAGTCAGGACACTCTGATTGGGTTTTGCAAAGGCAGGGTTGTTTGGCAAGAGCCCTCCAGGCTGCGTTGCTCTGCTGTCAAGACATGCCCATGTGACACCATAGTATCTCTACAAGCACATGCAGCATATCACAGCTCTGCAAGCACTTCAAGCAGTGTATGGTACACCTCAAGCAAGCACATGTCATACACCGCCAAGGTAGGACAGACAGTAACAGCCCTGCCAGGGTGCCCTGCCCTATTGTCATCATGTCGCGGACTAGTATCTTTATTTGTGGTGTGTCACAGAACATACAAAGCACAGCACCAAGCACACAGAGCAGGTCTACAACTTACTCATATGCATTAATGTTGCAAACTTTCTCTAGTAATGTGCAACATTGACACAGAGACTTTGTTATTTTGCAGGCATGCTGATGAACAGATGCCAGAGCCAAGTCTACTCTGCATGTGCCAAGGCTGATGTGCACCGCCAAATCTGAAAGGTGGGGCTCTAGTGGCAGTCCTGACTCACAGTGTGTCACATTGTTTGCATGGTTGACCTTTAGAGCTGGACATGATGCAACGCAAACAATTCTGCTTCAGCAGCATCATAACAGTGGCATTCTACAAGGGCGCATGACTGTGCTAAACCAGCAAGAGATGCAAGATCTGGATTGAACAGATGCGTTGTGCGTGCACTGCAAAGGCTGGTGTGCACATGCACTGACAAATGCCCTTCACTATCATAAATGTGATGTGTCAGCACGGGCGTGGGACAAGCTTGAAGCAGTCAGTTAACTATCGTTGATAGCTGAATGCAGCAGCCGGTCCCTCTGCTTGCAAGCGCAAAGCGGGTGCAACAGTGACACACACCATCAAGAGTGTGGCTTGCTGCTGCATGGCTGCTTATGAGTGCTGCCATGTTTACTTGCATGAATCTAGACCATCTAACAGCATCTGTGTCACTGCAAGTGTTTGAAAGGTGAGAATTGATCGCACTTCCAGCTTGCGTGCGTGTCAAAGCACATAAAACTGTTCCAATTTTGAGGCAGCAGCACTTGATCAGAACTGTTCACCGTACTGTCACACAAAGCCAGAAGTGCATGTCCTACACTGTTGCATCTTTGCGCTGAATCCCACAGCTCAGCTTGGATTGGTCTCTTGTGCAGTCAGAACCGCAGTAGTGCATGATTGCTGCTACATTCCTTTTTGAGCTGAAATGTGTAGCAAGACTGCCAGGGCTAGCTGCCTTCCTTGCTACTGATGCAGCTGTGGTCTTGTGCTGCCATCGCCAGCCTGGTGGTGGGAAATGGCAGCTATGACATGTTTGCTCTGCTGCTGCAGGCCCACAGCACTGGTTGTGCCACAGGAACCTTTTCAGCAGCAAACCTTGCAGAGCTGCCCTGCCAGGCTGGCAGTGCGTTGACCGTTTGACTGAGTCTTAAGTAAGCCCGCTTTTGTACAGAAGTTGCGGCTTCTGCGCAATGGACCAGCCGCTGTGTTCGCAGCTGCTGCTTGCAAGATGATGACCCCACATCAGTTGCTTTCTTATTGCTTGGCTGGCACCCTGTTGCTGCATTGCTGGCACCATGTTTGTGAAGGTTGCTTGAGCTGCATGCTGAAAACACTGCTGCAGTAAAATGCTGTTGTGACATGAAGTGTGTGTTGCTGCAGGTCGTTCCTTGCTGCTTCAATCACTGCTGCTGAAACTTGAAGCTTTGTTGATTGCGTGACCCGATTGGCAGCCGTAGCCATTTCAGGTGTGTGCACATCACGTGACTGTCATTCAATTGTCAGGTCTTTGGCTCAATGACGGCAGCAGCTGCAACAACAAAGATTGTCAGAGCAGTAGGCATTTGACAGTGTTGTAGCTGCGTTGGCATGCACCACAGCTTGCATGTGCGGCAGTTTACTGTCATGCTGGATCACAATGTGAGAATCTGCATGCAAACCAGCGTAGTTGTGCAGTACTGTATGCCTGCGCAGGCATAAGCTTTTTCAACATGTGACTGGTGAGGGGCCGCTCTTTTTCACTAAGCCAACGCCTACAAAAACAATTTCAAGCTTCTCTGCAATCCTTTTCCGTTATAACAGTTGCTTGCTCTGGGTTTTCTCCCATACTGCGCCTTCATGTCAAAGTAGCTTGGGCCGCATTGTGCGGAGTTTGCTGCTATTTACACAACGAGACAATTGCCTCAAAGCGATGCATGCATGCATTCAAGATACTGAACAAGTGATTGGTAATGCAGATGCCCAGCTGGCTTTGAGACTGCTATCCATACACTGCTGCCTTGCTTTGCCAGGGAAGGCGCTGGAAGTCAGGCAAAGCGCCAGATTCAGTATCACCAAAAGCGCATGTATATGCCGTATGGATGCATGTATGGCTGGCGTGTTCAAAAGAGCTTCGTGGTTACCGTGTACTACCGTAGCAGGCTCAGACGACATGGAACGCTGTATTGCATATTGCATAAAGACGCAGCTTGCATGATTTTACAAAAGAATTCTGTATGCACTAAAAGCACATTTCTCAGATCAGTCATGAAACATGTTTTGCAGGCATAACTGCGAGGCCTCATAGGTGAAATGGCGGACTGATGTGTATCATGATCACAAAGACTTTGTGCATGGCTGCACATGATCCAAGCAGTGTCATGGTCGTGCCACCTAACTAAAATTCTGATTTTCAGGTTCTCACTCTACAGCAAAAGTGCTTGCTCGAAAAGTGTTTGTTGGACTAGGTGCAGCAGAAATGCTCCCCACAGCTTGTGAGTTTGCAGAATGCTTGGTATCATGACTATAGAGGTGTGTACAAAGAAAGCTTGAGCTTTCCACAAACGAAGCTGACAAACACAGTGACATCAGGTGGATACAAGGGTCTGTATGAAGCACTATGCAGAGCACAGAGCCAATAAATTGTGCCAAGTTATGCATGCAGCTTGACAAGGCTACAAATGCTGAAATGATGTGGCCATGCAAAGTGCATATACGGTGCGTCTCTGTGGAGCTCACTAAAAAACCTCAGACAGCACCCAGCATGGCGCAAACTCCACAACCTCTGTAAATGTCGCCTGATCGGCGTTATTCAGCAACAACCCAGGATACTCACTGGTATTGTCTGGGTGGGCTGTTTGAGACCACCACAAGGTGCTTGGGAGGGCTTGCTGATCTTGAGGCAACAAACGGCTCTTTATCAATGCACGGATGCCATCTGCGTTCTTCTGGGCCAAGATATTTTTCAAGGTTGTGACTGACATACCAGATCTACTGGGATCCAGAGCTCGCCAATACAACAAAACCATACGGTTTTGCATACCCGCCTTGGCCAACGCTAGTGAAAAATCTAAAGTCTTTTGAGCAAGCTGCATCGTACCAGTAGCTACCCCGTGCAGGCTACTGAAAGCGTTTGCAAGCGAGTCTGACTCGCACCTCGACATCAGACACGCCTTGAGCCAGCAGCTCATCAACAGTGACCCGGGAATATCCCGCCTTACCCGGAAGCGCGACAAGGGCCAGCTGAGGCTCCTGAAAAGCTTTGCCTGATAAACGATTAGGCGTAGCAACAGCCTTGGCCACCACAGAGCGGACGTGGTATGCCGGAGGAAGACTAGGCGAAATTGACTTCGTGGCGTTGGGTCTTTTGGAGCCGTGCAAAGTCCAGCGTCTAGCGCAGAGCTGCATGGTACCCAAAGACTCAGATTGTTGTGGCTCACTGTATCCCTTCTTCCACCTGTTAGGGTTTTTGTTTGCCTGGGGGTTTGAGCACGAGATTCAGCAAGATAGTCATATCAGCAACGCATGGACCTGTTACCGTTGGAGACCCCTCCCGTGCTCGAGGATCCCAAGGGTGACGCACCATTGATCGAGGTGCATCATCTTGAAAAGGCTTAGACAGGTCTCAGAACAGCTCCCAAGCAAGGCAAAAGCAGCTTCTAGAAGTATATCTTCATCATTGATCCCCGTTGACACCAGATAGCACAAACCCATTAGGTGTCACAAGGACGGAAATTCAAGGAGTCAATTGGGTGTGGCCTGGCTCGCTGGCAAAAGGTACAGGCTCATCAGATTTTGACAATGGATGAAATTTCTTGTTTTAACCATTTGGGGGGGCCACTTCGGTTTTGGAGTTTTGCCATAAAGCGGTATCAACCGTCAAGAACGTTTCTGAGTTGTGCCAAGCGTGTCTTGATCAAGAGGTGATGGCAGACTAAAGCCTAGAGGGCAGGAACTCTGCTTCAAGGATGATTTGCGGTGCCATGAATGCAGTGAATAACTTGGCGTCGCTGCTGCTTCAGCTCGGTATCACTTCTTTTTGCATGAAGCGCATATCTGCACATACATGCAGCATACAAAAGTAGGTTTTTGTGTATTGCAGTGGCATCACAGCAAAAGCTGCAGCCACAGTCATCACTAGACAGTATAGTGTCAATCATCATATACATCGAACAACAACATATCAAGCCTGTACCACTGCAGTCAATGTAATTTCCATGTAAGCTAAGCTTGACAGGAGCATCAGTATTTGACAATGACAGTCAGTACCAGCAAGTGTCTGTACGTGCATGTGCCTTGTTGCAGGCAAGTAGCTTGCTCAAGCTATCAGCTGGAACCAACCAGCTGCTGCAGGCGGTTGATTAGTTTTCCGGCTGATTAATTAGGTTTCTGAGTCTCGCAAGGACCCTGCCAGACTGTTTGCAGCTGGCAAATGGATGCCTGTTCCAGCTGGCGCACAGCATGGAAACATGATGATACGCATACGCAAGGAGCCATCTCCTTGCAGACCAGCATCTACAGATAGCTGCATAATGCAGCTTTTGGTGTCATTCTCTCATTTATTTCTTGTCAGATTGGCATGCATCAGAGGCCTCTTCAGCATGCTGACTGCAAGTAAGGGCAACAGGCTGTACATCATCACCCTTGCATATTATGCGTATCAGACCAGTACTGCCTCACCAGAAGCATGCATGCATGTAAGACATTTTGGCTTGCATATCGTTTGTTCTGCCAACAAGATTGGCTGAGCTGCTGTACATTTACCTAGGATCTTAGCTAGGTAGAGCCACCCTGAAGAGCGATGCGGCGCTGCTTGACCACCAGACGGCGCCACATATTGGCCACATATTATGTAGTATTGGCCACTTGTTAAGTAGTAGTACGCCGGCCCTAGACCATAGTACTAGTTTGACATGGAGCTAGTGAAGCTACAACCAATGTAACTGTATGCCTGCCCTGCATGCTTATGTGCATATCCTTACATAGTTATAACACAGCAGAAACCCTAAGGTCAGTAGTCAGTCACGCAGATATGTATATATTTCCTTACTCCATTTGACCACTAAGTGGTCTTGCATGAGTTCAAACTGGCAATGAACATGACATGTGTTTGAAACTATATGCTTCACCCTACAAATTACAGATCAGGTGCTCAAAGTCATACAACAATTATGGCATTTTTGTGATCAAGCCGTAAGTTGCATGTGCAATTATATGGAGCCATGTGGATGCATTATGGCACATCATGAGCAAATGATAGTTACATTGCTGGCTAGCTGAACTGTCCATGTGCCATTACTGTGCGAATCCGCCCAAGTCCGCAAATGTTTGCTTGTGTTTGGGCTGGCTGCAGTCTTCACACGGTCTGTGGGGCAGCCGTATGGGCTGTTGCTAATTATTGCTATCAAGTTGAGCTGCAAGGTGTATCGTATGAATGCATATGATAAGGCACATGTGTAAAACGATCATCGTTTTACACATGTGCCTTATTATGTTGGGACAGAGGGCTGCTTTGCGTCCAGGCCTTTGCCCCCCGGCAAGTCAAGGAAAGCTCTAGCAGGTGCCTGCCGAAACAACAAAAGAACTGTTGTTTGTACATCTTCCAGCCATATATCCTGAAGTCGATTGCATCAAGCTTTGCAACAACCTCGCGCTGTTGTGCCGTCGCCGATCTGTGACGTTAGGTCATCAGACGCTCACTCAGCAATAAGCCAGATCAGTGTCAGTTTCGACACTGCCTGTTGCCCTTCATGTCAGCTACCGCTCAACAGGAAGTAGACAGTCTTGATCGAGTCCTCACAAGACTAGCTACAACCGAGGAGACCAACTTGGAGAAGGTGGGTGTGGCAGTGATGCAACCACGACTGCCAGACCACACAGTACTGGGAGATGAGCCAGCCAAATTTGCTCTCCTTTGTACATGGTCACCTGCACACAAACCTGCTCGTGAGCATGACTGCAGGTGCTGAGCAGATTGTTACCTGTTGTGCTTGGGCAGTTGAAGTCCCCTCATGAAATCACCAAGAAGAAAGTGAGTCTGATGTCATTACAACCTGTGCGATCTTAGCAGCTCTAGTATCATGCTTTTGTTCAGCACAGGTACTAGAGATGCTGTCACATGTCAACAAGAGAGTACGAGGTCATGATCAAATTAAACTGCCGCTAGACGCTTTGCTGGATCTGTACCTGACCGTTGCTTCGGCGCCACTGGTCAAGAACTTTGCTATTGTTTATATTGAAATGGCCATGGAGCGGAGCACAGAGGACCAGCAAGCAGCTGCAGTAAGCATGGACAGCTGGCCTTGTCTTCTCTTGCATAGTCGATCACAACTTGTCACCTGCACATGCTGACACTGCTGCGGCTAAGGTTTGAAGACACAACAGCACCAGGCAGCATCATTTAAAGGACAGCTTGTAAATGTGTATCTAGTATATGCCAGTACGGTGTGAGACACAGCATTTGAGCCTTGGCCTCATAAGGGCTTTCAAAAGGGCAGGATGTTGAGCGTGGTTTGGCCAAGCAATGCACCTCCACAGTCCTTGTCGTTTAGCATGAGCTCTGCCTGCACCAGCTGGGCATCTACGCATTTGGGCGCAACATCTAACACTGCTGATAGTGCGGTTTTGTTTTGGAAGCTGCCAACGAAGCCCTGCAAGGTCAAAATCTCCATGACTCATTCCCATTATCTCAGCCTCTGATTGTCCGGGTTGCTACGCGAGCTTTAAAGGGGTCCTGGTATGGGTTGCAGGTGGCCAAGCTTCTGCTCAACGTTTCCAAACAGTCAGGTCAGCACCAGCACACGTTGCTACGTTTGGCTATAGTTGGCCTGGAAAGCCTGGCTCAAGCCACCTCCAAGCACCAACAGAGTACAGAGGAGGAGTTTGCTGCCAAATATACATTCCTGCAGAGCACCGCTGACCGCGCCATGTTTCTGGATTTTGCTACAACAGTGATGCTGTATCAGCCAGCAGCTTTGCTGCCTCGTGTCATGCCCACTGCAAGTCAGAATCCAGCAGAGGCAAGTCTGTCGCTGAAGACACACATGCTGCATTGCTTTGTGCCAAAATGGCACCTGGTCAGCCAACAGAAGCAACATTCATGCTTGTGGCACATGCCAGCGGATTGCACACCAGTGTTACATAGCGTAGGAACAACTCCTGATGATCCATCAAAATGTTTGCATGCTAAACCTGCTTACACGCTTTCACAGCCGCTGCTGATTGGGAGTGATGATGCAGGCTCTTGGTCAGCTGATACAGTCCAGCATTACGGGCGGGCCACTGGCAGGAGGTCCAAGCGGTGGCTCTTTGTCACGGGGATCCAGTGGCAGTGCTGCAGGGCCCCTACCCACCCCACCAGGTCTGGCCAGGCAGGATGTGTCTCTGGTTGAAGGCAAAGCGGCACCCTCAGGTGGGTAAGTTCATGGCGTCCACTGTCTGCTTGACATGTTCTGTGCTGTATTGTGCTCTCCTAGCTGCATCAGTGTTCACAAAACTGTCTTACTGCTGTCTATGTACAAGAGCATGCTGCTGTGCCACGTTATATTTGTTGAAAGTGCTGCAAAGTGCACTGCATAGTGCCCAGTGTTCTGCAGCCACTGCCACATCTGAGTGCTCTCTGTCCAGTCCCAGCAATGTAAGGTAGCTTTGAATATTTTGCAGTAAATGTGCTTCAGAAGCGCAAGCTTGGTATCTTGAATTTCACGGCAGCAGCTGGACTAGAGCCAGGCGCAGCTTTACTGCTGTACCTGATTGCTGCAGCTGACCCCCAAGACCCTGTCAGCAGGTACTGCTCATAACTGCTTCTATGTTGACCTGATTGCCACTGTCTTGGACTCTGCTCAGCTAAAACTGCTGCATGATATGGACAATGCAAAGAAGCCAAACATCTTGCTTAAAGTTGCAGCCATTTGTTCCCTCATGCACTGATCCTTGATCAAATTGAATCATTTCAACTGCAGGTCCAAGCATTGTGTTTTGCTGAGCTGTTGTTGTTGCTGAACTGCAGGCACCTTGATTGCTTTGCACCCTGTCTGCAACAACACCTTGATAGCATCGGCTCAGCCTGCCGCCTGCAATGCATTTTATTTTTGGACTCTGATGCTGCAGACGAGGGGAGGAGTTGCTGCGCAAGCGGTGTGGGCTGGACTCACCCAAGCCTTCTGTCAATCTGGACGACTCTGCCCTCATCGCCAAGCTTTTCCACCTCTTTCAGGGTTCTGTGCAGCCCAACATGGGCAGTGCCAGTCAGGAAGCAGCAGCTGTGCCTGATGACCATACATTGCCAGCTGGAGTACTGCTGCAAAGCCGCCTCATGAACTTGTTCACCAAGAGCACTGCTGCTGCCAATTTTTTTCCTGGGACGGTTCAGGTGTGAGCTGACAGCTGTGTGTCATGTGATGTACATGCAGCTGTACTTCAGCTGGCAACATGCACATGGACGCTGAACGTGTAAACTGTACTTTGTGTGTGTCTGTTGTTTGCACTTGGCATTGTGCAGAGCATCTGTACAAAGATCAATCTGGACATCATGCTGGTTAAAAAGGCAAGATAAGGATGATTGACAGCAGCCGACACACGGCTGCATAATTGCAGGTCATCTTGAGCTGTGTTTATGGCGCCACTACAACAGCACGCCTCAAGCAGCAAGGCATGGAGTTTGCTGTCTGGGTCTTCAAGCATGCTGATGATGCACAGCTGCAACCACATTCCAATGTCATTCTGCAAAAGCTGCTGCAGCTTCTCAACAAAGGTAAAAGTCAGTCATGTATATATCAGTAGCATTGTTGCCCTTGTATGCCTTCCAGCATGAAGTTTGATATGTTCATGTAAGATGACACTACTGCAGGCTCAGCAACCTTAGCACATGGTTGTAAGTGGGTCTCAATGTCATTAAGTTTTAGCTACAGATACCTGATCATTCAATGAGTTTGCACTAAGCTGTACTCACATTTCTCAAATCTCTGCAGAGGGTGCATCGTCTGACACTCCCACACTGACGCTGCGCGGCTTCACGTACCAGGCTGTGGGGCAGCTGGCAAAGAGAACCCCGCAGCTGTTTCAGAAAGATACTGACATTGCAGCTCAGTTCTTCTCAGCTCTTTCTGTGGAGCCGCCTGGTGTCAGAGCTGCCTTACAAGAAGCAGTCAGCACCCTAGCTGTAGCGTACAAGGGGTGTTCAGGTGTGTCCACTTAAGGCGCATATGTCTTGCCTATGAGTTTCTTGGTTGTGTCCACTCAAGACGTATATGTCTCTTCCTTCAATCTCTCTGGCATCGCAGTACATGACTGCATCAGCAACATCAGCAACATATGTTGCTGGTCCTGTCTGCAGACCTATGCTACCATGGAACAGGATCTGCAGGGAGTTCTGGAAAGAATGCATGCTGGTGTGCAGGTGATGCTGCTGCTCGCATAGAGCAGCTGCTGTTAGGGAGTATCACCAGTCCACAAGAGGCTTCCCGGCTGTGTGCTGTGCAATGGGCCAACAGGCTGTTCCCCTTTCAGCATGTGCCAGCACGCTACATATGTGCACTGGCAGCCGGCGACATCAAGCTGGAGATCAGAGAGGAAGGCCAGAGTGGCCTCAAGCCTCCTAAACCACAGCCAGGTAACTGCTTTGCAATTGTTGAACACAAGTCTCTCATCAATGAAGCACATGAGCAGAGTTCTGGGTGAGTGCAAAGTGCAGTCTGCTCACTTACCAAAGTTTGTTTGACTGGTAGGTCTTGGACACACAATCAGAAAAGAAAAGAAAAGAAAAGAAAAGAAAAGAAAAGAAAAGAAAAGAAAAGAAAAGAAAAGAAAAGAAAAGAAAAGAAAAGAACAGAAAAGAAAAGAAAAGAAAAGAAAAGAAAAGAAAAGAAAAGAAAAGAAAAGAAAAGAAAAGAAAAGACTAGACTAGACTAGACTAGACTAGACTATGCCTTTCAGCGTCAATTCAATGAGAAGTCAAGTAATATACAGTGCCCAGGGGTCTTAGACACAGGCGCAGGTTCAAAATGCATAGCTCATTCACAGCATTGTCAGCATTTGTGCTTGAGGTGCAGTCAATGCTGATGTGTGTGCAAATTGTAATGGCTCTGGTGGTTGCAGGTGCAGCACAGATTCAGATAACATACCCACAGCTGGGAGTCATGGTGTCATACACTCAAAGCAGGCAGCCAGCCCTGAAGCAGGCAGCAGCAACAGCCAGAGGCTCCCTGGACATGAGCAAGCCATTGCCATTGCAGCCCAAAGCCTACCTGGCTCTCATCACCTTCCTGAGGGAATGTAGACAGCAGCACACACATGACCCTAAATCTGTCTCACAGGACTACTTAGGTGATGACTTGTCACGCCTTGTATGCAAGTACCAGGTCATGCTGACTATGGTCACACCTGCAAGTAACAGGTCACCAGGGTGGTTACAAGTTGTTGCTCCCAAGTTTCAAGTTTGCAAGTATGATCTCTACGCAGGAGCTTCGTGGTATGCTCATCATGCACTCGAATAGCTGTCAGGATGTATGCAGGTATTCTGGAGCATGCCTTGGTGAAAGACGCTACTGGTGAGCTGCATGTGACCGCCATTCAGGCCTTGCTGGAGGTGGCATCAGACGCACCTGAGCAGTGCGCTGGCCTATATAGGGGTCAGCTTTCCTGGCTCAGGTCCTTTCTCACTCACACAGATGCTACAGGTAAGCTGCAATCAAATTTCATGCTGCAAAGCCTCTTGACCGCGGTCAGCATAAAGATCAAAAAGACCAACGGCTCGACAATAATAATGCAAGCACAGGGTTTTCTGCATTTGCCTACCTCTGTGCTCAGTACGACATTGGTCTAAGCGTCTTGTCCGTATAACCTGCCAGCTTGGTACAATCATACAAATGACCTTGGTTTTCTGCAGCTCGTGACACTGCTGGCAAGCTGTGCGGCATTGTCATGCTAGCAGTCAAGCCAGAGAGTGCTGAAGCTTTTCTGACAGAGCTTATAGCTGGCTTTGGTGATCATGACGTCAAGAAACATAAGTTTGAGATGCAAGATGGCTATCTTGGAGGCACCGGATATGTGCTGGCACAAGCCATGACAGGTAATCCTTCGTTTCCATTGAGACAATTGATGACCATGTTGCTTCAGATTTGAATGCTGGCTGCCATATGCATCAGGATCTCTTATCCACATACCCTATTAAGGACTGTGTGCCCAGTTTGTTGCTTCCCATGCCACTGCTTCAGTACACAGCGCATTTGATTGCTCATTGTTGTTTGAGACAAGGGTCAGGTCAACACAGTGCGTATGTGCTAGGACTATCACATTATGTGTTGCCTGCAGGTCAACCGGCCCTATCCAAGGAGGCTCAACAACAAGCCGCTGTAGCGCTGTGTGATGCATTGAAACACACCCAGCATGCCTTGGCAGCCACAGCAGCAGCGGCTCTGGGATGTGCTGGCCTCAGAGGCCCTCTTCCTCTCCCAGATGCACCTACCCCTGCTGCAACATCACCACCTGAGAAGCCGCAATCATCAAGTGATGCTGTGACTGAAGCCAAGCAGTCAAACTTGCCTCCTCAAGAGAACTCATCAACTTCGCCGTCCAGTACATCTACAGTTAGGGGGACAGGGGCTGAGTCAAGCGGCCCAGCGTGTGATGACGTGGCCTCCCGGCAGAGTGCAATGCAGCGCATCGTGGCCCTCACCAAGGACAAGGATGTCAAGGTTGTACAGAAGGCAGCCATTGCAGCAGGGCACTGTTGTGCTGGCCACCCTGTCAAAGCTGTTTTGGATCCTGCTCTGGAAGCTCTGTTTGCACTGGGATTCAACAAGAATGAAGATGTGCTGTTCACTGTTGGAGAAGCCCTGTGCTTTGCTTTTGGAGGTACAGTTTCTCATCTGCCATAGTCCGCATGATTGCCAGCACTGTGCATCACAGCTTCACACAAAGGTCATGCACCACCCTGCTCAAACACCACCTGCAAAGGCAATGTCGCTGTGACCTAGCTGCATTTATGACAACAGATGCACAAGCATACAAACAGCAATGTTCCTCCTTTATAAGCTTGCCACCTGATAGTCAGCAACAGCATGAAGGGAGTTGCCATTTACAGCTGTCACTGCAAGTGCAGGGGTCCCGGTGTCTGCTGACATTGTGTTGCGCACCTCCTTCCACTCCATTGCCACCTGGCTCAACTCCAAGGAAGCTGGCACCACCTCAGAGGCTGTCGAGGGTGTCCAGGATATGGACACAGACTCTGCTGCCCCCTCACCACACTTGAATGGCCACAATGAGAGCTCCTGTGACAGTGCTGACCAGATAGCAGCACAGGACCAGATCATCAAGAAGGTCATGCAGGAGCTTGTCTTTCACTCTCGTGCTGAGGTAAGCCAGCCAGCAAAATGTAGCGACGCCCAAGCAAGACTTGACTAAGCGTCTACAATGGCTGCATGATACATAAAGGCACCAGTGAAGCTTGCTGCAAGTTCAGCTCTGCTTTTGGCTTCTTATCACCAGTCTTGAGTCATGCTGAGGTGGGGGTTTGAGTGCCCAGGTACGCTGCGCTGGCTGTGTGTGGCTGCTGTCCTTGGTGAGCTACACTGGCAAGCACCCCAAGCTTATGCCATTGCTGCCAGACATCCAAGAAGCATTCAGTCATCTGCTGGGTGACCAGAACGAGCTGACTCAAGAGATGGCTTCGCGGGGCATGAGTGTGGTGTACAGCCTGGGAGACGAGTCAGCACAGAAGCAGCTCCTGGATGGCCTTATGGGGGTCCTGCAAGGTACTATCCCCCTGCTCTGTCTTGTGTGCCAGTTGACAGCATGCGCGCTGCAGAACTCATCAGCTTACTTAAGGGTCAGCAGCCAAATGTGGTGGTTGTGAATAATCTTTGTGATACTTACCTATTCTTTATGCTGGCAGACAAAGAGTTGACCGGAATGTTGAAAATCGTCACAGTGTCACAAGGTACACAGTACAAGCAGGGATTCAGGTTTTGACTTGAATGCAGGTGGCGCCAGGAAGCGCAGAGCAGTCAAGCTGACAGGGGAGACCCAGGTATTTGAGGAGGGGTCCATGGGGGAGGCCCCAGGGGGTGGTAGTCTGTCCACCTACAAGGAGTTGTGTGCATTAGCCACAGATATGGGCCAGCCAGACCTGGTATACCGTTTCATGGACCTTGCCAACCACCATGCCTCCATCAACTCCTCGCGTGGCGCAGCCTTTGGGTAGGCCATCTCAAGCGCAACCTGTGTCTCTGCAAGACACCTCGTCTGCATGAATGCTAGTATACAGTTGCACAAGGTTTCAACTTGCATTGCACAGCACACCCTCTGGCAGCTCCCAGAACCCAATGGACACAAAACATGCATGGTGAGATCTAGATAAAATAAGCAGATTCTACTGTTTGAATTATTGTGAACTTATTGTGCAGGTTTGCGTCCATTGCTAAGCTGGCTGGAGAACAGCTTGGGCCGTACATTGCAAAGCTGGTGCCTAAGCTGTACCGGTATCAGTACGATCCCAATGCACGTGTCAGGGACTCCATGTCTCACATCTGGAGGGCACTGGTGGCTGAGCCAAAGAAGACTGTGGATGAGCACTTTGGTGCTATTCTGCAGGAACTGCTCAAGGTACCATCTTTCATATGCGTCTTAATGCTGTCATGCGTACCCTGTGAGACAGACATGCATGCAAAGATGCTCTCTGATGTTGAGTCTGGTGTCAAAGAAAGTCTGCTGTCTGCTGTTGTGAAGATCACAGCCTAGATATGTTGCCATTGATGTACTGTTCCTCTTGATGATACTCTAGAGTGAGCATCGCACTATTTGCATACCCTTACAATCAAGATCAACTTTGCGCATTTGTAATATTGTCATCAGACCAAGCCTTGTATGCTAAAAATGATGAAGCATTTTGAAAGCCAGTGACATGGGCCGGCACTTGGATGCCAGGCATCTGCCTGTTGCTTCCAGGCACATACTTCATGTAGCATGCGTCAACACAACATGCTGTTGCAGGAGATGGGTGGCAGGTTGTGGCGCAACAGGGAGGCCAGCTGTAACGCTCTGTCAGACCTGCTGCAAGGCAGAAGATGGCCAGAGCTGAAAGACAAGCTGCGCGACATTTGGACCATGACACTGCGTGCCGCAGACGACATCAAGGAGAGCGTGCGTGGTGCTGCCAGCATTCTTGGCAAGACACTGCGCAACCTCACGCTGAGACTGTGCGACCCACAGGTCACGCCTACCAAGGAAGCCCAAGAGGCTGTTGGTCTGGCTCTGCCACTACTGCTTGAGCAAGGTAAAATCTTCTAGCAGTGGCTCTGTGTGCTTGTTCCAGCTGTCTTCTGACATACTTCAGTTCATGCATGAGGAAGCCAGATCGGCCAGACGTCATGCTGTGTTAGCATGACAAGGCAGCAGTTTCTTTCTTTGTCATGTGGCCATTGTAGCTGTTGTGTTGCTGCAGGTGTGACCAGTCAGGTGGCAGAGGTGAGGGCTATGGGGCTGGACATGATAGCCAAGATGGTGAAGGCCTCAGGGCCTGCTCAGATCCAGCCCCACCTGGCTGACCTATCAGTCACAATGCTAGAAAGCCTGTCAGGCATGGAGGTATGCTGTGCACTTGGGTCTCTCACTGGTTGTAATGTGCTGTGTATGTAACCATGACAGATGTCCTGGCATTTGTCGAGCTATGCTCATGCTTGCGCATCAGTCATGAAGACATATCAAGTAAGTGGTGTGGCTGCACTCATGCCTACAACATGTGGGCTGGCCATGACTTATGCATGACATGCGGTGACATGCGGCAAAGCTGACTGCCACTGCCTACAGGACTCCCGGCTGAACTACATTGAGCAGAATGCTGACCGTTTTGGGGTAGACACAGACAAGCTGGAGAATGTAAGAGTGAACGCTTCCAAGATGTCACCAATGAATGATACCCTGGACCTGTGTGCTCGCTATGCCAATGGCAAAACCCTTGATGACATGGTGAGCCACTGCTGCTGCTTTCAGCTTGGCTTGACTGCATCTGCTCGACTTCCATGCACATATCATGTGCTGAGCTAGACTGATGACACTTACTTGCTCCTGGTGCCATGTCAGCATGCGCATGCAAGCCTTGCCTGCTTGCTTGCCTGCCTGCCTGTATGCGGACTTTTTATGGCAGTGCTAGTATTGATTACAACTACCTGCAGTGTTGACGTATGTGTGTCAAGCACAGGTGCCAAAGCTGTGCGCTTTGGTGAAGAGAGGCATTGGCTTGAACACCAGGACAGGCTGCGCTCGCTTCATCATCTCCCTCACCACCCGCCAGGGAGCTGACATCAAGACACATACACCAGCCTTCATCAAGGTCAGCAACCTACCTCAAAAAGGCGCTGCCTAGCAAGTGCAGCTGCAGTGCAGCCATTAAGTCAAACATAGCTAGCCATGACCAACAGCTCAATTGCCCTGGTTGTGACCCTCTCTACAGAGTTTGTTGACAGCATGCTGCTTAAATCTTCAAAGTTCATGAGGGCATTCATGCTTTTCAGCATGAAAGGTCTGTAGCAGGGATGAGAGGAAACTTACTGTTGTGACAGATGCTTCATGTCTGGTGTTGTGTGCAGGCTCTGGTGACAGCTGCAAGGGCAGAGAAGAGTACGACAGTGCAGAGGTCGTATGCACAGGCTGCAGGCACTGTGGCCAGGTACACTTCAGAGGCACGAGTGGCCAAGCTTGTGGAAGAGGCTGTTGCCATGTACACAACTCCAGGTCAGTTCACACCATCAGCCACAAGGATTTTGGTCATCATTTGATGCATTGTATTGCATGTCCGTCGCATGCCAGTGCTCAGCAACTAGTTGCATGCCAGAGGCTCCCGCATAGGCATGCTGTCTGCTGTACATGATGCATAAGAGTCGTAATGGTCATGCAGGTGACAGAGAAGCTCGCCTGCTGTCTGGCATGTTGATCAGAGAACTGCAGAAGCAGGCAGCAGAGGCGTTCTCCGGTCAAGCATCGCAGGTCATCTCTGCTTCAAGCTGCAACTATCTGCACCTACATCATACACTGTGTTTGTCAGTAGCACCTGATACACAGCGCACTCAATGTTGCTAAACTCTGTGTTGATGCATTGTTGTCAGACTTGCACTCATAAGCTATACTGACTCACTGCTGTTGTCATGTGTTTTGAGGTTGTGTGATGAATGTGAATCTGGTGCAGGTGCTTCCGCTGGCTTTCATTGCCAAGTCTGACGAGGACAGCGCAGTGGCGGCTCTGTGGGGTGAAATCTGGGAGGAGGGCACTACCAGTATCTCTGCAGCCCTGCGCATGTACATGGGAGACCTTGTCCCCCTCATCACAGCCGGTACTCCCTTCACTCTTCACGCTCCCTCTGTGCATACCAAAGTACCGTGTTTTCTTCTTCTACTTTGCCTTGTCTAAGTCATTGTATCTTTCTGAAAGTGTGTCTGCAAAGCTATCATCAGTTGCTTGCATTGATGAGCAGCAAAATCTTTGCTACACTATGTAGGCAGCCCTTCATTTTCAGGCATTGTCTGCAGAGTCTGATTTTGCATCTGAGTGTATCAGACTGTTGTTGTGGCAACAGCGAATGTGTTGCAGGGCTGTCCAGTCAGCAGTGGGGTCAGAAAAAAGCTGCAGCAAAAGCTTTGGCAGACCTTGCTGAGGCTGGGGGCGATGCCCTTCCACCCCACGCCCCTGCCCTCATGGCTACACTCCTTCAGGTGACTAGACCTGCTGCTGCTGCCACCTGTCAATCATTGTGACTACCTTGAAAGGACATATGTGTTGTGTCCTTGACAGTCGTTTATCTTGATGATCTTGTATGCAAGACACTGCTGTGCTGTGACCCTGTCTTTGTTTGTCACCGTAAAAAAGGGTTTTGTCTGCTGAGCACGTCTGAGGTGGTGCAAACACTGGTGCAGGAGCTGCCTGGCCGGTTATGGGATGGCAAGGAGGCCATGCTATCTGCAGTAGCCGCCGTCAGCAAAGCTGCAGCCAAGGCAATCATGTCAAGTACGCAGCCAACGTCCAGCAGCAAGGCTGTTGTAGATGCCCTCATGGCTGCCCTGGCACGTAAGAAACAGACTTACAGGTGAATAGCTGTCTCGGCTGTGTTGTGCCTTTCCCTTTGCAGCTTTGTTGCAGCTTGATGTACTTCAAGAGGCTGTCACGCAAGTCCCCATCATGCATCAGCAGTCATGCACAACAGAACAAGATTGGGTTGAGGGTGCTAGGCATGTGTCAAGTGTTTTGTGTATTGTGTGGCATAGGCAAGCAGCTTTGGAAGCTCTGCAAACAGCCCTGGAATCTTTCTCCAGTGAGGACCATTTTGAGAGTGTGGCTGGCCCCTTACTGGCAACCCCCCTCCAGCACACCCAGGCGGCCACCTCAACCTCAGGCCAGGTCAGCCCTACCTCCAGTCTGCCTACCATGTTCTTTGGATAACCTTTCTGCAGCTCTGTGATGTAACTCGTGTGAATGCTTGCATCAGCTTGTGCCAGTCACAGCCAATGCACCTGTCTTACCTGCTGTTTCTCTTCTGTACCCCTATCTGACTTTTAGGCACAGACCTTTGGGCCTCAAACAGCAATCTGGCTATAATGATTGCAATGCAGGGCCCTGCTGCGGAAGAGCAGGATGAGGACAAGGAGCGACCTCTGCCTCTGCTGCCCACCCTGAAGGCTTTGCAGGCAGCCTGGCAGGCAGCATCCAAGCAGACAGCCCTGAAGCAGGCACCCAGTATGGCCAAAGCATTGCAGGAATCTTTGCAGCCAGGTGCGCAAGCTGAGATGCTGGCAAGATGCATGCAGCTTAGTATGCCATTGCAAACTTCACAGTTTTGCATTGTGACCAAACAGATCGTCAATTTCAGCCTTCTTAGGCCTTACAGCAACCCCCTTTGCACCTGTGCCTCAGCATGCACTCTGTGCTTGGGCTACAGCTACCATGTTTGCACTGCTTGTTCCATCATATGTTGATCAGTCTGCACGTCAAAGCTAGAGCAGATCATTGGTCTGTGCGTTTGCAGGTTTCTCATGGCAGATACATGCTGCAGCCCTGAAGACTACGCAGGCCTTTGTTGCCAAGCTGCAGGAGGCCGAGTCTGCCAGTGTGCCACAGGAGCAGGCTGCACTTTTCATGGATCTCATTCCAGGTACTCTGGCACACTCCAGCTATGTCGTGGACTCCAAACAGTGCTGTTTGCATGACATGTCTGGGTCTTTTTGTCCTATGCACATGCACATTGGTGGGCCAACTGAATGTTGAGGTTGCAACTCAGAGGTGTGTGGTGATGCAGGGGTTGTCAGGGCGGCACAGGATGTGAAGATTGTGCAGCTGCAGACCGCTGCCCTTGACACCTTGGCAGTGGTACTGAAAGCAACGGAAGGAGGGCAACATTTGTCTGCTGAAAAGCAAACATCAGTTAGAGAGCAGCTCAATGCTATGATTGCAGACAACAGAAGTTCTGCTGTCAAAGCACATGCTGCAGATGTTTTGGCACTACTGACAGCTGGTTCTGGAGGAGATGCTGAGATGCATGATGCCCTGCCTCACTAGTCCTGCCAACTGCAACTCATGCAGTCAAGCACCAAATCTTGTTTGCATTGAATAAACTCAAATGTTATCAGGCTGCATTTTTTTAGTTCTTGTTTCCAAATACTATGCGTAGTTCACAAGCAATACTGACGTAATTCAGCCATCCAATGAACAGAGTCCACTCAGCAGGCAAAGATCAGCCTGCTTGATACCATCACATTTTACATGGTTAATTGTCCAACTGCATGACATTGGCATCTGCAGCGACTTCTTCAAGCACTCTCTACAGCTGAAGACTTCATGACAGTACTCATTGCTGCAATGCATTACAATCGGAGTTATGGTGGATTTAAGTAAAGGCATCTACGTCCAAAGTAAGCTGACATTTGTCCACGTGTCATAGCCTTTGTCGTGCGATATGCACAACTAGGTCTGGCAGCACCAAACTCAGGACGGACATATCTGCTGACAAGGACAGCTAAGTCATAAAGATGCACAGGCAATGATGACACAACAGCTGTAATGATTGACCATGTTGGCTGACACAACCTTGGTCAACATTGCATGCTGTTTGCCTCTCACTTCGTAGTTGCCTCTGAAGCCTGAGCTGCTGCCTCCCACTGTCTATAGTTGGCCAGTACACCATCCAGCATGGGCTGTGTGCCTTCAAACAATTCTGCCATTGCCTTGAATAGGGGGATCCCCACTATATTCAAGAAGCCCAACTGCAGATGCAAAGGTGCATGAGTACACTGTGCCATTCACCAGTGTGATAGAATGTAACGCCACTCAAGCAACAGAGAACAAGTTCATGTAATAGCAGGCTTGCAGCCATGAATAGCCGTTCTTACCACTGCTAGCACAGCAAAGCAGGGTCTCAAAGCTGATTGCCAGAGGTCAATATACGTGATCTTTTGGAGTCCCTCACATGTGGGAATGCACACAATGGTATACATGTTTTGGTGCATGGCTTGAAGAGCTGACAGCAAGATACAAGAGCCTCACCTGAGATCTGGTCATTCCGCCAGCATGCTCCCGGTCCATCAGTGGGCTGACTGTCAAGCCACAAGCCTTCTCCTTGTCCCCCTACAAGCCATGCAAGCTGCTTTTTCACATGAATGAATAAATGAATCGATGAATCAATCAACCAATCAATCAATCAATCAATCAATCAATCAATCAATCAATCAATCAATCAATCAATTAATCCATCAATGAATCCATCCATCAATTTACATTTCTTGTCTTTAGGACTCATCAGGGGAGTCAACAGACAATAAGTGGGATAACTGGGAGTGTCACTTGAATGCTTGCCAGCAAGTCGGCACATGCTTCTGTATATTTGGGCAGAGACAGCATACAGACAAGAAGGCACAGCACCAGCGCATCATACGACACATGCATGTGCTTTGCAGACAAGCAGGCAAGGAGGGGTTGAATACTTGGCGGAAGAACTCTTCTTCCAGCTGGTAGGCCCAGCGCTTGTGGGTAGACACGTCTGCTGCCAGATGACCAATGTCAGCACACTTCAGCAGCATCTGCACGGATACATGTCCTGTGAGACACTCCCTAGGTAGACTGCCCATGGGGCCATCTTTACAGAGTGCATTCAGTATGGCTACACCAAAGCTTTAAGAGGAGGTTGAGTAGCTTGGTGCAGAACATGAGTGGTTGCGCACATCACCACCAGTCGTGATAGCTATCTCAGGTCCAGTCATGGATTCTAAGCAGGCAGAACACATGTGACTGTAGCCAAACAAAGCTGGTAAGCTGTACCACTAAAAGAACAAGGTCGGTAAACTGTACCAATGAAGGCAAGGGAATGATGGAGCAGACCTGATGCATGAGAGTCTTGTCCTCTGTTTTCACAGCTGCCCAGTCAATTTCAGTTGTGCTATTGCCACTAGAAGGTGCCTTTTTGAATGCAGCCTGCAGACCACAGGCACCTTCTGTCATGGCTTCATCAGTGAGGTCAAGTATGACTACATATGCAGATATTAGGTAATGCAGACAGGCACAGTGGCTGACTCAGCACATGTGTCATGTAGGCACGCACGACCCAATGTGTAATCTGCTGAGCTGGAGCTGGAGGCACCTGAAACCTGGAAACAATGTCGAAATGCTTCTTCATGTCAGTACCCAGCACCATGTTGATTATCTGCTTGCGTAATGGCACTGCATCCTCTGACAACTCCAAACCTCCCTGCATTGTCACATGTGCTTGCCGTGATGTAATGAAGCAGTGCAATCGTCATAGTGGTTGAAAACTCCACCGTAGTAACAGGTTGCAAGGCACCCTACTCTCAGGTATTTGAATGCATGTCCAGCATGTGTCATGAAGACGAAGAAGTGATGGTGAATGAGCTATGTATAGCAGCAGGACAGCAGCATTGCCACTACAAGCATTCAAGCAGTGCTAGCACTCAGTATCAGTTTGTCAAGCTGTTGCCCAGTAAGCATTCAAACAGTGCTACCAGTCAGTATCAACTTGCCAATCTGCTGCCCAGCACATGTATGATACTTACGAATACATGGCGGAACTCGAAGATAGTGATCCTGGATGCCGCCGCCAAATGATGGTTTTCCAAGGGAGACTGGTCGTTGTAGCAGACCGCCAGAGGGTGATATGTGCGAATCTGCAGGCACACCTTTTCATCAAAAAAGGAAAACAAAAAGCAAAGACTACGCCTGATGGCGTCAATTTGAAGAGAAGCCAAGTATTATACCGGGCTGCCCAGTGGCTTGCCATCACTACCTTGCTTGCATAGTGGACTAGTCAAGCTCAAAACTCAGCAGAGAAGGTGTTGCGTACCAGGAAGTCATTGTTGAGTCCACCATGCTCAAAGTCATGTGTGATGGCAGACCAGTAGGTGGCGTACACTTCCAGCATGCCCATGGCATTGCTCTGCCGGATGCCGCCATGAGTCAGCAGCATGTGTGCCATCTGAAGCACTGAAGCCACATGCACACTGCACACCACAACATATCACACATCCTGTGCTCAATAGCGCTTGCTGTTGAAAGCAAAAAGCGCTCCGGGCTGCTGCCTCAGAAGGCTCCCTTTATGGTCGCTGAAAAGCATAAGCTTTCCTTTTCTTTTCTTTACTCCGCCGCGGATTTAAAATGGGCCCAAAAAGCACAGTGCCTAGCAGTAACAACTTACACATGGGGTAGGGTGGCTGTGCCATCTTCCATAATGCTGTAGTCTAATGTCAACAACTGCATTGTCAACATCTGTAGTGTCAACAACTGTACTGTCAACAACTGTACTGTCAACAACTGTACTGTCAACAACTGTACTGTCAACAACTGTAATATCAACAACTGTAATGTCAACACCTGGAGCCCATGAGACGGTGCTACATTATGCATTTGCTGAGAGCATCCATGCAGTTACTGGGTACAAGTTCCTGCTTGAGCAGCTGAGATTTGCCTGTTGTGGTAGGGATTGGATGCAACATAGCCACTCTCTATGCGCTGCGCCCAACGCCAGAAGTGGCGCTCAGATAGCTTGTAGTGCTGCAGCACGCCGCTCTGCTGGAAGACGTGCACAGCCAGCAGAGACAGAGTGTTCCCGGGAGTCTCCTCTGCAAATGCAAAGATGTCAAACTGCCAGTTGCTGCCCGCATCCTGCAGACATCACACTTTCCTGAGTATAGCTTTACAATTTCAAACAGGCATTCCTCACCGTGCCGGCAAATACAAACTTTCTGTGTTGTTTATGAGCTGCACATCAGCATTGACAACACGATCAAGCAGGCAGCTTCTTTTATATATATTGAGCACTGCTGCAGGCTGTGCTACCACACAGCCTGCTTCAAGAACAACACAGACCAACCATGCATGTGATCGGCAAGCATCTCTGGTCTGTGTCTTGCAAGCAGTTTACATTTGATTGTACCGTACCGCCAGCCCCAATGCTGTGGTTCCGCCACATGTGCTCCTCAATGAATGTCCAAGAGCGAGATACAGCCGACAAAGTGAACATTGCAGACAGAGATGGAGACAGGAGTTGAGATACAGGAGAGTGAGAGGGACCTGCAGTTGGCGCTCAAGGGCAGGTGTGATGGAGGGCATCAGGCTGGCAGTAGCTAAGGAGGATGTGCGATGAGCCAAGGCCTCGCCAGCCGCCTCTGTCTCACCTGGCCCTGCACCCTCTGGGCCTGGGAAGGGGGCCTCACTCTGCCCACACCCCTGCATTCCAAGGTGGCGATGATGTGTATAGTCCAACAGCTGCAATACAAGCCTTGCTTCAGCATGGCGCCCTCAACAGCTCACACCACCTGCAGCAGCAGCCTCAGCAGCAGCTGCCTCAGCAGCTGCTGTCGCAGCACAGTGTTACAAATGGCTTTGTAAGCTTCCAGTTTCCTGGCAGCGATCAGTCTGGCCTAGGAATGACCTGTCTGCATGCTGAACTCATATTTGCTGTGTATGTATGGCAAGAGACGTAATGAAAGTTGCATAGGCCCTGTGAGTGTGTGCAAGGAACAAAGCAAAATATGATATGTACCATTTTAGCAGGAATTAATGCAAACAATGCAGCAGTGGGCACTTGCAAGACAGTGCCTCCTTGGGATCCAGGAAGCGTTAGTGCTATTGCTCATAAGCCTGGAAGCCTGCATTCAACAAAATCCCCAAACACATGGTACAATTTCCAAGCTATTTGGAATTTCAGAATTGGTCAAGGCCACCCTTTGTACAGCCTGCCTATGTGAAGCAGCAGCATGAGGCAACAGTGGCAGCAAGTCCTAGACCAAACCTATCCCAAGCGGCACTCACTAAACACATTTTCAACAGACAATTTGCAAATGTCTTAACACAATGCTGCGAGTTCATCGGCACAGACTGTTGATGGCAGCGCATTTGCAGCATTCAAAATGCTTGCACAAGCCGCAGAATGTCAACTGCAGCCCAATCAAAGTTTCTAGAATGTGCAAATGCAGCGTTGCCGCAGCAGGGTGGATGATTGAGAGTGGACCTGCAGGAGCTGCAGCATGGACTGGCCCACATCAGCATCCAGGCTGTAAGTCTGCAGCAGCTGCTTCTTCAGCCCTATAGGCTGCCGCAAGTCTGTGCCTGACTCGCTCAGGATGTGGTACAGGTCCAAGGCTGCCTGGACCGGCAGGGAGCTGCCCTGCAGATCAACACACACTCACACACAGCCATGGTATGTTACAGCCTGACTAGCAGTGAGGCGCTACAGTGTGGTCAGTCAGGACCAAGGTTGCAGAGGGGGTTAGTGATGATCACACTGTCCAATAGAGCAGATCTAGCAGTAAGCACATGCCTCAGCCCCATACAGTGTTGAGCGCCATGATGGAATGCAGCTGTAGTCAATGCTCGCTGCAATGCACATGCAGTCTTCAAGACAGGGTACAATTGTCTGTTGACGTTGGCATCAGATAGGCAAGACACAGGGATGCCAGCTTGTATATGCTTGAAATGTCATCAGTACAGACTGTAGACTAGAGACTTCTGGCTGCAGCTGAAGGTACATGAGACAGCTGTGCAAGACAGCAAACCCACAGCAGTGGAAGAGACACAACACCTGTGAGATCATAGAGCAAGTCTCAAAGCAGAAAAAAGCGCCCTTAATATAGGCAGCCTGGTCCGCTGGCTGACTAATGCATGTTGTCTGTCTTGCCACCAGCAAGTAGGCGTGCAAATCGTACCTGTATGACAGACTGCAGGTATGCGAGGGTTTTATCGATGGGCGTGTCAGCATCAAAGCTCTTCCTCTCAAATTTGTCATGCAGAACGGCTTCCAGGCGCTGGGAGAGGCTGTCGGCCTGCTCCTGCAGCCTCACCTTGTCCTCTACCACGCTTGCAGAATATCTTTCCAGCTCCTGATTTTGCCTGCAGCACAATTTCATGATTGCATGCATGTATGGCCCTACTCAAACACACAAGGGTTCTGCAGCTGGTGCACAGTACCTTTTCAGCTCCTGATTTTGCCTGCAGCATTGTTGCTTGATTGTATGCATGCATGCCTCTGTTCACATACACAAGGGTTGTGCACCTGGTGCACCAGCGCCAACATGTGGCATTTGCCTGTAACTGTTTTGATCACAAGTTTGACACATGTGGGCCAGGAATGGTCCCTGCTGAAACAGAGAGCTGAGCTGGCTCCATGTCAGCACAGCTGGACACCAGCACCAGTCTCTGTGCAACTCCCTAAGTGCCTTGGCCAGTGCTTTCATGCACAAGAGGTCTCTTACAGGTCTACATTGTCACCTGTGTGAGGGAGGAGATGCATGACGCGTCAACAGCAAAGCCTTTGGTGGACGGCCTGATGTGGTGTGACATGCATGCTTTGTTGGGCGAGTATGACACAACTTGAAGGTGGGATGTTAGTGCTGTTGTGATGGTCAAATATTGAAGGGCAAGTCAGATGGCGTGTGCAGAGCAGCACAGGAACAGAAGGCCACTTTCCTGTAAGGAGGCATCCATCTGACAACAAAAGGAAATGCCATTCTGTTGGGCACAATGCATCTGTAGGCAGACTTTGTCTGAATCCAGACAGTTTTGCGCTGCCTATAAGAAGCCTTGGCATCGCCTGCAAAGGTTAGCTGCAGGAGGGGACTTGCTCACCTCTGCAACTCTTGCTGTTGTATGGACAGCTTCAGCTCCAGATCCTTCTGTGCAGTAATATCATACTTCTTCACAAGCACTGCAGGTGATCCGTCTATTGGATCCTGCAACAGCACACACGACTGCACCATGTGACTTGGTGAACACAGCTATATGCAAGTGACTGATGCATACATTTTCACTGGCATGCATCATGGGCATGAGGGAAATGCAGCTACATCTGCACTGCTGTTGATGATCAACCTGCATCGGCCACATCTCAATCATCTCCCATTTAATGGTACCATCCTTCCTGCTCTTGTGAGGCTGAGGATGTTTGTGACAATCCAGTTTTAGGTTGAAAATGTCATTATAGGCTTCCTCATATGCAGCCAATGCCTCTTCTTGCCCGCCTGCAAAGGGCACCGCCCATTTATATGCAGATACATGTGAGGACACGCTTGTGCTCTTTGGTATGAACACCGCCAAAAGTCATGACAGCAGCTCTAATGGTGGTAAACGGTGTGAGCATGCCAGCACCTCAGCAGGCGAGATGTTCCAATACCCAACACCTGATCACTGCACCCTCTGAGGGCCACACAGCTGTGAGATGACTATGCAAAAGTGAGTCAACAATGAATGCAATCTTCCCAGAGGCATGTCAGCATGTCCATACGGTGTACAGAGCTATACAGAAAGCCATTTGTTGCACTGATCGATCATGAAGCTTACCAGGATAGTAGCCCAAGCGAAACAGCTTCTTCAGAGTGATGTGCCTGTCAGCAACAGGATCTGCATGCACATATGGCATTAGACAATAGCACCACACAAGACAGGCCAGACTTCACATGAGATAGGCCTCATTGCACAGACGGGCTTGCGAACAAAACAACATGACACAGGAGGCAATTACAGATCTTTCCATGAGTAATTGCATGTCGAAAGCACAAAATGTAGCAGATATGCAAGTACCAAGATCTGTTACAGCAACCGCGAAGTAGATCATAATGGTCACAGAGGGAGTATGATACCAGGAGGGCAAGATTGAAAAGCCTCAAAGGTAGCCTTGTTGGCGTTCAACAGTTTGCCGTGGGCGTCAAACATGAAGGAGTGCAGGGGGTTTCTCTCACACATGGCCCCCATATCAGCCGAGCTGGGCTCTGCCTCTATCACATGCAGCACTGCCAAATCCACCTTGCTTGCTGCTGTCTGCATCCGGATTGGCTGTGCAACAGCACCACAGTAATGTTGGTTGCCTAGAACTTGTATTACAAACATGTACAGTGCAGTGAGGACAACCACCAAGTAAAAAGTTGACCAGCATTGCTCAGTCTGGCTGTATCTGATCACATTCAAATGTTTGCTTGTAGTACTAATGTTGTCAAATGTAGTACAGGCACGCAAAGGACTTACAGGTTCATCTGAGGTTACACTGAATGCACAGACAGAAGCATACCTTGCTGTCCAATCTGGCCAGAGCATGCGGCATCTTGTTCACATTGTCAAACATTGACCCCAGCATCTGATGCAGATCTATGCGAGATCGGAATCCCTGGCCTTTGCCCTATTAAGCACACCACAATGCAAAATTACCATGACCATGAGGCAAGTATCGCAGCAATCGCGCAAGCATGATGCATGCATCAACTGGCCACTGCTCACTTACCAGCATAATTCTGGTGATCCAATCCCTCCTATTTTTGCAATCGTCTGCTGAGAGGTGCTCCAGGTTTTCAGAAAATACATGTGCAGGAAGCGGCAGCCCAAATCTTTTCAGACACTCTGCATTCTGGAAGACACAGCGAGCAGTGTGCAGAAGCCCACCCGGACTGCAGGCAAAGAGCCCTTGCATTCACAGCAGCTGCTATGCAGTCATGAGCATGTGACTCGCTCGTTGCATACCTGTGACTGCTTTCAACAATACCAGGCACAACCACAAATATAGGAGTACGCAGCTCATGAAGCACTTGTAGGTCTGTTAATGTCCAGGTGTGGTCTGAGGTGGTTGTGGCATAATCAGACCATGCCACGCTGAAGTTTGGAGCTGTCTCCGTCTCAGACTCTGCAGGGTTTGACTCGGTGAATTTGCAAGTATGAAGGAGTGCCTCCTGACAGATGCAAAGGGCGAAGGTGACGTCACCTTGCATCTGAGAAGCTGTGTTCAGTCAGCAGTCCCACAAGACCACTGTGAAGAACACAGTGTACAGCAAAAGATACAAGTCGTCAGGCTTCTCAGACGCTCTCCCCCTGACGCCATGAGCGACGGATCAAGACAAAATTGCAAGACCCAGCAGATGACCGCATAGCTGCCGGCACTATCACGACCAAACTGATACGTCAAGCTGAGCAAAGCTGCATCATTGGACACGCCAGAAAGAAAGAACCAAGAGAGAGAGAGAGGATCTTACATCTTCTCGGTTAAGTTCCACCTAGGAGAAGGAACATACCTATGATCATGGATGGATCACACTATGATCATCATAGATCTACCAAATTTGAAGCATGACACGCGAATTTCACGCACGACGTACAAAATTGTTGCAACACGATCAACTTAGTCCTAGCTACATTTCCAGCGCCGGGCCTACATTCTGACCGCACCTCGAGACCATAGGCACATGAGCTTGTGAGAAGCTGACACATCTTCCCAACTTGCAGGGGAATGCACCCTGTCCGTTCGCAGCAACCTGCATGCACGGGCTCTTGTTCAAACAGAAGGCAAGCGTTACCGACTTTGGTGAGTGACTGTTGGTGCGTTGGTGGACTCATATTAGGCGTGTGACATGCACAGGCCGTTTTGTGCAAGTTTGCCTTGCCAACGACCTGTAAACGCTCTTCGCCACTGGAGCAACACCCGTGAAGCAAGTCACCTGCGCTGGTCCGCTCAGGTGTGTAGACAACTACGCTACCCTCAATTGTTGGAGGATCGCGGGCTTTCTCATTGCAAAGATTTTTCCCTGGACTGGGCATCGAGGCTTAAGCGCAACATGCAGGCAGTGAGTCATCGCCAGCGCAAGCGCCGTTCTGGACCAGTAGCAAGCGCTAGCGCTGCAGCCGCAGGAGCTGGTGGTGCTGCGGTGAGCCTGTCGAACCAAATGTTGCGGACAGCAACCTTTTGCACTGTCGAAGCCGAGCTGACAAAAACTGTGACTACTCAGAATCTCATGTAACCCACCTGTCAAGTGCAGGGTGCCCCTTCAGTGGCACAGAAAGCGTTGGCTTTTCAGCAGGCCTTCTGGAAGTTCCTACGGCCGCACACCATCAGAGGCACCATCCTAGGAAGTTGCGCTGTGACTGCTAAGGCTGTGCTAGAAAACCCTCAGGCACGCCTGCAGCTTGCAACGCTGATCATGTTTCCAGGCTGTGTCTATATCTTCTGTCATCCTGCTTGACTTCCACATCATTTTATATGCCATCACCTAGGCACCATGTCTCATGTGCACAGGCAGCAGTATTGTGAGCTTGCAATCAACATAAGGACATCCCAGTTGCAAATGTGTGGACCTTTGCTTGTAGCCTCTGACCACTTTCGTTTTTCTGTTGCAGTTGATAGATTGGGCTCTGCTCCCTCGCGCTGCCCTTGGTGTTCTGGCTTTGCTGTGTGGCAATGGCTACATTGTGGGCATCAACCAGATCTATGATGAAGACATAGATAAGGTCAATAAGCCTTTTCTGCCAATTGCTTCAGGTCAGCAGCACATCGCAGCCGCAACCTGTGAGCAGCAGGCGCTCCATAATGTCTCAACACCACATGTCGTGTTTAGCACAAATGGCATACCACCAGCAAGTGTCACCAGCAAGCGAGTGTAGCTGCTTTGCACAATCTCACACACTGCGTGACCACAAAGCGTGTCACTGCTGTCCTGCAATACATAGCTGCATCACCAGTAGTGCCAGCTCCTCTTGCTTCACAGACTCTGCCAAGCATGAAATGTTTGCAGGGGAGTTGAGTAAAGCACAAGGATGGCTGCTATGTGCAGCTCTTGCCGGGGGCGGACTTGTTATAGTTGCAACCAAGTTTGGCAGCCTCATTACCAAGCTTTACAGCTTTGGCCTGTTTCTGGGCACCATCTACAGTGTGCCACCGCTACGGCTAAAGCGCTTTGCAGTGGCAGCCTTCATGATCATTGCCACAGTACGTGGGTTCCTGCTGAATTTTGGGGTGTACCATGCTGTGAGAGCTGCTTTGGGATTGCCCTTTGTGTGGAGCCCTGTCATAACGTGAGTCACCTTGTGTGTGTTTTCAAATCATAGCCAGCATTGCTGTGACCAGATTGGTTCTTGCTGTTGTTTGTGATGTCTTCATTTGTATGCTGTTCTTGCCAATGCTGCACATCAGGGATGCTGTGGGGTCACACCACACCTGTGTTCCTGTGATCTGTAGTGAATCAGGCGCAGCACTTATACTGTATCAGACATCAACACTACTGACACTGCATCAATGTCAATTTGCTTGTCTCTAGTCCTCAATGACATCAATGTACGTGCAAAGCTGTGTGCAAGGTGTATTGCTGCAAATTAGTACAGCTGCCGGTTGTACGACATCTTTGACTTTAAATTGATTTACATGACCTATGCTCAAACAATTGTTGAGCCGCTTTCTGCTGTCTTTACAGGTTTGTTACATCCTTTGTAACTGTGTTTGCAACAGTCATTGCAATCACAAAGGACTTGCCAGATGTGGAGGGAGACCGCAAGTACAACATTGACACACTTGCCACCAGATTTGGTGCCCGCACAATTTCTTTTTTAGGCAAGTCATGCAATGAAATGTCACTTGCCACAACTGCGTATGCATCCAATGTCCCTTGAGCCTGCTTGTGGCAGCCTTTCAGCCTCACTTTGCACCCTGGTTGTCTGACTTGTGCCCATACATGCATTCTTAAAATCCGGATTCAGCACAAAGCACAATCTGTACCTTGCTGTTGTATCTCCCATGTCAGCAAGCTGCAGTTTTGCTGTGCTTTGTATGACACAGGCAAATGGTTTTGTGCTAATATGCAGGCGCTGGCTTACTCTTAGCAAACTACGTGGCTGCTATCATCTTGGCCATTAGAATGCCTGGATCCTTCAGGGCTCCAGTAATGATAGGGGGCCATGCAGTCCTTGCACTTGCCCTTGTGTGGCAGACTGCCAAACTGGAGTCGGAAAAGTACACAGGGCCTGCCATTCAGGCGTTTTATCGATTCATTTGGAACCTATTTTATTCAGAGTACCTTCTGTTGCCATTTCTTTGAGCAGCGGACATTTACGTGAACAGAGAGCAACAGACGCACTAGCTGGCATTTGGGCAGTTGACCAATGAGCATGTTTTACTGGCAAACCTGTATGTTCAGTGAAAGATGATGAATCTGCAGGCATGTGCATTTGTGTGCTTTTGCATGCCTGTCGTTCTCGGCCACTTCGAGATAGATCAGCTGTGAATGGTGGCTGCATAGTTGTCCTCAATGTGTTTGATTACGTTCTATTAGACACTGGACATCAAGTGTGCTGATCATGGCGTTGCAAAGATTCTAGTATCAGACAGTATTCGTGATGAGATCTCCTGCGCACCTGTGTGAGGCCGATGGCTGAGCTCACCAAGGCATCAACAACAGCCAGCACAAATGTAGCACACTAGCCGGGAAGCTGCTGTGGAAGCTGTCTCGTGACGATCGTCAAAGTATGCTTGCAGCGATTTACATGGCGGAGTCAGCAAATCTTGCAGGTGATGCCTTACTACGCAACCCTGCGTGGCGGAGTCAGCAAATCTTGCAGGTGATGCCTTACTACGCAACCCTGCGTGGCAGCAAGGCGCAGCTTTGAAGCTTCTAACACAGTCGTGGGTCTGACCATAGCTTGTGTCGTAAAGTCGATGCTGCTGCAGAGAAGGCTAGGTCCGCACCGGTCTGACCTGTTCAAAGAGGTGTTTTACACAAGTGTATGTAGCTGAGGTTGAAGATCTGGGGTTGCCCTGCTTTGACGTGCCAAGCATGAACGCAAAAATCTTCCGGCATCGCGGCTGGCTTGTCGTTTTTTCTGTTTTGCAGCTTTGGGCACTGCGGTGTTCTGCTTTGTCGATGCGAAGCTCTGACACGTCTGGTCGCATTTCCCTTGTCGAGTCTTCCCTGAATCCACACTGTATCGGCTCTGCTGCGCACAAATGCTTCTCGCACTTCGTCTACGAAGCAAATGGCTCAAGTTTGACACTGACACCCTCTTCTGCCTCTTGTGAAAACTTTGGGAAGGGTCAAGGTATACTACTGTACTGTACCCATGTGTTTGACACGCTGCACCAGATGCCACAATACACAAGATGCCAATAGTTGTCATGGGCTCAGTGTGAGCATCCACTGCAGGTAAAATTCTGAGAAACCAGGCGCTTGGACACTTCGAGCACAGTTTGGAAGGGGGTTTGCAGGGGTCATTTGCATTGAGCCGTGCAACGGCAGAAAGCGTACCAAGTGATGACATCACAGTTGCCGACCTGGTCATCTGGGAGCTGTCACTGAGCTTTGTTTCTGGCTTGGACTCTTGCAGTGGGCGATACAAGGTAAAAAGAGTGTGCAGTTTCAGTGCGTTGTCAGGCCCGCTCCGAGAGCTCGATGCGTGCAGGTCACCTAGGGCGATCAGCTTTCCCCTGTTGCATACACTGCCATTAATCCTCACATGTCGTATTCTACATTCTATGGTCCTTCCAGTCCAATGGACTCAGCTGGTCACACCCTGGGAGTTCAAGCTGTCAAACAAGGATATTGAGGCTCTTCTGGGTCAGCTCATTGACCGATGTGAGGTGATGTTTACCAACCAACCCTTACGCAAACAAGCCTTCGCGGTGGGCATCACGTTGGAAGCTGTGGAGGTCTTTGACATCTGCCGCAACCCTGAGGACGGCAAGCTTTCTGTGCAGCGCAGTGGGCCCCAAGTGCTCAGCATCAGTCCCCATTCGCCAGGGCTGCAATTGATCTCCCGTATTCTGCAGGCTAGCTTGACAGACCTGGGGTTTGTCAGCAACCTGCCTGTAGACCCAGTGCAGATAGGACGCTGCAGTGTGCGCTTGCAGAAAGTCATTGCTGTGGGGTCGGCGCCAGCAAGTCAAGGATCAGGCAGCTATGTCCTCCAAGGCACCCTTGGAGATAAAGAGCCTGTTATCGTCAAATTGAATAGGAGTCAGCAAGAGGTGATGCTCCGAGCTGGTCATGCACCCTTGACTTAATGTACTTGTGTCGTGTGCATTTGAATACAGCACATGAATCAGCAATGACTGCATTTGCATGTTTCTCACGCAATGATGCACGCTTGAGAGAGACCAGGACAAATTTCAACAGTCACCATTCTGTCAGATTTGCGGACTCATCGTGACATTACGCAACACTCCAAAATTCCAGAGTCGGGTTGCAACTTTCTGCCAGATCTGAAAGTGACATGAGCTGGTTGTAACATTCCCCAACACTCCAGAATTCTAGCTGTTTGTGACACACTAGGAGAATGCTTTAGTAACTAGGGTGCCGTCGTGCATCTGCTAATCATACAATTGACCAAAGATTGAACACACATATTCATAGTGCTTTTGCATGCAGGAGAAAATGCTGGCTGCATTGCGTGGAGTGTCAAACATTGTCCAAACTTGCGCATTTGGTGGTGTGCGGATGTTCCAGGCAGAGTGGCATGCCATAATCATCAAGCCTTGTGGGCGCTTGCTAGATCAGGGCGATTCACCAAAGTTGTACGCTCAGGCCACTTATGATGTGGCTGTGGCGCTGCAGCTTTGTGCAGATTGCTGCATTGCGCATAGAGATGTCACCAGCAATAACATCATAGTGTACGATGGCAGGGGTGTGCTTTGCGATTTCAGTGCTGCAAAGGTAAGCGAGGAATGTGCGACGCTGCCTTGGTGCATCAAGTATGCCTGCATTGCTCGTTTCAGCAATGAGAAGCAAAGTCTTTCCAAATTGATGCAACGCTAGCCTGCAGCTTCTTGTTTGTGGTCATGTAGCTTCTCATAATGTCAGGATATACATCTTCTAGTGTATTTATAACAGGGGGTGTGCAAATGTCATTGCAGCTTTGTTGTTTTTGGAAACATGTGCTCATCCCATAATGTTGGACCCTCCAAAGAGGTTGGAGGTTCTGTTGTGCTTCTGAAGCTTGCATTGCAATATTGTGCTTGACTGTGCAACCATTGCCATTTGCAGACTAGCGTTGCATTGTTGGTCAGGTTTTTACATTGTCAAACCTGAGCGAAGCGGCATGCGGCTAGATGTAATGCTATAATGATGTTTGTGTGCACCACCTTATCATAGTCGTGTATGCAGATGGTTGCAAGCTTTGATGATATGCCAAGCCCTACTGGAAGAGTGGACACGATCACTGGAACTCCCATGTTTGCAGCAACATCTACTTTGGCTGGGGAAGCGCACACCATCAGCAGCATGTGTGAAGGGTTGTTCTTGAGTATACTCTTCAGCAGCAGTGGTGGCAATTTGCCAGATGCTGAGGGCTTCTGCAAGGGGCTGTCCCTGCAGCTATCAGCCAACCTACGCCGCGGTACCTTTAGTCCCTCCCCCCCAAAAGACGTATGGGGTGTTGCAGAAGATGTGGCACCACTCATATTGAAGCTGCATTCATTGTTCTGGCCATCAGGCAATGACTTATCAGTGATGAGGTACAGGCAAGATGTCACAACACAGGACGTCATGGATGCATGTCTGAAGTTTGCTCAAGTTGCTGGTGTGGAGCTAGAGACTACACCCGTCAAGTACTAGGCAAGCACCATTGATGCAAAGAATACTTGCTGGTCTCCTGCACCCTCAAGGTTGCACTTGCAGGCTTTCAGGATTGAAACATGTGTTACAGTCTTACATAGCAATTGCATTCCCTATCATGTAAGTCTCTCAGTCAGCAGCTGCCATTAATCTTGTAGCTGAAACCAACATAATTCGACATCCGCACTGCAAGACAGCACTGCTGGGGAGTTTCACTGACTATAATCTGAGTAGCGCAAGATGTAATACCTGTCCTGTGCTCCCTGAATCGAGCAGATTATCCTTACTATCCATTCTATTAATAATGTAATCCAAAAGCGTTGCACGTATACTCTACACACACACCAACAGCGCTTTCAGCTACAACTCAGCCAGACGCGACCTGTAAACAAAATTTGCACTGAAACTGATTCACGAGCATTGCATACCCAGGCGTGGTCCCCGAGCTCCTGCTCACACACGATTTCTCGCGATCGTGCTTCAGATTTTATTCCTGACAGCGCTACCGTATCTTCGTGACTTAGATACATAGTATGTTACAAATGGTTTCGGAGCTTCAAACCTCAACCTCAACCTCAACCCGCTTCCGCGCATATTCGCAAGTTGCGAATCGCAACCTTAGCAGAACTTTCGAAGATCTTGCATCTCAACATGTCTGACGCCACTGGCTCAGCCAACGCTCCACTTGCCGACGCCACTCGCTCAGCTGCGCATCAAGCCCATTCCTAAACAGCTTACCTTCATTCTCTCAGCACTGACGACATTTGTGTCCAAGATGGTCTCCTTCACTGCTACTACTCTCGTCACGCCAACTGCCTCAGTTGCCGGGATGTCCGACTCAGACGCTCAGACCCCAGGGATCTTCACCAAATGGATGCAGGAAGATCTTGAGAACAAGAATCTGGCTGTGGATGAAGATCGTGGCAACACCAATTGCAAGCTGGCTGAGCTTCTCATCAGTGTAGCTCTCCATTCTTCCATGCTTCATGAGCTCCCTGAGCTGGCTGACAGCAAGCTGGCTTCCCATCACAAGAGACTTACTTGTCTCGTCGACAGAACAATTATGACCTCATTGCTGAGGTCTCCAGCTTTGTGGACGAGAAGGTGCAAGCAAACGCGGCCTGCGCACCAGCATCAGCACCAGCTGCAGCTGCACTAGGTCCCCCATTTCGTTTCACCCCATCAATTCCTGGCCATTCTGGGTTGACCAGATCCTTTGCAGTGGCTGCCAGGACACCTGCTCCTCGCATGCCCAGCCTAATCCGCAGGCCTGGGACTCCCATTGTCCAATCACTCAGGAGGGCAAGAGAAAGCGCGCTGCCTTGGCACTGCGAAACGGCCAAGGTGCACTGCGTGTTCTGGAGACCTTTGGAGTGGGTGCCCTCCTTGCTAACTCCCACCTGCTCACTGAGGAGGAGACTGTCTGCGACAAACTCAACGATCGCATCCAGGAGATATCTGCATCAGGTGACAAATCTCTTTAATCTTTCCCTGCTAATCCTCCACTCACTCTGGGCCTTGTCGGTAGCTCACCTAGATTTGGCTCACAGCCTCTATCTTGACGTAACCCCTTAGATGTTGCCTCACCTGCTGTTAGTCACCCAGCTGCTGCTGCCCCTTCCTCATCTGGATGCCTCAACTTCAAAGTAACCCTGTCTCAACCTCCTGGTTGTGGCACCATCAGTGTTGACTCTCATGGTTGTACAAAGTAGGCAAAGTTTGTCGCTTGTCTGGCTATCCTAAATCTGACAGGTCAACCTTTGCTAGCACATTGCTGGAAAACACACCTTAAACACTGGTTGATACTGCAGAAACTAAAGCCGGCAAGAAGCCTGCGGCCATGGAATTTCCTGGGACAACTATACCAAGTGGTGTGAACTGAACCTGAATTTTGCTAACCATTCTTCTGAGGCCAAGATTGCAATATCTAACCTGAAGCAAGTCAGCACAGTCTCTGTGTATAGAGCTGCCTTTGATTCACTTGCTGCTTGCGCAGGCAGTGAAGGCATGCACATCTTCTGGTGGTGCCAGGGTCTCAAGCCTCTCATTGCCAGTGCCACTGCACTTGACCCTCGCACTGATGCTGAATATACTGACCTTGCCGGCGCTCAAACTGCTGCTGTTTCAATGGGTCACATTTCTATGCCCAGACCAGCTGCCACTTACAACTTGTATGGCATCCGCACATTCCAACAGCACAAAAGGGGCAAATTTGAGCATCAAGCTCAGCCGGCAGACCATGTCGAGCCGGGCACCCGCCCTGCGGCTGCCAACAAGTGGACCAAGGGCACTGCCCCCTCCACCCACCACCCAGCCAGACCCCGGTACAGCATTGCCCTTTAGACCCTCTGCATTGGCCAACCAGACCCCAGCACGTAACAACATGCAGACCCCGCCATGTAACAGCATGCACAACTGCACAGGCTGTCATGTAAACGGAAACCATGTTTTTGTATTGTTTGCTACATCATGCATTCAGTTGCCAGCATCCATCCTGAATTGTCTGCTCAGCGTTGCTTCATGCTATGCAGATCAATGAGGAGTTTGACAGTCCCGAGAGTATCATACAAGTCTACCCAGACGAGCAGTTGCTTGAAGGGCTGCTCAATCAAAATGAGACCACAACTTACCTGCAGTACATGAGTAGCCTGTACACAGCGGCACAAATGGAAGGCATGATGAATGTGCATTTCTTGCAGCTGAATGCTGTTGACATGCCTCTGACCAGCTGGTGTGCATCCCACCCTAGCACTGCAGCAGATGCCAACATTGCGGCTCAGCTGTCTGCATTCATTGAGGCTGTGCTGCCTGAATGGACCAGAACCGTATATCCTTTGAGTGTCCAAGTCTGAGGGACACATCAAGATGGCCTTGCAAGGCTTACCGTCGCAATGTCCAGATTGGGCTGCAGAGCAAAAGACAACTATGTTCTTGTTTTAAGTTTGTGACCTACTGGTGAGTTCGCGCAAGTTAATCCATTTTGCATAATTTTTACAAAATTCTTGATCAAGCTTGATCAGGATTTGTGTCAAATTGTCACAGTTTACTGTTTTGGGGACTCTCTGGTGTTTGGTCCAGATGCTCAAACGAGGTCAAGTCAAGCTATTTATGTTTCACAAAGCAAGCAACAGCAGTACTGTGCCATCCTAGAAAGATAGGCAGCGTTTTCTGCTGTAGTACTTGAGGGTCATTTCTTGGGCGGGATGTCGAGAGAGTGTCTAGTCGTTTATGAAATGACGAAAGTCACCGCATGCGGAGCGCGTTTTGACACGCGGAGCGTGCGATACAGCGAAAAGTCCCAGTCAGTGTATCGTACAGCCTGTACGCGGGAACGCAGGTTCCCGGGCTCTGAAGTACCTTCCGTCAGCTTTAGTAGTCAAGATGAAGCTCATGAAATGATCAGCCACCAATGATGCAGGGCACCAGTCGGAAGTTTGAGCTTCCAAAATCTGGAAGTAGATTGTACGGCCGCGTACTATGCTGGCAAGAAGTCCATAGACTTGCACAGTCCGACTTGGCCGGCACCTAACTCGTCGCTCAGGTTCGAAAACCTTCCTTCCGTCTGTCTGACATGGAACAGCAGTCTGTACAAGCTGTGATGGCGTGCGCTTTGCCTGTTGACACTCGTTTTTAAACTTACAGTGACAGCCTCTTCATAGGTACTATTCAATGCACCATCTCAGCTGATGAGCATTTCAGGTGCGCAGGGGTTTTGGTTTATGCTAGCTACAGCTTCAGTTTCGGTTTTGCCTCCTATTCACCTTCTCAGTTGTGATCTCGTCAACCAAGGCCTGCTCAAGCAAGTGGATTGACAGTTCTGCATGTGCTTCAGGCAGGAGTCCTGACATGCGGCAATTCAGCATTCATTTATGAATTTCTTTCACATCATGATGGGCTCCAATGCACATCTCTATCACAGTGGCATCTGCCCCAGAAGCTTGCAGTTCAGCCGTCCCAGGCGCCGTTCGTTCAACCTTCACACACACAGCTCAGCAGAAGCAGCGTCCTTGTCAGGCTTGGCTGGCATTGACGGAGTCAGTCCTAGCCAGCAGCAGGCTGTTTCTAGGGAGTTTCAGCAGCTCGGCTTGTCTGAGAAGGCAATCAGCTCAATCCTCAAGAGAAACCCAGCATACCTGAAGTGCGATGTAGCACAGGATCTGCAGCCCGCCATTCAGCAGTGGCATGACCAGCTTGGGCAGAGTGTCGAAAAAGCTCTGCGGCGTGATGCACGTTTGCTATGCTGCACTGCTGACAGACGTGAAGAGCACTATGCCTGGCTATTATCTATTGGGATTCTGGATCCTCAGAAGCTCATTGTGAGGCAGCCTCAAATCTTGCAATACAGTCTGAAAGCAATGCAAGACAGAGTTGCTGCACTTGTCGCCACCGGCTACTCTTCACGGCAGGTAGCTGATCTGCTTGAGCGGCACCCTGGCATAATGCTGAAAAAAGAAGAGGCGCTGCAAAAAAAGCTTCTATTTGTTGCTGACGTTCTTGAGTTGCCTGTGACATCATCTGAGGTGCTTGATTTTGTGATGACAGTCAGTGCCACCTCCAACTTCTTTGCCAGCAACGTCAACACCCAGAGAGAAGGCTTGGCTTTTCTGAAGAAGATAGGTGTTTCTAACAAGAAAATGGCAAATGTTCTGCAACACGATGTGTGCAGCACCAACCCTGGTGAAATGAAGCTTAGATGCCAACACCTGACTGCTAGACTTGGTATGAGCAATCGGTGTTTGACACGTATAATTGGCAATTGTCCAGTGGTGCTGACGCTTCAACCTGCACGAGTTGACATCAACCTGAAGCGGCTTGAAGATATAGGATTCAGTGCTAGTCAAGTCCAAAGCATGGCCACCCGGCAGCCCAGCTTGCTCACTGCCAATTGGGACACTGCAAAGCAGAAGGAGAAATGGCATGTGCTGACAAATATTGTGCATATGCCATTGGAAAGGTTGGTGCGTAGTCCTGTTATCCTGCTAGCAGCCAGGGAGAAAATTTTGCCTCGCTGGCAATTTCTCTGCCTTCTGGCAAATGCAGGCCAGCTGAAGAGCTCCAGCCCAATAGACATTCTGTGCAACAGAATTGCTTACCCAGATAAGAAGTTTGCTGAAGGCTTGAACTGTACAGGCGTGCGTGTAGTGTATGACATCTCTTTCAAGAAGGCTTGTTTGGCAAGCTATGTCCCTAAGTTTCTTGACGCTTGAGTGACTGTACGCGAGACATTTTCCTTGATGGACTGCATTGTGTAGCAGATGCGTTTTGTATTTGTGCTGTGTTCTGGTTGCATCACAACTTCATTGGATGGTAGGGACTGATGCAGCTGCTTAGGGAATGCATGTTACTGACACCTTTTTGAGCCACTTGTACTGCCACCTCAGGCTACATCTGGGTACATTGCATTCTCGATCCTTTGCTTTGCCAGACATGGTATGAACACGAGGATTGTAGTATAACTACATTGATGCTGGAGGTCGTCCCATTGCATGATATCTATGCCTTCACAGGCTTTGCAGCACTTTGCATTATATGATTTGCGACACAGGGGACCCTGGGTGGAGCAGTGCAAGCTGTTAGCATGTGCAAGGGCAACAGTCAGATTGTTTGTGGTCACAACACCGAAAACACATCAGCAAATGCTGATGCAAATATAGGCACACTGAGCAGAGCCGAGTTCCTGACACCTTGGCAAGAGCTTAATGCAAAATGTAAGTGGCAAGCGCAACTAGCACATGCCCATCACTTGGTCACATCAGTCATTGAATGCACATTTAGTCAATGATCTGTTCTCCAGTGGAGAACAGATTCCATATGACAGTGCCAACAAGATACAGTCCAATTGCAACTCTCCAAACATCATCCCAAGTGCCTGTCTTCAAGATCATGCCTGTAGCTGCTGTGCCTAGAACACCAGCCAACACTCCTGCAGTGTTTGACATGCCTAGCAAAACACCAGAGTACCTTGGTGCAATGTCCTGCACATGAAGAAAAGCTGTCAGACATGGGGCTGTCAGACAAGCAGCTTCTGATAGATTACAGTAAGTGTTGCATAGCTTTTGACTGCATAAATGCTTTTGACTGCATAACTGCGTACACATGAAATCCAAACAGAAGCACAAACACAAAAGATGAGCACTGTGTGAGCAAGATGAGTGGTGATGCCCTCAACGTGCAATTTGAGTAACAAAGTAACACAACTTTGGGACCCGAGCATGACCCACAGACAGTACAGCCCTGATGTAGAAGCAGCTACGGGGCATCTACCTGGTGATTGGAGTAGAGGCCAGATTGAGAGCAGGCATCCAGCCCCTGGCAGGCCATCATGCACGCCACAGCCCCTCCCACTGATGTCACCTTGCTCAGCTGTGTCAAGAAGAATGCTGGACCCAGAAACCCAATCTGCACACACCAGATTCTGATGATAGACTGCAATTTTGGGCTATCTGGCCCCAACGACTGTTGAAGCTCTAAATGACTGATCCCACTGATCCCAAAAGCACTGCTGGCAAGCAGTGTTACCACCTGTTGTGATATTGATATCCTGACTCATGCATGGGAGTGAAACCATGTTTGAGTCACTTTTTCAAACTCATGGTGTAAATTCTCAGCTCTGATGCTTACAGCAATGCTCCAGACCACATGGTGATCAGGGTCATGCCTATTTGTTTTTATCTTATCTTTTTTTCTTCTTTTTTGGTGTGATGATCACATTGCAATCACACAATGATCATGACCATATGCAAAGCACCGTATCTCTGTCATGATGATGCCTTTGACATCCCATGGGAATGGCCACATCACGACCATGATCACGTGCGAAGCACCGTACCTCTATCATGACAGTATTTCAACAGAGCTGTAGCTTACCGACTGCATGATTTTGCGCACTCTGGTCACGCTGACTCCTTTCTGGACCATGGCATCTGCCACCCAGCCACCAATGTTAGCAGCGATGGCCATAGTGATCCAGGGCAGCACTGAGTAGATGCCTGACTTCATCAGATCCAGACCCAGCACTTGGTTGTAGTATGTGGGCATCCAGGTCAGAAGGATGAAGGTTCCCCAGTTATGGCAAAAGTGGGAAAGGATCAAGGCCCAAACCGGTCGCTTGGACAGGATGAGTTTCCAAGGCACCTTGGTATCTTCTCTCTGCATGAAAAGTCAGAATGATTCAGATAGTTTAAAGCTTGGTGCGAATGCTTTGCAGCAGGGAGGCGTCTTGAGAAGCACAAACCATGTCCATGAAGGATTGCTTGCATGCTGTTTTTCTTCAGCATGTTATCAAGTGAGGTCTGTGCTCAAGCTGTATATGCTGAGCAAAAGATGCATATCTTGGCATGCTTCACCAATACACATTGCTGACCACTACAGCCGACGCAGTCTGCCGGTGTAATGTTGTATGTATGCTGCAAAGACACGGGCTTGGGCTGTCTAGAAGGTACACCAAGATACGCTGTGCAGACTTAGATACTATCCACACAATACAAACCATGCATACCATCTAGTACAGCAGGCAGCTTTGCAGTATGATTATCTCGCCTACCTGCTTGATTGTCTGGCTGGTGATGTAGTCTCTCTCCTCTTTGCTGATTTTGTTGTCCACAGCAGGTGAGCTGGACGCATTCTTCTCCCAGGCAAGAAACCAAAAGATGCCAATGAAGCCGAAGACGTAGAAGACTGACGGCCATTGTAGCCTGGACACCATGTGGGGCGACAGTGCCAGCCCCATCATTGAGCCAGAGTACATGCCGCTGTACACCAAAGCCAGTGATCTTGACCTCTCACCAACTGGAACCCACCTGAGGCAGAAGCACAGACATCAAAGTGCAGCACAGGTTACACTGTTTGAAAATGTTGATGGTCACAACTGCTACGTTGCTGTGCTGGCCTGCGACTTGCAAGCAACGTCAAAATGTACCTCGGTTGCATGAGCATGAGAACTTGCATGGTTTATCGTTATCGGCTGTATTTTGATGTCTTTCTGGCAATGCAAGGTCAAACCTGAGCAAGCAGATGTCATACCATTTACACAGCTGACAACATAGGCTATTCACATGCTGCTGTGAATTGCAATTGCCTAAGCAATGTGAAGGACACATGCTGCTGTGAATGGTGATTGCGTAAGCAATGTGAAGGAATCCTCATACACATAGCCAGACAAGCAGAGTGTGCAGCCCTGCTGCCTAATCAGGAGAGCAAACCTTGCACAACACACTCAAGCAACTGCGCTGTACATTCTGACTGTTCCAACACCTCAGTCCACTCTCTGCTTTGCTTGACAAACGCTAGAAGGAGCAGATACACCAGGAAAGCGATGTTGCGTTATACAACTGTTCAAACAGTAGCTCTGATGGACCCTGTAGGAGTGGCCCTAAAAGGCTGTTCTGGAGAGACAAGACTTGCGCAGCATGTTCTCATCATGGGCTGGAAAGTGCAAACATTACCTGGAAAGCAGGTTATTCATGGCAGGCATAGCAACCCCCTCCCCCACCCCCATGCAGGCCCGCATGACCAGCAGCACTGGCAGACCCAGGCTAGCCGCTAGGGGTGTCAGGGCTGTCGCCATTGACCACCAGATCACCCCAAAACTGAGCACCCTCTTACCCCCAAATTTGTCTGCCCATACCCCTCCCAGAACCTGAGTTAGCAAGTACCCCCTGCGAAACAGAACATGGGCAAGGTTCAAGAATGGCTGCCTGACAAAGGACATTGAAGCTTCTGAGGTCAATCGTGAGGCCAGACTTTCCAAGACAAAGCCCTAAGAGAAATGCAAACAGTCTATGGCTTCAGCAAGATCAGGTGTGTTGAACAGTGAATAGAACAAGTGGCTTTTGGTACAGATACATATTTGTGGATAGAGGCACAAATCTGTCACAAACAACAGGTATGGATGAAGAGGTGCAATAGAACACCAAGCGCTTGCACTCTGCTGAAAGGCCGTGCCATCCCAGATGTCACTGGGGATCATGTAGCAGCGACAACAAATCACAAAGCAGTACTTGTTGACTTGTTACAATGCAGTGATGACAGTTCCACAAGGAAAGCATATCATGTGAGTGACTGAGCATTACCAGAAGAAGGAGGATTGTACAATGCCAATGGTGGCAGTATCCCAACCATATTGCTGTGCCATGGGCAGGATGGCAATGCTCATATTCACCCTGTCCATGTTACAAAGCATAAATGCTATGAAACACAATGCAATGATGGTCCACCGTCGCTTCCATCTACTAGGTGTGCAAACAGCCTGCAATTACATAAGATTCATGGATGATCACAAGCTGTCACTTGTGTCTGGAAGACTGACTGCCAGACAATACCACATGAAAGTGGTTAGTTGTTCGATTGCATGATTCATGTCAGTGTGTGCTGAGATACACAACATGGCAAACATAGAAGCAGCAAGTTCTCGTTGTTGTTGCTGCAGCTTGTCAGATGTGCATGCATAAAAGGCCAAGAGGGAAACAGCTCAAAATGGAACTGGATATCGCTATGAGATGTGCTAAGCAAGCGTGAAGTGCAATGCATCAGTGCAAATAGTTGCTGGCTGAATGATGTTTTGAAGCACACCTGTTGTGCAGCGTCTTCTGCATGAGCAACAGTCTCATCCGCAGCGTCCTGTGCTACTGATGCAGTGCCTGAGCCCAAACTACTTCCAGTCTGTAGCATACCAATGGCAACCTGGACATGCTTGCAAGTGTCAACGGAACAACATAAAGCTTGCTCACAAGAATGTGTGCATGTGTCACCTGAGAAGCCAACTTAGTCGCATCCTCCTCTTCTTGTGATTGGCCTTCCTGAGCAGCTGAACTTGCTGACACACATCTGTCATGCTGCTGACATACCCTGTCTCTGCTTGGGTGCAAGGTCTTTCGACGGGTACTGAGCACTTTCCATGAGCAGCTGGAACTTTGCCTGTTCGCTGTTCTAGCTGAGCGGTGAATTCTTTGGGAGACAGTTGTACATCTGCCGTTGAGTGATCTTGTTGACCAGGGGCGCTCAAGCCTGTGCAGTGGAAGAGACTAGATGATGGTCTGCCGCATAGAGCCGTGATCTTAAAGCCGCGTGACAAAGTGATCAAGCACCTGGAGCGCAGCAAGGAAGAGCCTTCGTGGGCACCACCGTGCATTAAAGGCATTCTCGACCCCAGCGCCCAGGTCGTTGACTGCATCGCAGCTGGCTACCCACACAACTGAAACCACTTGCTGTGCTTTGAGTCTTTGATGGCCAGGACAGCCGCAGAAGGAGGTCGTCGCTAATAGAGGTCAGGTGTGTGCAAAAGCAGCGAGTCAAACTGCAGCATGTCCGGGTGCGTAGGCGCGTCTCGATGAGCGGCTTTGTGCCTAGGGTAGATGCGTGCTCGATGCACGTTTTTCGCCAGTTGTTGACCTTTCTGCAACAGCGTTGGCAGCGTGAACAAGCGCTTTCGATCGAATTCGGAGGCTGCACTGCAGCAACCGATTGTAACTTGTGGCACCCGTTCATCCTCTTCAAACTTCGCGACGCAGCATGCCGACAGCATGGTAATGCCAGTGATCTTGAGCTAATCTCGCAGCATTCTTTGGCAGAAATCGCACAGTTGGTACTGCTGCCTACCGCCATGCACTGCGTGCGGTGCTCAACACCAGCCCAGGTGTACGCGCAAAAGGCAGATAAGCATCAGCCGGCGGTCACTCGAGTTTCACCGACCTGTCAGGCTCATAAAATTGTGCCAGCACGGCCACAACTTACTGTGAAACCATCGGTGCTGCGCGCTCGCGACACCGCCATCGCACACGCTACCATGCAAGAGACTTCAGCACCGACAGTTCAGCAAACCAGCGGCAGGACCTTGCTATGCACAAGTGTGACTGCCAGCACTTTCGAGCAAGCTTTGGACGAAATACGGCAGATATCAGAAGCAGGAGCTGACCTGATCGAGCTCCGGCTGGATATGCTGACAGATTTCGATGCTGAGAAGCACCTGCAGCAGATGCTGAATGAAACAGACACCCCCAAGCTGGTCACTATGCGCCCAAAATGGGAAGGGTGAAACCAGTCTCCTTGTTATACACATGTTTGCATGCAGCTCTCTTACACTGTTGCCCCATTCAAGTTACGGGATTTTCTATCCTGAGTGTATGCCTTCACGTGCAAAGCATTAATGATCATGATGGCAGCTGGAGCAGCTGTAACAAGCTCTGTAGCATGTAAGCAAACCTCTGGTCACCATTGCAGAGGCAACTATGATGGTCCCGAGCCTCAAAGGCTTGCAGTGCTGAAGTATGCTGCACATTTGGGAGCCTCTCATGTTGATGTAGAGCTCAAGGTGGCAACGTACTTCTTTGCAGGCGAGTGCAGCAACCTTTCAGCAGAAGGCCACTCAGCATCTAACACATTGTATGTGTGCTCAGTGGCATTGCAGTCATTACGACACCTTCAAGCAGGCATCATGCACCTAGAATGTACCACTATTATGCTGAAGATTTTCTACACTGTCAGCATCTTGCCAGTGCATCCCTAGCTAACCACAAGCTAGCATTGTATCACACGCTTGTGAAGCAAAATGTTGTAGGAACTATTACATCACCAAAGCACGTGATCTGTGCACTGCAGCTACACTTGCACAAAACTTTCAAGTATGTTGCTCGTCGACAGATGGCTCCCTTGCCTCCTCAAAGTGACTACCATCTTGATGCCAACTGAGAGGCAGGGCCAGCAGTAGTTACTTTCAGCAATATCTTCATCCCCCACCTGTTCATCTCCCACCTGTTCATCTCCCCCTTGCTCGCTTTTGCACGCAAGCTCTGACCCAGTCTCACCCTTGCAGGTGGTGGACCAGTTCCTGTAGACACAAAGGTCATTCTGTCATCCCACAACTTTGAGGAGACTCCTACAGACGCTGCACTGGAAAACACACTGCAACAGATGTGGGCCTGTGGGGCAGATATTGCCAAGATAGCTACAACAGCTACAGACATTGTAGACTGTGCTAGAGTACTGACCCTACTAAAGACCTCACAAGGTAACCTTGCTGAACCCCATCTGGTTCTCATTCACAGCTGCTGCTGCATTGCCAGCCATACAAAATTTAGTGATTGCCTTGTTGACATCATGCTGCATGTTATGTCTGGACTGCTGATGTTGGATGTCATTCTGGAATGTCTCTGATAGCAATGTTTGTTTTGGGTGAGTGAGAAATTGCTTCAGCTGACTGCAGTTGTCTGGCAATGCAAAAGCCCAATCGGTCATATGGTGATGCCTGATGCAACTGATGCTATAGCTATATAGCAAGAGCAATTGATGCTTCTGCCTTAATCTCTGATGCTGCAAGGCCAGCTAGATCTCTGTAGCCTTCTGCTGTCCAGACCTCTCTTCACCCCAGCAATTGCAGAATGTGTGAAGGGCGTGCATGTGTGTAGCATGCAGTTGCTGTGTGCCATGAGCTGGTGGTGATGTTGCAGGGCCATGCATTGCCCTGTGTATGGGAGAGAGAGGGCAACCCACTCGAATGCTGGCTGCCAAGTATGGAGGGTACCTGACGTTTGGGGCCTTGGGAGGGGGCAAGGAGAGTGCCCCTGGGCAACCCACCCTGCATCAGCTTAGGCACATGTACCGCCTTCCAGACCTGACACCAAACTGTCAGGTATGCGAGCATGCAATCACAGTGTACTTTATGCGAGTCCATACTTTAAATACTTGATATATCTTCTTGCATCAAGACATATGCTGCTTTTAGATGGCGGTACATGCTGCTTTTGAGTCGCTTGGATACAAGCAAAGTTGTTTCAATCTTGAAATGTGTCACCCCACCACCGTAGCTGATACAAAGGTACAATGGTGCGGTGAAACACAAGGCAAAATCCTAACATTTACATGCGATTGTGGCGATAACATTTGCATGCGACCATGGGGAAAGTCCCGAGTTCTTGCAAGTGCAGATCTTTGGAGTCATAGGCAATCCTGTGTCACACAGCCGCAGCCCACAGCTGCACAATGCTGCAATGGCAGCAGCAGGCATTGATGCTGTGTACCTGCCTCTGCTGGTAGACAACCTGAAGAAGTTCCTTAAGAAATACAGCAGTGCCGACTATGGCGGATTCAGTGTCACCATCCCGCACAAGGTATGCTGCCTATAGCAAAACAAGAAAAGTTCGCGCTTTTCAATGATCATAACAGGAGCCTCCTAAGGAGGCAGCCTGGAGCGCTGTCTCTGTAGCGGCTGTCTCATGCTTCACAGTTCACAGCAATAATGCCTTAGCGGTGACATGCAATGCTTATCAATCACATCGTGCAAGGCATCATTATCAAGGTAATTAGGTCATTAGGATAAGGTGACTAGGTAATCAAGTCATTAGAAAGCCACCAGATGGCTTGAACTGCTCCTCTATGTACTGTAGGTCCACACTTTATTTACAGATATTATATCTGGGGAATTCTTTGTCTGTTCATCTCTGCCTGTGTGCTGATTGAGCCTCGCCCTGACTATCTAGCATGGCCACCCGGTTTTGACTGCCCACCCAAAACCTGCACAGGCAAGTGCTCACAAAACTGGCCGGTCTGCTTTGTTGTGATGCGTCTGGAGTGGGCAGAGTTTTGTCCACATCCCCTGTGAAGCACTGCTGGCCGCTGTGGTCATGCACTGCCTTATCCATTGATCATTTGTGTCTGCATTGGTACGTTCAGTCATGCAAACGGTTGCATCTGGGATGTCTAGCTGAAACATAAGACCTCTGCCTGGTGGTTTCTTGCAAAGCACCTGCAGCAGCACTTGCTGCTTGATACCATACCAAGCTGGCTGCACACATGAAGCTTCAATAGCAAAGCCAAGCTGCAGTGTCACACCACAAGTACCAAAACAGGTCCTGACAAGTCCGGTGTCATGCAGCTAGCAGCGCTGGAATGTGCTGATGAAGTGGACACTGTGGCACAACAGATCGGCGCCGTCAACACTTTAGTTCGCCAATCAGATGGCAGCCTGAAGGGGTACAACACAGACTGGTCAGCAGCCATAACTGCCATCGAGAATGGCCTGCAACCAGATTCCCACACCACAGCTGAGTCAGCACCCAGTCAGCAGCAGGACGAGTCAGCGTCCAGTCAGCACAGTAGTGATTCAGTGTCTGGGCTGGGAGCAGAAGAGGCGACGACGTCTGGCAGGGTGTTCAATGAAGGGCAAGGCGAAAGGCAGAACGGGTCGGTTTTGAAAGGCAGAACAGTTGTGGTGATAGGAGCAGGGGGTGCTGGAAAGGCTCTTGCCTTCGGAGCTGCTCATAAGGGAGCTAAAGTCATCATTGCTAATAGGTCAGCCTCCTGCATGGACCAGCAATGAGTGTCTTGATGGAATGACAACTGCCTGCAATGCTGATGACACAGAACCATACATCAACACATTTCAGACAGAGCCTGGTGCGCATGTCAACCAACACTGTTCCAACAGCTGACCTGTTGTGCATGCATCTGTGCTCATTGGACTGTGTGGCATTCAGGCTGCTCTCCTTTCTGAGCAAGATTAGCTGCGCTGTGTAGCAGCATCCCACACTTGTTTGCTCTTGTTTCCGGCTACGCCACTCAACAGTACTGCTGCTTATAGCATGCACACTACTGAGTGTGTGTCATCTGCTCAATGGCAGTGATGGAATGCTGCAGGACTGTGGGAAAAGCTGAGGCGCTAGCTGCTCAAATGCAAGGTGGAGCTCAGGCAATCTCTCTGGATCAGCTCAGCTCAGGTATTCTCACTAATCTAGATGTGCTCACATGCCTGCACTTGCCAGCCTTCGGTTGTTTTTGTCACTTGACTTGAACAGTTCATTGAACAGTCCTGACTGCCCTTATAGCAGCATCATGATGGGTTTGCAGGTTTGTCCGTCTGGTTTTGCCTACTGACATTGGGACATGATACTCTCTTTCAAGCAAAATTGTCATCAGCTGAGTTTTGTTGCATACCACCTCGGTCTGTGCTTCCAAGCTGGAACATCTGGATAGTTACATCTGGCTGTACATCTGGATTGTAGGAACCGCCAAATTGTTTCATGCAGTCTGGGGCGCATGTTAAGCATGCTATACTGCAGACTTTGATCATGTTGTTGCCAGCAATGTCAACCTTCATTGCTTGGAACATGCTTGTGCTTCATGTGTATATTGCATCACAGATCAGCAACCATGGTTTGCCCCTTCATAGGTGGGTTTGTCAGAATGTCACTTATTACTGAGCCTTTATGTTGACTGAGCCCTGCTTGACCTGACAGAACAGACATGTCCCATTATAGCAGCTTGAATGGATAAGCAAATTTGGGTTAGCTGCACGTTCATCTGGTATGTATATGCTGAAGCTCAGCATGTAATTGTCACATGCAGGTGAGGTCAAGGGCGATGTTCTGGCCAACACAACTTCCATAGGCATGCACCCACAAGAAGATGCCTCTCCTGTCTCTTCATCTGCGCTAGGCAGCTTTGACCTGGTCTTTGATGCAGTCTATACTCCCATGGACACCAGACTTCTACAGGTGAGCTAGTGTTAACATTGTCTACAGCAGCACTGTGTCACAATCGATGAATTGCATGAGCCAGCCAGCATTGAGATGTGCAAGGTATGGCAGAAGAAAGAGCATCACATTGTACAGCATTTGCTGACTGCTCCTTGACTTGCTGTGTCAGGACGCCAGAGCAGCTGGATGCAAGACAGTCAGTGGTGTTGAGATGTTCATAGGGCAGGCAGCCGAGCAGTTTGAGCTATTCACTGGACAGGAAGCACCAGTTGATCTTATGCGGCAAGTAGTGCTGACGAGTTTGGGACAATGACTGCGCTTTAATGCTGGTTGACTCCTATAACTAATTGCAGCTTGATTTGTTTTTCGAGCTTCAGTCTTGTTGCTCTGCGCTAAGCCAATGTGTCCGCATACAAGGACCTGCAAGGTATGCCAGCACCAGTGCTTGATACATAGGGCCACCAGCTGGTGCAATAGTATTTGTTGCCAGCAGGTCAGCTAGGCTGTGATGTTGTCAAATTCAGTGTTGACTAGTGACAGAATCCTAAAACTGATTTGGCCTTTGTGACAATGATTTGTCAGTAGTCTGGCAACCGAACATGTCATTTTGTCAGATGTAATGACTCGCACATGGGAATGCATTCTGGTTAGCTGCTGCTGCATGGTTTGATTTGAGCATGCATGTCTGTGCTGTATTCTTACCAAGCAATCTGTGGTTGTGAATGCATGTACGCATATTCGCATATATATTTATATATAAAGGACCATCCTCTTGTTGAACTACACGCTTTTCCATTGGGCTCATGACCGGCAGCGTGTTCATGGCTTTACTGAGGGTCACGCTCAGCAGCTTTGACTGTAAAGCAGCTCTCAGCATATATGGTATAGTAGCTTGGAAAGACTTGTTGCGAAATGCATGACAATGTACAAGTTCTATCCAAGTTTTGTCAATAATCATTGTGGATGTCCACTTACACATGTCCATTCAGCCCTTCAAGCTTGCTCGCTGGTGCAATTTTTGGAAAGTTGTCTTCGGAATAATACTTACAAAACATCTGTGATGATTTCCTGCTGAGACACTGGCTTAGAAATACTAGCCACCGTTGACACATCATCTTATTTCCGCCGCTGCCCGCCACGAATGGTTTGGATTTTAAAGAGCAAAGCGTTGACTATTTGCTCGTTCGCATATTCGAGTTTGTAGAGCAGACTCAACAACATCCAGGTCACACGTTCGTTAAACGTTCCCACAAAGGCAAGTGCAAAGCATCATGTCGACAGCGACCGCTCCCAATTCCGGACAGAAGGTAATCATATAGCTTTCCCGCTGATTGCTTACTTTCTGAGTTTGCGTGACAGCTCGCCGGTGGACATTGAATCAATAGTATTCACGTAGACTTGCCTGTACAGCGTGTTGCGCTGCAAAATGCTAGGAACAGCAACATATTGCGGCTTTACAACACCTTCTGCCCGATCCACTAAGCATTTTGTTCACCACAGGACACCTCGGTTTCGGTAAAGACAGGAAGTTCCGCTGCCTTGAGTATCAACGCCTCGGCAGGTCCTCAGGCGAGTCCTTTGTCTGAGTGTTTCATGTACTAAGCCACTCCTTCCTATCTGAAATTTCAGATAGCTGACTGAGCTTTTGAATACTGCAGGCTGGAAACCAGACAGAGTACAGGAGCATGCTGCATTCGCAGGACACAGGGTCAGACTTTGCTGCTTCTGCACTCGCTGATGGTCCTGAAACACCAAAAGCACCTTTGACTGATGCCACTAAGGAACAGACAGCTCAGAAATCCTACTTCTCACGCAGTTCTGAGCCTAAGCAGGCTCCTCTTCCTGACCTACCTGTGCGTCAGTCCCACCTTTCTTCAAGTGAGAGTCAGACCACCAAGAAGCCTATCACCTTCACCTCCAGTTCTTCATTCACTCCCAAGCAGGCAGGGGACGCCCAGGCTTGGGTTGCTCACTCTGATGGCCGCACAAATGACATCAAGACTGCACCAGAGCTGAAGGCTGCAGTGCCTGCCAATCTGTCTGACCGTGATGCTCAGTACACTGGCAGCAAGAGCCCCTTGGCCAAGGATCTTGCTCAGGCAGCCAAGAAGGGCCAGCCTGTGGCATGGGTAGCACACAAGGATGGCCGCGTGGATGACATTGACTCTGCCCCTGTACTGGCTGAGGCCCTGCCTGCCAAGGTCAGCAACAAGCTGACTGGCCCTGCTGACAAGGGCAGGGGAGGATCAGGCTTCTTTGGCAAGGTACAGCTTCACTTGCAAACTGCTCTGAATAACAATAGTAATAATAGTTTACAGGCGTTCCAGCTTTTTGTTCTTGCCAGGTACCTACTAGGCGTGCCCAAACCCTACTAAACTGCTCTGACGTGCACCTTATTGCATGCAAGCAGCATAGAGACGTGTTTGAGCAAGAGAGCATCCAGTATGTGTATCCACGCAAGCTGTTTGGCATGCTACTGCAACCGGATTGCAGCAAGCAAGGACCTGACACCATTTGGCTGCATGACAATTTGCTGGGCATTTAATTTGTTGTGTATTGGCAGTGACAATATATGTTTTGCTGCAGGTGCTGAGTGGGGCAGTCCAGGTGGCCAAGATTGCTATCGTTGTGGGCTTGACGGCCTTGGCAACAGACAAGGTGCAGAAGGAGTACTTGGCGCGCCAGGTATAACCACATGGGCTCTATGCATACCGTGCTTATGCTCAGCCTTGTTTGGGAAAGAACCATTTTATTGCTTGTGTCATGGCGACTCATCCTGTATGCTTTTGGTGTCTCAAAATGCAGAACTGTGTACGCCTGATCTTGGGATTGCCCATAGTGCTGAGCTTGAGAGTGACATCTAGTTTGTGCACACAGGAGCGCCATGGACAGGACCACCCAGTCAAGCCTGTATCTGACAGAGGCCTGCTGGGAAGGAAGGTCTAAGGCTCACAAGATGCTGTCAGTTTGTGGTCTCAGACAGTACACAACGCAATCAGAAATGCTTTTGATGTTTTCTTGCTGTGCATTTTGCACTGTGGTGCTACAGACTGGATGCAACAGCATGTTGCCAAGGTAGCTTATCTGAGTGATGATGGCATTTGTTCAGTAACATTGGTAGACAGTCAGATATGCTGAGATGTGTGAGATCCAAATGTGAGTTTGGATGTTGTATACTGTTTGTGAAGTACATACAGCCTGAAAAGCATTCAAGCTTTATGAATTTGAGGTAGTATTGCACAGCACAACAAGAGGTTCAAGAGCTTCATTGAACAAACGAGCGTACAGAAGACACAGTCGAGTCACAGAACTGCAAACTCAAGGGCGAAGCACTGAATCTACAGCAGGCTCACCACTGTGTGACACAGTAGGGCTGCTAGCAGGGCGGTTGAGATAGCAAGCGCCCCTAACGAGGACACAGGACGTGCTGTTCCAATGCAAATTGCTTCGCAGTCGTGCGCAAGAATTGGGACCGCTGAACAAGCTGCAGGGTACTGATCTGCTTTTGGGCAGTCACATCAAGCACTGTTTGCGGCAAACTAGTTGACGTGAAGATGTTCGGAATGTTTGGGGGTTTCGGTCTCGGCGGAGGAACGTTTGACTCCAACTACCGAGCTTACCCCGTGTCTTTCATTGACAAGAACGATGCAGAGCACGCGGACAAAGTGTTTCTGCCCCCCTCCGCCCTGGACAGGCTAGGTATGCACTTGCTGTAAGCGCTTGATCGCTATCCAAGTACCTGTTGTTAGCTTGGTTTTGGGGTGCAGCTTCATTGCATATCGAGTATCCAATGCTCTTTAAAGTTGAGAACAGGAAAACAGGCAGAAGCACGCATTGCGGTGTCCTTGAGTTCATCGCTGACGAAGGACATGTGTACTTGCCATACTGGGTGAGCGCTCCAACTTATTCTCGCAAACTCAGCTGCCTGTCAAAGATCTGGCTCATGCCTACTGTTGTCCTGCAGATGATGCAAAACCTGGCCATGGAGGAAGGCGAGATAGTCAACCTCAGAAGCGCTTCCTTGCCAAAAGGCACATATGTAAAGCTGCAGCCACACACAACAGACTTCCTTGACATCAGCAACCCCAAGGCAGTATTAGAAACCACTCTGCGCAACTTCTCCTGCTTGACTGTGGGTGACCAAATCACCATCAACTACAACAATCGGCAATACTTCATCGACATTGTCGAAGCCAAGCCACAGCCAGCAATCTCGGTCATTGAGACAGATTGTGAAGTAGACTTTGCGCCGCCCTTGGACTACGTAGAGCCTACACGGCAAGAGCCAGCTCCTGCTCCTGTTGCAGAGCCAACACCAGGTGAGCTGTTGCGCAAGAGGTGGTGCAGTATGTCTAGCATCAAGCAACTTGCAATGTGATGAGCATGACTGCTTCCTGTCCTGCAATTTAGGGCACGTAAGTCTGCAAGTAGGCATGGGAGGTTTGCAGTCACACCTTCAGCAAACAGTGATCACACAACGTCAAAGCAGCTGTGTTGTCAGATGACAGCAGGCATGCCATGTTGGCAATAGTTGAACATCACACAGCCCAACGACCACATCAGAAACACTGTCACATTGAGGCAAAAAGGCAAAGCTGACTGCACACAGTTTCATTCATTGTCTTCATTGCCCATACACTATTGAAGGAAGAGCCAGCATACTGTCGGTGCCTCTGTACAGCCAAAGCTAGTAGTATCTGCTGTGCTTGATGCTGTATCAGCTGCATCAGCTGCTGATGTCACTCACGTGTCTCAAAACACAACAAATGCAATGCTTTTCTGAGTCTACTTGAAGACGCACAAGCTACTGCCTGGGTTGCTGGAGACCATGTGAGTGTGTGTGCAGAGAGCACATCAGAGCCAGAGCCAGCAGAGCCAAGCTTTGTTCCTTTCAGAGGGTCAGGCATGAGATTGGACGGCAAAGCTGGCTCCTCATCCAGCGCCCCATCACCACCATCCACATCAGCAGGTGGGGTTCATGTGGTTCACATGCTCAACGTACTTTTCATGTGATTCACATGCTCAATGTACCACACTGTGCATTGCTATATGCCTTGAATTGCTGCTGTCTCCGATTTCAGTACATGAGGCTGGCATTGCATTGATTTGTCATCATGCTGCTATGATGGCAGCTGTTTGAGACTTGACAATAAATGCGATGCATGTGTGTAAAATGCTGTGCCAATGTAAACATGACTGTGGGGCGTCAGTCATTGGGATGTTTAGGTCTTGTCACAAGCATAAGATGTGTTCACCAGTGCCTGTATCAAACCTTGACATGCCCAGTGCAGCTGCACTCACTGACTTGAGGGTCTTGCTGCAGAATACCTATGTGTGCATCCTGGGTCATGTCAATGACAAGTATACCTAGTACAGCGTGATGTAACAGTCATCATGTGAATTGTATCCACAAGCTCCAGGTGACAGTCGCACACAGTTTGCTCATGTTCCATGCAGCTTCTGGCTCTAGACCAGCTGGAGGTGCAGCACCTGGCAGAGCCTCATCAAGCAATGGTGCCACTCCTGCTGCTGCTGCTGCTGCACCCAAGCAGAAGGCAGGCAAAATGGTGTTTGCCGGTGGGAATCGCTTGGCTGCCAAGCAGGCAGCAGCCAAAGAAGAGAAGGTGCGTGATCACCATCCTGCCTATGGAGTCTGCCAAAGCAGTGCATGAAGACACAGCAAGTTTGAGGTTGTGCATGCTGCTTGGCTGTGGTAAAACACAGCACGCATGGGCAGCTTTGCTGTGGCAGACTCTGCCAAGCACTATGTTAGCCATTGGCAACAAGACCTATCTATGGTTGATTGAGCAGTGGCCTAGACCAAATAGTTGAGTTTCCTTCACTACTGTCTCCTGGAAAGATTTGACAGTCAGTGCTGATCTTCCGTTGTGTCATGCAGGCTCCAGCGCCGCCGAAAGAGCCAGCCAAAGAGGAGGCCCCCAAATTTTCAGCTTTTCAGGGCAAAGCTCGCACTCTCAAAGGATAGCATGCCTTTTGGTATCACAAAATGCATATGGTTTACATGTTGCAGACGCTGCTCAAGCTCTGCTAGTGCTGGCTGTTGAGCCATCAGGCAAGTGTAAATATTCTCGTAACTGCTGACTGTACTTGCCGTGTGGTCCTAGTGTGTCTCACTGTGTTTATGCGTCAATCCCTTGATGGTCACTATGTGCATGCGTCAACCGATCTGTGTGGTGGGATTCTCAGACATGGCTGAGACGTCAACTGGGCAACGTCGCCATGTTCACGTTTATGGGTTTGATGCACATCAAATGATGTCATTAGCTGCCTTTCAGTTGTACGCTTTCAGGAGACATTACAAAGGGAATCTAATAATTTTCATGCAAAGCTTGCATTCTCGTCATGTAACACAAAACCTAGATCACAACGACATCCTCCATATTATAACAGGTATCCGGTGCTGTAACAGTCCTTTGGACAACACATTCCTGGGGCCAAGGCAAAAAGAAGGCAAGCGAATCAACTGAAATCAATACAAGATGAATCCTATCTCCTAGCATGTGAAAGCATCAACAGCAGCCAAAAGCCACAGAAGGCAGCAACAGACAGGCATAGTGCTTACCTGCCAGTCACACACAAACCAATTTGGGCAATCAAGATGGCTACACTGTCTCATCTATGTAAAAATCTGTGCTCTACAGCCACTAAACTTGTTACAGTAATGATTTCTTGCAGACACCATGACGACCGACTATTTCATCCTTTCCGTTTGCAATTTGTAAGCTAGTGACTGGCCAAAAATACTTCTGCTGGCAGCTTGGGACTCCAACACCGCATTGAAGCGCCTTGTGTTGCTGCCTGCTCAAGGAGCCTCACCATACCGATCAAACTCAGCCATCGAGATGAAGCATTCAGTACCAAACACAAAGTTCTCTGTAGCTTCATGCCACACTTCAGATGACCAGCTGCAGCAATCCAGGGTCTGGCTTGGTGTACTTCAGTCCTTCGCCCTGCAGGAAAGTCTCCACGGCCACTGGCAGCCTAGCTGGGGTGCGAGAGCCCTTTGTATGGTGGCCAGTGCCTACAAGGATGTGGACTCTGACAGGCACCCTGCCCTTGCCCTGCCCCCCTTCCTGAAGCTGCCCAATCTCACGGCCAAGGATCTTGAGAGCCTCATTCACATGCAGCCCATGCAAGTCCAAAAGAATCACTCCTGCAGAAACGACATGCCTTTGGTGTGACCATAGATGTGCAAAGTATGTGTGTCACCTTTCAGTGGCATTGTGTTTGTATCAACAATGCATGGACGATCTTCAAGGACAGAGAGACCACGCCTTGTTTGCAAGCAGACCATCAATGATGCCTCAACAGCAGACACACATTGCGCCATCTCTACAACATGTGCAAGGCGTGACACAGCGCAACCAAATCAAAGTCTCTGGCAATCATATGCGCAACACTGCCCCCTATGGCTGAGCCAGCATAATACATGGGGACATCAGCAACAGCAACTTCAGCAGAGGTTCAGACTCTTCTGCAGTCACAGAGGTGCTCAAACACAGTTGACCAAGTGCAATCTATCATGTGTACACCCTGGTGTCACTCATTGCCCTGGGAGTAGTCTCTGGTAGGCATGAAAGTACAATGTGGAAGGGCGCACCGTTTTTGTTGGAGACCGCAGAGGAGGCATTGCGCGTGTTGCGCTGCTGGAAGATGCTCTCAGAGGCAGCAGCATGGGCTGCCTTCATCTCATCGCTGTGGTGACGTCCCTTTGCCCCCAGCTCCTTGGCCAGAGCCTTGTTGCCCACCAGATAAGCTTGCGTGGCCTGCAAGCTCACTCACCTGGTCAGACTTTTTGTGCTCAAACCTGTTCCCTTGGAAGGTATGGGACCTCAGAAATTAGACCTTGCTGGCATTATGAAAGCAGTGCAACAGCGTGGTTTACGCAATGAATGTGCAAGTTAATGTGGAGGGTTCACAGCACAAAGGCCTGCCGACAACATCATGCTGCGATAAGCTAAAGCAGGAGAAGCTCTGTTGTGAACAGCATGACATCACAAATGCAGATATCAGCCAAATGCCAAATATGACAGCTGACATATTGCTGTTCACAACAATGACAATCTGCTCCTATTTTGGCTGATTGCGCATGCAAAGAAGTCTCTCATGACTGGAGTTGGGAGCCACAGATGGTGCAGCCCAGCAAGGGACTCATATCTTTGATAACCGGTGTGTTTGCGCCATGAGTCACACCTGCTGGAAGTACATGTTCCTGAGGCGAGCATGGTCTCTAGCTTCTTCCCTGGCATCAGCGTACTGCCCAGACACTGCAGCGCCTGTAGTTACATCCCACAAAATGTACTTACACTCTCTGTGGTGAGAAGAAACGAAAAGACTACACCAGTCGGCGTCAAATTAATGAGAAGCCAGGTGTTATACAGGGCTTGCTTAGGGTCTCTGTGGAGCTCTCACTTGCGCAAAAGCAACATGCTGCAGACTCTGTTGTGAGCTCTCATGCAACTCCTGGCCCATACATCTAGGTGCAAAGCAAGGGCTGACTCATCTGATGGTGAAGGCACTAACAAAGCCTGCAATGCGCTCAGTTCCCTGTACACCATGTCCCCTGGCAATTCTATCATTCATGCATGCACACACCTCTATCATACCAGAAGCTTGTCAGGCCAAGAACCTGTCAGTGCAAAGACAGTGCCAAAAACAAAAGGACAGACCTGTCTCAACCCAAGGAACCTTGCTTGTACTCTTGTTCCTGGATTTGAAGCTGGCTGCGCTGGGCTGTAGCTTGCTGTTGGCTGCCTGAGCCTTCTGCTGACTGGACATACTGTCACCTTTGCTGACCCAGCCAGTGCCGCTGCTCTTCTTCTCAGGGCTAGTGGCCTTATGGGCACTGCCCTCAACACTGCCCCAGACTGAGGGCACCTTCTGGACAGCCCTGGGCTTCTCGGCAGCTTTGGGACTTTCTGTGTCATCTGAGTCAGCCACAGCTGAGGCTTCAGGGGCTGGGGTGTCTGCCGAGGCAGGGCCGTTTGCAGCAGCCCTTGGTGAGGGTCCAGGGCTGGTTGCCAAAGAGGGAAAGTTGTTTTCATCCAGGCTGGGAGGTGCCTGCAACAGGTGGCATGCTTTAATATTATTAAAGTTGATATTAATAACAATGATAGTAATAGTAATAATAATAATAATAATAATAAATACCACAATACGCTTTCCAGCTCATGCTGAGCTAGGTACGTGCAGGATGCTTTGACTACCACATTGTAATGAGTGCTTGCCTGTCCCCATGCAACATGCAACGTAAATGCCGAATACAACCGCAGGTGAAATGTGCAGACGCATGATGCGTGTACAAATACTCTTTCTGCAGACTGCGTGAACTTGCTTGCAAGCATCTGGTCATGTGTGTTGTGCTGCTCGTGTGTTGGATTGTGCTTTGACCGTGTACGACAAATGCCTTGCCAAAGCGCAAGTCATCACACCGAACAACACAACATATCTGACTAAGTCCTTGCAACAGATCTCACGCTGGGCAGCAATGGACGTTCCAACTTGACAATTGGGGATGCAGACTTAGGTTTGTCAGAAGGTATGACCAGTCAACTTTGAAATTGTATAGTATGCCAGAACATGTCATGCAGGAATTCCTGGGAATGCATTGCTGCGTGACATTTTACCCTGAAGGCTTGCTGCAAACTTCCGCACAACAGAAGATTTGAAAATAATAATAGCATTGATAATGATACTGATACTATTACTAACAATACTAATACTAATAAAATAAAATAAAAATACGCACTACAGGAGCACTAGGAACTAGGAAAGACACACAAATGGGGACGTAGTACCAGACACGTTTTATCAGTAGGGTATACCAAACCTGAAGCTTTGTCGTTTCGCTTACAATTGAGGCAGGAGCTGGCCAAAAGCCGTGCGCAGCTGACCATCTTTGCGGCTGTACAGGCCCAGGCGGCCAACAAGCAGTCCACCATTGGGGAGTTGCAGTGTCAGGCCCACAAATGGCTGCCCAGCCGAATATGCATGACGAACGCAATTTGTTTGACTTTTGCTAAGAGCCATGATGTTAGTGTGGACTGCAATGTAATCCGTCCACTTAGTTTTGGGCTGCTGTAGGTGTAAGGTTTACTGAGCAATAAAGTGACATTGACAGTCTGTATGCGTTTGCAGATTGAAAGAGAATGGATGCTGTGAAAGCACAGATGGAGAAGCACCTGTCAGGCGGTTCTCCATCTGTGCCTTGACAGCATTCATTCTCTTTTCAATCTGCAAACGCATACAGACTGTCAATGTCACTTTATTGATCAGTAAAGCACACACCTACAGCAGCCCAAAACTAAGTGGACAGAGTACATTGCAGTCCACACTGATGTCATTGCTCGTAGTGAAAATCATTATGTTGATGGCTAGGTGCCTGATCCTTCTCACGAAAGCCCCGAAGCACTGGGCCTGACACTGCAACTCCCCAATGGTAGACTGGTTGTTGTTGTTGTTGTTGTTGTTGGCCGCCTGGGCCTGTACAGCCGCAAAGATGGCCAGCTGCGCACGAGTTTCGGCCAACTCCTTCCTCAACTGTAAGCCACCTTCCAGGCAAATGACTGGCAATTGAAGGTCCTGCAAGTCCTTCTGTATCCCAGCAATACACAGCATGCAAAGCAAACGACAAAACTTCTATGTGGCCTAGGGGGTGATCTGTGCAATAGCTCAGCCCTCAGTGCGCCCCTGACCACATCAACCAATCTAGATGTCAACCTAAATAATGATAATGATAATGATAATGATAATGATAATGATAATGATAATGATAATGATAATGATAATGATAATGATAATGATAATGATAATGATAATGATAA
>JAABUP010000922.1_pt1 | contig 63106 bp, 63 predicted proteins | sample 5559201 | NCBI WGS metagenome assembly JAABUP01 (sample SAMN10711887, study PRJNA513373) | rock metagenome | isolation source: Antarctica rocks | place: Antarctica
AGATGCATTTGCTGATCAGCTTTGCAAATTATATCTGATCAATGACTGAAACAATAGAAGCAGAATTATACACATGACAGTAGAGGCTGAAAGTGCTGTGAATGTCAAACAGTTGCTTTCATACCTCAAGAAACTGTTCAAAGAAATTTATCAAATATACATCATCATTAAAAAACAAGAGAAAGCTCTCTTACATAGTGATTCAGAATATTCAACTCAATCTAACATCAAGAAAGAACTCAGCATCAAGAAGAAACTCAGCATCAAGAAAAAACCTGACATCAAGAAGAAACTCAGCATCAAGAAAGAATTGATTGTCAAGAAGAAATCAGTTGTTAAGAAGAAGCCTTATATTAGTATGAAGTTTGATGTTCTATGACACAACATGATTAAGTTTGCTAACTGATATAGAACTCAGAACATTTAGCCTGAACAGTGTGCTGCATGTTCTTGAAGAATTTTAAGACATTGAATACAACAATTCTCAACTCAGCAACAATAAAAACCTGTCATCATCACATGAAAAGGTTAACAATTCAAATGAACATCACCTTGATGCTATAGCAGAGGCTGTTGCATCAAAGATCATTGCAATCTCATTACAGTTTAAATTAACTTATAAGATGATATTCTGCTTTCATACTTATGAAGATTGCTGATTGAAGTCTTTAGAATTGTGATGCAGATGCAGATGTCAGTTCAATCAAGATGTAAGATTACTTCATTCACAATATGTCAAATGCAAAGAACACAACTCTGTCAAAATCAGAACATAAATGTACACAATCTCAGATGTCAGTCAGTGAATCCTCAAGTCATTGACCTTTTAAATCAAGAAAATAAAGAGTGAAAGACAGTTTACACACAAGACAATGGGTTTCTATTCTTTAGTCTATAGTCTTCATACTGATATGGGTATTCTTCTTCATGTCACCCATATTCACAGTATATTCTACTCTGTGTCATCTGATTCTACTCTGCATTGCTCATAGTCACAGTATTCTACTTTGTGTCGCTCATAGTCACAGTATCCTACTCTGTGTCACCTGATCCTACTTCACATTGCTCATAGTCACAGTATTCTATTCTGTGTTGCCTGGTTCTACTCTGTGTCACTCATAGTCACAGTATCCTACTTCATGTCGCCTGATTCTACTTTGCGTCGCTCATAGCCACAGTATCCTATTCTGTGTCGCCTGGTCCTACTCCGTGTCGCTCATAGTCACAGTATTCTACTCTGTGTCGCCTGATCCTACTCTGTGTCACTCATAGTCACAGTATCCTACTTTGTGTTGTCTGATCCTACTCTGTGTCGCTCATAGTCACAGTATCCTACTTCATGTCGCCTGATGCTACTCTGCATCACTCATACTCACAGTATATCCTACCCTGTGTCACCCATTATTCAGAGTATTCTATTCAATGTCATTCTATGTTCTCTGTGACAATATGGTTGCTCAGTGAGTTGGGACCGTTGAATCCCATACCAGTACAGACATGCAAACCTTTGATTGACTCATACTAGAAGAATGCATCTACACATACACAGGTTGATTCAAAGAACATACTACACTTCTACATTGACTAACTACAATTGACATCAAGACTACATCTTATGAGGTGATTTAACCCACAGCGTCGCTTGCCTGACGTTCGACATCCGAAATCTGAAAACTGAAAACGAGGTTTTTTCAGTTTGCACGATATGGACTGCCGTACTGTCCCGAGGCCTACAGAAAAGCGCATGAGTATTTTTTTCAAGAAACAGGACTCAGCCGAGAAGTCTGCTTACCGCCGGCCCAATGTCCCCAGATACTCGGAATGACTAACATCACTCCAATGCCAGGACTCATGTTGGCTACCTCGGGAGCCGAGTCCTCTGGCCTTGAGCACAAGTTAGCTCGTTTTCGCACAACTCAGCATTGGGCCGTTCGATCCGATGAAAATCCCTCTAACAGGAAGTATAGATCTGTCCGACTTGGCAGTACCAAGGCCTTGGCTCTTATACCGCGCATAGCTCTCTCGAAGTCACCATTGTACGGTTCTTGGTTCGAGCAGTCTCCAGCTTGCCAAGTATGCAGCATAACCAACAAGTTCTCGGGATCTAATGTTGGTAGGATTAGGATTTATTCTCAACCAAAACGAGTGAGAGGACGTTCCATTCAGAGAAACTACAAAGCGCTGCAAGGCGCTCGCAACTTGGCGACGTGGAGCTGGCATTACATACCTTTGGAGCATCCCCACGCTTCCCAAAAATTTACTATGAAGTCTTCGAGGTCCTTGAAACCAAAGACCTTCTCATAGAGTCTCTTGCGATAGAAAGCTTGACTGAGACCCAGCCAGCATAGATTCGTGCAAGCGCTTTCAAACCAACTTCTTTCTCCTTCTCACTCCACGTTGGATATTCTTTCTTTGTCGATAGGGCTTCTCCTTTCATTGAACCGGCTGATGAGGCGCCCGTACTGCTAGCAAGGCGCTTTTCACACCTTCGAGGACGACCTGGTTGTGTAAGGAGGTCTTTGCTGCACCGCAGAACGGGAAAATGAGATCCATGAAATCGGGATACTGAGTCACCCACTGATACGTCTGGCCAGCGCCCATGGACCACTCGAGAACTGCGCGAGCATGGTTGATACCGAGATGCTTGGTGACGAACGTGTGCTGAGCGAGGGCATTGTCATAGAAGAGGCAAATAGGAAAGGGTCTCAGTGACGGGCTGTTGGAAGGCGAAGAAGATTGCCCATTGCCGAACAATGCCGGAATGATGATGAAGTATTTCTCGGGGTTCAAGGCTTTATCCTCTCCAATGAGCCATATATTGTCAGATATCACTGTATATCACCGTTAGCGTATAAGACACTATATGCAATTATGTTCTTTGGGTAAGGGTCAAACGTTCAGGCGCAACTCAAGAAGTGTCTCCGGCAGTAGAGTCACACTGCTGGATCAATGGAAAGCCTAAGAACCACGGTGCATGAGGGACGAAGCAAAGCTAACCACTCACATCCAGAGAACCAAGTAGGATATATAATCGCTGGCGACTGAGGATCTCCAAACGTCTTGTACGCAATATGGGCGTACGGAATGACACCGCCAGATTTCAGTCTGAAGTCACCAAGTTTGTACGTGTTGTGCTCTCCCTCTGATACTTTGACTTGTGGAACAATAACAGAGTCTCGTTCCATGCTTCACAAGTTCAGCTTCAGTAACTAAGAATATGATATTCGAGCGAATTCCCATCGCACCCTGCGTTCTCATTGATTAGGAGGAAAACCTCACAGAAGCTACTCGATCCGTGTGTCTATCACGGCTTGGGCATATCCTTGCGAAACGCCTTTCTGGGCCGGGCAAGTGAAATGTTGCTAGCACTGGACGCGGAGGAATCGTTATGGGCGTGCAAATTCAGAAGAGTGCATAAGAAGAGGAGTGCACCAAGCATAGAGCGTGTTCCGAAGCAGTCACATCGGAACCTTAACGCCACTGAGGTACAATAAGGGTCCAGCGCGGCCGAGGCGTACTTGTAGACGCTCGACGGGCGCCAAGCTTGCTGTTCATTGGTCATATTGAGAGCAACGTCCTCGAAAAAGATTTCAGGTACTCAAAGTTGAAAGGCACTAATATGTGGATCATTATCGATCTAGGATTTATGAGGGCTTTACTGGGCTGGCTACTCGATATCAATGTCTAGCATCATGAAGAAATGGATTCCAAACAAGCAACGACCTATTTCGTGTGTGTGAGACAAGCAGGGTTTAATCTGGATCTGGGTTTTTGGGGAATGCTAAGTCTTTGTTGCTAGCCGCTGGATAACACTTTTATTATTTCTAACACCCTTGCATACGCTCCCAGTCAGCGGGTTTCCCGTCCGCTGAATCTTACACGCTCAAATAAAGGAAACAATGGCACTGCCAGCTCTGAACGAAAAGCTTGCCAGATTCAAACCACAACCGGCTATACCAAAGGGCAAAGAAGCTAAAGTCGAAGGTGTTTTGGTGACTGGAACGGGCTATCCATATTATGCTTTCCAATCCTCTCGGGGAAAGTCGTTGATCACGTTAAACCCTCGTAAGCCGAGTGGTGCTCCCATCGAAGGTATAAGAGAAGAAAACCTCATACTCTTCAGATTAGAAGTCAAGACTGAGCCTCGCAGAACGTCAGTCAACCCAATACAAAGGCGATGCCGAGAAGGATGAAGACTTGCTCGGCAAGGTTGTGACCCTGAGAGTCCCCTACAATGAAGCGTCGAAGGTTTGCCCTGTTCCTCAAGTCCTCTGTCCCAAACGCGGCTAACTTACACGTAGTCAACCGGCGAAGGCTTCTTTGATGCGAGCAGCAATGAGGATCGTATTCGCGTCTACGACGGTAGGGAGTGGATTCAATATAATGGGTCCTACTGGGTGCAGTTCAACTGGCAGACCAAGACCCAAGCTACACTCGGCGCCAGCAAGCGTATCACCAAGCGGCAGATGGAGAGAGTGCTCGATAATCTTATAACTTCTGGAGGAAGTGTTGAGTCTGCAATACGAAAGGTACGATATCTCCAAGATACTGTAACTACCAGACTAATCAAAGCGCAGCTTTGCGATAATAGATTCATTGCAGGAGATCAGGAACTTTTCTGGACAGCCGATGGTAGGCGTTACAGAATGGTCAAGGGCAAGTGGGTCCAGCAAGAAGAGAAGGGCGCCAAATCTGGAGTGCAACCCCCCGAAGATGGAGATGGTGGTACCAAGAATGAGGGAAGTACCACTGCCACTGGCCTGAAACCGGACCTAGGGACGCTTGAAACGAGGTATCCTACGCGCAAAACTGTCCGCGGTGTGCGTACATGGGCCGGACCACGCAACGTAAAGATCACGTCGCTAGAACAACAACAACTGCCCCCAAATCCAAGCTCGTCGAGACCCGGTGACCGTGGTGTGAAGCGTAAGAAAGACGATGCTAAAGATAACGACGACCCACCAGAAAACAGAGGAGACAGCGGACCACCGAGAAAGAGGGGAGGAAAGAAGCCAGGTAGGCAAGCATTGTACGTCATGCTTAGTATGTCTAATCAGCATTATATAGCCACTATCGATCCACCCACGAAGCCGGGGACGAGAAGCCAGCCGAAACGGAATGCAAAGAAGTAGTAGAAGGTCGATCATTGATGGTGTGAAACACAGGTAGGAAAACCTTTCCTTGTCTACATAATGGAATGGAAAGGCAGACTTCGAATGTTAGACCTCGCTATCATGTTGTGCAGTTTGAGAAAGGAAAAGTGTGGCGTATGACGTATGAGGTGGAACAAGGGATTGCTTGTTGTAAAGTTCTGGGTTAAGTATCATAGTGAAAACCGGCAAGAGCTAGGTTCTGACAACAGTAACGAGCACTATACTCTGAAGGAGTTCAGTGAAGTCAGTGATACGGTCAATTCATTGTTACGAATAGATATGCAGATGGGTAAAGAGGTCTTAAAAGTTGTTGAGCCTGGTTGAAGGATCGCCAACTCCTTAGTAGATCAAACAGTGCAAACACTTAGGTCGCTACCAGACGAATGATGGCCCACATGAAATCATCCAGCGTATTCACTACATCAACATTCTGCACTCTCAGAGCACCATGTATGGTCGCAAATGAAACCGAGCTCAGTGATCTCATCAGCTATGTACACCGGGGCCGAGCTTTTAGATCACCGTGTTTACAGTGACAATGCTCAGTTTCACCCCACTCCTTGGAGCGCAATCCAACTCCACAGCCTCACAATCACTCTTGGAGCTCGACGGCGGCGTCAAAGTCTTGGTGGACGTTGGCTGGGATGAGGAGTTTGATGTAGAAGATCTCAGGAGATTGGAGAGGTAGGGAGGGTTCCTTAGTCACGGTCAAAGGAGCTGGTTTTCAGACACAGCTTTCGTAGAAGGAGGCTTTCGTTGTACATCAGTCATTAATGCAATTCCAAACGAATTCCTTGCTTGCAACGTAGCTCGAACTCAAGCCATTCGGGATGTGCAAGTCTGATGTGAACACCACGGCTTACGCATTGAAAACCCAGGCAAATTCCTACGCTCTCCATTATCCTCCTGACCCACGCAACGACAGCTCATATAGCGGCCTTTGCTCATTGCTGCAAAAACTTTCCACTCTTTACACGGATTCCGATCTACGCTACAACTCCTGTCATATCCCTCGGGAGGACCCTTTTGCAAGACCTTTACGCCTCTACTCCACTTGTATCAACCATAATCCCAACAGCCTCCTTCTCCGAGACCTCATACTCCTACTCATCATCACACCAAGATGAGCCCCACGTGCTTCTGCAACCACCAACAGCCGAAGAGATTGCTGCATACTTCTCGCTTATACATCCTTTGAAGTACTCTCAGCCTCACCAACCGTTACCTTCCCCTTTCTCTCCGCCTCTCAACGGGCTTACCATCACTGCATACAATGCTGGACATACTCTAGGTGGAACAATATGGCACATACAGCATGGCATGGAGTCCATTGTGTACGCAGTGGACTGGAACCTCGTTCGAGAGAATGTGCTTTCTGGAGCTGCTTGGCTTGGTGGAGCAGGCGCTGGTGGTGGCGAAGTCATTGAGCAGCTGCGAAAACCAACAGCACTGGTTTGTAGCAGCAGAGGCGCTGAAAGGCAAACACTGCCCGGTGGCCGGAAAAGGCGCGATGATCTCCTTTTAGATATGATTCGGAACGCCGTTGGAAGAGGAGGAACAGTGTTGATCCCTACGGACACAAGCGCGCGGGTACTAGAGCTGGCTTATCTCCTTGAGCACACATGCCGAAGGGAATCGTCCAGCATGGACAGCACTAGCACCCTTAAGCATGCGAAGCTATACCTCGCAAGTAAGAACGTAGGCGCTACTATGAGGTACGCAAGGAGCATGCTCGAATGGATGGATGAAAGCGTCACTCGCGAGTTCGAAGCGGAAGGTAACAGTAACGCTCCTCGACAGCACAAGCGGACGGACAGCAGGCGAATAACAAGTGGTGCCAATTTCAACAGCGAGGGAAAAGACGACACTTCTGGGAAGAACGCTGGTCCTTTTGATTTCAAGTACCTCAAGCTGCTTGAGCGTAAAAAGGAAGTCGAGCGAGTCCTGTCGAATCAGACAGGACAGGTCATATTAGCAAGTGATACATCGCTCGAATGGGGTTTCTCGAAGGAGGTTCTCCGCAAGATCGCCGGAAATTCAGCGAACCTGATTATCCTGACAGAACGTTACAGCGGGTCTTCAGATGTTGCTGACCAAGGCAGGAAGTCTGCACTGGGAAGAATGCTGTGGGAGTGGTATGAAGAGAGAAGCGATGGTGTTGCAATGGAGGCTGGATCCGATGGAGATAATCTCGAACAGGTGCACACCGGAGGCAGAGATCTAAAGATCAATGATACTCACCAGGCGCCACTGGAAGGCAAAGAGCTTCTGATCTACCAGCAGTATCTGGCAACTCAGCGGCAGTTGCAGAACATCATTCAGTCGAACAATGGAACGAGCCTGGAGACCTCAGCAGATGTTGTTGATGAGACTTCGTCAACATCATCTTCTTCTGACGAATCAGATTCGGAGCAACAGGGAAAAGCTCTCAACATCTCAGCGACCTTAGCGCACTCCAATCGCAATAAATTAGGTCTTAGCACAGAGGAGCTTGGCGTCAACGTCCTGCTCCGTCGCAAAGGAGTGTACGATTACGATGTTAGAGGTAAAAAAGGGCGAGAAAAAGTGTTTCCTTTCGTGGCAAAGAGGAAGCGAGCCGATGATTTCGGAGAACTTATAAGGCCAGAGGAATATTTACGTGCGGAGGAGCGGGACGACGTTGACGGTCAAGACATGCGTGTATCTGCAGCGGCATATGAGAACAGGCTAGGTCAGAAGCGCAAGTGGGATAATTCTGGGTTGCAGGAAGACTCGCTGCAACGCCGTATGTCCAACGGAGGGAATAAACGACGACAGGCTGGCACTGGCCCCAAACGGCGCGAACAAGACAGTACCATAAACGGCGGCGCAACCCTCAATGGCCAGGGTGAAACTCAGAATGAAGGAGATAGTGATGCATCTGAAGACGAGGCGGATGAGCCATCGGATAGCGGACCTTCAAAAGTTACGTTTGCGACAAGCACGGTACAGGTCAGCCTCCGAATCGCATACGTGGACTTCTCAGGCCTACATGATAAGCGAAGCCTTTCAATGATGATACCACTAATTCAACCTCGCAAACTTGTGTTGGTAGGTGGAGCGAAGGATGAGACCCTCACACTTGCCGATGAGTGCCGCAAACAACTCCGGGCGAAGACTGGTGGGTGGGCAGAGGGGCTGACGGTGGATGTGTTTACACCGCTCGTTGGCCAGACCGTCGACGCAAGTGTTGACACGAACGCTTGGACCGTCAAGTTAAGCGACTTGCTGGTCAAGAGGCTTCACTGGCAGAATGTCAGGGGACTGGCGGTTGTGACCTTGACTGGTCTATTAGCATCAACAGCAACGGAGGACACTACGCAGGGTGAGACAAGCAGTAATAAAAAACAAAAAATTATCGAGGGAGACGCTCAGGGCCTGGACATGGATAAGTCGCCCATTGCTTCCGAGAAAACTTCAGAAATCCCACCAACGCTGGACGTCCTTCCGGCCAGCATGGCTGCCGCAACCCGATCGATTGCTCAGTCACTTCACGTTGGCGATCTGAGACTCGCAGATTTGCGAAAGCTACTGCATTCCTCTGGTCATACAGCTGAATTCAGAGGAGAAGGTACTCTTCTTATCGATGGTGTTGTCGCTGTTAGAAAGACTGCTACCGGAAGGATCGAAGTCGAAGGCGGAGGTCTGATGTCCTTCGAACCTAGATCGAGGCGGATCGAAGGAACCTTTCATGCCGTCAAAAAGAAGGTCTACGAAGGTCTTGCGGTCGTCGCTGGTGGATAATGTGTATTCAATTTCTCTTGTACGATTGACTCTCTAGCACATGGAATTGGTGCATTCGTGTATTTTGCAATACTTGTATTACTATCTGCTATGATTCGTCCAAAATTATCCTGCTCCGTCTGTTCCTGGGCGTTCCTCTGTTCTGCCATCCTGCAAACTTTAGGAGATTCCCAGGTTGACTTGGGAGATGATGTGTGCAGTCAATCCATTTTTTTTCTCCGTTGCTGACATGTACATGGAAGCGCTTGGATCCCGACACTCGTTTGTGCAAGATTCACCCTACTAGACCGCCATTCACCATCGACCCCTGACCAGCGTCTCAAGAGCCTGAGAGTTCCGCCGTGAATTTGCATATGATGAGCTGGCATCATATGTGTCATACTCAGGATTCACCTGATGATGAATTCACCCTGCTGCCAGCATTGGATGTTTATAAAGTCTCCGCCGCTATGGTATTTCCATCCTCCTATTAACACCATCGAACTATTTGCTAAAGCCATAGCTGCACTTCGAGGGCCGATTCCCAAGCTCAGCATTTGTTGACAAGCATCCAACAGGCAAACAAACTTACGAAGCACATCGTCGAGACACCACATCGTCAACATTCCCATATCCTTTCCTGGGTAATCATCAAATCTGAACACCATGAGCCCCAATTCTAGGGTACGGTGGTTCACCGCCGATGGAGGCCCACCTATGGCTGGGCGACCGCCCCAAGCCCCAGCAGCGCCATTTTCCCCGCCGCCACCACCGTACTCAGCATCTGCATTGCCCATTCCGCCTCGGCCGGACTTTGGCTATGTTCAGCCGATTTGGAACCCTCTCCGGCCTGTGCAGCCAGCTCCGCCACCAAGGTCGACACAAGCGCCATCAGCCCCTCGACCTCTTCCCCCTGCTCATCCACCACCACCAACAGCCAGCAGCCTGTCATCAAAACTACCTCCAGGCATGAAGCTCGAAGGGACCGCCTTAGGCCTCCCCGACGGCTCTAACTACCTATTTCCAGAGAAGCATACTGTGCTGCATGTAATTGCGGGCGGCCATCTACCGTGGGAGAACCCAGGCAACAATTTCGGCTTCACGAGGCACAAGGTTCCTTGCGTAATGACCATCAAGGAGCTAATACGCCAGCTCGGAGCAACAAAGGGCGGGGATGATAAAAATGGTATCACAGAATGCATTGAACGTGGTGATGGTGCTTGGATCATCGGCTCGACATTCTTCCAGAAGGATGACAAATCAAAGCAGACTCTGGAGGCCTTGGGGTGGGACGAATCTCGGGGAAAAGACAGGAAGCCTGTGTGGATTGCAGTGCACAAGGGATAAAACGGGCCTGGCCCTCCTAATGTAAGGCTTAGATGGACTTCGTAGGACAGTGTGGACATTTGGTTGGGAGAGGACTGTATGGTGGGGATATCTCATCGGCGTTATTGCTGTTGATAACGATATTGTCGAGATTCAGCGGGTTTTCCTTATGGCAGGACGTGTAATAGTATGTTTTCTAGCTACATAATATTCTATTTCTACTGACATCGGCATATCAAACTGTGAATGTTACATATTAGGTAAGCTTTGGGGAGCGGAAATGTTCCGTTCATCGATATCGGCTGGACCTCCCTTTACAAGTTAACACGGTTCACGGGTCCTTCAATCAAACGAGTCCCTCAATCAGCTTAGTCAGAAGTATTTCTCGCTTAGCTCGAAGCACCCCTCCATGTTGCAACTTTAATTTCAAGCATTGTTACCTGAAGCTTTGCTTTGATCTATTAATATTGATCACAAGCATCTTCAACCATAATATCAAAGAGATGTGTAATCTAGATAGCATTTGAAGTCTCAATTATATGTAATTTCTATGGGGTTATGGCTCTTGAAAGGATTACACAATATTTGACCTGATCGAGGGACTCGTTTGATCGCAGGACCCGGGAACCGGTTTAGTAGACTCCAACCCCACCAGAGGTCCAGAGCGACATACGATCTGCGGAGGCATCAACAGCGAGATGCTGTTAAGTGTACCTCAGACAACTTTCGATTGGAGATCTTCTATCTTGGTACATACAGTCGGGCACTGCGCGGTATCTCAATGGAGAAAGTCCAGCCGCATACACATATCCTCCATGTATGGATTATGTTGCACGACTTGAAGAGATATGGTTTCCCTTATCAGCTAATCGACCCACGCGGGGCTGTACTTGTACTTTGTAGCTCAAGATATATATATGTATCCGTTAAGACCCTTGAAGCTAATCAGTGACAACACTTCTCAACTGATAGTACTTCCAACCTACTGATCATGTCGACTGAACAGATATCATCCTCTCCTGCTGCCACAGTGAGCAAACAGGTCGCATCTCATCCACTCTCACCCTTGACCGCTTCTGAAATAACTGCAAGCGCCGAGCTGATCAAAGGTCTTTACCCTTACCAAACCAAATTCCAGTTCAAAGCCATCACGCTTGAAGAGCCGGAGAAAGCGCACTTGGTACCATACCTTGAGGCAGAACACAATGGCAAAAGGGTTCCAAGGATTGCACGGAAGGCCTTCGTGTGCTACTACATCCGCAATACAGTAAGTGCTTCCCAATGATCCATTGGTGATGGGTATCAAGTGGTGATTGTTGGGCTCCATGGTCGTCTTGTACACCATGTGTCTCTTAGCACTTGGCTAATATTGTCGCATGTGTAGGACAAATTCCACGAAGCGATAGTCAATCTATCGCAGAGTAGAGTGGAAAGCAATGTGCGTCTAGGGCCGAACATACATAGTCCTGGCGATGGAGAAGAGATTATCATGGTGGAGAAAATTGCACTGGAAGACGAAGCTGTCAAGGCGGAGATAGCGAAGCTCAAGCTTCCAGAAGGCACAGTTGTCATCAGTGATCCGTGGATCTATGGTGAGTAGTGTCAAAGAGCATGCTTGGTATGACATGCTGATGGACCCAGGATCGGATGGGATCGATGACGACAAGCGCATGTATCAGTGCTTCTTATATATTCGGGACCCAATGAACCCATCAGAAGAAGATTCTAACCACTACGCTCTTCCTTTAACGATCTCCCCGGTAATAGATACAGAGACATGGAAGGTTATTCGTATCGATCAGCTACCTACCGGTGCGGACCATACCACCAAGGAGACGCGGCCATACAAGGTTCAGCCGCCCAACGAGTACATTCCAGAACATCAGAACTTGCGAAAGGATCTGAAGCCTTTGCATGTGGTTCAACCGGAGGGTGCTAGCTTTCAGGTCACCCAGGCGGGAGAGACCGGAGAAGTCATCGAATGGCAGAAGTGGTCGTTCAGGGTTGGGTTCAACCAGCGTGAAGGTATGGTACTATACGATGTGAGTGAACGCTGAACTCGCAGGCCTCCCTGGTACTTATGATGGCAGGTTCGATATGACGGACGAAGTCTGTTTTACCGCCTTTCGCTCTCGGACATGAATATACCCTACGCTGACCCACGGCATCCGTTCCATAAGAAGGCTGCTTTCGACCTGGGCGATGCCGGTGCTGGTGTCATGGCGAACAATCTCAAGCTCGGCTGCGACTGCTTGGGCTCTATCCACTACCTCAGTGCCGTGCTTTCGAACAGCGAGGGAGAAGCTGTACCAATGGAGAACGCGATTTGTGTGCACGAGCAGGATGCAGGAATTGGTTGGAAGCACATCAATTACAGAACTGGGAGAGCGGCCTTGGTCAGAAACAGAGAGCTGGTCCTTCAATCCGTCATCACCGTTTCGAACTACGAGTACGTCCTTGCTTTCATGTTCGACCAAGCAGGCCAGGTCATCTACGAGGTTCGCACCACCGGTATCCTCAGCACTCAGCCTATCGACGAAGGCATTGAAGTGCCCTGGGGCACAGTGGTACACCCTGGCGTACTTGCTACCCATCATCAGCACATCTTCTCCCTTCGTGTCGACCCAGCGATCGACGGCCACAACAACCGACTCGTGTACGACGAAGCTCATGCCATGCCACGCTCCGACTTCAACCCGCATGGCGTTGGCTATTACGTGAAGGAGACGGTAGTTGAGGAATCTTGCGGCCTCGACACCGATTACGAGCAGAACAGAGTCTTCAAGATTCAAAACGCTGCAGTCAGGAATCCTGTCAACGGCAAGCCAGTGGCGTACAAGATCCACGCACCAGCATTCCAAAAGATGTTGGCAGACCGCGACAGCTTCCATCACAAGAGAGCCGAGTTCGCCGATCACAACATCTACGTTACTAAATACAAGGACGGAGAGCTGTATGCAGGCGGCAAGTACACCAACCAGTCGAGAGGTGGTACTGGCGTACGAGCATGGGCCAATCGAAAAGAGAACGTCAAGGACACAGACATGGTTGTATGGGTCAACTTTGGAATAAATCATACACCACGGATAGGTAGGTTCTTAAGAACAAAGTCTCAGGAATGTGCAGTGCTGATCTTGTTTTCAGAGGACTTCCCGGTCATGCCGTGCGAGATTATCAAGGTCTCTATGAAACCTGTCAACTTTTTCGATAGGAACCCGGCTTTGGATGTTCCTCCATCGCAGCAAGACTTCAATAAGTCAGTGCTCGCTTCAGCGACGCACCTTCAGCCGAGCCAGGAAGCGGTGGTTGGGGAGAAGGGCGAAGTCTGCTGCACAAGCAAGTTGTAGATGGTGTATACCATGTAGTCTTATTATATACCAATTGTACGCTTTTCGAAAACCCTCAGATCCCGTGCCCCGTCTGCTCGAACGGTCATCACTTGCAATTGGACCACCACGGTACCCTCACCATGCCCGCCACGTCATCACGATCACTGCAAGCACCCTATAGGCGCGGCAGCATCCCCTCTCCGCAATTGTAAGATTGTTGTTCTAAATCACATTGGCACGAGGCCGCGCTTAAGCCTTTAGGGCTTCCCCGCTAGAAAGTCGCCTTTCACAAGTCGTCCCCGTCGACGAAAAATGTGCAGAAACCCGTACAAGGCCTGCGATCGGTTAAGGAGTTACAGTCGACCCTCTTTAATTGCATGGGCTCGGTTGCTTAACTTCTTATGCATAGGGTCCGGTTATGCATGGCCGCAAGATGCACCCGAAGAGGTTCGACTGTACCTATAGATATATCATCGTGGCAGGGCGGAAAGGAAACTTTCCATAGTTCCGGGAAACCTCAGCCCAGCGCCAAGATTGCGGCACGCGGGAGGGGTTTGCATTACTTGTACGAACACGTCGTAGGGTGCCATTCTTACCTCGGGATAGGGAAACTCGATCGAGCAATCCGGATGTCACACTTGCTGACTTGTCCTATTCCGTGCTCTAGGACCCAATCGATACATGTACTTCGTATAGGGCGTTTGAAGGTGCGTGGTCTCATTGGGGCCACGAGGCCTGTCATCTGATGGGCCGTCACTCCAGTATAGTAATCGAAGTTGCTTCCAAGTCCGCGGACGCTGACCAATTCCGCACCTTTACTCACCGCCTTCACTCGGCAACGCAGCATACAACTTCGATAACTTTTCTAGAGCCAGATGCGAAACGTTATTACTGGGATTAACCCTGTCACATGAGGTCGGGTTTGCTCAGTACATGTACAAGTACTTGGGGGTACTGCACATCACGATACCGTCAGATTGTGGCCCTCGCTGTTGAGATATGACAGGTCACAAAATCAGAAAGCTCAAACTATACAACTAGCACTCTTACGCGCAAAAGGTCGATCCTGGAACAAACGGTGAATCAAGCCTCGAAAGACTTTTTGCGTCATCTCTCCACGAAGCTCAGGGACCGCAATAGCAATTCAAGCTTGCAGGGAGAACGGATCTGGTGGGGCAGGGAGAGGCTGCTTGTGTACTCCGTACCTCCCTCTGGTGAAGAGGGAGGCTTATTAAAGTCCATGTGCCTCATCTACATGTATGCACATGCACGTCCGGCATCCATCATGTGCTGCACATGTGCAACGACCGCCTCTATACATTTGCTACATGCTCGTCGTCCATTGGATCGCGTGTAAGGCATGGGGGAGCACTACACTATCTGCCGATAAGGTTATCTCTTGCGGAGCAGAAAAAGTCGGATTGCATATGCTTATTACATGTATCATTACATTATATTCTTGACCACTGACTCGCTCGGCGGCACACCATGGGTGTTCGCGCCATCACCAAGTACAGCAAGATCTCAACGGTCCCTCAAGGCATCTACTCGTAGTGCGTGTCGAATCGTTGACAGCTCGCGTCGTCTGACTTTCAGAGACTCGCACTCTGCTTGCAGCACTGTTGCGGCCTCGAAGGAAACCTCCAAGCCATGGCCGGACCATCAGCCTGAACGTCAGGGGCACTCCGATACGACGTCAATCCCGCATCAGCCCCTCTCCTTGCCCACCAAGTCGGAATTACGGATGGGAATCAGAGCGCAAAAGTGGCTAAAGTGCTGCAAGTTGACGTCGTTTCTACCTTACGTTACTTTCGTAGCCTTCGCCGGACCACAAGCCTGATCCCGTTTCACTAGCAGTCTGACCCGCTAACCGGGTACTTGTAATCCGCAATGTCTGTCATTGCGGCACCGTTGAACAGTATGGTGGGATGGACATTCCAAGACACTGGTCATTCCTCCGGATGAAGGCAACTTCGTTTGATGGTCTTCGAAATCTTACTTCCGTGTTCTGAAGTGCCGTGTTGATCCTCACCAATCAGCACAACGTGGGTATCAGATATCTTTCAGGGCCTGATACGTACCGCCTGGCCCTTTGTTAGATCCCGAAGCTAAATTCTTACCAGGCTTTGGGCCCTTGTAAACCCCACGTTAGCTGCAACTCGTCAGTTTTTCTATGGAACGTGTTGTCCCTGTCGGTGTTACAGTCCGCGTAGGAATGGCACCGTCAAGGTATATATGCCCTCGCCTTTGCCTGTAAAGATTATTCTGCCTTTCCATTCACTGCTCCTTTGACCTTGCCTACTTTCACTTTGTGCTTGTCCAATCTTACTATCTCTCTGATGTCTGGCCGGTGACGCATCATGATGCATACCACGCGCGGGCTCAATAGCTCCTCCACTGCCGAAAAGCCTCCGCTGGTCTCGACTGAGCACAGATCACCCAAGGAGGTTGAGGCAGGTGACCGGAGACCAATGGCCACTATTGAAGACGACGATGAGCGACTACTCGCTCGAATTGGGTATAAGCAGGTTCGATCGTTCATCTCGAGGTTACGGATGGCGGTGAGCTGACCACCAGCACAGGAACTTCGCCGCGAGTTCACGAAGTGGTCCACTGTCTCGTACGCTATCTCGATCCTCGGTGTCCTGGGATCTGTCCCAGCTACCTTTGGAATTCCTATCTCGGCAGGCGGTCCGGCTACCGCTGTGTGGTGCTGGTTCATAGGGTCATTCATGGCGATGTGCATAGCAAGTTCAGGTAGCTAGTTCCGACCAACTCTTAGTTTTACCAGGCTGATGTCAGCAGTCGCCGAATTGGTGTCGGCATATCCAACCGCCGGTGGCATGTATTTCGTGACGAAGCACGTGGTTCCACCAGAGCATGTCGCCATTTGGGCTTGGGTGGTTGGGTGGTGCAACTTCTTAGGGCAAACAGCCGGTGTCTCAAGCGTGGCGTACACGGTGTCGCAAATGATACTGGCCTGTGCCAGTATGAACTCGAGCTTCAAAGACGGCGTTTATTCGTACTCGCCGTAAGCACATATACAACCATTCTAATGGAAGCCATGCTGACGTTTGCGTGCAGAACTGCACTTCAGACCGTCCTTCTAGTGATCTTCATCCTCTGCGTCATGGGCGTCATCTGCTCTCTTACTACCCGAAGCCTTCATAAGATCATCCTGTGGTTTGCACCAATCAACAGTAAGCTGCGTGCTCGTTCGTAGGAGCAGTCGCTAACAGGGTTCGAAGTTCTTGCGTCCATCGGTATCTGTATCGCACTGCTCGTTTTAACACCAGACAAGCAAAGCGCAAAATGGGTTTTCACCAATGTCACAGATGGTTCTGGCTGGGGCAGCAAAGGCTTTTCCTTTCTGCTTGGGTAATATGCTAACTTCCGAACATTTACCTAGCGCTGATTGTCCATGCAGCTTTCTTTCCGTTGCGTGGACCATGACGGACTATGATGGCACAACCCAGTAAGAACTTACGCTTTACTCTAAACAAGTGAAACTGATTCAGACGTTTTCTAGCATGTCTGAGGAGACTCATGACGCTGCAATTAGAGGACCAGTCGCTATCAGGATGGCCGTCCTAGTCTCCGGAGTTGTGGGCTGGATGCTTACCATTACCTTCTGCTTCTGTATGAATGACTTTGACGGCATTATCGCTTCGCCAACGGGGCTGCCGGCTGCTCAGATATTCCTTAACGCTGGTGGAAGAATTGGCGGAACGGTGATGTGGTCTTGGGTTATCTTGATCCAATTCTTCACGGGCTGTTCGGCCATGTTGGCAGACACAAGGATGGCGTATGCGTTCGCTCGGGACGATGCTTTGCCGTTCTCTGGGTATGACCGTGCTGAGCTGGATCAATGATTGCTACTGACCTTCCTACAGATTCTGGAGCAAAGTCAATTCGTACACTCACACTCCAGTCAATGCCGTGTGGCTTGTCGTTCTCTTCAGCATCTGTCTGAACTGTATCGGCATTGGCTCCACACAGACGGTGGTATCTATCTTCAACATCACAGCGCCTGCTCTTGACCTGTCCTATATCGCCGTCATACTAGCACATCTCGTCTATGAGCATAGAGTCCAATTCATCGAAGGTCCCTTCACTCTGGGTAGATGGGGAAAGCCCATCAATATCATTGCTATAGTTTGGGTCAGCTTCATTAGTGTAGTACTCTTCTTTCCGACCGTCAAGCCAGTCACTGTTTCGAACATGTGAGTGGAACGCTTCTATGTCACCAAAACTCTTCGGTTGCTGATCTTTGTAGGAACTACGCGGTATGTGTGGCAGCCTTCATAGGTCTTTTCTCGCTATCTTGGTGGTGGATAGGGGCTAGAAGGTGCGCATTCCACTTCCGACCTCAGCAACAGCCTCTGACTCAGTACCTAGGAAATACACTGGACCACGCACCAAAGATATCATGCAGATGATTGGGACAGATGATATAGAGGACGGCGCGTTTCAGCAGAACTATATAGGGTGATATGTTCGGCATAGACGGCACACGGCGTTCAAGAGATGCTCTTTAGGGTTCGTGTTAAACGGCGCATAGAGCGAACAGCATGTCTACGAAATACAATATACCCTAGAGCTCACATCTGTCTTTATGTCCACCGTCCAAGCCCAGGGTTTTAAACAGAGTACGGTCATTGTGTTCCTCGCGCTAGATTTCTCCATCTCGTAGTGACAAACCCTGGTCTAGAGCGTGCTGAGAGTAGAGTCCTGCTGTTGTGCATGTGCCTGCCCTGACAATATGCTAAATTTAGCAATCACAGCCAAAAGCGGCTAGCGGTGTTCAAGCTTTGAGCGGCAAGGTGTCCAGAATTTCCATGTGCCCTGAAGATCCCAGGTAGTCAACTTTACGACTGCCTTCCTTATCTTGTGGCACAAAGAAGCTTGGATTATCTTTCACGGCAACCACGAACTGACTATCATGCCAACGCACTCGTTGCTTAGACGTCGCAGATCATAACTCATGATTTGCATTGCGTTGGACCGCGAAAAAGCTTACGAAGCTCTGTCAATCGCAAAATCGCCTCCTCTGGGTCACGGGAGGCGTTTATCACGATGTCAGACTACTCAATGTACCATGCCCTAGGTCACGACGAGCCAAGTAAAGATCCTTTGCATCCAAACCCCAGGACACAGCCAGCAGCACCTCAATTCCGGCCACCAGTAGCATCTGCGCCAGTGGGATATCAACAGACGGGTGCTTCACACAGCCATTATACTCCAGGTCAGCAACAATACGGAGGCACACCTCAGCCTGCTTATCAAGTCGAAGGGGCGATGGGCCAAGAGCAAGGTTATTTTCCTCATCAAGGGACGCCGCATACTGTTGGACATAGCGATGGTTCAATGGGCGGGCTAGCATCCCAGATGGGAGGCTTAGGACTAGCGGGGGAGACGGTGGGTACGGCTAGGGTTCATAGGAAGAGGGACAGACACGCCCACCACAACATTGAAACGCCTGGGGGCTCTTCGCAAGCTTTCAATGGCATGCCACAAGATGGGTTTGGCAATCCCACTCAGTACTTGAACGGAGATCCTTCACGGCAACAGCCCTCTAGCCATCCGTACATCGGCCAGTCAATCACGCCAGCCATGTCTCAATTCCCCGCCCCAGTCAACGCTCCTTTCAGTCCTGGAGGCCAACCTTCACACATGGAGTACGCAGCTCGACCAAACTTTGGGGGATCGAATCCCCCAATCACCCCCAGCAACGCTCCGGGCTCAGCACAAGGGCGAGTTGATCCAGAGCAGATACCAAGCGTTCCTAGATCTCGCGATGGGCCAGCGCAATACTATCTAGATCATGTGTACCCAACCATGGAACAGCACCTTCCACCGCCGGGCGCCGTACCCTTCGTCGCACACGATCAAGGTAACTCTTCGCCCAAATTTGCCCGCCTCACTTTGAACAATATTCCATCAACATCCGAAGCTCTCACCTCGACCGGCCTACCTCTCGGTCTCGTTCTCCAACCACTAGCTCCGCTCCAAGCCGGTGAGAATCCCATACCCGTCTTAGACTTTGGCGAAACAGGTCCACCGAGGTGTCGAAGGTGCAGAACCTACATAAACCCGTTCATGACCTTCCGTTCTGGCGGTAACAAGCTCGTCTGCAATATGTGTACCCATCCGAACGAAGTAGCGCCGGAGTATTTTGCGCCAACAGATCCATCTGGGGTCCGCGTGGATCGGGCACAGAGGCCAGAGTTGATGATGGGCACGGTGGAGTTTTTGGTGCCGAAAGAATACTGGGCGAAAGAGCCTGTAGGCTTACGATGGCTGTTTTTGATTGATGTTGGTCAGGAGGCGGTCAACAGGGGCTTCGTGGAGGCTGTCTGTGAGGGTATACTGGGCGCATTATATGGTAACGATTCGTCAGCGGAAGATGATGAGCAGCAGAATGGTGAAGAGCCTAAGCTCAGGCGTAATCTGCCACTAGGCTCAAAAGTTGGTTTTCTGACCTTTGACAAAGAAGTCCACTTCTATAATACGAGCGTGCGTGTATCCTCTTCGAGTGCACGTCAACCGTAACGTACTAATATCCTGTAGGCTAGCCTAGATCAAGCGCAAATGCTGGTCATGCCAGACATCGAAGACCCGTTCGTCCCTCTTGGCAGCGGTGGGCTTTTCGTGGATCCATATGAGTCCAAGTCTGTTCAGCTCTCATTGTTGCACTTGGCTGCGTACTGAACGCTCTCAGAACCGTCATAACTTCGCTCCTCACTCAGCTTCCCAGTCTGTTCGCCCAGGTAAAGAATCCCGAACCTGCTTTGCTACCAACTCTGAATGCAGCACTTTCTGCTCTGTCCCAAACAGGAGGCAGGATAGTCTGCTCGTTATCCACTCTACCAACTTTAGGACCAGGAAGACTATTCCGTCGCGATGATGGGAAGATACACAACACCGACGGCGAGAAGAAACTCTTTCAAACTGAACATCCGGGCTGGAAGAAGACAGCCAATAAGATGGTAGAGAGTGGTGTTGGGGTGGACTTTTTCCTTGCTGCTGCTGGCGGTGGCTATATGGACATCGCAACCGTTGGTGAGCACTCGAGCTGACCCAGCCATGAGTTCCAGGGGAATGAGTACCAGAGGAATCGTATTTTCTAACAGCTCGATAGGTCATGTCTCTGCCGTCTCTGGTGGCGAAACGTTCTTCTATCCCAATTTCCACGCACCTCGTGACGCCTTGAAGTTATCACAAGAGATCAAGCATACAATAACACGAGAAACTGGGTTTCAAGCGCTGATGAAAGTTCGATGTTCCAACGGACTACAGGTGTCATCTTACCATGGCAACTTCCTGCAGCATACCTTTGGTGCAGACCTGGAATTTGGTGTCATTGATGCCGATAAAGCCATCGGGGTCATCTTTAGTTATGATGGAAAATTAGAATCCAAGCTGGATGCCCACTTCCAGTCGGCACTGCTCTACACCACTGCCAGCGGCGAACGACGTGTAAGATGCACAAACACAGTTGCGAGCGTGAGTGAGGGCGCAATGGAAAGCATGAAGTTCGTTGATCAGGATGCAGTGATCAACATCATCGCCAAAGAAGGTATCTCTCCTACATGCCTCCGATCTCATGCGTGTTTGTCATCTTGGCCCATCACTGATCCTGGGTGTAGCTGCCACCAAGATGACCGAGCGGTCGCTGAAAGACATTCGTGGAGCATTGACGGAAAAAACCGTGGACATCCTGGCTGGTTATCGAAGGAACTTTTCCGGATCACACCCCCCCGGTCAGTTGGTTCTACCTGAGAACCTGAAGGAGTTCAGCATGTACATACTTGGACTTATCAAAGCTCGGCCATTCAAAGGTACGCTCGATGGACATGCAGGTTTCTCAGTAGTGAAGCTGATGAAAGTGTCAAGGTGGCCATGAACCCACGGATCGGAGAACTCACGAGATGCGATTGATCAAATCTATGGGTGCTATGGAGCTGTCACTCTACCTCTACCCACGAATAATACCTATACATAACCTAGATGATCAGGTAGGCTCTGACCCGCCTTCAATGGCGAATGTATCGCTGACCTGGACCACCAGGATGGCTTCCCCAATGAGAACGGGCATCTCCGGGTACCACCAGCAATCCGAGCGTCATTCTCGCGCATCGAAGAAGGCGGCGCATATCTCGTCGATAACGGGCAGGTTTGCCTGCTATGGATGCACAGTCAAGTTTCCCCTAATCTACTTATCGACCTGTTTGGCGAGGGCCAACCCTCGTTGCAATCTCTCGACCCGTTCAGCTCCTCTCTTCCCGTCCTTGCAACGCACTTGAACGCTCAGGTCCGCAATATCCTGCAATACCTCTCGACCATTCGTGGATCGAAGGCCTTGACCATTCAGTTAGCACGGCAAGGCCTCGACGGGGCGGAGTACGAGTTCGCGAGGATGCTGGTCGAAGACCGGAACAACGAAGCACAAAGCTACGTAGACTGGCTGGTACATGTGCATCGGCACATCCAGCTGGAGCTCGCTGGACAGCGGAAGAAAGAAGACGGGCTGGATAATCCGGTAGCGAGTTTCACAGGGATGCGGCCACCTTATTGGTGAGCCTGACATTAATGTTGTGTTCCGGTACGACACTACGAGTACAGTAATGTAAATAAGGTAGGTAATGGGCGTGGGTCCGCAAGTGTTCTCAGCCGACTGAGGTACTCTTTGTAACTAAGTTAGCTCGCATGCCTGTGGCCGAATCAAGCAATACTAGCAGGCCATTGGGGGCTTCCTGTCGCGTTGGCGCAATACGTGCGTCCGTTTCAGACTTCCAGGACGTTTCCCTGGTGCAATCGAGATCGTGTACGACACATTGATTGGGTTGGAACAACGTCCGTCATGCGTAGTCAAGGGTGTTTCCCATTGTTGACTAGCTGTGGGGTTTCTTGAAGCTTTACCCCGCTGCAGAAGTGACAGCGGCCGCTACCGCTGCTGCGATTCATTTTGACTGGTACGTCGTACAGGATTTTTGTATTACAATGACATGATGTCTTCTTTGTGTAGAGACGTTATCGCGCCTCCGTTGCTGGTGGCTACCTGAGCTGCTGCTTCTGTTTGCTAGGCACCATTGCTGTGCAGATCGGATCAGCTCGGACACGTCTTGTGCTTCCAGTCCATGCCTGGAACCCTCCCACACGGCATATCATATAACTTGTTGCAGGAGCAAAGACATCGCCTCGGGCAAATGTGGTGTTTGCCCGAGGTATCCGTCAACATCGCTTATCAGGTCTGATGTAGACGCCCCGGCCATGTGTATCCCTCAAACGGAGAGTAGCATCTCTCGTCGAGAGATAGAGTCAAGGGATAGAAGACCTCAAGATCGCAACAGCGGTCCCACAGTCACGATTGGTGCGGAAGACGCTGGGTATCATATGGATCGTGGTGTTGGGTTTGAAGTCAAGCATGTGTTGGCATTGAGGTGGATCCGATCCGGCGCGATGAGAAATGACAAGTGCTTATCCTTGCGCAACATGCTGACCCCGGCCACTCTGGGGACGACGGGAGCAGGCCTTACCTTGCGAGTAGCACATGTTAGAATATGTAGATTGCCCCGCAACTCGCTGGTTACTGGCCAGATGTGGCAAAGCAGGTCCAACTGCCGTACTTTAGGGCTCCTACGGCACTCGGCGCAGCTCTACCTTACATGTAACAATTGCCATAACCATCTTGAGCTAGCCATGTATGATCAACTGCCCTCAACGCTTTTCCGCTCCTGCGATGCCGGCCTCAGTCTGACTGGCGCATTCGTTTCGACCCGCAACGTCAATCCGCCAGATCAGCATGCATCGGCAAGAACAGCTGTCGTTGATCAACGACCACACCATTCCTGTCGTGCGACTGAACTCTCCTGCTCTCGACCAACGACGATACTGCAACGCCGATGCAAGAGCGGGTGATTGCGTCTCAAGTGCCACTGCCCTTGCATCGTTTCTGCGTAACGGGGGCCATTCCTTGTTATTTTTCCAAGCTTACCTATCGGGAGTGGCTGAGAGATCAGCAACGGGAACAACAACAACAAACGACGGACCACACGAACGCGGCCGAGACACACATCTCAAGTATTACTATTACGCACTTTAATGCAAACGAAGCGGTGCAGCGATGCTCAGCGACTACCTTACGACCGACGTTCTCCGGACTCCAGATTGAAAGTCTACAAGGTTGACGATCCAGTCGAAAACTCTATACAGCCGTTACTAGAGGTCTGGTGATCCGACAAGCTCCGAAGCTACCCATGAAACAGGATCTCGACGATTGAAACTAATCTTTTACCCTGTTTCCAGAGGTATCACATTTGCGGAGTGCAGCTGTGGCCTTGATCAGACATTGGGACGAGCGCCAGCCACTAGGGTAATAGGCGGCACGACCCTCGCGGCGGCCAGTCCTTGTCATGGCTGAACTATGAGGACAAATACATTACTTTTGATCCACACTTCCAATCTTGGAAGTTGTCGTCCTTGAATGAAGGATGATTCACCATGAAAAATCAGGATCTGGCTAGTGCAGTGGCTGCCGGACATTGCAGGTGCATCCGGTACCATGCGGGTATGGCCATGCAATATGTCGCTCGCAGGTCAATGACTATTGTGAGACGTGTCGTTGACTGGCAAGGAGACGAGAGCCGGTGGATCAGCATGGCACATCTGCCATCAAGTCTGCTCTCACGGTACCGAATTGTCGGGATTGGCCTAAGGATGCACCATTGTTGGTCTTTTGTCTGGACGATGCTCTTGACACAGCTGAAGCACGCAAAAACGATCGACGGCGGCAAGCCTTGTCTCCGGCATGTCTCCTGATAATTGGGTGCGGTCCGCTTGACCAGGGCACATGGGATTGAACGGCTTACCATTACTCAGTGCAATGCTTACGTCAAGTACGTTATACGTATATCAAAGTCTACTATGGAAGAGCGTGCATCGAGCGATGGTAAGAGGCCGCTGTGCCAATCAGGGCTCACTACGCACGAGCCCTCCACAACAACGGAAGCGTGTGGTGGAATGGGCTGATGCTAGCGAGGCACCTTGTATTGTATCCTCGGGACCCTCAACCAATTTGTGACCGTGCACGACGCTCCTCCGGCGCGCCGAACTGAGGTGAAGCCACAGTCAGCGCTTGCGAATCCGTGGTTGCTTTCGGGACTTCCCACGCTTCTAGACTGGAGTGCTACGGAGGCAAGACTTGTAGATGAGACGTCAGAGGATCCGTAATCAGGACTGGCCCGCCCTGCGAAGCTCAGTACGGGAGTGACTCCTTCGTACCTGTTCACAAGAGCTTCAGTCCGATGGATTGCTGGGGAGGCTTGTCGAGTACAGTACTGACATCGAGCGCTCGCTGGCCGCAGATGCGAGTCGTCGATCACCAAGCGCCGTTCTCGCTTCCCTGCTAATGGCGGTCCAGTCCCCAACGCCCTCCCTGGGAGCTCGGTGGTGCGACGAGTGCTAACTTCCAAGCAGGGTCGAAACTACGCCGCTGCAATGCGTCTGAACCGTTTGGGCGATGATCAGGATCATGGAGGACAGGCCGCACTTTATACATGTATGATTGCCAACGCTGAGAAAGGTGCCAAGGGAACCTCATCATAGACTTTCGGCGCACGATTAAACAAAACTCAATCACAAACCTCTGCCCGTCTCCCATCATTCGATGAACCCACGGCTGTGGTTCGTACATGATATAATCCAGGGACCCTCCACCGTACTCTGAAACTTTCTCCGTCCGTTCTGACATCGCGAAGTCCCCAGAGACTTCTTTGCCAAAGTACGACTGCGTAGTTACACGACCCGTGATTACTACGCATCTTCGGACCTATGAGCCGGCGCCCTTCGTCTTTCTGATTCTGCAGGCAGCTCAACGCACGCACGGGTCCCCGCTATCACTTCGCTGCAGGCCATCTTCCGCCCACTAGTCACTAAACGAGAGAGCGAGGGCCAGAACGATCATCGGCACTTGTTCATCAGGTACCTTTATTGTTCGACTTCTTGGGCCATCAAATTACATTCTTGGCTTCATTGTGCGTCAGTCATTCCTTCAATTTTCTTTCTTTGGACTCTGCTGGAAGGTCGCATCTCCATAAGCACCTGGGCTCAGATGATCGGGGTTCGTCGTCCCGTCATCTCCACATATATCCAAAATAGCGAACGAGAAGGCCCCGCTGTCGACCGAGCACTTTCGGTCCGGTAATGCGGCGCAGAATTTCTCACCGGATGCCCTGTCCTCGCCAAGTGAATGCGACGATACCGAACCCAATGAGCACGCACAGCCTCTATGGTCGTGTTACCCATTCCAGTCTTTACGCGAAGACCAAGCCAGCCCCAGCTCCAGCACTAGCATGACCTTCAGCCGCCCATCCGCAAGTCTTTCGCGCCTTGACATAGAAACATCATCGCGGCGGGCTTCGGAGCTGTCAAGCACTTCGTCGAGCTCGGCTCCTACGTTCAACTTCACTCTTCGGTACTCGCATGACGAGGACATGGAGGATGGGGACGAGGATGGGGACGAAGACGTGACGCCGAAAATCGAGGAATTGGACGAGGATGGGATGGAAGATGTCAAGGAATTGCCGGTGTCGGAGAGTCCAAAACCACCACCGATCGGTGCATCAGATAGTATGACTGGCAACAAGAAGCGCGGACGACCTCGGAAACATCCTTTGCCCTCACCGAATAGTCAGAATAAGGCTGCAAAGGGGCGGTCGAAGACGGGGTGCATCACTTGTCGGCGGCGCAAGAAAAAGTGTGACGAGACGAAGCCATCGTGTAAGCGCATTCTCGCTGACGTCCTGTCGGGCGGCATAGTGAGCCGTCTTCCCGGGCCGAGTTCGCTCCTGTTCAACCCGTGCTGACTTATAAAGGCCTCAACTGTCAGAAGAATGCTGTGGTATGCGAAGGGTATCCGGCCAAGGAGTTCTGGAAAAGCGGCAAGCAGAGGGCCGAAGAAGGTATCAGTCGTGACGGGATGTCTCTTGTGTAACAGGACGCTACTAACGTATCACGAACAGGTCGTGGGACTTCAGCCGCTATGACTCGAGGATTACCATTTCTTATTGATGGCATCGAAACGGAAGTAGATCGCCGGTTCTTGGATCACTTCGTATACGATTTCAGCCGAGTGTTGACGCTGATCAATGATGACTCGAACCCATTCAAAGAGATCCTCTTGCCAATGGCTACCCAGCACCGTGGATTGATGCATTCCTTGATGTGCCTCTCGGGCTCGCATCTCTCGTCGCGAGATCCCCAACCTGTTTTCAAAGAACGCCGTCATTATCACTTCGATTGCGCCGTCACAAATCTAAGGACGCAAATTATAGCCCATGCAAGCGATGAATCTACTGAGATGATTGACGATCCAACTGTTGCATCGACGTTGGCTTTATGCCTGAACTCGATATGCGAAGGAGAGACGAAAGGGGAGTATCGGCCACACATGGACGCGGCTAGACACCTCTTGGAGACTCAGCAGTCGCAAAATCCGGAGTTCAGAAAGTTCTTGTGGGAGTTCTTCAAGTATCATGAGATTTCTAACTCGCTCACTGCGTTGGATCGGAGACCGTTCTTACTCACCGAGAATTTCGTTCTCCCGAGTTTCGTGCAGCCGGGCGCTGGATCTTTGATAGGCGTTCTGGATGGACTGTTTGGCTACATGTCGAAGATCACCATTTTACGCGACAAGGTCCGGGCGAGAAAGAGCCAAGGAATCGAACCGACGGTGGACTACCAGTCATTGAGTGATGCTGTAGCAATCGATTCGGGCATACGGACTTGGGAGCCAGCGCAGCGCGAAGGCGGTCCTGATTTCATTGCTGCGCAGCTATACCGACAATGCACCTGGGTCTATCTCTACCGGACGATACAGCCTTCGAAACCAAATGAAAAGATCACCACTGCTGTAGACGGTGGATTGGAGTACCTCCGCCAACTGCCATCGGATGCGGGCACCCAGAGCATTCTCCTCATGCCGTTGTTCTTACTTGGTTGCGCCGCGTTCAACCCGGAGCAACGACCGGCGATCAGGAAAGCGTTCGAAGGTCTCATAGCATACTCAAACCTCGGAAACATCAAGCCTGCTAGAGAAGTTGTTGAAAAGGTGTGGGAGAAGATGGATGCAGGGGATGAGAGCTCCTGGGACTGGGAGACAATAATAAAAGATATGGAATACGACTTTCTGATAACTTGAGTACGGGCATGGGTGATGTTGTTTACGCTGCGTTTGAGTTGGTCTGTAATTTCAGTCTTCCATTGTCGGAGTCTACTGCCGAGCATCTTCCGGGGGTTAATTGCCGATATGGTCGGAGAACATAGTTCGCGCGTTCCGGTGGGCAAAAGTTGGGCGGACGTCTGGCAGTCACTGCAATATTCTTTCCATCGCATTCGGGACTCCGTCACCTGTCTCCGGTGATATACAGGACGGAACAGATAATTTTGGTGCATGCACATGGAGCACGGCAATATCCCACTCATGGATGGCGTTCAGAGGAGGCTTACGGAGCGTACCCGGGTGCGGCATATTCGTTGCAGATCTACAGAGTAGGCACTTTGTCAAAACACTGCACTACGTTTTGAGATATTTGGTTTTCTAGACAGGCTTGGTCCGAAGCACCTATAGCGACGCATGTTGGAAGCTGACTGAGAAGCGATGGTCGGCTGGATATGTAAGCGCGTGTACGAGTACAACCTACCTTAAGTATGGAGTTCTCATGAAGGCTTGCATGCAGTAGCGTCAATACCTCCGTCAGCTTTTTCTGACTTGACACATGGCCGAGGGGGCACGCTGCAGGAATGATTGAAGTCGTGATACAACCTCGCTTGGGCATTTTGACGGAACTTTTTCCATCCGGACACCGGGATGTCGGTTATCGATCCCGAGATCTCTTCATTAGATCGTCTACCCCAGGCACGAATCAAGAGCGCGGATTCAGAAAGCACATCTCGCCAAGAAGAAGCGTCGTCCAGACGTCAATAATACCTTGATACACTTTCCAACCGAGCTGCCAACTACAATAACGGCTAAGAATGAACCATCCGGATCCACCATCATATGCTGCAAAGTCTATGATTCCATTGTCATGGCCACCTTACCGAGGTGCTCAGCAACCACAGAACCCCACAATAGTACCATCAGCTTGACACAGCCAAATGCCTCTCGCTTCCAGGCCTTTCAACACCCCAGCTTCCTCTTCCTGACACCGTCACTAGATGGAGAAAGATCTTGAGCTCGGCGGCGTCCCCACACTCGTTCCAGGCGCACCTCCGCCTACCAGCGTCCCAGAATCAGCACAGGGCTCCCAATTCGTGGGTAACGACATCTCATTCCGCGCGATCGACCCAGTTGGTATACAAATCAGGAATCTTTCGGTCGAGGTCGATGTTTCTCCAAGCGGCGTTGCCGCCCTTGTGGGCTCGATGAGAAAGAGGAAGCGAGGGTGTAATGACGCAAAATGGAAGACGATACTTGACGATGTGAGCGCGGATCTGCCGAAGGGAAGTTTGACGGCTGTTATCGGTGGTAGCGGGAGCGGGAAGACTTCGTTCCTCAACTTCACGTCGCATAGGATGAGCGGTAGCAGGCTCAAGACGTCCGGAAGCACCTTGTATAACGGACGAACCGATCTGTCTAGCATTCGGAGCGCCTATGTCATGCAACAAGATGTCCTGCTTCCCACGTTGACTGTTAGGGAGACGCTGCAATATGCGGCAGATCTACGGCTCTTTCCACCGACAACTGAAGAAGAGCGACGCAGAGTAGTCGAGGAGGTCATACTCGAATTGGGACTGAAGGACTGCGCAAGTACCCGGATAGGGAACAATGTCCACAAGGGTTGCAGTGGCGGCGAGAAGCGAAGAACAAGCCTTGGAGTACAGCTGCTAGCGAATCCCTCAGTCCTCTTTTTGGATGAGGTCACCACCGGGTTGGACAGTTCGAGCGCTTTTCAGCTGGTTCGGACAATGAAGACTTTGGCAAACAAAGGCCGAACAATTCTCGCCACCATACATCAGCCTCGTTCTGAGATATGGGGTCTGTTCGATCACATAGTGCTACTCTCCAGAGGGTCTCCCATCTACAGCGGGCCAGTTGATGAGTGCCTGCCTTACTTTGGGAGCCTGGGCCATCATCTACCTCCCTTCTGCAATCCGGCAGAGTATCTTATCGATCTAGCTGCTGTTGACACTCGATCGCCCGAGCTAGAAGAGAATTCTCTGGACCGTGTGGAGAGCCTCAAGAGGTCATGGAGGGCCGGTTCGGCGCAGCTACCGACGAAAGACATGGAGGGGGTGCGTGCTGCGGTGAATGGTCCGAGTGCAACAGAGCCCAAGAAAAGCCATCAGTCACCTCTCGGACGGCAGATTCGTGTCTTGACTGCACGAACACTCAAGGTGACCTATCGGGATCCGATGGGCATGGCGGGCAGTCTCTTCGAAGCCATCAGCATGGCCATCATCACTGGGTGGATCTATCTTGCCTTAGATGGCAGCTTGGCAGGAATACGTTCTCGAGAAGGCGCGTTGTACACCGCAGCAGCACTTCAGGGGTACCTCATCTTACTCTTCGAAACCTATCGCCTTACCGTGGATATAGAGCTCTTCGACCGCGAGCGTATGGAGGGTCTAGTCGGTGTACCTGCATTTTTGATCAGTAGGAGGCTCGCCCGAGTCTTTGTGGAGGATGTCCCTGTACCGCTGATCTTTTCAATAATCTTCTATTTTATGGCCGGGTTTCGCCCACTCGCGAGCCAATTTTTTACATTCTTCGCGGTCACGCTACTGAGCCAGTACATTGCCATCACGTTCGCCACAACTTGCGTGGCAATCTCCAGGGACTTTGCTGGTGCTACCCTCATCGCGAACATGGGCTATACTCTTCAAAGCCTCGCGTGCGGATACTTTGTACAATCAACCGAAATTCCTGTCTATGTACGATGGCTGAAGTGGACGGCTTATGTGTTCTACGCGTTTGGTGCCCTCTGTGCCAACGAGTTCGTTGGTCACACTTCAAGTCCCGAAGGACAATTCTACAATTGTCCATTTCCCGGCGGCGCAACTAATCCGGCTTGCAAAGAATATACCGGGGCGTACGTCATGGAGTCCCTAGGCTTCCCATCAAATTGGGTCGCAAGGCCTGTCATCGTTCTACTAGCGTTTGCCATAGCCTTCTACTTAGGCGCCGCACTGATTCTGCAATATTGGAAGGTTGAGATGAGTATAGCGAAAGCCAGGAACGGTGACACGGACTACTCTGCTGGCAAAGAGAAGATAACGACGCGTTCCCTGGAGGACGCTCGGACCATCGGCATAACACTTGACAAATACACCTTGAACATCATCAAACGTAACGCTATCGGGAAGAAAGCTGCAAATCTTTCAATACTGCGACCGGTCTCTGCCAGCCTTCAACCAGGTCTCCTCAATGTCATCATGGGCCCTTCAGGTTCTGGATAGACTTCTCTACTGAATTTGATGGCGCACAGGCTGTACGGCACCGTATCCACCAAGTATGAAACCTCGGGAACGATGCTGTACAATGGCGCTGTGCCATCCGAGTCCGTCATCAGGTCTATATGCTCCTACGTCTGCCAAGATGATGATGCATTACTGCCCTCGTTGACAGTACGCGAGACACTCAGATTCGCAGCTGGTCTAAGACTTCCCTCCTGGATATCTAAAGAAGAAAAGCATCGCCGAGCGGACTCTGTGCTGCTGAAAATGGGTCTTCGTGACTGTGCCGATAACCTGATTGGTAGTGAGCTGCTGAAGGGGATAAGCGGTGGCGAGAAGCGGAGGGTGACGATAGCGATCCAGATACTAACAGACCCAAGAATACTTCTCCTGGATGAGCCCACTTCAGGACTTGACGGTTTCACAGCGGCATCGATCATCGAGGTACTCAGAGGGCTCGCCGAGGAAGGTCGCACCGTGATCCTTACTATCCACCAGTCGAGGTCAGATCTCTTCAAGCACTTCGGGAACGTGCTTCTTCTAGCACGTGGAGGGTCACCAGTCTATGCAGGAGAGGGCAACCGCATGCTCAAGCATTTTGAGGAGCTTGGTTTTCCATGTGGTCGAAACGTGAATCCTGCTGATTTTGCTCTCGATTTGATCACGGTAGACCTCCAGCATGAGGCGAATGAAGCAGCAAGCAGAGAGAAAGTTCAAGGTCTTATAGAGAGCTGGGACCGCGAGCAGCCTGCTCTGGTCAGAGAGACATCCAAGATTGCGACCCCAGCCGAGCTTGGGAGTATGAAAAGAGAGATGACGCCTTTCCACATCGCCTTCCCCATCCTACTTCACAGAGGTATTATCAACTTCCAGCGTCAACCACCACTCATCATTGCGCGCATTATGCAGGTCGTGGGACTTGCCATTATCCTTACACTCTTCTTCGCTCCTCTTAAGAACAACTATTACTCGGTACAGTCTCGCCTAGGTTATATACAGGAATTCGCTGCCATGTACTTTGTCGGCATGCTCCAGAATGTTGCAGTATATCCTAACGAGAAGGAGGTCTTCTATCGCGAACATGACGACGGCGCGTACTCGGTGGAGGCGTTCTTCCTCCAATATACCTCCCTTGAAGTTCCGTTCGAGATCTTCACGAGTCTCATTTTCGCAGTCTTAACGGTGTTGGCTGCTGGTCTACCTCGCACCGTGGAGATGTTCTTCGTGGCCGCGTTCAATTGCTTTTGCATCGTAAGCTGTGGTGAGAGCGTTGGCATTATGTTCAACACCCTCTTCCGCCACACGGGCTTCGCCGTGAACGTCACCTCCGTCGTCCTCTCCGTTGCTACCCTTATGGGGGGTGTTATGAGCCTTAATATTCCGACCTTCCTGGGAGCTTTCAATCACCTATCACCCATCATGTGGTCCTTAGGAAACCTGGCACCATATTCGTTACGAGACCAGCAGTTTACGTGCAATGATTATCAGAGGTTGCCCAACGGGGAGTGTCCCATCAGTAACGGTGTGCAGGTTTTACGGCTATATAACTTGGATAAGGACGCTGGTTTGAATCTTTTGGCGCTCGGGATTTGTACGGTGGTATATCGCATTGTCGCGTACCTCTTGCTAAGGGTGAAGAGGACACATTGGAATCTTCGAGAGCGATTTGGGACAAGTTCTTGATGCGTGATTCGAATTTTGCGGCATGGGCGGTAGGCTGCGATGCATCGTTTTGGGAGTTCTGGTTGCATCGGGGATTTTAGCATGGCGAGACGTTGGGATTGAGGAAAACGATCTTGATAATTGGAGCAGCTGCAGTATTAGATAAAATTTTGTCCTCGGAAAAGACATGGAGTATCTCATCGTCAGCAGTGTACATACTCTCCTCAACTATCCATCTTACTAACAAGACACCTTCATTAAGGTCCAACGTGGACATAGCTCATGCCAGGGCAACTTCCCTCGTTCCTGACCGGGTAGCGGCAGATGGCCGTTGTGTAGCAATTAGCAAACGACATCCGGGTGACTAATGCACTGACGAAATTAACTTTCAAGGTCTGAAGTGTTACAACGGACAGCGACTTCCGGAGCAATCTGCCATCATGATGATGAAACCGCACGACACAACGCCAAGGCAAACTGCCCACATCAAGATGTTAAAACTGTAATTGCAGGTGCTGATGCAACCGTAGACATGAAACATCAAACGTGAAGCTACGTCTACTCTCCCTGATTGTCGTATCGATTAGCAGGTCGCAGAAGCTGTACATCACCAGCCAAGACTTTCGCAAACCCTAGGTGGTCCGAGTGCCTGAATTGGTGAAACAAAACATCAACGTCAAAGCCGCACTTTCACTCTTTTCCTCTCAACAACACATTCGTTTCCGTCACCTCACTCTACCTTACCTACCTTTCCCATTATCTGCCTTCGATCCACTCGTTTGGGAGGCATACATATCCGATCTTTTCAATCCCAATCTTTTCTACTTCTTCACTCCAGTCACTCGTTTCGACGGAAAGGTTACGTTGAAGATGCATCTATCCAAGGTGGTCGTTTCTGCGGCTGTGCTAGGTGTGGGTGCTGTCGGTGCTGTCGAGTAAGTTTTATATCTCGTATCTTGAGGTGCTAGCCCCAAGCCGCAAAATCAAGCCGCAGGGCAAGCCGCAATGGACCTCATCGTCGCTAGTGGCGACCTCACCGGCACCGATTACGCGTCAAACCTCACTTCACAAGCTTCACTTCTATTCTCGTCAACCACAACATGAAGAGCTTTGGAAAGACAGTGGACCGTCCCCGGCGAGGGCCTCCCAAGCCGCCGCGAGTACCGAGAAGAGGCAAAGTCGAAGACCAGGTGAAGCTTGTACAGCTTGTGCTCAAATGGTTTCTCTTGTGGCTATTCCGCAAGCTCATAAAGATCTTGCAGATGACCTTGCAGTCTCGTTCTGCTGTTGCTCCAAGAGCTTTATCATGGCTGCTAATCCTCAGTATGATTAGAACGGCCAACGCATGTGGTGAAGTATCCACAGTGTATCTTACCGTCACTGCCGCTCCAAGCACCACTGATCTCGCTGTCGAGTCGACTTCCATCCAATTTGCTGCCAGTGTCGACCTTCAAGCTTTCACAGCGAACCTGGATCTCCAACCAACCAAGCCGGTTGCACCGCCCGATACATCCTCCGGTGTCACCGCGACTACCACTATATTCCTCACTTACACCGAGGCCGTCGAGCTAGCTCAAGTGACTGCAACGTCGAGCACAGCTGGGGTTGGAGAGCCGTATTACTTCACGGAGCATGACGGAACCACAGCCTGGCTCAGTGGTAAGGCTCCATCTGCAACGCAAGGCTTTTTCACTGGTACAACCACTGTTCTTGTCGCACCAGTTCCCACTGAAGGAAGCAAGCACACTACAAGCACCGAAACCGCTCTCTTGACCCTCACTACAACCAAGCACCTTACTAAGACAGTCGTAGAGGCCCAGAAGACGGACCCAACCTCAATTCGAAGCTTCAAAGGTCTGGGTGCGAGTGGCTGGAACGCAACGAGCACTACCTTCCAGACGGTCAAGGTTTGGCCGACCGGTAGCGGTGTCATCGTTTCGGGAAATCAGCTCTATCAAACCGGCGTTCCATCTTCAGTCGTCCAATTGTTGCCTTCCGGGTACACTAAAGCTGCTTCAGCTCCCTCCGCTACCGTGCCCTGGAAGAACGTGAAACGCCAAGTAGGTTCGATCGTTGTAGCTACTATCAACGGTGTAGTGGTTTCCTGGACCAACGCCTATGATGGCGGTGCACTTGCTACTCCAGTTGCGGGTTCACCTTCGAGCGTTGAGGGTCCTGCTTCCTCCGGTATGCTTGACATGCAGTCACTCAAAGCTCTTAAATACACTAAGTTGTCAAGAAGCTGCAGTCCTTACAAGCACTGGCTATGCGTTCGAATCCTCTTTTCAGGCAGCCTCTCCTGTAATCACATCCTCTCAGCCTTGGAAAGCCTCTGAGCAGACTATCGACCAGACCGCAGCTCCAACGACGGTAACTGAGGGCGTACAACTCGCTAGCCAGAGCACAATAGCTTCTACGACTGTCGTGTATACTACTTCGTCAGCTGTCACTTCTTCCAGCGCAGCATCCGCTCCTACCTCGACAACTTGTGGTGAATATGGTAGCTTCACTCTGGATGTGCGTCTTTCAATGGTCATGCAAGTTGGTCCGAGAGTAGATGCTAATTCTCAATAGTTCGATGACCTTCCAGACTTTTCGACAGGCAATAACGATACAGCTGACTATCCACCGATCTTCAATCCATATCGCCATCTCTTCTTTTCAGGGGGCTACTCATATGCTCCACCGCCAACGGATCCTTTCCAGCCAATTTCTCCGCCACATCTAGCAGTCTTCACTGCCAATCTTAGCGGATCACCTCTTCTGGATGTCGGATCACCAGGCACTGGGGAAGAAGCTCTCGGAGAGTTCGGCGCGGGACCTCGAGCTTCCGATAGCGCGTATTGGATCGACGCTCACGGTGCGGCCATGGGCTGCGATAATGAAGGACCAGAAGACTGCATCGTCACCTTTTCCGGTTTCACATATTCCGAGTCATCTGATAGAGAAGTACTTAAGACGTCAACGAACGTGTCAATCCCGCCGTGCCCAGGACTCAAGAACTGCATCTTGCACCCTGTTTCACTCGGAGACGGCTTCACGGGGTTATCTGGAATGCGCATCGTAGCTAGGGTTGCCGATAAGCCAGTGATCTGGTTTATGGATGATGTTCAGCTTGCATGGAGCAACAATACCTGCGCCGCTGGCCTTGAGCGTATAGACAGCCGGTAGATCACAATCTCGAGGAGTAAATGGCCTGGCAACATGCGCTTTGACGGTGGATGGGTTGACTGAGCTATTACTGTTTGACTAAACAGCGAGCAATTACTGTATAGCAAAGACCGTTGTCTGTGGTTGTGCCGTTCTTCTCAGTACCTGGTCTTTCCGAATTGGCTAGATGCTAGTTAGGATTTTCGCGGAGCTTTTCATAAGTAGCAATAGAAATGCATTCAGCTTCAGGATTTGCACTTTTGATGATTGTCTCGTTACCGGACAAAGACAAAGCTCTCAATCGATCGTGAAGATGGTTAAATCAACCCTAATACGTTTGGTTCCAGGTCGTAAATGAATGATTGATTGCCGATGTCGACAGATGAGCACACACCACCAATGATATTAATATGTATGGAGGACCCCACCACAACAGCAACAACAACAACCCATCAAAGCCCATAGCTGTGTATCTCAATAGATCACACGCTTGTAAATACCCAGTCAAGGGTCGAAATCCACAATGGTCTCAACGTGCTGTGTCTATGAAGTCCGCCAGATATACATAGTTCTCGGTCGTCGACGCCAGGTACAAATATCTGAGGGGCACTCCATAGACACAGAGCACATCAACATCATGTACATATGTAATCAGACCCATGACTAGTTAAACAAACATACATGTACAGTATTTGATCTATTAAATTTCACCGTAATATTGTAGAGCTTGATGGTGTGATGGAGTGGTGTTCTGCATATCTATCGGCGGTGGTGCTCTCTGTTCATCCTTAGAATGGTGAAGTTTCTTGAGCCCGGCTCATGTGCTTTGTCTACCTAAACGTACGGTTTCTTCTCTGGTTCTTGGGACTTTGCATCGGCATGAAGATCTAGAGCGGGAGGTCCTTACCCTCTCGTGACACTCCTATCTTTTTTTGAAGAGGCCTTCAGAAATAACTCGGCAGTTCACATGTGGTAATAAACCTGATCGAATCATCGTCACACATGCTGTAGTTTGAGAGAAATAACACAGAGAGGAATCAAATCCGAACCCAACTCTCATACAGCCTATAGTACAGATCCAACACGTCAATCCGTCTCAACTCACCTTTTCTGCACAGACACAACCCCATACTTATCCTCAAAAGGCCTATCGTTCGGCCCGCACCAAAGGCCCCCGAGCGCCTTCCTATGGAACCCCCCTTCCGCCGCCCACTTGGTTTCCATCGCCTTGCGTTTGGCCCCTTTCGCCTTGCCCTCCTTGACCCGCAGTTTCTCAAAGTACACGTACGCCGCATAAAACACCCCGCTCGAATTCCCCGCCGACGGTCCCTTTTTGCCCTGAAAATCCTTCAGCTGCTTCGACGTGAGTTTCTTCTCGCCCGGGAACGACGTCGACAGGGCCCGCAAGAACGCCGCCTGCGTGACGTCGGGAGAGCGCAGATGCGCGGCGATCTTACGCCGGACCTCGTCGCAGGTATCGTAGATCTCGACGCTCTCGTCGTCTTCGCCGTCGAGACCGACGCCCGACACGTCCAAGGCGTCGTCGGCGGCGGCTTCTTTCGGGCCCGCCGTCTTGCGTTTCTTCGCCGGCATCTTGACGCCCGCCACTTCGCGCTTCTTGAAAAACATCCAGGCGGCGTCGTACGTGCTGTTGCCGCAGCCGCCCATGGGTCCGGTCTGTTTCATGAAGCGGCCGTAGGGCCCGCTGTTGACGCCGATGGCGCGTTGGAATTCCGTCACTTTCATCGCGCCGCTGTTGAGGAAGGCGGTGATCTTGCGCCGGATTTGCGCGCAGGATTGGTCGATTTCGAGCGTGCCGTCTTCTTCGCCCGGGAGGGTGATTTCGGAGGGATCGTCGCGGGTGGAGTCTGGGTGTGGGCGTTTGGACGAGGAGGGTTTGGAGGAGGGTTTGGAGGGCTGGAAAGCTTTCTGCCGTGGTGGTGAGGATGATTGCGCGGTGGCTCGCGGTTTGGAGGGGTGGGGCTTACCATCATTGCCTCGATTGCGTCGATTGATATCGGAAAATTCTCTTGATCGATTTCCTCCATCTTTCCAGGTTGCGGTAGATCCTGACGAGCTGTGCGTACTGAACACTGTCAATTCCCACTGAGACGTAGCCTCCGTGCCGCATTGACGTACAGATTGATAGTGCCAGTAAGTTTTGTAGTTAGATTGGTCCTCGGACGTATTATTAATGCAGATGGTGGCTATCGACGTGAGTGTAAACAAAGCCGACGCGATGTTATTGTTACCCCTCACGTGATTTGACATCATTGCGCCGATCGACAGGGATTGAAAAGGGGCTCGGCTACAACTGCACCAGCGCCTTGACCCGCTGCATGAAGAGCAGACTTCCCAGTCGAACAAAGACTGTGCTGATTGGCTGAAGTGGCTGTTCAGTTGAGATCATAGAGAAACAGCTAAATTCGCAACTCTTTCCTCTCCAACCTTGACCTCAAACTCCTCCGAGACTTCTTGCAATCTGTTTCGCGTCCGTAATCGTCGCCAGCAAGAGCAGTCTCACAAGATTTGATCTGTCAGTCTGCTCAAGATTCAGTACATCCTCATCCTCATCTGCAGCTGAACTTGAGTTGCCGTCAAGCTTGTGTAGATCATCGTCAATTTTATTTCAGATGCTCGTCATGATTATCAAGATCCTCCAAAATGTTCAACGACTGGCAATACGGTGATCACACCATCATTGATGAGGTTGAATGCATGATGAGGTGAGAATTTTCAGTGCCCTGATGCGTTCGGAGCGTGCCAACCGCCTCAGGTATTCTAGAGCTCTTGTGGAGTTTTCATTTCGGGCGGTGAGAGTACCTATCCTGCAATTTGATTGTCTTGTGCGGGCGCTAAGGCATTACTGCAACTGCTTCTTTTGGATGAAGGTTGGCTGCGTGAAATGAGCTGACCTTGCGGAAGGCCACCTTGAGGTCAGGGGTCCCTGACGTTAACATCCTCCCATCTCGACGAGTGTGGGAAGATGCAACGGTTGGCCAATTGAAAAGTGTACGAGTATAATTATTGTCAGTCAGATGGGAGTTCATGTTGCTCTGGATTATTGCGGTTGGGCTGTCTATATACACATGCTTAGTCAACACCATGGGACCATGGTGACCAGCTTCATGGTATGCCGGTGGTGCCACGGCATAACCGCGACGGCGTCTAGTCCGTCAATCATTCCTTCATGACTTTTAGATAGGTCTCAGCCATCTCCTTTAGACTTGCCACGTTCTTGCTGCAAGAAGACATTGAGTGCTTCTACCCTTGTCTGTCAGGACATTCCCGAGCCTGAGCAGCTGCATTGGCGGCATTTGCTTTTCACCGCCGTCTAGGGTAACCTTACCTATGAAAAACAGTTCTTGCAGATTACCTTACGCAGCTGTACAGGCACCATTGCAAAGATGAAGTTGACTTTTAGCCACGATGGCAATTCAAGTAGCAGACGGGCACAGCTAAGGTGGCCGCCCAACAGGCGTGTATGTACATTAGAGAAGAACCAAGGCAATGTGCAGCCACTAAGCTCAGCCTGCACACGCCTTTATGCAACAAGGTCAAAGTCCGCAAACGGCTTTCACCACACCGTAAGCCAAAGCACGTCCAGCAATCAACTCCTAGACCCGCGTCCAAGATGCAAGTGCCCCATCAACCGGTAGCTTCGGCCTTTCTCCTTCTGACCTGGATGGTAGTCTTCATAGGTGGCAAGATGGTATCTGCCAACCATGTGTTCGGCGGGCGCACAGCAAGCGGTTTGATCTCATAGTTGAGCACCATGTATGCGATCAAGAGCTTCAACTCATTGGCGGCAAAGAAACGCCCAGGACAGGCATGGCGCCCGTGGCCAAACGGAAGGAACGTTTCACTGGTAGAGACCATGGAAAGGTTCTTATGTTTCAAGACTTCGGTGAGGTCGGCCTTGTTTGTAGCATCGTCCGTTACTGGCGTCTCATCCGTGGCGACATCCCCGCTAACGTCATCAATCGAGATGCCCTGAGAGGCAGCGAAAGCTTCGCGAGGTCGAGAAAACCGGAATGCGTCATACACCTTTGGGTGGTCGAAGATGGTCTCGTCGTGGTGGACTGAATAGGCTGACATGCCAAGATTGGTACCCTTGCTCAAATGCAAGCCGTCCTCAAGCGTGATACCCTCATCTGAGACAACCTTCCGGACCAATCCTCGACTTGAGAATCCCGAAAGACGCATAGACTCCCTGATGGCACTGTCAACGCGGATCATCTTTGCGAGTCCGGCTTTAGTCCAGACGCCATTGTATTCGAGTAAAATCCTCTCCGCTTCTTCGCGGATGCCGGCTAGGTAACCCTCCTCAGGAGGCGAGGCGATTAAGTCGATTAGAGTATTGGTGACTGTGAAAGTGGAGGTGTGGATTGCGGCGAAGTTGACAGCTAGTAGACGGTAAGATAGCATTTCCGGGGTCTGCTCGATTGGGTCTCCTTGTCTCATAGCACCGCGAATCGCCCACGTTAGGAAGTCGTTGGGTTCCTTGTACTTGTAGTCAGGTTCTCGTCGCTTCCGCTCCATATCCGCTTGTCTCTGCTTCACCAAAGGGATCGTGTGCTTGGCGCACTTGGAGAAGTGGTAGAGATTGGGCAGAGTGACTATCCGTCCAATGACAGGCCTCAAAAATTTGGGAAAGAGTTTGATGATCTGACCGCTAAGCGGAATGTCCTGTGCGAACTTGGCGGCATTCGTGAGAAACTCTTCGTTGCGGCCTGGCAGCGATCAGCAATCTTATCGGTCCGTATGTACTAACAATGCCACTCACACAGCGGCAGCCCCACGAATATCCGGTTCGAAGTCCTCGCAATGAATCTCATCATATTTTCATATACACAGGCCTCCTTCCAATTCTCCGTGTCCAACCCCCAGTACTGATCAAACCCACTACCTAACTCGTCCATGATTTCCATGGCCAGAGAGCCGAGCTGTCTGGTGAGGTCCCTTCGAATCACCTCCTCATGTATTGGGTGACGAACGATTCGAGGGTGCAACAGTGTATAATCTGACTGGAGGGCGTCGGCGTGCACTTCCTTTGTATTCAGGATGTGGTCGGGTTGGGCAAGAAGCCATGCTATCTGCGATGGAGGGATCATAACCTCACCTCCGGAGGCGAAGGTCGGGAGCACGCAATTCAAGCCATGTTTCGAGTACTGTCACCTTGTTAACTTCCCTGCTTGGGTTGAACTTCGCGACTCAGACTGTCCGTACCTTGTAATAGACGTCGTCCAGCAGTTCACGACTTTTGTTAAAGCTCCTAAGATTGGCTCTGCTCTTCGAAAAGAGCTCAGAGCGTCGTCCAACCCAAGGGACATGCTTCGGTATGAGATGCTCTGAGGTGAGCTGAACGTAGATGACGTACAGAACAACGAGAACAAGAGGTACAATGACTACAGGCTTTGACAGGTATTCGAAAGCCATAGTAGTTATGTAGTGTTCAAAAGTTACTTAGGAGCGTGACGTTGTAGGTCATTGAGCAGGTTCATAGGAGGTACATGAAGGACGAAGTCAGGTCCCGAAGAGAACAGGATCACCAAGACGAAGGTCGCCTCGAAGAAGGTAAAGTGAATACCTTAGGAATCACTGGTGGCATCTTGAATCGTTCAATCATTCAATCATCCTGGGACAACAACGCCAAAGTGAACGCCAAAGTCATCGGAAAGTGCGCCTTCCGGTGGATTCCAGGATGGTCTTGCGGTTACGCCTGCCGCCTTCTAAGAAGATATACTGTACTCAACGAAGTAGGGTTAAACGAGTGATCCTTCTCGTCAAGTTTTATTTGCCCGTGTTTACTCCATACGAAGTACGAAGGTAGTCCTTCAAAAACACCGGCGCAGGATGCCACTCAGTCATGCCGTGTGGAGACGAAACGAATCCTTCGGTAAAACTTGCTGGATCCTCCAACATTGAACAACACGAGGTATGGCCTTACAAGCAACATAGAAAACCATGACTGTCGACCTCCTTGACATCGTGATTGCATACACGTAGGATACAAGTCTGGGCTATCACTGTGGCATGTTGTGATCTAAACGTCAACGACATGACATTGGACAGCATGCTACGATGATGGACGGACGATAAGGAGCATTTTAAAGGCCGCCTGAGGATGTCCTATGCGCTGATAGTGAGTCGGAATAGATCGGAAGGAGTCCATCATAGGCTACGCGCCCAGGGGTCAGACACATAATGCAGATACGTCTATAGTCATATTCTTGAAGTCATCCAGATCATACTTAGTTGCTCTCAAGCAGGGGCTTCACTGGCCTTAGGCTTCTGTTACCCAGCATAGCCAATTCAGACGAGCGCCATTGTAACCACCATCCTCAAAAGTCCGGTCAGACCATTGGTATGCAAGAACGACAGACAAGTTTTCCCGGTTTTATCCTAGAGCTCGCAGAGATGCCCTTCTGCTTGTGCGAATCCAACCTGATGCTCTCTCAAATCACCCCAAGCTTTGGGCTCAACCTCTTTGTTCTCTTCAGTCTGTCTACAGCTAGATAGACTTACGCGCTCAAGCTTCATGATGACTCCCAGAAAAGACTTCAGCTACTGCTCCGCGTTCGGTGCACATCGACTTTGCCGTGTACGTGGAACATTGACGAGAGTCAAGGCTGCGTGCCGTATGTTGCCGATCTCGATCAACCATCAGCGCAGTAACATCGAAGCTTACGGAGCTTGGGGAGTTGCCAAGACTAGCACCGTTCGGCGCTGTGTTGAGTTGACAGATAGTACCAAGCACGACGCTTCAGACACTATCTTCCCGCTCTGAAGCCATCTCCTACTCGAATATATCAACATGACTCATCGGAGGTAGGTGGCCATTCAACCCTATCCCGACAATACGGATCTTAGACATAGCTCCAGGATCTGGCCGTGCCTGTCCGAGACGACGAGATCGTCAATGCCATGGTTCAATTTCATGATGTTCAACGTGCTGTATGTAGTTTAGATGCAAATAAATCGAAGTCGGTAAGCTCTGACAGCATTTCTGGTGGCTGTAGGATAACATGGGGGGATCCATATAAACATCGTCAATCTCGAGCGGTAGAGGATGATATGGTTCACTTGGGATTGGAGGGGCGGCTCATGGGATCCACGTTGCGATCACAACAGCTTTATCGTGTAAGAACGTAGATTTAACGTATTAGAATTATGGTAAGTGCCAATGACAGTTGCCGACTCAAATTATGCGCCTCTGATATGCTAGCAACTCTAACCCATCTGTCTCCGAAAGCAAAAGCCTTTATCACATGCTTCGAAACCATTCAATTTCTCAAACTCTCACCGGACAGTAGTGGTGATAGTTTCAGTGACCGTCTCGGTCACAGTGAAGCCGCCGCTGGGTTGTATAGGTACTATAGTGATGCCAGGCACCGCTGGAACCGACTTAGATGGATGAGGACGACCTTCTGGAGAGGGGTGCAGGCTCGGGGATGGTTGTGAGGGCTGAGGTGGAGCAGGACCGGGAGCTGGCACAGAAGAGCTCGAAGCTTCAGGTAGCTGCGAGGAAGCTAATCCTGAAGACGAAACAACTGTTAAGGAAAATGTCAAAGACGGCTGTGGCGGTGCGGCGGAGACAGCCGGTACGTCTGTACCTGATGCTGACGGCTGGAATGGTGGTAGATCTGCGGACACACTTGGGAATACACCGGTGGAACTTTGCCCATCGGAGACAATACCGGCGCTTGCGCTTGGGATGACAGTCGTAGTAGTTGTTGTAGCTGAAGGGATCTGGGATGTTGTTGAACCGCTGGCTATTGGTTGTGCAGAAGAGCTGGCTGCAGCCGAGGAGCTTGAGCCTAGCTTTGCATCCGCGTCGTCTGGGTTGTCGCATTGAACGGAGACCCCTTGAGCTGCTTGCAGTGGGAGCGCAAAGCATTGCTGGCCTTGCGAACAAGCAGCAAGCACGTATCTGCCGTCAGCACCGCACTTAGCAAGTTGACCGTTGATACAAGCTGAGGCTTGGTTCGGGTCAGTGGTGTCGCACGGTGAGTCCGGCGTCATTTTCTTGAAGATGGCATTATAGCCCATGGCCATGGCGAGATTGCCCTGTAAGTTGGGGACGTTGGTCGATGCTGGCGGTCCAGCAGAGGTTGTAGACGAGAGCAATGACGATGTTGAGGGTACACTGCTGCTTACTGTCGAAGGCAATAAGCTCTCGCTGCTAACCTTATAGGACTGCTGCGATGACGAGACACCACTAACACTCGCCACAATTACTGATGAGAGTGCGATTGAAGGCGATGGTAGTGGGGAGAATGACAGCGATGAAGACGAAGAAGAAGACGATGATGCTAAGACTTGCGGTAGTGAACCAGTGACCACGGTAGTGGATGCTAATAAGCTTGATGTGCCACCATCGTATAACAGCGATGTTGATACTGCAGGAGCACTGCTCGATGTGTCACTCTGGGAGAATGACGAGGCAACAGAACCCGCGGAATCTCGAGGAGATGATGACGACGACAACAATGATTCCACAGTAGATACCGAAATTGTGGATGTCAATGTTGATGTCGATGCCGCAGTTGCATTATCCGTTGGCAAGGTAAACTGCCTCGAGAAGGATGTTGTAGAGCTTCTTGATGAAGGGGCTAAAGTCAAGGGAGGGTTCCCGGGTCCATTTCCAATCGCGGGAACTGAACCAATTTGTTTGCCGGGTGCGAGGCTTGTAGAGCCGACCAGTGTTGATGAAATTGATGGCGAAATGGTTGCAAACGAAGAAGCCGTAGAGTCTGAAGATGCAGAAGCTGATATTATGGGCTGATCTGAAGACGACTGCGTTGATAACGAGACAAGAGTCGCTAATATGGTGGAGGTTGATGATGAAGTCTCAGCTGCTATCGAGGAAGTAGATGATTGTTCAGAGATGGCCGACTGGTTGAAAAATGGCGCATCTCTAGGGAAGCTGTCAAGCTGTCAGCCATGCCACCTAGCTGTCTTTCCTTGCTCGGACTCACTGCAGGATTCTGGCACTATGTCTGACCGGGCCTGCCGTTATAAGAGTAAGGAAAATCGTTAGGAGCAAGATAGGCTCGGTCCGATACATATTGCCTTCAACTTCAGAGCAACACCAGGCTGCTATAGAGCTCTGATTATCTGACCGAGTGACTTCAGTAGACCTGAATGAGCGGTTTGAAATTATTGTTACTGCGGATAACGGCAAAGAACGACGAAGATTGCGGAAGACCCGACAAAGAGATGGATATAAAGAAGGTAGAACTCGAAGCTAATGAATGCAGAGAACGTGTAACACACAGAAGGAAACGGACAGATCTTGTAAGATCAACGATACCTAAGATATCGAATGAAAAAGACGCTAGCTGCGAGCAAGGACTCTTTACTTGTAGTAAGAAAGCCATAATCGGACTGCAGATAGGTATTTGCTATGGGCGGTTCCATCGAAATGAGACCATGTACCTGGCGGCATCTGCAACAAGCTAGGTGGATGAAGAATTGTATTTTGAACGCAGACCAAACGAAGCTCAATCGATCTTATCTCAGCGGCATGCTGTTTCGTTGTGGTACTGACATGAAACTGTAAAATCATGAAGTTTCTAAGGTTGGGCGGCTCTTGTCGCTTCTCCAATGTTTTCTTAACGCGTCGAGCGTGATGATTGGCGGCACGCACAAAACGTTTTTAATAATAGCCTGAAACCGAAGTTCGAGATTTTGACTCAATAAAACATCACAGTCAGGAAGTGCCTCGGAAGAAGCCTGCATCAATTGGTCATGAAGTCGTTGTCAGAGAGCTGCTAGTTCCATTCATGCACAACGATTTCTAAAAGCATGTTTAGTGAGGTCGGCGATCGCACTCTTCCCACGAACACGACATTCGAGTCTACGTTCCTATGCTTGTTCTCAACCCTTGATGCTAAACCGGCTCATCCGTGTACGCGGAGGCACCTTCGGGATCGCCGTCCTGAAGCCGCTGCGCTCGTTCGAGCTTGACTACCCAAAGAGCAGAGCCAGCCGCCGTCGTGAGCAGAAAGAACATACTCAAGACAGGCACTAGTTGTAGAAGTAAGGCGATAGTTCCAAACCATGTGTAGCTCAACTTCCTCTGCTTCGTGTAAGAACTCCTCTCCTTCTTCGTGAACCCAAGGAGCTTGAAATATCTCCAATGATGCAGCGGTCCGGCTCGGTATCCGGTCAATATCAGGAAGACAGGTGTACCAGCCACTGGTATCAGGTTGAAAGGTAGGAAGAGGACGAACTCGATTATTTGGCGAAAGGAGAAAGGGGAATAGACAGCGGATGTGGTTGGTTTGCCGAGCTGCTTGACAGCGTTCTCGCCATCTGAATGAATCGTGCGTGCAGCGGCTACAAGATCCTGGAGACCCTCATTTATTAGGACAGCATCAAAGACGTCTACCAACGTCCCGTCGACGCAGAACGCCTCAAAGAGTAAGCCAACTATTGCAGCTCCTTCGCCAAGAACCAGGAATGCCCCATTCACCCAGGCTAAAGGACCGTGGAAAAGCGCGAGTATAGCGACCTGTGGGAGATACGTCCAGATAAAAAGACTGGGGATTACAACGATGGAGAGGAGGAGGCCAGGCAGCAGGCGTGCTCGGAGAAGTGGGTAGAGGAACGGGTGAGTGATAAAGTAGTAAAGACCCTAAGAATATCAGCAAAGAGCGGAGAATACATATGATCGTGGTACTTACCTTGAAAGGATAAAGCCATGATGAGCCAATGATGGCTGTCCCTGGCTTGTTGATGAAAGCTTGTGGGGCTACCGCGTGCGGCTGTGCCATCATAAAGTAGATGAGTTCGAAGATCTAGGACTGGTCACTGCTGATGTGACAGAAAACCGAATGGTCTCTGAAAACATCGTCATGGGAAAGAAGAGTTGGGAGGCTCCTCGGTAAGGCTCTGGCCGCCGAATGTCGATGAGAATGGAACCTTAGGCGCTGAGTCAGCATCCTGCGGCGGCGATGCGTGATGCTTCTCATCGTCATGCAGCACTGCAGAAATACCGCTGCTCCTGTTACAAGACTCTGGAGAAACACTCGGAGCTAAACACTCTACTCTCTTTACTGAAATGGACCTTACCGCTCGGCAGAATGGTAACGGCTAAAACGGCATTGTCCCGAAAACACCGCTTCTCTAAGACTATGACTAAGAATAGGGAATCAGCAGCTAAGATGAGGAAGAAATCATTATGCCTGTTGGCCTTTGATGGCACCTTTCTCAGGATACGATTATGACTCTTCTACGAATTTTTTAATTTCACAAAGGTACGTCGTTGTGACCGATACTCATCGGCGTTACTGACTGGGTCGTACTGCAGGATTTCGGTTTGTTCACCTACATCTACAAATTTGATTGCCTATTCCGCGGAACAAGTGCAATCTGAGCCTTCGGAAGACATATGATACAACGGAAGTAAGATGGATTCCACGGGAATACCAGTACGAGAGCAATACCTAGAACATCGTGGCTCGAGTTGTAATGCCTCCGACAGCTCGAGTCAATATATTGAAGCTAGTGCTGAAGATGTGAGGGATGTCGAGAAGTCTAAGGTGGAGGATAATGATGGACATGGTCAAATTTCAAAAAGCACAAGTAATGCCGCCAGGAATGTGGTCAGCCGGACAAGATCAGCGTCCTCTTGGCTAGATCCTGGGCCACCGCCAGACGGAGGGCTAAAGGCTTGGACGCAAGTGTTGATGGGACATCTGGTCGTCTTCAATACATGGGGCTATATTAACTCGTTTGGAGTCTTCCAGACCTACTATGTCACGACCTTGAACCATCCGCCATCAGATATCTCCTGGGTTGGATCTGTACAAATCTTCCTTCTCTTTTTTGTTGGCACTTTCTCTGGACGCGCAACCGATGCAGGGTATTTTCGGATCGTCATTGCCTTTGGTTCGCTGCTACAGCTGCTAGGGGTTTTCATGACCTCACTGTCCACGAGATATTGGCAGCTGTTCCTAGCTCAAGGACTGTGTACTGGATTGGGAAACGGTCTCTTGTTCTGCCCAACCCTATCGTTAATGTCGACCTACTTTACGAAAAAGCGATCACTAGCCATTGGTATCGCTGCATCAGGAAGTGCAACCGGTGGCCTGGTGTTCCCGGTCATCGTGCAGCAGTTACTTCCCAAGATAGGCTTTCCCTGGACAGTCAGAGTACTAGGCTTTGTCATGTTTGTGCTTCAAGCTGTGACACTAACCTTCTTGAGAACAAGATTGCCACCAAGGAAGTCGGGGCCGCTGGTCGAATGGGGAGCCTTCAAGGAACTGTCTTATCTTCTATTTTCAATCGGAATGTTCCTAAACTTCTGGGGCTTGTATTTTGCTTTCTACTATGTATGTCTCTCTTGTGCAGATGTTCAGAATAAAGGTATGGATATCCTACTGACAACCGCCAGGTCGGTTCCTTCGACCGCAACATCATCGGTGTCAGCCAAGCCGACTCCATCAACCTCCTCCTGATCTTGAATGGCGTCGGTCTGTTCGGCCGTCTCATCCCCAACCACGCAGCCGACCGCTGGTTTGGCCCCCTCAACACACTCGTCCCCTTCGCTTTCATCTCCAGCCTTCTCTTATTCTGCTGGGCAGCCATAGGCTCCCGTGGTGGCCTGATCGCGTTCGCCTGTATCTACGGTTTCTTTGCAGCCGGAATTCAAAGTCTCTTCCCTGCAACACTGTCAAGCTTGACCACGGATCTGAAGAAGGCCGGTGTCAGGATGGGTATGGTTTTCTCCGTTGTGAGCTTTGCAGGTCTGACCGGTCCACCGCTTGCTGGAGCACTGGTGCAGAAGGACAATGGGGGTTATTTGTATGCGCAGATGTTCGCGGGGACGGTGATGATGTGCGGATGTCTTACTCTTGTATGCGCGAGGATAGCAAAGACAGGGCTGAGATTTAAGCAGAGGATGTGAGGTTTGGGTGCATCTCATGCATTCTTTGGTGTCTTTGGGCAGGCCTGGAGTTTGAAGCTGGATTTTAGTTCTAGGTAGTAAATGACTGCCGATTCTAAGTATCTAGCGGACTCCGTAGACACAAAGCACGTCAAAACCATGTATATTTATTTAGACTCATAACAATGCGTCTCCGGGCATGTGATATATTGGATTTCTCTGTTGTAGACCTAAAATGACGTGGTGTTGTGGAGTGCTCGATACATATTGCTGATGGAGTCTTCTCTCAGTATCGGATCATTTATGGCCTGGAAGCATACTTGGCGGACTTCATAGTCACAGAGCACATCAACACTATGTGTGTGTAGACTTATGATCTACACGTCCATAAGTATGTGATCTATTTTGATGACATGTTGTCATGGGGTCCTCCGTACATATCTCGTGGTTGTGCTCACCTGTTGACATCGGCAATCAGGAATAATACATCAATATATATGCGCTCAGCTATACAAACCAACGACCTTTATACATTTGGAATCCATGGTGCTGTAGTCATTATTGATCTGATCAACTCGCTGATGGCCCAAATATGATATCTTAGCCACTGATACATCCGATATAGATAGTGACCGGAAGCATACGCTCCGAAAATAATCAGATCATGACCTGATATCGTTTTATAGTGTGGGCACAAAAGAACGCACACCACTGCAGGACAGCAGACTTTGACACAACGACCCCCGGGCAGAGGCCACAATGCAGAGTACATTGCACTAGACGCTGTTATGCTCATCACTTAAGGGAGGCCGTGCCCACCTCGCGACTTCCTCCCTCCGCAACTTGAACCACAGATAATCCCCTCCGACCAGCGTATCCAGCAGCGCCATTCGGCGCCACCTGTCCTTCCTAGCTCTCGACGGCGGCGATGCCTCGAACGCCTGAATCTGCTTCTCCAAGTTCGATTTCGCTCTGCGGAACACGGCTTGGATATGCTTGATAGCGAAGGCCTTCGCTCCCAGATCATTCAACGGGTTCGCCGGATCTTGTAAGCATAGCAGATACGGCTGTGCCTTGTTTAACTTAGCTATCTGGCGTTGTCCGCGGAGTATAGGGTCGGTGAAGTTTGCTTCTTTGGATTCCCGGGAAGGGTTGCCTTTGAGTTTGGAGAAGAGCCTGGGTGGGTCGACGGAGAAGCCATACCGGTACATATTTGCCTCAGCGTATAATTCTAAGCATGACAGCAGCTGCCGGCTAATGTCATTGCGCGCGATAGAACCCTCACTCTGTTTCAGTGCAGCAACGACCATCATGAAGATGCTGTAGGCGCCTAACCCACCAAAGCGGACATCCCTGAGATTTCTCATCTCGAGCATGGTCTTGATCAGTGTGTAGAGAGGCCGCAGGGTGGGAAATTCAGCGAGGTAATTCAGAACGTATTCTCGAGACGCGGTGTTGTCGCTCATGGCTTGGATTTGGATCGTGAGCTTTGTGGCATGGTGGGTGCCAGAGATGATGGGAACGCGGCCACTTCTGAGTTCCAGATCTTGATATCCATCCTCTTTTGCCAGAGCCTTGTGTAGCAATTTGAGCTTGCGAATGCTCTCTTTCTGCGCTTTAGGCCGAGTCGTACTTGGGCCTCGTTGGTCGAAAGATTTCTCGTATTTGGGGAGCAACAGGCGAAAATCCAAGTCAGATAGAGATGTTGCCAGTCCTGTCCGATGAGAGCCAATCACCTCGATCGGACTGTCAGGAAGGGTTTTGCGAGCTTGACGTTGGACATCGTGGGTCAACCTCTTATAGGCGTCATTCTCTTTTGGTGTGGGAGTCATGTAGGCTTCGAAGGCCATAATTTCGGCTTGGAGACTTTTTTTCGTCTTCAGTGGACGCGTTTGGTGCAATACTGTTGCATAGCTTACCGTGAGAGGCCATCACCACTTTCGCCATCAAGATGATCAAGCCAAGGAAGTCCAGTGCCTTCCAACGTACGATCTACAGGACACCAATGTCCTACTGGACGAAAGTACCTTTCCTCGTAATCTCTAACCCTTTCTTCTCCCAGGCTCAACATTTGCTGATCAGCATTCATGATCGATAACCGTCGTTGCCTGACGCTCACAGGCCGGTGTTGTATCTTCGCTTTTCGACCAATCCCATCAAATCCATGACGAGGTTCTTTCTCCATGCTTTCGGCACCTCGAGTATCGTCGCTACCATAGTGTATTGTAGGTCTCTTGAAGTCTCTCGGCGACTCGTCAGTACTTGCAACGTTACGGATGATAGAAGCCATATTTGTTGCTCGATGAGCTTCGAGAGTTGCACGCAGGTCCCCGACAATAACGTCGGCATCATGATTCTGCCTCCTGGGGAGCGGCCTCCAGGGAACCGCATGACGCCTTGTGGTGGAGGTCCCGCGTTCAACAAGGGGTCTTCCAGCGGATGTGGATATTTCCTCTTGAATTCCGTGGACAGGAAAGCTATGCCATGGCCGTGAGCGACAATACTGCGAGAAAGCACCAGTATCAATTGACAGCGCGAGCGTTAGAGCTTTGGTGGCACTGTAACGGTTGGGGCCATGACAGAGAAGCGGCCTAAGTAGGGGGTGCCCACACATGCGGAGGGTGTTCCGGCAGCCAGACAAGGATATTTTATCTGTAGCTTTCTGCTCATCATAATGAGTGACAAGGTTGAGAGGCGTCAGATCGTAGAGTACGACTACGTTAGCATCAAGTGCCTTACATGTAGGGTAAAGCACGCGCTGCAATTATTGATAGGCGAGCACCGGATAAGTATTCGTACGAAGCTCGTAAACACCTCGCCAAGGCTATGACTTTTATACAAGGATTGGATCAGGACACCGCGCCCACCCTTAGGACACCGTTACTATGATAATAGTAGAGTGGTGTACATGGCCCCATTCATAACCCAGTTATCACTACCTTAAGGTACTCGAGTACATACTCGTACCTTATGCTTACCTTAATATGAGTAACGATATTTCTAATGGCTGCACATCATATTTATATACAAGACACGTGGAAATCAAATAGCTCTATTGTGTCACACAGAGACAAGTTGAGTTGCTGGCACTTGGTCTTTTGCTATGCTGCGAATATCACTTCACCTGGCTAACATTTGGGGCACAGCAGTATATGGAACGCAAAGTACGGTAGCTATTCTAGCATGATCATGAACTATCTTCATGTGCCATGTCCTCAATTCTTGACAAGGTATCCAACGAGATACTGATCAGCATTCTACGAATTGTTCGGAATGCCTCAAGTTCTGGTCACTTTATCAAAACCTTCACAGTCTGTCCTCGGTGGAAGGAGCTTGGTGCACCGCTCCTGTGGGCAGATATCGTCTTGACAAATGCCACTATTGGCAGATTCGTGGAGCAGCTCTCTGCGGCAAGGAACTCGAAACATCCTTCTATTCGAGCCTTGACTCTAAATCTGCACGCAATATGGCCCTCTAACCAAGCATTTGGATTCGATCCAGTAACTCGCGAATGGCCGAATTGGATGCAAACCTTGGAGTCCCGCAATCCGAGGACGGCAGTACTGTTGGACCCTCTGTGTCAATTGGCAGATTTGATGAAGACGAATCTACAGACACTGAACACCTTCTCCCTACACATCGAGAAAGATCCGATGGGCGGGTGAGGAGAATATCACAACGAAGCATTGGGTGCATCGATAACGAGCCGTGTCGTCGGTGACATTCTGCGAGCACTCCCTCCATCATGTGCAAGCCTTGAGTTGGATAGTGGTGGAATCGACGATCACTATGGAGGGCTGGAGCATCTGTGCTGCACAGTTCGTTCTATACTCCCTCGACTCCGCCATCTCCGGTTGCGGCTGCGGCGATTCTGTCCAAACCTATTCGATCCAAAAATTTCCGGCGCAGCGCCAAACTCCGCTTCAGAAGCTTCGTTTAAAGTGTCCCATCTACACACAATGACTCTCAATCTCAACCCCGAGTTCTTCCCCGAAGGAGGTCGTGCATGCATAGCCATGGACATTAAATCCGTCGAAGCCGAAAACGGGGGCGAGGACTACGACGAAAATTCTAAAGGCATCCAGCCCACCCTCGCATCGACGCTTCGCTCCCCTCTGTAAGCAGACTCCTTCCCGGCAATTGAGCGCCTTGATATATTCAACACCCACGAGCCCCTGGATTGCGGTACTCCCACATTTCGCGTCAGGACATCATCGCGAATGAGACGTTGACATTACCCGTCCATCTACTCATGTCGGATCCTTCCACCTTCATGCGGAGCGGCGGACACTTTGTCCTGTTCACGCAGACCGAAGAAGCCTTCTTTGGCTGCCTTCCTACCATTGAAGAGAAAGTGGAGAATGCTTGGTTCACAACGATGAACGGAGGCAGATTCCCAGCGGCATTTATGGATTCGGAAGAACAGGGCTGGCCGAGTATCAGTGGGGACTGCCTGCTCTGGAGAGCCGTTCAGACTTCTTCGAGCGATGGGGCAAGGATTTTGAGAAGGTGAAAATTCTAAGGCTACCTCCTGTGATGGCGAAACGGCAGTGGGATGTGGCAAAAAACTGTCGTGCAAGTGTAATTACTAGAGTTGAATCAGATGAAACTACACTCCTCAGCCCTGTGGTTTCTTCATAAATTGCATGTTTCAGATACACTAAGAGCTAAAGTATCCGCATAGCCCGTAATTCGCGTGTTGCCCTACTAACGTCACGTAGTAGCTGCGGTGTATCAAAGGGCGGGTGTGGTGCCCTCACCATTTACGACTACCTTACCACATACCAAGTGCACGTCCCCGCATGCATCAATCATAACACCTTGGATTATTTAAAAAGCCTAACGTCAATAACATAACACCTATGTACCGTGATAAGTGCAACTCAGCTTGGGGCAATGCGTACAAGATTGAATCATTGATTACTTTCCGGCGCACAGGATCAGTAGCTGGTGGACAATCCTGACAACAGACACAGACGCTCTTTCTCCGAAGATGCACGTCAACCTCATGAAATAATCCTATCTCGAACTTTCTTGGCCTGCTACTTCCAGCAAGGCCTCATATAGATATCCTCACCCTTAGATGTCAGTACTCCAAGTTTCAGCCGTTGCGCTACTTACCCCACTAATTTGCTCGTCTTGTGCAAAGCATTGCACTATTCCGCCATTGACTTTTGATCATGCAGAGATTCAGTCGAGAGTGTATCCCCATGGCTCTTCCAAAGGATAACTCCCCAAATGGAGGCCATGACCCGTTTTCAGAAGCTCATCCAGCGCTCCATCCGTCGATCACCTTTATACCAGTAACCCCTGGCGTACAAAGTTTAGGACGATCCTCATACATGCAAGATTCAAATTCATCGGATCGCAACAATGAAGGCCCTCGCTGGAACGCAGATTCATCCTTTGCTCCCGTTGAAGAGGAATCTACGTACTCTTACTCAGAAACCCGACCAGATTCCCCAAGTAAAGCTGCCGCGGGAGCCCGCACTGGTGCAGAGCTCCTGCGTCGTCTTAGTTTGGTTGACAGCAGCAGACCGGAGATTCTAGATATTGATCCTCGAGCTGTACATCCCGGTGTAAACCTCACTGGAGGTTTAATAAGTGCTACGTTTTGCATTCCGCACGCGGTTGAGTTCCGGAGTGGTGCTGATTGGGTGCGTAGCTCTGAGCCGTATGTAGGCATGGCTGACTTTACTAGGATCTCAAATCGAGACGTGGTACCTCGGCGCTCTTCGATTCCTTCTCCCACCTCTCCTCTCCTCAGACGCCTTGGAATCATACTCTGGTAGGTTGGACTGGCGAAATCAAGCAAGCTTTGGACTCTCCATCTCCTCCTGCATCTCCTCCAATAGCTGGCTCGCATAGCACTGCATCGATCAGTAAAGTAGCACCTGCGCCTCTGAATAAAGCATCTGCTCCTGTCCCTGTCGGTGGATCAGCCAGACCTCAAGTGCCTTCGCATGGTGAAGGTTTACGCATCACCAAGGCGGATAGGCAGCGTCTGGAGAAACAGCTACTCAGAGATGACGGAGGCAAGATCGTTCCAGTATGGCTGACGGACGACCTAGATGATGAAAACGGCACAACATGCTTGAAGGACCAAGCCAGATGGCGACGATACGCGGAGCGCGAGTTGTACACTCTGTTTCATTATAAACAGCACGAACCTACCGACGGACGTGCGGAGCGGAAATGGTGGACGGACTACTACCGAATGAATCAGATGTTCGCAGACCGGATTCTCCACATTTACAAGCCCGGGGATATCGTCTGGATCCATGACTATCACCTGCTTCTCCTCCCTAGCCTGTTGAGACAGCGCATTCCTAACATTTATATTGGCTTTTTCCTCCACATTCCTTTCCCTAGCAGTGAATTTCTGCGATGTCTCAGCAGAAGGAAGGAGATCTTGACTGGCGTCCTGGGTGCCAACATGATTGGCTTCCAGTCTTACAGTTACTCGCGTCACTTCTCGTCGTGCTGCACTCGTATCCTAGGTTTTGACTCTTCTTCTGCCGGCGTCGATGCGTATGGGGCGCATGTAGCAGTCGATGTATTCCCAATTGGCATCGACGCTACTGCCGCTGCACAAATAGCTTACGGCGATCATGGCGTCGAAGAAAAGATCGCAGGTATACGGGAGTTGTACGCTGGGAAGAAGATCATCGTAGGTAGGGATAGACTGGATACGGTTCGCGGCGTCGCCCAGAAACTCATGGCGTTCGAGATGTTTCTGGAGCGCTACCCTGAGTGGCTGGGCAAAGTCGTTTTGATTCAGGTCACGAGCCCAACGAGTATAGAGGAAGAGAAGGAAGACTCGGGGAACAAGATCTCGAGTAAGATCTCCGAGCTGATCTCGAAAATCAACGGACTTTATGGATCACTCAGTTACTCGCCTGTACAGCACTATCCGCAGTACTTATCAAGGGATGAGTATTTCGCGTTACTTCGTATTGCAGACGTAGGGCTTATCACGAGCGTACGTGACGGAATGAATACCACAAGCTTGGAGTACATCGTTTGTCAGCGAGACAATCACGGACCGCTTATACTCTCAGAGTTCTCCGGTACGGCAGGCAGTCTCAGCAGCGCGATACACATCAACCCGTGGGATCTCGGTGGTGTGGCTCATGCGATAAACCACGCATTGTGCATGTCACCCGAAGCCAAGCAGCACCAGCACAAGAAGTTGTTTAAGCATGTCACGACCAAGACGGTGCAGGCTTGGTCTAACACTTATTTGAAGCGGCTTCTGATTAATCTGTCCTCATTCAATCAGTCAATCGCAACTCCAGCTCTCGACAAGGCTAAGCTCTTGTCACAATATCGCCAGGCTAAGAAACGTCTTTTCATGTTTGACTATGATGGCACGCTCACACCAATCGTGAAAGACCCTCAGGCTGCCATCCCGTCAGATCGTGTGATTCGCACTATCAAGACCCTGGCCTCGGACCCAAGGAATGCTGTCTGGATTATCAGTGGACGTGATCAAGCTTTCTTGGATGAATGGATGGGCCACATCTCCGAGCTAGGTCTCAGTGCCGAGCACGGGAGTTTCATACGACAACCTAAGACCGAAGAGTGGGAGAATCTGACCGAGAAGACGGACATGAATTGGCAGAAAGATGTCATGGAGGTGTTTCAACACTATACCGAGCGGACTCAAGGCTCATTCATTGAACGCAAGCGTATCGCGTTGACATGGCATTACCGCCGAGCTGATCCTGAGTACGGAGCTTTCCAAGCCCGGGAGTGTAAGATGCACTTGGAGAACACGGTGGCCAAAAAGTGGGACGTCGAAGTCATGACGGGCAAGGCTAACCTCGAGGTCCGCCCTACGTTCGTCAACAAAGGCGAGATCGCGAAAAGATTAGTCGACGAGTACGGGCATGAGACTGAAGACCCTCCCGAATTCATTCTTTGCTTGGGTGATGATTTCACTGACGAAGGTAAGTCGCAATGTTCCGCACGGCCCCCGTACGCAACGCACAGCTAATGGGAAGTATGATTAGATATGTTCCGCGCTCTCCTGAACACGAAACTGCCCCAAGATCATGTCTTCTCCGTCACAGTAGGCGCAAGCTCGAAGCGGACACTTGCAGGCTGGCATTTGCTGGAGCCTTCTGATGTAATCTCAACAATTGGGTTGCTGAACGGCACTGCGGAGGCTGGAGACTTTGGCGCGGTAGCAATGGTGGATGGAAAGCTTCCTGAACCTAGTGTGCAGGGACCCTAGTACGAAGAGATGCCTACAAGCTTTTCTTAGATTGATCATACACCTTGCAGTATGATGGACTGGACAGACGATACCCAAGACCTTTTCTGTAACATAAATATCAGGTAGCATTGAAAACCTTCTCTGTATTTGAGTCACAGTCACCACGACACCAACACCCTTTATGCAAGTAGAGTACGGAGAGCACATTCATCTAGCATCACAAGCTCCGAGTTTTGTCCCGAAGCCGAGGCCTTCAAGCTTCTGGGCAATGGCTTCCATGGCGAATCCTTGGTCGTTTCGGTGCCCGATCGTCGTAATACTTGACCAGAGAGCCCTTTGCGCCCAGAGGTTTGAAGTCCCTTCGGCTGGGCTTCCTCAAGAAGTCCTGCCAATGACAATGACATCTGTCAATCGGCCAACGGCTTACAGTACAACTTGGCCGGCCTCGTTGACAAGCACAACCTCAACCAACAATGGACCGGCAAACTCTGTCTATCGATGAAGTAGATGTCAGAGCTATTCCGCGTCATCATACGCTGCACACGTTTCTAGTCGGGTGGAAGCACAGGCGTTGCCTTGCGTTGAGTTGTGTTGCGTTGCCTCTGCCAAGTAACTCTTGCATATCTTCGATGGAATTTATCATCTTCCGTAACTGCGTGAACGCATATCTTATCATGCAGTTTGAAGTTCTTGTTGTTGTTTGAATTGCTGATGAGGAGGCCGGCCCGGGTGTTTGGATACTTTACTGTTTAGTCGTGAGGCTATGGCGCCCGCCGGCAAGGTATGATGGTGAAATTGGAGCAGGTCCGTAGTAGAGTCAATCTGTAAACACTGGTTGACCTTACGGGGGGCTGCTTGCGCTGTGGCGAACTCCAGCACTAGGTAATATGCTTTCCATATATTAATATATACGTATACAATAATGGGTTCTAAATCTCGATATTCCCGAGTGCCGCGTCTTCACTTATGCTTCTGCTGATCTGCTTCCTGGCCTTTCATCACCCACTGGCTGTGCATCTTCTGAAATTCTTCTTCGCCCTCCTACAGCATCACTCAACCCGACTTGTCAGCCTCAAGCAGCAACTTCTACACCCGCACCACTTCATAAAATGGTGGAGCTTAATCCAAAGGGAAAGAAGAGTTATATTCTCACTTTGGACTTCATCTTCTCCTTCATGGCAAAAGGCTCCGGCACATCCAACCCCCTCTTAACGGCATCCCTCGAATTGATCCTGTCGACCCACCCGCTCACCTCCTTGAACTGCTTGACATCCACACCGGCCCACTCGGCCCAATTCACCCAGCTGAAACAAGCTAGATCCGCCAAAGTGCACTTGTCACCGACAAGCCACGGCCCTTCCGAGCCCTGTTCTTCGCTCTTGTTGATGATGCCCTCGGGCCCGGCGTGCGAGGCTTTGGTGTGGGGGTCTGCGGTGCGGTTGCCAGTCAATTGTTGACCCAGCCGGTCCTCGAGAACGCAGTAAAGGCGTTTGGTTTCGGTTTGATAGCGGTTAACGGCGTATGGGATTTTCTCAGGCGCGTAGCGGTGGAAGTGGTTTGCTTGGCCCTATGTTGTTGGTGTTAGCTCATCTCCTATGTACATTGTAGGTAATTGGTTTCATCTCGTCCCCGTAGCGGCTTTGCGAAGGGATGAGGATGTGAAGAAGAAAAGAAGTAGGGGGCATGTACCTGCATGGGGCCAATCCCGCTTTGCATCCACATGAGCCATTCGACCATCTCCCAGTATTTGTCCGTATCGAAGGGATACGAGATCTTGCTGTTGGGGTCGTACTTCTGCACGAGATACAGCATTATGGCCCCGCCTTCGAAGACGGGCGTTTCCTGCGTTTTGCCGTCGGTTTTCCGGGTGCGGTCAACGATTGCTGGGATACGGCCATTTGCTATAATGTGCTAATGTGATCAGCTGGTTGAACGTCGGAGGGATTGAAGAACATGGGAAACCGAGAGACGCACGGTTGATGCGGAGGAACCAGTCTTCCTTTTGGACGTTCTTGCTGATGTCGATTTTGTGGGTTTCATACTTGAGGCCGAGCTCCTCGAGAGTGATACTGACCTTTTGCCCGTTGGGTGTGCCAGCGGTGTAAAGGAGGATGTCCTGATATTCGGCGGATCTTTAGCGTTACAATTGCTGCATGCTCGCTCGAAACGCACAGTCTTGGGGATAGCTACCGTTCGTGAGGGGTTGGCCATTGTGAAAGAGAGATATCTTGCTTGAGTCACTCTATGTGGCGGACGGGGTTTGAGGATCTTCTTTTGTGTGACTGCTTTGGAGAACCGATGGGAAGGTCGCAAAATAGCCAAGGCCATAAAGGTTCTCCCAAGGATATCGCATTTAGAAAATTATTCTTTGACATGACGTCGCCAGACGCGGCTTCATCCGGATGTCCATGGAGGGGTAATAGAGGGGCGATCCGCGGATGATGTAATTTGTTCCCAACTATACATACATGTAGTGATCGGAGGATACGGCGCTGGACGTCTCCCATCTATCCTTGATGGACGAAGGGACAAGGCCGTCGGTCCGATAGCGAGTTGAGGGGAGAGAGTGACCCAGATTCACGCCCCAGCGATCACCGAGACTCTTCAATATTCGAAGTGATACCACTAGCTAGCTCTAAGTACGAGTGATACATCGGTCAATACAAACGGTTGCCGCACCACATGCTGGAGTAGTCAAGGAGGCCGTGCAACGAATGGAAGGATCCACAAAGCAATCCAAGCCTCCACCAATTCCTGCTCTCATTACTTTACCACCGCATGCACAAGAAGATGAACTCTGCAACTAAAAACTTATGAGTACAGGGAATCTCAAAACCAAACTAAACTTATCCATCCTTCACTTCTTGTCCTTGTCACTAAACTTTTCTTTCAACTTCCCGAAGAACCCACTAGCCCTGTTTTTCTTCTTCTCCGTGGTGCCACTAGCTGGGCTGTTGCCCGCCTTGCTGCTACTGGGCGTCGGCTTCGACGGTGTTGCGGCCTTCTGCGTTGTCTTTGGCGGCGTGGCTGTCACCGAGCGCGAACTTACGCCTTGGGAGGTCTGTGGTGCACTGCTCTGGCCCACCCCGCTGGTCACAACAGGTTGGGTCTGCGTCATGGTGGGACTCTTGGACATCGGCGAGACATCTCTCGACTCCACTGCTTGGGTTTCAGCGGCCTTGGTGACTGGTGTTGAAGCTTGAGCAGATGCAGGAGCTGCAAGTTTCTCGGTGGTTGATGCGGTCAGTGGAGCGGAAGACATGCCGGCCGCAGGCGTCAAGCTGGGTGCATGACCGGTCGCAAAAGGTGCGGTCTCAGCAAGAGCAGGACTGGAAGATGGAGCTGGCTCTCCTAGGCCTTCCTCGGCCTTGACCTTCCTCAAGAGCTCAGATTCAAGCCTTTGCTTCTCTCCGACAGCTTCCTGATTGGCTGCCGCTTCCGGCGACTGGTGTGACTCTGCGATTGACTCTTGAACAATTTCAGGGACTGTGGGTGCGATAGCAACACCCTTGTTCATCTCCTCATTACCAACATCAGGAACTGTAGGGGCGAGAGTAACACCTTTGTTCAGCTGTTCTTGACCAGCATCTGGGGCTGTAGGGGCGATAGCAGAACCCTTGTTCATCTCCTCGATCGATTGCAGGACTGACGGCGGTAGTCCATGAGAGGGAGAGCTGGTCGGCTGCTCGAACGATGTGTCACTCGACTTATGTGCAAAAGCACCAGCTAAACCACCCACAGCCGCGACTCCTCCAGCCGCTATACCGGCAGCCTGACCACCACTCAGACCCTTGTCCCGCATGGCCCCTCCGACATCACTATTGCCTTCTACCGTCGCCGGCTCCCTTGACACTCGGCTTTCAAGTTCTTCCTCCATTACAGTCTTTTCTTGCACAGCTTCAGGATTGCTACTGGCCTCAGGGCCGTAACCAGCTTTGACTTGACTCTCTTGTACCATTTCTGGGACACCTTCTATCCCCGAAAGCACGTTCTCACCATCTATTCTTGCCGGCTCCTTTGGCACTAGGCTCTCAAGTTCTTCCTCCATCACGGTCTTTTCTCGCACAGCTTCAGGATTGCTACTGGCCTCAGGGCCATAACCGGCTTGGGCTTGACTCTCTTGTACAATCTCTGGGACCCCTCTTGGCTCCCGAGGTACGTTCGCTGCAAGGGCAGCTGTTGTGCTCTGTGGGCTGGCGGATTGGGTTGTCACGCCAAGATCTCTCTCTGCCGCAGCGCCTTGACTCATTGGTAGACTGGACTCCGGGATCATGTTGTTCCCGATCAGTGGCAGACCAAACATACCGCCCCTGGCCTCTCTCTCCTTTTCTGGAGTAACGACGTTTGGCAGTTGGAAAGCGCCGAAGCTGTCGTCGTATGATTTTTTGTCTGTCATAACAGTAGAGTTCACGGTGTTACGAGTGAACGTGCTTGGGTCTGGGACTTTCTCGCCAGGACGAAGGTGGATTGGATTCCCTATCCCGGATGTTGCAGGCAATGGAGCGACACCAAAGGTCTGCCGAGAGCCTTCCCCAGACTTGGCGAGAGAGCTATCCTCATGAGCGGTTGAGGATGTGGTGTTGGAGGTAAATGCACTACGACCGGGACCTTGGTCGCCTGCGGCAACGTTCCCTGGATTGCCTACCCCAGATGTTGCAGGTATTGGGCTGACAGAGAATTCAGACAGTTCATTTGCAGGTGTTTCAGGGAAGCTGCCCGGAAGATCAGAATAGCTATTCGAGTTCTCTTCTCGTTGATTTTCTTTCCGTACATTCCCCGCAAGCCCCGCAGTGGTTGAGGTTGGTGTGACACTTGACATGATACCTGCCCCTGGCGCAGAAGAGGACGAAGAGTGAGCTTTTGTGATATTTTCAGGTAGGAGTATGTTGTTGAAATTATTGTGACCGTCGTTCTCTTGTGGTGCAGTATGATCGGTAGTCCAATTGCCGTCCACGACAAACTAAAGAAGATGGGTCAGTTACTGAATTGCGATAGACTATCCAAAGCAGGGCCGGTAAGGTGATAGTGCAGCGGAGACTGCAGTTGTGAGGTGGAAGTTGCAATGATTGGAATGAGAGAGATAGGTAAGAGTTGAAGTAGCTCATGGAAGTGCGCAATCGAGATTAAGTCATCGCCGCAGGCATAAGTAGGCATCTGCGCTCAGCGCCTCGGTTCTAACCGGAACACGTGCGTCACCCGGTAGCCGGCGCCATGCGCGTGGTCTTGAGCTCTGATAGAGAATTGCAAGCTCTGCTTGATTCGACATGGCAGAGCAATAATGCAAAGAAGTAGAATAGCTCCACGAACCTTATAATAGATTTTATCGTCTGCCCTGGGCAGATTAACGAGCTTTTCGTGGACGGTACCCTTCTTGTCTAGTTTGACCGTCTTGCCCCAGTCATCGAAGGTGCCGGTGACGTATACTTCAGTAGCTGGATGCTCCCTGCGTTGAAGTGGTCAGCAAGGCCGCATGGAGTAGTCGAAGCACAAGCCCAAGAGTGTCAGCACGGAATCGCTCCAACACGGCGGTCGTGAGCAAGCACCTTTCAACATGGCAAAGCAGCCGCGGAATCGATGCGACTCATGCGCCATGACCTGTTTTGCTAGAACAGGATATGTTGAGTTATCGCGACATACCACTTGAAGAGGAAGCTCCCCATGTTCGACCGCGCTTCAGAGGTAGTACCCTTGAGCAACGGCCCTATTGGATCTGCGTCTGGACTTGTCTCTGGAGGCGTCTGCGGGTAGCCGAGGGCAAATTGGAAGATCTGGCGATTGATGTCGCTCCTCCGGCCGGTAGGTCTTGAAGAAGACTGTATTGGGTTGTGTTCGCTGGATGGAGGTGGAGGAGACGAAGGAGACGCCGAGGACGGGGTTGAGGAATCTATGATGGCGACTTACGGAATTGATAGAGCTTTGTATCGCGTATTTGGCGGCCTCGTGAATGTCTCGATCGGAACGAGCTGCGATGTTTAGTCAGGTTGTCCCTTATAGCAGCGGAGGGAGGGCGTAGGATTCGAATTAACTGACGAGGCTGGACGATGTGGCCTCGATTAATCTGGCAACACTAACATCTGCACCTAGTAACTAGTTGTATCCAGTTTTAGTGTAGATTACATAATAAATAAACATAGACGCGTCACGGTCCATTACCTACCTACCTACACATACC
>JAABUP010000923.1_pt1 | contig 63102 bp, 72 predicted proteins | sample 5559201 | NCBI WGS metagenome assembly JAABUP01 (sample SAMN10711887, study PRJNA513373) | rock metagenome | isolation source: Antarctica rocks | place: Antarctica
CTGCATCTTGACAGCCGAAAAATCTAGTGGTGCTACAGATGTTGCATCTGCTGAGCACAGATGAAGCATCTGATGGTGGATTTGGCCACCTTGCTTGTTTGTAGTTGCAGTATCTATGTTTCTCTAGGTTTTTTTGGGATCTGTGGCTCTAGTGCATGCGGCTGCACCCCCCTGGCACCCCTTTCATCGCCCTGGTTAGCACCCAGCCTTGCTGTTGCTGCCTGAGTCTCTGCTTTTGCCATCATGTGCTGAGCTATTGATCAAGTTCAGTTCATCAATCAACACCAGTGTATCTCTTACAACTACACAATGCCATTGTTCCACACACTACTGTGCCAGCAGACTTGTTTCTTTGCTGCTTGATTGGTTCAGTGGTCAATCTTAGCCTTGCATCTACTATGCCTGATACTTCTCACATCACCATCTGCAGTATTTTGTCTGAAACAGTAATCAAGGTATGCACGCCATGCAGGATTTCCTACCAGAAAGGTTTCTAGATGGACCCAGAGGGCCCCCTTCTCGTCACCCCTATGCCTACCTGCCATTTGGGGTGGGGCCCAGAAAGTGCATTGGCCACAAGTTTGCTATGGAGGAAGGAATCTTGACGCTAGTGCGCTTACTACAGCACTTCAGGTTCTCCCTAGATGCTGCCAAGCATGGTGGCAAGCGCTTGCAGCATGTCTCCCTCATCACATACTCACCACGAGATGGAATCTGGCTCAGCATTGAACCACGATCTCAGAGAGAGCAGCCAGTTACTGCTGCAGAAACTGAGTTGTTCCAACTGTAACTATACAAGATAAGAGATAGGCTTTGGTGAGGGTATATGCCAAGCCTGCTGCTTTTCACCATTCACACAGTGGTGCATACAACGAGGACATTTGTTTCCATGCAGAGAAGGTGCTGTACATGTTTACTTGCTGTACAGATGCTTGCTTATTGCAGACTCCTTTGTATTTTGTGGGCTTGTGTGGAGCGCCCTTGTGGTCACTATGCTTGCAGATGTTGCAATCATAGCATGGGGTTTCCTGACACCAAACTATACAGCTGTATATGGTACCCACATGTACGCTCATACGCATTTGTTTGCTTTCATGTTGTTCCGTATGCCAGAATGAATTTGAGTAATGCTGCTGTTAGCTGCTGCGTCGTAGATGGTAGGCCTAGGCTTTTGCTGTAGACGAGACGTGTTGTATTTTGCTCAAGAATGTTTGATAAATGAGTACTTCAGAGCAGAGACATTCAGGAGAGTGCATTTGGTGCTGATAATTAGGTGTCTGTATGAGACGCATGTGCTGTGGCATAGCTGTTGGTGCACGCACGCTAATGCATTGGTGGTTTGAAGCCGTCACATCCTAGCAATAGATGCTGGGCAACATTGAAATCTAATGTTTCCGTTTGAACGTGTTGTGCATGGGCACATGACAGCCCAACGTTGTTATGCCATGCATTGGGAGACTGGCTGAATGCTGTCACAGAGGCAAGGCAATGCGATTGGCCGAGCAGAGAATTCAACATGAGTCTGAGTAGTCGCTTACATATAATGTAATGACTGGTGTATGCAGGTCTATGTGCAGTACAGAAGCAGAGTATGGTAATCTTCTCAACACTGCTGTGCATAATTGTATACTGTGCCTTTCCTGCTAGTCTAACGCTGCACAGGCATTGATATAGCTTTACAAGCACTCAAAACTTGGGCCCCCAGCAAATGAAAACATGGCAGAACTTAGGAACATGTGTATGTGGTGGATGTTGAGTGGCAGCTGGCATCTAGATTGCCTTCTCTACGTCCTGCACAATCTCCTCTAGATCTACGCCAAAGGTGTTGGAGAACTGTGCTAGTGATCCCAAAGCTCCTTGTCCGGTTGTCAGTGCTTGTACTCCAAACCCTGCGCATCACAAGTGCAAGGTGCTTGCACTTGACTGTGCAGAACTCAGCGTAGCACACAAGATCAGAGAAAAGGTATAGAATTAGGCAACATGCCATGCAGAAGCAGTAGCTTGGCTTTGCAGGTCACATGAGCTTCAAGGGAGACCATTTGACGCTGAGGAAAGAATACACACAGAGAATGATAGCCACAGTGTTGACATACCAAGGAAGGCAATCATCGCCAAACGTCCATGCTTGATCTCAGCAGTCTTCAAACGGAAGGCCTTGGAGTCGCCCTCACTTGCCAAACCCAGAGGGTCAAAGGCTCCACCTGCAAATGTACAGTGCAATGTCAGCCATCAGCTCTGCAGCCTGCATGCAACCAATCTACAAAACAACCTGCAAAGCAGTGGCAACCTGTGACTCTGTACAAAGGCACAACAGGCCATGCCAGGACTGCCTCAAAGGCTTGCCGCGTCAATACCAGGGGGGAGGGGGGGGAAAGATGACAGCATGACTGTAAACACAACCCAGATACTAGAACAACAAATTCAGTCTTTCAGTCCTTGCACCCTCAGGTGCCCCCGGCAAGTATGTGCGCAGGATGCCAGACAATCATGAACACAGTATTGCGATTAGTGACATCATTCAGGACCTGGGTGGGTCAAGGCAGCAGCCTTACCGGGGTATAGACGGGTCTCGGGGTCACGTTCTCTGTTACGGAACACCTCAGCACCACCGACAAGGATAACCTCAATCCACACCAGCTGGGAGATGGTCAGGGGAATGCGGAAGCCCAAGTACTGTGCACCATCTAGCTCCACCTTGCCTGCATCCACCCTGCAAGACAGCACAAAACTGTTCAGCAACAGGCAGGCAGCTGCCCGAAAGGAGATTCAGTCAAAACTCATTCACTGACTGTGGAAACAGCTGTGCCGAGCCATTCAGAGGTTGCAAAGAGGTCTTGCAAAATATCTCTGTGGATTTCAACTGGTAGCGTGTGAGATGAGCTGAATACAATGACAGAAATGTCTGGTCTTGTGCTAAAGGTGTACTCAGTTCAGTCAAATTGTGTAGCCAAGATGCCTCAAGCTATGAACTGATGCACCAAGCTGTATGTGACTTCAGCTGAGACTGACTGTGAGCAGCTTATGTCAACACCTGCAGCATGCTCAGCTGTTGACATGGGTTTCTCACAGTCAGCCTCAGCTGAAGTCACATACAGCTCGATGCATCAGTGCATCATGTGACACTCGTCTCTGTTGCGTCCACAAGAAGGTGAATGCATACATCAATGACCACACACAACACACAATAGAAGCACATCCCGCTTATGCCAGAACGGTCGCAAGAACATTTGGATTTGGCTGTACCATGCAAGTTGGCTGCTACTGCTGTTGTCCTCAGGCCCATGGGCTGAGACCTGTCAGAAACGGGCACGACAAATACAGACAAATCAGAGCATGACAAAGGTGGACAAGTCCACAAGCCTGAGACTCATCAGGGCATGCAGCAAGCCAAGACCCCTGAAGCACTATGTGCCACAGCATTGTGCCCAATTCTGTCAGAAAGCCAGACAAGCCAAATATATGGTCTCTGAGCTTGCTATTCTGGTGAAAAACAGTACACACAGAAGATGGTACAAACCGTGAGATAAATCACTGAGGAGGCTGAATAACAGTAAACACAGAAGATGACACTGACCATGAGACAGATCACTGAGGTGGGTGTTCTGGTGAGTAACAGTAAACACAGGAGATGGCACTTAGCATGAGACGGATCACTGAGGAGGATGCTCTGGTGAATGGCAATGAACATAGGGTGAACACAAAGGATACCGACCATGAGACAGAATAGCAGTAAACATAGAGGCCGGTACTGACCATGAGACAGATCACTGAGGAGGCTGTTCTGGTGACCAACAATCAACACAGAAGATGGTACTAGCCACTGAGACAGATCACTGAGGTGGCTGCTCTGGTGAATGGCAATGCCTGGTGAATGGCAATGAACACAGAGGATGGTACTGACCATGAGACACCAGTGGAGGCTTCGCCGACTAGTACTCCCAAGGTGGCAAGCATGGCCCAACGGCCGTGGATGAGCTCAGTCTCCCTGAACCTCTCTAGGCCGAAGACATCATCATATGGGGCCAGAGAGTCATTGTTTGACTTGACTCCAGGTGTGAACTGGCCAAGCAAGTTTCCGGCCTTGTTGACATTCTTGTTCTGGTCAAGCTGGTCTACATCAAACTGGAGGTACTCCTGGGGCTTGGCAAGACCTAGGGGGTCAAATCCTCTGTCACCTGTACGCATCAGGTTCAGGTTACAACAACGCATGCTGAAAGTTCAGAATGTATTATCCTATTGCTGTAGGATCTTGTCTCTGCTGCATTGCCTCCCTCCTAGACATGTAGCACCTTTTCTGACAGCCGTGGCGATAACACAGCTCAAAGAATGCAACCAGTAATCTGAACAAAAGCTGCATGGATGTCAAGTGTATCAGCGACATTGCAGTCAATGACGCTCCAGCATGTCCAGAAGACGTATGGCATTCATGTGTCTGACCACTTTGCATTGCAGACTCTCAAGATGCCAACCAAGACTTCCTACAAAATGTGCAGACCTGGCATGGAGCCATCCAACCATCCTGGGCGCTCTGTGTTGGGCAACCACAACTGGTCCTGCTGCTCGTTCTTGCCGTACTTCTTGGTGCTGCGGGTGCCCTTGGGGGCAGGGAAGTTCTTCCTGACGGGTGCCTGAGCCTTTTTCACCTGCTGTGTGCCTGGCTTGGCCTTGCCAAACTGCAGCAACAAAGACATCAGAAAGTGGGCACAAAGCTGGTGTAATGGTCCACAGGATGTCCTGATTGTGTGCGTGCTCAGCAGCAGCACCTCAATGTGCATTGTTCAGCAAGCAGGCTGTCAGCAGGCCGGTCAGCAAATGAACTTTGCTGAGCTGCTAAACGAGGCTGCAGAGAACAGTGCCAGGTTGAGAATCATGTCCGACCTTGCTCTGGGCCTTCTTAGCCTGCTGCTTTGCAGGTCCTGCAATTTTGTTGGCCTGCTTCTCGGCCTTCTTGAACAGTGCAAAGGTCTTGGCACCGTTTGTGGACCTGCCAACTCTTGCAGAGCCGCTCAGGAAAGCCTTGCGGGTGAGCAAGGCAGAGGAGAATCCGGCCATGATCCCTGCGCGATGAGCAACAAAGGCGTGAACACGCTGGAGCGCCATTTGCCGTGTCGGCAGAGTGCCAATCTTGCGTTCGAGCAAACTAGGCTGCTGATGCGCAAACGCAGAGGGTTTCCTGACTAAAGTTGCGGTCGACAATCGAGGAGCTCTGCAAGATGAACTACGTCTTGCACTTCAAACTGACGGCAAGGCTTGTTGCACGGGAGTTACAGCTGGACTATGAAATCGCGGTCGCCAACAACGAATAGGGCTGCTGCTGAACCGATCTGGCGCCTCACCTGACTACGCCTCAACAACTGCGCTTCCTGATGCCACGGCTTCTATTTGTTTCACGGCGACAACGACCGTGTCCAGAAGACGCTTTGTCGCAGGATACAGTCCTTATCGTTGTGCTAGCACAGCGCACTGAAGCGACTTTGTGACGAAACTTGGTCCGCTAGTACTTTGCGCAGTACCGTACCCATTATCCATGATTGGCCTTGGGTTAGTTTCCGATCGGGCCAGATTCTGTATTCCGATCGGGTGTCCGATTGTGTGTGCATGGGTGTGACAGCAAGGATGCACTGATCTGCAGAGTGTGGGAAACTGGCTGTATAGCTATAGTGCAGAACCGTAGCTGGAGCAGCTTGACAAAGGCTGCCATGTATAGTCAGTTCGGCAAACACGTACATACGATTCTTAGCCCAACTGGTATGTGTAATAGCTATCATATCTAATATAGCATTCAAGAGTGTGATATCTAATGTATATATTCGTAGCAATCAAGAGTGTCAGTGTTAGGTCACAGCCAAAAGGTGACGTGCATGTCAGAAAAGCGCCATGCCCACAGGCAATGCAGTGCAACCTGAAATACCTTGACACTGGACCAGCAGTCTCATGGCCCCTTCGGTGCCACGAGTCATATGCAGCCTTACAATGCTGCTGTGCTAGCTAAATGAGCAGTCAGCTGCAGCAGCACATGCTTTGCAATGTTCAACGATTGCACTGGGCTATTATGGATTGAAAACGTATACGTAAAACGTACGTACTAACTTAAAGTATGCCATGCCATAGACCTTTATTTTGCTGTGCACGTATTGCTCGTTCAAATGTGGAGTTGGCCCTCCAGTGCAGCCTGCAAAGTGCTTTGGAAGTTTCTTAAAGGCGTAGCAGTGGCCCCTCCTTACTGAATACCACTGCGGATGATTTCTCGACTTGATTTCCTTACTACACGCATGCCGTTGTTTGACTAAGGTGGTTTCGGAGCTGCTGCTGTATGCGTTTGTTGGTCGAGGACGGGTCCGTTGAATAAGAAGTAAAGCAAGGCATGCTTTAGTACCTTGCTGATTGCCATTGCTGAGACCAGATCGTGGCAGCCATACCGTATGGCGCTCGCTGATCTCCCAGATGACGCTCTGCGAGCGGTACTGCAGCGCTTAGGGCCTCAGGAGCTGTGCAGGTGCAAGTCCGTCTGCCGAAAGCTTGCATTGATGGCTTGCGAGGTAAGTCTGCCACTCTCAGATCATGTTTGATCAAACGCTGCTTTGCACGCAGTCGATGCAGGCTTGTGTGACGTGTAATCACGTCACAGGACAACCTCTGGGAGTTGCTTTGCCAAAGCTGGTTCCGGCGGCATGGCGAACACAGCGGCTTGTGCAATGCAACTCCTCAGAGCTTGTGTGCGCAACTGTCTTACCCGTCCTTTGCACGGCTGTATCAGGTGGATACTTGCCTTACTTGCAAGTTGACTGAGCCTATCACAGTGCTTGCTGTGGATTGCTGCTTTTAGCGTAGCTTGAAGTCATGCAACACATTGCTGCAAGGCAAGCAAGGTGATACAACCATGCTTAAACACAAGGCATGTCTTGTACAGATGCTGCACTCGTTGGGGGGATGGCCCGAGGGTCTATGGTACCGTGTTGATCCCTCAGGGCAGCCCCGCGGCGCGCTTGTCTGGATCCATCTTGAGGGGAGCACGCTGTGTTTTTCCAGGCTCGATCATTCAGCACAGCAAACGGGCACATACTGCCGCATCTTGCTGGACAAACTACCAGTGAGTAGCAGTCTGGCAGCGTGCTCATCCTGCAATGACAGCAGAAGCAGCTGTTGCAGATGCATGAGGGTAGTGTTGTTGCACATGAAAGCAGCATTGCAGCTTATGCCTGTCTTACTTGTGACAAAAGCTGTCAGCTACAAGGACCAGATCAGCATGTACTTGAGCTCAAATTTGGTTTGCAGGTGCAAGTCATCATAGGTGCATCAGATGGAGACCACCTGAGCTTGCCTGCCACTGTCATGCGTGTCAACAGCAGGGCACACACCTTGGTTGTCCAACTTCCCCCCATCGCTAAACTCGACATAGGCCCCATCATATGGTGCGCAGCATCCATTGGCTCTGTTACAAGCAATGTGTCCTGCACGCTCATGTGTAGCTGACAAATGTACCAATGTCAACACAGCTGTGAGGCAACACAGGTTGGCAAAGCGTCGAGTGGTGCACAGTGAGCCCACACCTCACATGCAATGCATGCAGGCACGACAGCCGAGGTAGTCATCAGGTTATAGCAATAATGCAGTGGATGCGCGATTACCTGACCATGAATCAGAGGCACTCCTTATTTGGTGCCTGGCATCATGAGGATGACCCATTGCCCCTGACCCCACACCCTCTCAGGCTCAGCCGCATCGTACCCCTCCCCTCTGCCCTACCCCACCCCACGCAGGCCCCGTCCCCATTGTCAGCTGGCTTCTCTGCTGCTGCAGCACTTGGGCGCCTGCCGGCAAGTCTTGTCATGTCACTGTGCCGCGTTACATAAAACTTACTCCTGTGTTCTCTCACACATGATGAGACATATCTACCTGGTGAAACAATAGCGGTTGTACTGGCCTGCAGAGCAACTTCACACTGTATGTCCCATGACAGCTAGGGCAGACAGTCTAACAGTGTAGTGCTCTACACATACAAGCTACTGACTGTATGTCAATAGGTTTGCACAGTTGCGTAATTCGCTTGTGGAAACAAGACCTTGCTGCCATGCACTGGCTTTCAAATCTCATCTCGCATTGCAGTATCACAATTTTCGCGTCAGCATGATAAATGATTGACGGTAACAGCCGGTAGAAGTTGCTGGATATATAGGCTACAGCTGCAGGTGCAGAGCTGCAGACATATTCAGCCAGATATATTGTGCAGGGCCTTTGGACAGCATGGTATGGTGCTCATGGTCCAGAGATAGTGCATGTCTGGTTTGAGCAGTCCCTGCTGAAGCACAGCGGTGTCACTGCACACGAAGAGCCAGATCATCTACCCCGGCCCCGCCTGGTGGGGTGCAAAGTCACTGGGGACCCCAACGTACCTGCCAACCAGTGGACCTTTGAAGCTCAGGTATGGTCATTCATGCTATTCAGCACAAGACATGCAGCTATGCACAGGAAATTCAGTCAGGGCAGAGTGACTGATCATCTACAGGCAAGCTATCTGGCTGTGAGGCTCACAGTGCATGGATTGTGAGGCTACTGTGATGCACCTGTTGACCATTGACTACCAGCCTTATGAGTATGAGTGAAGAGGTGCAGACAGTACTGCCTTCTGGTGAGGTGTGTGTCGTTTTTCAAGGAGACCAGAAGGAAATCAGAAGTAGTAGGTGATTCTTTGCAGAGACTGGCACCTGGTACACTGAGATAGGCACAATCATGCGGTCACTGCCCTATAGCCCTGACTGGTTGACACAGCGCTGCTTGCTGAGAGCAGCATGATGGACCTTTGTTGCATACATGGATCAGTTGACACACTGTATGAGTCATGCAGGCAGCTGAGATGCGATCAGGTAGATGGGATGGACATGGTACATGGCAAGACCAAGATGAACTTCTGTATCGCCCCATTGGTGGGCTCCTGCCACTTATTCAACCATGTATAGAATGTGTGTGCTGCCACCTGATTGTGCCTGTGACTGTTGCCTGTGTCATCGGCATGTGCAGCTGCTGCTTGATTCGCTAAGCATACGGTCAAACTAGGCCTGGCTTGAGTGGCAGCACTGGATTGTGCCTCTGATTACAGTCACTGGCAGCAAGAGTCAACAAGCCCGGTCATGTTTGTCTGCAGTCAAGTTCAGTGGCCTGCCAACCCTAGTGGACATGAGGGAGCGTGAGGTCCAAGCCAGATTTCGTTGCCAGGGGCGCATCAACCATGATCCTGCTAACTACAAGCCTGAGTGGGTGCCTGCCCAGCTGATAACATATGAAGGTCCCAAGGCCATGTTTTCTGTTTTGTTTGATGACCTGCAAGAGCGATTCAGGCACATCATGGATTTTGAGCCTGTGCCCTTGCCTTGCAGCCCCTCCTTATCATGACTGCACACTTAGCCTTGCTATCAGGCATGAATCATGCCATGGCATCCATAGCTTGTCCAGGTGTTGGGGGGGGGGGGGAGAAGGTGTGCGGTCAGCATCTTGACAATTGTATATTTAGCTTTTATTGAAGCCTATCATAAATACTCTGAGGCCACCCTAATCACAGAACGAAGTACACAAGGTAAAGAATTTGCCAAGATTGGGGCCCAGATGCAGGCACACATGTCTGCTCAGTAAGGTGCTTTACATCCTGCGCAAACATGCTGTCTAGCTACAACATGGTTCCTGTACTGCAGATGGTCTATCTAGATGTTTAGTGGTGTTGGCTTGTGCTGTTCAAAATTCTAATTTGTATCATAGGCAAACGAGCCATTGGCTCTGTTGTACATGCTGTCAGCCCTGACTGAGCAAGCGGCAAAAACAAGTTTTGGCTGATATTGAATGATATCTTTTTGCATCTGGGTTGTTGCTCATAGTGCTTGTCTTTCCATTAATCTGAGACTGTCCACGGACGGGAAAGGGTCAAGATTTTGTGTGTCTGGTCCCACAACACCCAAGAACATTTTTTTGAGTCTTTAGCATTGCGACTGGTCAAGAACAAGGGGCCCTGATCGTCAAAGTCGCGGCAAAACGACAACGCTCTGTGCTGAATCGTCAGAACTGACAATCTTTTTTGTTGAAAGGCGTTTTCCACCATGGACAGCAGCTGACAGCATGATTTTATTGCTCAAGTGATGTCTTGCTTTACGAAGACAAACCACAACTGACAATTACCATAAAAGTGACAGACAAAAAATGCACAAGGCTCCAGGCCTGAGCCTAGTCGGACTAACCAAATGGATAGCAACCATAACAGACACTTTGTTCATGACTCATCACAATCTGCTTTGAAGACCCCCAGCAACAACAAGCGATTCCCCCGTCACATACGAAGCATCATCTGAAGAGAGGTATGCTACAGCCGCTGCCATGTCTTGTGGGGTTCCCAGCCTTTTCAATGCATTGGCAGTACGCTGCTGTTCTCGAAGCTCAGGGTTCTCAACCAGCGCTGATGCAAACTTGGTTGGCACAATGCCTGCAGAGTAAGTGACAGACACCGTTAGCTTGCAGCTCACGCTGCCACACACTGTGCATACCATTGTGCATTGAAAGTGCACAGACTTGCTAGATTGCAACGTCATCTACATCTCATGCATGCAAATGACATGTTTGGAGGAACTCACCGGGAGCTACACAATTCACTCTGATGCCCTTTGGTCCTAGTTCATCTGATAGGGCTTTAGTGAGGCCAACAACTGCTGTCTTGCTGACAGCATAGATGGCAAGGGGCTGTGAAGGATGGAAAGCTGTGTATGACGAAATGAAAACAATGGAGGCACCCCTTTTGAGTTGTGGAGCGGTTTCTTTCACCAGCATGATTGCTGCCTTGATGTTGATCTCAAGAGTCTTATCAATTGCTGACTCAGGTATGCTCAGCAGAGGACCTGAGGCGGGGTTGACAGCAGCATTGGAAACCAGGACATCAATTTGACCATAGGTATCAATCGCCAGTTGTACGAATTTCTGCAGATGCTGCCGGTTTCCAACATGGCATACACACCCAGTGCATTCAATGCCTTTCTCCTTCAAGGCTTTGAGGGTGTCGTCAACGTTGTTTTGCTTGCGTGAGCAGATAACAACTTTAGCTCCTTCCTCACCCAATCGCTGTGCAATGCCGAGGCCTATGCCAGCCGTGGCTGCTGTAACAAGAGCGACCTTGCCTTCAAACCTTTTGCAGTTGACCATTGTATGTAGGTATGGTGGTCTGTAAGAGCAGCAGGAGAAAACAACTAAGACAGGATTTTACACCCTTATGATTACGTTGAACCGATTGTCACAAAACCAGCGGAGTACTGGCAGTGAACAAGAGTACCTGCGCACTTGGTGGTCCTTCAGTCTTTCTTGGCAGACAGTTACGTTTTGCTCAGAACACTCGATCACTCAGCGCGCGCGCGCTAGATAGTTCCTCCTGGCAACTTAAGCCAGGGGAAGATGGCAGCCAAAAAGTAGACTTGATTCTGCTATACACATAAGCCGAATTGCTGCGGTCGGAATAGGCCCGCTAGCGCAGCTCTGCCAAGTACACTAAGGGGTGCCATGTCAGCAGGCAAATGACTCATGCTGACATGGTTGATGAAATGCATGGTAACGGTGTGGGCTGCTTGCATTCCAGAGTGCGTTGTGTATTCACCTGACTTGAGGAATTGCACCATTAATGTTCAGAATTGGAGCTCGTCTGTTGGTTCCGTTCTACGTTGAGTCACTGTCAAGACAGGGTGATGCACTAGAGTCCTGCACTGAGTTCTGCTCTCCAGCTGCTGGTAAGGCTCCATTATGAATTGCAGCTGTCTCATGCGAATTTGATTCCATAACAGTCTAATCTAACCAGTAAAGATAATAGTAAAACAGTCAACGCTTCTGAATGCTGCTCTGCGGTGCTTAGTGCTGCAATGCTGTTAGTACTAGTTACAAATTATAATTATATAATTATAACACTACGGTAGTGTTGTCTGTCATGCAGTGTTTGCCTATGTACAAGGCAGGTAAACATGGCTGATTGTATGCATTCTGTCTCATACACAAAGCTTCGTCATACCAGTACATATGTGTTTATAATGCTGTATTACAGCAGCGCTAGCCTGCAGCCAACAGCTGTTCGTCACCGTTGCTGAGCACAACCGCACAGCTTGGTAGCCCATGGACTTTGACGGTATTGACCAGCAAAAGCCTGTTAAGCGTATGCTTAAGCATTGCTTCGTAGTATTCAGTGTGAGTATATATACATTGCTACATTGTATACAGTGTGAGCTGTTTTTAAAGTTTTCAACCAGTTGGTGCACACACACAAGCACTGCAGTGAAACAGCGCAGACCTGCGAAGACAGAGACGGAAGATAAGGGCCCCGCCCCGGTTGTATGGCAACGTTTACCTTGGATGAAATCAACATAGCAGCAATTGAAGCCAGCGTGGCGAGCTCCGAAGTGACATTCGAACGCAGTCCGCAGACAGACGGACTGCGAAGAGGCACGGGGCGAGGTTCGTATCTGTTACTGTGTGATGTACCGTAATTGCCAAGCGCAATCAGCGCCTCGTCACATTTGTTGCTCAGAGTGTGGTTGCCCTTGGAGTATAGTTCCAACTGCGGTGTTGATATCGCCGCACCAAGTATGCCTGACGACACAGGCGTGTTTGATATGGACACTGAGCACGGGTCCAGCATCGTCAGCAGGGACAGGCACGGTGACACTCAGTCTCAGGCAACAAGCTCGACCTGCGGAGAGCTGAGTTCCGTGGACTGTAGCCTCGACAGGCGGGGCAGCATCGATTTATGTAGGCGAGCAGTGCCCGTTATCGAGGCCGAAGAGGATATATGCAGCATTTGCCTAGACGAGTTTACGCAGGAAGATCCGGGCAACCCCACTGTCTGCGGGTAAGGCGTTAAACGATGTGACCTTGCAGCGTATCAACGTGACGACCTCACAGCCTTCGATTTGGTCTTGCAGGCATCAATACCATCTGCAATGCATCATGCAGTGGGCACAAAGAAGTCGAGAGTGTCCGATGTGTTTCAGGGCTCTGCAACTACAGGTGTGCTCCTCACCTGCATTCCAAGTGGTGGCTGCTTGCAGATTTGCTCAGTGCTGGCCTGTTGGGTGTCGTGGCAGAGCATGCATCAAGAATTTGACATGTGCATGCACCACTGCTTTCTCCCCTTGTTGCTAACCTTCATTATGCCTTCACTATGCTACTGGCCTACTTTGGCGTCACACAGTTATGTGTACGGTGTGTCATTGCATTGTGTTCAGAGCACAAGTATTGTGACCTTTGCTGGAGCAACTTATAGTCTGCAGGACCCCATGATGCAAGAACTGCTGCCTTTTGGCGAATACATTCCACCAGAGCACTCACAGCCAGCACAGCACATGTACATGGGCCTTGAGGCGTGGGAGCTGGAGCGGATATTGGCGCGACTAGCAGTCACAAATGGGGCTCCTGTTCTGAGCACAGGCCGCAGAAGAGGACACTCACGAGCAGAAGCTGTCATTGTTCCAGGTTGCGCACAATGAAACTGGCTGTTTCCAGCCGTTTTGTTGCATTGCTATCATGCCTGGCTGCTGCTCAGATGAAATTGACTACATTATGTTTGTGCATCTGAGCACGCTGGCATGTGTTTGACAGCAGGTGTCTCAGATGCATGTCAAGGTTGTTTGCTGCCTTGCCACTGGCAGCTACTGTTGAAAAAGGCACTTCCTGGTTCAAGACGCCAATGTGTGAGAGGATATCAGTGTTGCAGTCATACTACGCCTCTGGTCACACCACTGCTTTGGCATGCACGCGTACAGATCCAATACAAACTCTGAAATAAATGCGCTGTTTGTAGAAAGTCGCAAAGCAGTCATGGACCATACCAGCACAAGTGGGCAGGAGAATGGTGCACCCTCTGAACAGGCTCCCAGCAACTATGGTGAAAGCTCATACCCCTCCAGCTGGCCTCCGCACTCTGCGCATGGCAAGCCCCAGCCGGTGAGGCAAAGCTGCTCTGCATCTGTCTGTCATGCTGCAGTATTGACTCGTTGTTGAGGTGTTGAGTAACGGAGTGCCCTGTTGACTACATACATACTTGCGCATCTCTTTCTGCCTGCTAGCATGACGACAAGAAAGGATCAACAGGCCAGCACTAATGCCAAGCCTGCCCAGATGACATGGCCACTTCTGCAATAACAGCTTGCTTGAGCATACATACCTCACTCTGCTCTCTCTGAATCCAACCTATCGCCAACAGTTGTGATTCCTTGCAGTCCTCATCCCAGCCTCAGCCTGCTGGCCCTCAAGACATTCACAGGTCGTCTGTCAGTAGTGAGTATCCCTTGAAGAACGCAGCAGAGTCTTTCAAGTCAAGGTGGAGTGCTGTGTCAACCAAGTGCAAAGAGTCCATCAGCAAGTTGTCAAGGCAGACCAATGCTCGATGGGCACCAAAAGGTCATCATGAAACATCAGATGCTGAAAGCTCATCATCTACAGCAGCCTGATTTCAAGCAATCTTACTGTTGGCAACAGGTCAGAGCTGCATGTTTTTTGCCACTGTCAGCTTGGTAGGCTGCATTCAGGGCTTGCTTGTTTACATCAGTGTGACAATGTGGCATGTTGTCACTGTATCAGTAGAGCAGCGTTCCAGCGCAGGTGGGCAGACGCTTTTTCAGAGTACCAAACTCAGTACCTTTGCTGCATTTGACATCTTTCACACACATGGTAGAACGGTTGCTTCATCATTTATTGTGAGGGTTTGCTTGTCAATTCAAGCTGTTGCTCTGGATTGAGTGACGCTGTGAGCACTCCAACATCTGCCTGCACAGATAGGGGCTGCTGTGAAAAATTTAAAGTGGCTTTCTTGATTGACTGCATTGCTGTGATTTATATGCTTTCTGTGTTGTTCAATAATTGTAGATTTAGGCTGATGTTTGATTCTGTGCAAGTCACTTCTGCTGTTGTCAGATGCTTGTGTAACAGCAAATGGTTAGAAAATTGTACCACAGTTGCTGCAGACGAAGTCTTGTGGTGCTGATGTGTCTGCCTATAAATGTTTTACCCTTATCTGTCACAAGGGCCCAAACTGTTATGGTACAGTGTGGGCGGCTTGCAAGACAGTTGTCCTAGTCCAAGGACTAAAAGCCAAGGACCTGCGCTTCGGTAGTCTGGGCAGGCTCTTCCCTGCCGACCCATGCAGGTGCTTAGCAAATGGCACAATGTGCTGTCCCTTTCACACGTGGCATCTGAGTGGGGACTGCAGGGCTTCATTACTGTTCCAGATCTGACTACTTTCCAAGTTGGGAGTACCCGGTCAAAACCTTCAGTGGACCGATCCCTGCGATCCGCTTCTGAGCATTCGTGTCTGCTGCAAAGTCTTGCCCATTGCAATCCAATACAGTCGACTTGTTTGCGCCTGTCGAGGTCAGTTGGTATCGCTGGTGCCCTGATCTTGACTAACTGCAAGGGCATTGGAGCCGCTTTAGGGCAGCGAGAAGCTTCAGACTGCAGTTGTTGCCCAACGTATTGCTCGACAGCGGGCACAGCCTTGCAGCAGGTGCCAAGTCATTGGAGGCACAGCTCATATGAGACCTGCGCGGCAGGATGAGGGTCCGTCAGAGGATACTCGGAAGAAAGCGCAAGCTGCAAAGAGCTACATCGAGAACATGTATAAAGTGCAGTACCAGAACTACCAACAACGAACGGACAGGTGCTGCCAAAACAAGCACAGAACTATTTGCAAGGTTAAGTCAACATTTGGTAAACTCAGCGCTGCGCTGACAGGCGCTTACAGCTGGAGAGACAGTTGCAAACCGAGAAACTGACAGATGAGGAGCGTCAGAACATTTTGCAGTCTCTGGAGAGGAGAGAACGTGACTTCACCAGGCTACAACGGCAGCGTCTGTCAGCAACTGACTTTGAGCTGCTTACTATCATTGGTCGTGGAGCATTTGGAGAGGTATATTGTCGTGCGGGGCGTAATGCATGAAATCATAGCTGCCCATGACCTTATCATGTGCATGTGATATACAGTGCATCATTCAGCATATGTTTACATTCATGCACCAAGCTTTGCTACTCTTGCAGGTCAGACTTTGCAGGCAGAAAACCAATGGCAAGGTGTTTGCCATGAAGAAGCTGAAGAAAGCAGAAATGGTCAGGCGTGGACAGGTCGGCACTCTGCCTGCATCGGCTGTGTGTGCATTCAGAGGCTGACTGGCATCTCAAGACCCATTGTACATCTGCCACACTTGCTCAAGGCCACAGCGCAATCTGCCCTGGTCTAAGATTGCCTTTATTTGGTTTCAGATTGATCATGTGCGGGCAGAGCGCGATGTTCTGGCAGAAGTGCACAATCCATATGTGGTCAAGCTATACTACTCATTTCAGGTAACTCGCCTTTGATCATACTTGACATGATACAGCATTTGCTATCAACGCCACGTAGGTATCCACAACACACAGTCTGCGCACACTATAGCATTGAGCTCTGCACTCACCTGCATGGATGAGACTTGTACCGCCAGCAACACTTGTCAAGTGCTGTGTTGCTGCGGTCCATCTAACATACGCTCCTGTTGATTGCCATATGAGGCTTTGCCGGCTACTGTTTAGTAACAGAGCACCCACGGCGCCTGCTCGCCGACACGCACTCATCAGACAATTTGTCATGACCTAATTGCAAAGCGTCAACAAAGGGAATGACAATTGCAGGATGAGCAATGGTTGTACTTGATCATGGAGTATCTGCCAGGTGGTGACGTCATGGTGAGCTCATGCACATTGTGCTGCATACCATCTGCATATGGAGTCTGCCTGACAGGGCAGAGCAGCCCAGCCCAGCTGGCTTTGCTCAATTTGCAAGCTTCAAAGTTTTGCTGCATTGCTCTTGCAACTTATTTGAATCAGCAGCAGCAGGGAACTTTGCGGTTGCATGAGTTTGATGGCAGCAACTCCAATGAACTCAGACACCCAGATGCAAATCCAGTGATCAGAAACTTGTGTCTGCGTGCAGACCCTGTTGATGAGGAAGGACATACTGTCAGTAGAGGAGACCAGATTTTACATCGCAGAGACAATCTTGGCTTTGGAGTCTATACACAAGCACAACTACATCCACAGGTCATTGATGGCCCTGTCTGCTCAGCTCCACTTTCCTTCTTTTTCAATGACATGCTGACAGGGTGCCAATCAACTGATTGGATCTATCGACAGCTGAAGAAGCCTGCATCAACTTGACAGCATGGCTCACACTGTCCAGTCATGCATATACATGGCAAGATGCTGTTCATGCGTGTAACGCTGTCAGCACCCCAGCGTTGTGTTTTAGTTGAAATTGTCTGCATTCCAATCACTCATGCCTTCAACTGCCTCATAGACACATTGATGCCCAACACATGCTTTATGGTACATTGGCCAATTGCAGAGATATCAAGCCTGATAATCTGCTGCTGGGTGTGGACGGCCACATGAAGCTGTCAGACTTTGGGCTTTGCAAACCTGTGGACCTCACGAAGCTGCCCACACTTCATGAGAACCAAGCTTTAGGTGCCAGGTGAGGCATCTTGCATACATTCCATCCCAGATGCATCAGCCATGCAACAACATTGCATGTACTGCAGTCAGCTTCACAGCATGACCCTTCTGGCCTTGCACACTTTGTGTTTTGCTTTGACATGACAAAAAAGCCTCATCAGTGTTGAGCAAGAAATGACTCGCTTTCATGCTCATGGCCTGCCCACCTTGTTGCTTCAGATGTGCAAGCACGTTTGATCTGAGCCCATGTGTTGTGTCACAGTTTGACAGAGATGCCTGCCAGCAGTCAGTGTGCGCCTGGAGGCCAGCTGCATCACTGGAAGGGCAACAGACGTTCACTGGTGAGCTTGTTGTCACTCTGTCATGTTCATGGGGGCTTGCTAGGTACTCATATGTTTTTGTGTTGTGTATGACATTGACCTTCCACCTGTATTGCTGCAGCATTTGGCCGCATGTCTGCGAAAGGCCAGATGGTCATTGCACAAAGGTCACAAAGATCTGGAATGGCTTTCTTGCGCGGAGCGCATGTATCATGCTCTACAGCTCTTCTGCTACTGGTGCAATTGCATGTGCATTTTCTGCAACTGGTGTCTGAGGTTCTTTGGCATTCTGTGCTGCTGTTTATTCTTTTTACATGCTTCATGAACTATGTTGTGCATGGCAGGCGTTCTCAACAGTCGGCACTCCCGACTACATCGCTCCTGAGGTGCTGTTGAAGAAGGGGTATGGCATGGAGTGTGACTGGTGGTCAGTGGGGGCTATCATGTATGAGATGATGGTGGGGTACCCCCCCTTCTACTCAGATGACCCCATGACCACCTGCCGCAAGATTGTCAACTGGCGCCAGTGCCTCAAGTTCCCAGATGAGGTCAGTGGACTTCAACACCTCCAATGCATTTTTTTGTAACTCATAACACTCAAACCCTGCAGTCTTTGCATGTTGCAGAGACATGAAATGTGGAAAGCAGCATTTCAGCACCAATGGTACATTCCATTGACAGATTCGCTTGGGTTGTGCTATACATGCTGTGTGGCATGCTTGTCCAGCATTGATGCATGAAGGTACAGCACATCATGAGACATGACACAGTCAATCATCTGGCAAACCCACTGTTACAATTAGCACCTGTGGTGCAGATTCCTGTGCCACGAGATGCTCGCAACTTGATGGATCGGCTGCTGTGTGACGTGGACGACCGCCTTGGCTCAAACGGTGTTCAAGAGCTCAAGGTACAACAGCAGACAGAAAGTATACATGTGTGTAGCATGCATGTATGCTGCTGAGTCTGCAACTGTAACACTGATACCTTAATGACACTGGTGTTCCTATATACAGGGCTTGTTGTTATCCAAGGGATTTTGTCAAAATTGGCATTTGGCTTTGGCATTGGCATGTTTGTCTTTGGTGTCTGTCTATGGGGAGACAGACAAGGCATGGAACTGTTGATGTTGCACTGCCAAGGCTTTGATCGTGCGGGTGATCAAGCCATTGGCAACACATAGGATGTTGCTCTTGCACACAGGCACTGATCTGAACAGTGCAAACTAGATACTTGTAAAGCATGTCAGTTGCAGCACGCCTGTTTGTCTGAAATTCAGCTGAGTTTTAAGCTTTGATCACGCAGAACCACCCCTTCTTCAATGGCATTGACTGGGACAACCTGTACAGCACTCAGGCCCCACACCAGCCCACTGTCAAGCACCCCTTGGACACACAGAATTTTGAGAAGTTTGATGAGCAAGCTGCTGTGGGCTTGAACCCCGGGGGAATGAAGAGGTGGGCGCGTGCTGACCCCAACTTTGTGGGTTACACCTACAAGAACTGGGAGGCAGTCCAGCCTGGCGGCCACGACAGTAAGTGTTTGTGTATTGCGCGTCACTTTCATCAGGAGACAAATTTTGCCCTGCACAAACATAGCTTATCATGAGCCAGGCAAGCGTTAACATTACAACTACTGTTATTTCTGTTGTCATGTTCACCACTCAGGCTGCAGTATGTAGTGACACTTGACGTACAGCCAAGTTGCTGCCTAGCTGCCATTGCTTGTGACGCTGCACTGTTTCCTCTGCAAGGCGTCACATAGCCATGCAGTTTAAGCCATGCTATTGTGGTAACAACTATGCTGGCATGTTCCGAGATCATATATGCACAGGCTTATCTCTCGCCATGTGTGTTGCAGCTAGTGGGCGTATGCAGCTGAAAAAGAAGACTCCGACAAGACCTTCAATCCAGCAGCTACAGGGCAGCATGTCAGCAATGGGTCTTCAAGATAGCAATACAAGATAGTATGTCAGTAGCTTGCTTTGTCCCTTAAGGTGCACCCTGTTTGTGCCAGGTCTGTAGTGATAGATGTTCAGTCAGCAGCTATAGCCCAACAGGTCAGCATATTCGTTTTATTCCTTGCTTGCAAACAATTTGGGTCACAGATCCTATGCCCACACAGGTGCTTTTTGTCCTTCAGGTCACATTGTGTCGAAGCTTGAACACAGCTGCAGGGATGGCACAGTGCCCACATTTAGTCTGCTGTGTACTTGTATGAATAACCGGTAGAAAATGGATATTCCAAAAGCCCGCTTGAGCCTCTCAAACCCACTAGATGGTTATGACTGAATTGGTGTCACCAGACATACATCCAGACATGTGTAACCACATACATGTTGCTGACCACACAGACCTTGCTGAGATCAATTACATATCAGGAGTGTGTATGCTCTGAAAGCTGGAGATGGGAGCGTTGCTGGGTTGTGTTACGAAGGCATGTTTCAACTTGCTGTTGATGTGGCTTCTCTCTGGCTAGCAGCCAGAAAGCCCAGAAACTTGGGAACACAAGCTGCAAACAGCCAGGTACTCACAAGGATCGCAAGCGCTACCTTCTTATGCTGTTCAAGCAGCCCTAGGAAGCTGAGGTGGTTTCGCGTCTGAGCAGTGTGCTTGCAAGGCTCAGTTCCACAATATAATGGATCTCAGATACACTTTCCCGAGGATACACTGATTTGCAGAGCTTGGTATAATTCCTGGATCGTAGGCGTATTGCATCAGAAACTTGCAAGGCACGGTTTTTAGTGCTGACTTTGCAAAGCACAGTAATCTGAAATCAACATCATGCTGTGCGTGAAGTGCTCTTTGCGTCATGATTGAGATCAGCCTGTTTGCGCCAAAAGCATACGTCAAGAGCATTGTCACTAGTTTCTTCGAGCGTTGGATTCATTGCTTCAAGAATTCACAGCTTCTTTACACATTGTGAGTTACTGACGGTCTCGGCAGGTTTGATCGAAACAACTGAGGGTCTGTGCCGCTGATTGGTGTACTGAGAGGCCAAGCTTTGTTCACAGCCGCCTGTGGCTGCGGAGTGGCTTGAGTTTTGTAGACAGCGTTCATTGCACTAAGGTCAGGATGGTCAGAAGCAAGAGAAAAGCTAACACTGGACAACTGCAAGACAACAGTGTAAGTAGTTGACTTTGAAAGGTGTGCTGCCCTTGTGGAAAGTTGCTGCAGCCAGCTCCTTTTTATTGTTATGGCTGTAACGCATGTGAAAGTGTGTGCTGACCGTTGCCTTGCTTTGCTTCTGCAATGCTATCATTCAGCAGGCTGCTCTTGTGTTGCAGACTTCAATTGCATCTCTTGAAGATGAGCAAATGCTGATGCAAGTCTTGAGACATTTGAACAGCCTCAACGATATTGCACGGTGCTCAGCAGTCAGCAGGTCATGGCATGCTGCTAGTCAAGCTGTTCAGCTATTGTCCATAGTAATGGACACTGGCGATTGTAAGCTGACATCTGACAATGCTGCCACAGTCCTGCAACAGTTTCAACGATGTGAAGCACAGGGCATGTTTAGACAGCTTCAGCAGATGTACCTGGCTGTGGGAGCTTATTCTCCATACTTTGTGCAACAGAGCTCAACAACCTCATTCTTCTTGTCAATGGTAAAAGTCATGAGCTCAGGACCACAATTGGCCAATATCAGCAGCTCATGGCCACTCAGAACTTGCCATCTGTCCGGGGTCTTTCCCTTGATACCTGCTGTGCTGTGCCTGCCAGATACTGTGGAACATGTGATATTAGAACCTGACTCCAGGGCTTGCCCTGGCTACATCCATCTACATGTATTTGGCAGAATTGTGAACTTACAGACTTTGGAGATACGCGCCAAAGATTTTCTAGTTCACAGACGTACCACCTTTCTTCTGGACTGTGTGTTAGGAAGCCTTCAGACTATATATCTGCTTGACAGGGGTGAACTCGTGGTGTGCGACGGTTTCAGCTTGGGCACTAGTCTGCCAACCTTGCGTCATTTTGGTGCTGCTTTGAACAGCTTCAATGCTCGTGCACTGCTGGCTTTGCCAGAACTGAAGTTTGCAGCTTTGCATGTCACAAATGCAAAGTGGATTCAATTTTCGTTGGAGCCGTCCAGTAGTTTGGAAGTTGTCCTACTTGACTTGCGTACAACAAGCGTGATAGGCAAAGCTGGTGTCAAAGTAGGTGCTCTCGGGGAGTGTGTTTCGTTGTGTCCCTTCAATCTGTGCAATGGGCATTGAAGCTGCCAACAGCATGTACAACAGCATCTGACTGGCCGTCAGAGGATTAACACCTTTGGACTTTCAGGGTTGGAAAGACATGTTTGAACAGCACAGAGTAATTGCCACATGTGCTGTGTGACATGTGCCAAAAACGTCAGACACACAGACGGTGTCCACAGACGCTGTGTTTATATGTTTTCGCAGTGAGCTCATCACGCCCGCGTCCTGTGGCACCGCGCGCGCAAAGTCTTTCCGATGGGCTGCGGCAAGCAACCTACGGCGCCGCTGTTCAAACGCTTTTATCAACCACCTATGGCATGTTGACGCTTCGCTAAGGACACACATTTAGTGGCAGTGCCGCAGCAGCACTGAGTCCACTTGGCTCGACAAGGTGTGACACAATCGCATCTTGCCTTGGGCCCAGTAGAGACACAGACGCGTATTTGTTCTGTCCGGTGATCATCCTTGTTTGCCCCTAGTCGCAAAGGTAAAGATTATAACAGTCCATCGTGAGCAAGGTATATGTTCTGTGGAGCACGTTGACACCCACAATACGGCCGTTCCCATTTAACTGGTGTATACAGTATATGATCAGTTGCGCAAACATGATCGCTGCAATTGGCTTGCCTCCCTACTGCAGGCTAGTGTTGACAGCTCTGGCAGGGCCCTTTCAGGGCTCACTCGTCCAAAAAGAGTACATAGTCAAGACAGTCTAAATTCACAGTGTCAGCTTGTTGCAACTTGCCTTGGATTGGTATCTGCAACATCTTCTTGCAATATTTATGAGGTCTGAATGATGAGCTCGTGAGCAGCTCAGCCTAGTTTGACACTGTTTGCGACAAGAAGAGCAGGCGCAACAGAAAGCCTGCAAGCGACACAAGGCTTGAGAAAGCATTTACACCAAAGGCAGCTTCAAGCTTGCCTGCCCAGGGAGTAGCTACTGTAGTCTACTGCATTTCAAGGCAAGAATGGATGTGGCTGTCCAACATGTAGGCAAGGCACGGCTTGAATGAAAGAGGGCCTGCTTGCTTCAGGCTTGACGCTTTGGCAAACAGCTTGTAGAGCTTAGTGCCATGTAGGGCATATGAAACAATGTGCCAAACTTCAAACAGTATTTTTGAACATGAAGTGCATGTGCAGATCGGTGATGGGCAAGGGAGAGCAGGCAGCTGATGTCAACGTCATTTGCCAGCCTTCAAAGCCACAAAAAAGCTCAAAGGCAAGTTGGTCTTGCTCTGAGGCACAGGGCAGCAGTTTAATACAGGCCATCACACACGTAAACACTGTGCTCACTGCAAGGCAGACCTGTCCAGCATTTGGAGCGTATATAGACTGAGATGTTTTGGTAAACAATCTTTGCAAGCCTTACCAACCGGAGAATCCAGGTTGTTGTTGCAGGCTTGTTTTGTCGCTCTGGAAAGTCCTGGACTGCTGGTGCAAGTGTTGAATCATTTGGGATGTATCCAGGCTGTTGCGCTCTGCTCAATGGTTAACAGGTCTTGGCAGGCTGCAAGTCAGCAAGTGCAGCTTCATTCTGTTACAATGATTCCAGAAAACGAGGCGCTGAATTCAGCTGAGGCTAAGCGTGACCTGAAGATATGCAAGAAGCTGTGTGCACAAGGCATGTTCGATCATCTTCAGAGCATAAATATTTGTGCCATACAGTTTTCACAGAAACAGGTTCAGCGTTACTCATACATTCAGTCCCTCCTCACCATCATGAGTCCCCCAATATGTAAAGGTATTAGCACCTCCATGCTGACATCTTGTCAGCTTTCAGGCATGTTTAATCTGATCTCTGTTGTGCAGTCCTTGCCTGTGGGCTTGCAGCACCTGGTTTTAGAGCCAGATCACAGCAACAGCAAATACGGTGCAATCAATTTGTCCATGTTTGCCAAGTTTGCTTGCTTGCAAACGCTTGAAATAGATATTCAGCATTTTGAAGTGTTTAAACTTTGCCCAAGTGAGTTCATCCTTGATGGCCCCTTGCCCAGTCTCAAAAGTCTGTACATGCTTCATCATGGGCGCTTACTGCGAGATCCTGCGCTCACGCTTAGTGCATGCTTGCCAAGCTTGCGCCACGTTGGTGCTGTTGTCCACCTAGACTGTGCTCAAGCTTTTCTGGATCTACCAAAACTGGAGTTTGCGGCGTTCAGCCTCAATAGATCTATCTCTAGAGTTTGCAAAGGCAATGCAGCACAATTGACCGTCAGCAAGAGTAGTAAACTGAGCTGGCTTGTGTTAGACGACCTTGTCAAAGTGGTGGTCGAGAAGGCTGAGTTGATCATTGATGTTCTTGAAGACGTCGACAGTTCACTGTCCCCTTTCAAGTTGGGTCCAGGAGTTTAGGGTGCTTTTCGTTTGCCAACGCTTATGGCAACTTTTTGACTGCCACAGTATCACTGTTCTGATGTGCACGCTTACATGTGGTCTGATGTTAGATTAGCACATCAGGGGCCCATCACCTTGCATGCAGCTGTAACAGTTGATGCCTTAGTTGATGCAGAATCCTGCTTTGACATGAGTTGAGTGACTGCAACAAATCTGTTCACAGGCTCTTGATACCGCATTGTACCAGTCATGTTCAGTTTTCAACAATGTCCTGATTTGGTGAGACAATCTTTTCGTGCACATGTTTATTGTAGTTGTTCAGTGGGTACTGACCCACTATCTCTATGATCCAGGCACAGGGTCTGCAGTTTAGCGCACTCCTGGCAAAGTGTGTCTGGTATATCAAGTACTTCACAAATCCTCATTTCACTTGGTGGATATTCTCAACCTCGCCCGCACAAAGGTAACACTGCTCTGTACCACCTAAGAACGCACAAAACACCCCAACACTCAAGCAAGTATTTTCTGCTGACTGCAGCCATGATGCTTTTGAGGCTGTATGCATATGGAATTGAAAATGCGCCGCAACAATGTTGTATCCATGTTGAAATGACCATGAATAATAACCACCTCTGTTCAAAAAATGTGGAGGAGCAATTGTTTGGTTTCAAGCATATTCTTGGAATCTTACGATTTTAACTCGCTTCGCCTCACAATCCATTTTATCAATCGTGAAAACAGGAATACAAATGCTATCACGGTCACGCTATGGATACTCAAACAGCATGAAGGGGACGATTTTGCAGGCAGCCACAAAGTCTCATCCTACACCTGTCTCGCTGTTGGCACGTGTATGTTGAGTACTGGAGCTTTGCATTTGCAACGTTCTTTTATGCCGACGCCACATAACCCATGCCAAGGATGCTGCAGCCGCTGTTAGAACCCATGTATCCCAAGACAGTTGAAGCACGCTGTGGGCAAGCTTGAGGTCTTTTGTGTGTTTGAAAACCTTGCGAAGCCCTGCAGTCCAGTCAGCATGTCATGAAGCCTTGCTGCACTTCAATGGACAAACAGACAAAAGCCAAAGTAAGACTTACACACCAGCTGAATGTTGCAGAACAAAACAGATTTTGCACTGGACGCTTCCTGAAAGTTCTGGAACCTGCAGATGCGTCTGCTTGACGCCAGCACCTGATGCACTCTGCTTACCTGGTGCTTGCAAGCCAAACACTGCAGAAGACCTGGGCTGCAGCCACTGCCATGCTGACAGGAAGGGTAGCAGCAGCAGGGCTACAAAGGGGGGTGCAGCATGCTGCCAATCTGGCGCCTGCTCCACGGCTTGCCTGTACAGCTCTGCAGCGCGGCTTCTGTTGTTTGGCACGCCCTGACCCACAGCATGCATCCAGCCCAGGCTGTACAAGCCCTCAACGCTACCGGCTTCAGCTGCTAGTGCGAACAACCTTGCCGCCTCTCCTGCAGTGAAGTGGGATGAAGAGCCGTTGCTCATGGCCAGACACAGGTTTTGAAACCCCGGTTGCTTTCGCACCAAAGATCAGATCTACCTGTTGATTTGCTGTGCAAGTTCAATAGTACAAGAGACCCACCTCACGAGGGACATGAGTACACAGTGTCTTGGCCCGCCCTGTGGTGCGTGTAGAACAAGACGCAGAGACATGATTGGCACCCAAACAAATTCATGGTGACCATCACAAAGCTCAAGCTGGCATCGAACAATCATATTGGGATCCAGTTGCAGATCCTGAGAGCATCAGCCTCATGCTCATGCTGATGATAACGTGTGTAAATTAATCAGTCTGAAGAGCCATGAATGCTCGACTTCACCACTACATGGCAGCCATTGCAACAGCTCAATGGTAATGCTTGACCAGTAGCCAAAGTTGCACACGGCAAAACTTTCCTCAGAGAACAGCCTGAAGCAACTGCGTTTCATGCTGGGTCTTTCAGCTCTCACACCTGGCTGCTGGTTGCCATATTGTATGTTGCCAGCGTCCACCCAAGCATCAGGCAAGCCGCCCTGTGCTGCTTGTGACAGCAGCCTCAGGCACATCTCACTCCTTTGCTGCCTGTCATACGCACTGCTGCGCTCCAGGATCCATGCCAAGTTGGACTGTGCAACTGCACTGCCTTGTACTGCTACCACAGCATACCTCATCAATGCTAGCCATTCACTACCTGCTGACACAGCAGCAATGCATCAGGTTTGCAATGCGCACTGTCCTGAAGAATGGAACATTTCTGTATCACAAAGAGCTTCTGTATCTCCAGGTGAGTCGTAAAATGACCAAACATAGGCGCTATAATACAGTAAAGCACTGTAGCAGCAGAATGCATGCATGTGGCTGTTGGCTCTACACTGATTGGCAATGGAGGAACCTTGAATACAACCACTTTGAGACACTGCACTCTTGACACAGAGTCAGCCGCATGTGGCAAAATTTGACAAGAGGCTCAAAAGTTGCGCTGCAACAATGCCTCCTTCGGGGCTTTGCTTGGGGACAGGTGTCAGGCGCTTGGGGACTGGTGTCAGGTGCTTGGGGACTGGTGTTAGAAGTGCCTGACACCAGTCCCCAGTAAAGGTAGCTCACATCAAAATGATAGATGTATCACAGAAGTGCAAAGCATTGAGACGAACACACCTGCATCGACTGCAAGCAGGGCCTCATCCATCTGGTCTGACCAAGAGCTGCGTTCCTTGATGAAGGTCTGAATGTACTCCTTGGCTGCAGTGCAGTTGGGCCGCACCCCCAGACCCCTCTGGTGGGCTATAGCTAGGGCATGGGGGGCTCTCCAGTGGCCGGCGTCATGGGCATCCAAGTAATGCTCGTGTGCTAAGCTGTGATTCTTGGCCACACCATGACCACCTGCTGTCATTTGTGGCAAAGCAGCCTTGAGGTCTAGAACCCAAAACACCAAACGACAGAGTTGGAGTGCGAAGCATAGGTTCAACTTCCATGGCCTTGGCTCACATGCTGCAACTCCATAACAATGACACTTTGATGATGATAGCAATGCAGATTGGCACTGATTTGCCTGCTCAACCTGGATTTGGTGACAACAAGCATGCAGGCAGCTGCAGGCACCAGCTATTTTGCTTTATGACAGCTGAGAATGCAGGCAGCACAATCATTGTGCCAATCATTAGGCCACAATGGGCTACAAGCTTTTGTGACAGTCTACAGAAGAGTTGCCATGCAAGTTCAGACTGTAAGCTTGTTCCCACACCTGCATACATGGTTGCCAGGTTGAACATGGCATCAGGGTCCCCCAACTCTGACCCACTCACGAATGCCTCCCTGGCGGCATCATGATCTACCAACCCCCCTCCAGCCCCCTCAAAGTAGAGCACCCCCAGGCCGTTGAATGCTGAGGGTATGCCCTGACGCGCTGCAATCTCAAAGCTTGCCTTGGCGGCTGTGGCGTTGGCCGGTGTGCCTATGCCCTTCATGTGCATGTAGCCCAGATTGAATGTTGCATATGCGTCGCCTTGGGCTGCGGCCGCCTGGAAGTGCTGCAGGGCTGCTGCAGGATCGGCCTGCATATAATAACAATAGTAATAATAATAATAATAGTGATGATGATGATGATGATGATGATGATGATGATGATGATGATGATGATGATGATGATGATGATGATGATGATGATGATGATGACAACGCTTTCCAGCTCATGGTGAGCTAGGTACATGCGGGACAAGTCTTGTCTTTCCAAAGCCTGCATGCATTGCCTCTTGTGGGCATGTGCACTGTGTGCAGCACTTCAAAGGCGCTCAGCGCAGCACTTCAGCAGCACAGCAGTTCACAAAACCAGTGCAGCACAGACGGTTGGTGCAGCGCAACAAGGAAGCGGAAGATGGGTGTTATGGTGAGCAGCAGCATTGCACCATTGCTTGTGGGCGCAGGAGACATGACCGATCGGGTCTAAAGATGTATTGCAGCAACATTCCTTTGCACGCAGAATGACAATGTGATAGATGCATGGCGTTGCAAGCATGGAGATTAGAGAAGTTGACCTCCAGATCATGTCCCAGAAGCTGCCTGTAACCCATCATCCTCTCAATCCCATCCCCGCTGCAGTTGCATGCAGATTGTCAGCATGTTCAGAATTGCAATGCTACCGCAGCAGGTGCTGGTAATATACAGTGCACATGATCACAATGTGCAAGACTCACAGCCATTACATGAAGCATCTGAACGTCTGCAATGTCAATGCTAATCACTCATTACCGCTGTGGACAGCAGCTGTGAGCGTGGCCAGGACCCCAATGGCAACTGTGCTTTCATGCTTCCGTAAGTCAAGCTGAGAGACCTTGACTGTCAGGGGATGGTCTGGAAGGGGAGCGTCCTCCATACAATGATTGTCATGCAAGCACAATGTAGACCGCAGCACAAAGATGGTTTCTGTCAGGGGCCACTTACAAGTTGAGCATTTCTGCTTCAAGCTGCAGCTGGATCCAGGTGTCCTCTCCAGCCTGATCCTCATAGCTGCCATGGCGGTGCCTCAGCCTGAGGGAGACAGGCTCCAGAGGCAGCTCTGGGGACGTGCTGCCCTCTGTTGCAACCACATACTCGTCTGCCACTATGCGTGCACGCCTGGAAACGCATCGCATGATTAGTTCCACAATGCAGTTACTACCAGGGAATTCTGAGGCAGATGTTGATCAAGCGGCGCTGCAGGGCCTGTTTCTGTCATGCTATGTTGCTGACATTGCAAGTAATTTACCAAGGCAGATGCGACCTCCTTGGAGATTCAGCTTGTCCTGAGTCGACCGGCAAGTTGCTGCTTTGCAGCCAGAAAGCACAGCACTGCTTGGCGTTTGTACTGCAGCTGAGTCAATGTCCATTAGCCTTGGGCACTTCTCATGGGCAATATAACATGTGTACAGCGCTATACGCTTTGAGACTTGCGCAAGCAGTTGTCGAAATACTGCTTGTCAGCTATGGCAATTGTCACAGCCATGAAGGTTCAGGTTTTGGCATGAGGATGACACAGCAAGAGAAACAAGGGCCAGACCTGAGACCTTCTTGACAGTTGCCAGGAACACCATCGCCCATGAAGTAACGATGAGCCAGGGCCAGGTGAGCCTCTGGGGATCCTCCCTGAGCAGCTGCATGCAATGCCTTGACTGCCCAACTGTCATTGAAAGACACATGTGGAGTAGCAATGCCAGTTGCTGCCAATACTGCCAGCATGAAGCTTGCATCAGCAGCACTAGCTAGCTCCTCTGTGTCAAGCAGCTCTGTGGGATCTACATTGTCATCTTCCTGCGTGGGCCAAGGAGGGGATTGGTTTGCAGCAGGCTTGCATGGCAGGATTGAGCTAGTCCTGTGCTGTGAAAGGTAGCAAATACGCCTGGGAAGCTAAGTCTTATGCAAATGCTTCAACTAGTGTGAAGACTGGGGCTTCATCCTTGATTCAGGCAGCAGAAGTTTACAGCTAGCATTGACTTCAGACTTCAGTCCACTTTAAATGACCTCACCTCAGAATCGCTGCTGTCTTGAGCTGCACTCTGGTGCAATCTGCGCTTGAAACTGCTGGCTGGCAATTGCTGCACCAGGTCAAGGTATTGAAGCTGCAGGCCTTCGATTGCTGCATGGCAAAGCAGTACTCTGGCTTACGTATGCAAGATTGCATGAAGACAGGTCTAGTTGCAAAGACTGCTAGAACTCAGCACCGCGGCCTGCCCTGCAAGCATACCTACACGAACAAGACATGTTTTGTCTAACCTGTTGCTTTATTTCGCTCTGAAGGAGCACTTGAGAACAATACTTCCTGCAGCTGCAACAGCCATTCAGGCTCTGCATCCTGCCCATCACTATCTACATCTTCCACCGCGTGTTCCTCAACGACGTGTGACTGCACACATCACAGCCATTTTATGTTCATCATATAGTTTTTCGCCCGAGCACACCTGCCCAGGATCAAGTGTGAATTCACACCTGATCAGCAGAGCCACGGTTTGCTGAAGCCATCCTGTGCTGGCTAACATTTGCGAATTCATATGCATTGTCATGGTCGACGATATCCGCTCGTTCACACACACACAGCCCTGCGCAAGGTGACAGATATTATACAAGGTAAGGCCACAGTGACAGCCCCGGCGCCACGAAAGTACGCACCTATCAACCACAGGCAGACCCATGTACGCATGCGTCAGAGTGACAGCCTGCTCGGCAACGCCTCTGGCCCGATGTCGCAAAGTGTCGGAACGAGGTCTGCAAAACTGCTTTGTTATGTCATGACACGTGCGGAAAGCTGACTAAGGATGTATCCTCCCAGAACGTCTGCACCACTTGCCATAAGTTTAGGGCTGATGTCGTTTCAGGAGCAAATATACTGTGGCACGTATGTACTTACATACGTAGAGTTGTGTTGGTGTGAGACAGGGTGATATTGCTACACACCTTAGTCCCGTCTTGGTGTCACGGCAACCATGGCTGTGTTAGAACTCACAGCGCCGCTGCTGCAAGACAAACTGAACGAGTGCAAGCAGACCTACAAGCTCAATGTCGGGTGAGCTCGCAAGTCACCACGGTGGCACAAACGCACCCTTCGCTATGACGCAAAGAAGCAGGAACTGCTTCTTGTTTGCGACGCCACATTTGTTCTCAGACTTCTTCTGTGCGCAGGTACGCTGGGTTGGTGGCTTTGCCACCGGGTCTGGTTGGACAGGTCAACAAGCACAATCCTCATGTGATGGAGCTTGAGCTTTCTAGGTATGCTACCAGCAAGGCTGCAGCTCCGCTGACGAGAGTACACTTCACCAACAACAGTGTATTGCTGCAGCAACAAATTGACAGACTTGCCAGACGAGCTAGCAGAGCTGCAGCATCTGCGCGTGTTGCGTGTCAAGTACAACAACCTGACAAAGCTGCCAGAGGTGTTGGTCAGAATGAACAAGCTGGAAATTCTGGAGCTGTCAGGCAACCAGATCACTGTTGTTGATGACAAGGTCTTATCTGGGCTCAGTAACGTCAGGCAAGACTATCCAGCCCTCACAACAGTGCTTCTTAAAGCTCCTTGCATGCAGTAGCCAAACTCTCACCTGATGCCAGACCTTCATCTTTCACAAGCTCTCACCGTGCTGGCTCTGCACATACAGTGTGTTCATCATCTTGTTGTCAGATCAAGCTGCAGCCCAAGTAGCCTACACATAGCAACAGCCCTTCTCCTTGTTTGGCAGCTGTGATCAACTCACACACATTTGAAGGAGTCAGAATAAGGCTTATCATAGGTGCAGCACTGCTGGCAAGCCAGCTGTTCCTCTATTTGAGGGCTCTGATGTGTTATTGTGTGCTGCTACTTGATGGAATAACTTCATGCAGGGAGCTGGACCTGTCCAACAACACAATCTCAGAGATTGGCGAGGGCCTGGCCCGCATGGCCTCACTGCAAGTTCTGCGCCTGGAGAACAACCGCATTGATGCGCTGCCAGACAACATCGGCTCCTGCAAGGCGCTGGTCAAGCTGGATCTCAGCACCAACAACTTGCTGAGCCTGCCTGACAGCATGGGCCAGTTCCGCAAGCTGCAGCGCCTCAATGTGGCCAACAACATGCTGCGCCGCGTGCCGGCTAGCATGGGAGGTCTGAAGACACTGAAGGAGTTGGATCTGAGGTATGTGTGTCTCCCCCGTCATCATTGCGCTCACATTGTTGTTATTCTCTTGGGAAGATCAAATGATCAATGAGGTCATGACAAGATGGTCCTCTGTGCACATGTGTCTGTCTGCCATAATTGCCCTGCATTGGGACCATATCAAAGCTGCAAAGGTCAGTATGTCTTGATGTGAGCCAGCAGTCAACAGATCAACCCCAACTTGCAGCTGCAAAGATGCAAATGCCCTTAGGGACTCCCTAATGCAAACTCCCCAGGCAGTCACGTTCCTGCCTACCATCAATGAGCTAGCAATGCATATAGTCTTGACATGGCATGCTGAACAAAGGCTCTCCTGCTTTCTCTGCACTTCATTCACATCTCACCTTGACTGCATGCCAGGTCTGCAAGCCAAATCTGGCATGCAGCAGCAGGATCCATGTAAGCCTGTTGCATTCATGTGGCATCACACGTACATCCCTCAAGTCACCTTGGCCAGAAGCTAGCTGCATCTCTGCATGCTGAAAGTCTATGGCATTGATCAAGCCATGTCAGCTGTGCAAGCCAGGCTCAGGGTTTGGCACATGGCTCAGGTACAACAATCTGGATGAGCTGTACCATGCCAAGAGTGAGGAAGGGCTCAGTCGCCTGCTGGCCTTCCTGCGCGAGGAGGAAGAGCGGGAGCGGCTTGAGCAGATTGAGCGTATGAAGCCAATCGGCACACAGGTATGCACCATTGTCCTGCTGGCTCAAACATCAGTGCAATGCAGACAGTTCTGACAGGCACCAATGGAACCCTGTTGCAATGTAGCAATGCAGACATGCACAGAGCATGATCAGGCACTACTGCAAACACACCAACTCACAGCCACAGCAAGACATTTGGATTTCAGCCTGTGCTTGGGCTGTGGCGCCTGGCAGCTACACTGTCACCGTGACCACAGCAAGTCAGGCTGTGATTTCTCACACTCTATCAAACAGACGCCACATTGGTGCAGGTGGGCAGTTACATGGAATACCGGTGCAAGGCAGACAATGCGCAAAGCATCACCCAGGATGATGGCAGTACAGTCCTGGTGGACAACAGGTGCTGGGTGCGCACAGGCCACAGCATATGCCAGAATGGCTCCATGCTGTATGTCTTTGGCGGCCTGGTTCTGAAGGACGAATGCAAGTCCAATGATGTGTACTGGATGAGCACAGACCGTATGGAGTGGCACCTGCAAGCTGTCTCTGGGGATAAGCCTGTCCCCAGGGATGACCATGCTGTTGTCTTTGATGACACCAACAACAGGTGACACATGTTAAATCTAAAGTCATGCAAAGTCTCTCATAGATGGGGACCAGGCCATGGGCTGTCATCAATGCCAAGACAGCAAGCCACCATCTCATCACTGCTTCATGCACATGCTGCTATGTGCAATCTTTTTCAATTGCCAGGTACCAGTGACCACAAAGCTTTGTAGTCTGTGTCGACAGAACAAGAGCACGTCATAAGCAAGCAGCTTCTGGTGCTTGCATCAGTTCAACTGATATAGAAATAGAAACAGCTTGTACTAGGCAGCCTGGTAGCTTATCCAAAAGGACTCAAGCTTCGCTTGTTGCAAGATGTATGTGCGTTCATTTGTGCGTGCGCTTCCCAGGCTGGAGCTCTGGGCTGCTGCCAAAGGAGGCTCCCGTTATGATCGCTGAAAAGCGTAAACTTTTCATTTCTTTCTTTTCTTCCCAGGCTGGTGGTGTTTGGCGGTCGTGGAGCAGACAGGAAGCGTCTGAATGATGTGCACTTCCTGGATGTGAAAACATGGACCTGGCATCGCCCCACCACAGACGGCATGCCCCCCACTCCCCGCCTGGGGGCTGCCGCGGTCTTCATGGGGGGTCAGATGATCCTCTTTGGGGGGTACGGTGCTGGGGCCCGCTTGAATGATCTACACACCCTGGACCTCACATCTTGGCAGTGGCAGCAGCCGGCTTTCACTGGGACAGCACCATCCCCGCGACAGTCCCCTGGCATTGCACTGCAAGGTCAGCGGCTTAGCAGTACTGTTCAGCTTGAATGCATTACACTTTGCAAGGCATGGTGCAACAGCCAGAAATGGCCAGGCTGGCAGCCGTCTAACTGTCTGACTTGCTACATTTAACCCCAGTCAAGTCAATCAGGCCATTGCAAGTGTGACATAGCAGATCTGCGCTGGAGCATCTGCAACATTGAGTTCATCACAGGATGAGCTGCACGTGAAACTGATTGTGCAGCACTTTTGGATTGAGGCAATGTGTCTGAACACCTGCATGATGACAAGCTGTTGGATGTGTCTGAACAGCTGCATGATGACAAATTTATGAATGTACCGCAATACCTGCATGATGACAAGCTATTGAATGTGTTCAACAGCTGCATGATGACAAGCTATTGAATGTGTCTTGACACCTGCATGATGCCAAGCATGGATTTGTTGGCATGCAGGCAGTCAGCTCTTTGTGCATGGCGGCCGCAACAACTTTGTCCTGGAAGACATGTTCGTGTTGGACCTGGCCAGGAAGGAATGGACAGATGTCGCCCCGGGGGCCCACACCCCCCCACCCCGTCATGGCCACCTCATGGCAGTGCATGCTGACAAGCTGTACATGTATGGGGGCTATGATGAGCTGGGGGCCTGGTCAGATGCCATGTTCTGCCTGCCTGTGCCCTACGACCAGCCCTTCACTGCTGCCAGGTCAGCCCTCAAACTGCCAATGCTCAGCTCCTGTGCTGAGGATCCACCCATTGAGTTCAAACAGGCAGTTGAGCCCTCATGTTACATCCCAGCAATTTACCTCCTTGTCTTGAGACAGTGGCTCTCTGGGCGCTATGACTCGCCATGATTCTGCAATGTAAGGGCCGGAGTTCTGTCTGGAGTGTCCATCGTTGCTGCATGATGCACTCTGTGATTTCACCCTAACCTGTCAGCTCTGCATGCTCTCTTGTTCTGTGGCCAAGCTTTGTTGACAGTCATCCTCGCTCAACCTCCCACCTCGCTTTGAGAACTTTATCCTGGCCCACCAGCAGCAAGCTTTCCCCAGAGCCTGCATGACTTCAACCCCACAAGATGCTGGTCTAGCGCAGCCAAAGCAGCACATACACAGTACAGTCAATGAAGTCAGGGGGCATAAAGGCTGGCATTGCCATCTGCTGCTGCTGCTGCTGCTGCTGCTGCTGCTCTTTGCTGTAATCACAGCCTGCCACCAGCTGCGCTGTAACAGACAGAGAGGGACCCTCAAGATGCACCATGCCTGCTGTTCTGTAAAGGAACAGTGTTCAATTGTATCAGCCTATCAGCCCTCCTGGCAGTTTGCCGTTACTGGTGTGTACGTTCCGTTTCATGGTGGCTGCAGTCGAGCAGAGTGGAGTCAGGTGGGGAGTGAGGTGAACTACAACCGGTGCCGGTATGCAGTGCTGCACAAGGGGCAGGTGGGCATGTACCAGGTGGGCAGCCCCACCCTGGGGCAGCTGGTGGGGGCTGATGACATCGAGAAGGCAGCTGTCGGCTGGGATGTGTTGAAGATCGCCAAGCTTGTTGACCTCAAGGTCAGTCTCGCATCTTATGGTTTGCCCATAAGGACTGCTTATCTAAGATCAGTCACATGGCTCTCATCATGTGCTAGTCACATGGCTCTCATCATGTGCTTGTCAGGGTTGCTTAGTCAGGGTCAGTCTCGTGTCTCACTACGTGCCGTTGAGGAGTGTTTAGTCAAGGTCAGTCTCATGTCTCATCACATGCCCATTAGGACTGCTTAGTCAAGGCCACTCACAGGTCTCACCATGTGCCCATGAGGACTGCTTAGTCAGGGTCAGTCACAGGTCTCATCATGTGCCCATTGGGACTGCTTAGTCAAGGTCAGTCACAGGTCTCACCATGTGCCCATTGGGTAATGCTTAGTCAAAGCTGCTGCTGGACCCGGGAAAGATTCAATGTTGTTTGAGCGCCCCTGTTGTGATTGCACACCTCTCTGGTGCATGCTGAAAGCATCACAGATTTGTAGTGATCACGTGGTGCCTTTGAGTAGAGCAGCTGCAGGCTTGTTGACCTGCTGAGATGACATGTACAAACTGCTGACAAACAGCACTTAGCATCATCATCTTGTTGGCATGGGCGCCTTACTTCTTCCTCAAGCTGCCTCAAGAAGCCAAAGCAGCTGACCATGACCACCGCATGAAAACGCCAATCAGTGTGCAGACAGAAGACGCTTGAATCAAAGTGAAGCTGTGAGAACATGTACAGGTGAAGCCTCCGGAGGAGGAGAAGGCTGGAAAGCGCAATGCCAAGGCCCTGCACATTGAGCACTGCCTCACGACTCAGCTCAGCAAGCTGCCTCGGGGCTACTCCACGACAAGCCCCAAAGAGGCTGCCATGCTGGAGTATGTGGACTCCTGGGCCACTGTCTTCAGATCTCTGTACCCCTACCGCAGGTGAGCATGACCCCAATACTGCTTTGTTTCCTTCCTTGTTTCATACCCAGGCAGCATCAGGGACATGATGGCCATACAGGTGAGCAAAACCACACTACTGGTTCGACTCCACACCAAGTCCGCATCAGGGACACAATGGCCATATTGCAGGTGAGCACAACCACACTGCTGCTTTGGATTCACACCAAGGCAGCATCAGGGACATAAAAGCCAGAGCATGTCACTTATCTGGGTGAAGCTTGGAATTGAGGCTGTGGCCAATGGTTGTTGCAAGATCTGCATGCTGAGTAGTGCAGTTCAAGTCACCAGACAGCATCAAAGCTTCTGCTTAAGGGATCTCCTTACTGTCATGGAATCAATTGTCAGAATGCAAACCGCCCCTTCGTGACAGGCCTGCAGGCATCTGACTGAGCTGCGAAGTTGTTGCTGCACCCTCTTTCCTCACTTCATCAGACACACAAAACACCAATCAGCTGGTAGCAGCATGTAGAGATCCTCTTCTAGACCTCATGGCTGTTACAGAGTTGGATGTATGTGTGTGTGTGCTGTGTTGCAGGCCCCTGTTCCTGACCCCCAAGAACGAAGCAGGGGTGCGCAAGCTGGTGTGCACCACCCTTAGGCCCACTCTGCTACCTCACACAGACCTGTACGACCTGCCTGGGATTGTGCAGTTCGTGGCCAGCTACTTTGCCTATGAGCCCCTGGCCAACCCCGTGCACTACCCTGACTTCCTGCCCTCCCCCTCATCAGTCATTTCCTGGCAGGTAATTGAGTCAACTTCTGCCCCATGCGTCAGCAGGGCTTTGTTTGACCAGTTGATGAATCATTCAACATGACACTAATGGACTTCATATCATGTCTTGCAGCCCTGCAACATAAGTGCATACAGACATGATGCATGTCTGCTTGCTGCATTGAGCCAAGTATACCTGACCAGTGACTGTATAGTTTTGCCAGCAGGAACAATGCTTAGGCATTGGCCACCCCTGAAGTGTCAATTGCCATAATGTGCCTGTACTGTGGCCATATGCCACATGTTTTGGTCAGTATGCCAAAACATGCCTACAACACAATACATGTGCCTGTATATACAGCCGGACATCCTGCAAATAGTCAGATCCTTGCACACTGGGCAGACCTGCACACTCAGCAGCCGGTGTGTGCAGGGTGGCGACTGCTTTGACATGAGCACGGTGCTGTGTTCCCTGCTGCTGGGCGCCGGCTTTGACGCGTATGTAGTGACTGGCTACGCGCCTGTGGCTGTGACAACCAGTGACCAGACTGGAGCCACCTGCCTCATGCTGGAGCCTGAAGTGGTGAAGAAGCCCCAGAAGATGATGCCTGTGGGCAGCGCCAAGCACCCAGCACAGCCCAAGGAGGCCAAGTACAAGGTCAAGTCAGATGACAGACCAGAGAGCACCTTCCTGCAGGTGCTGTGCTGCTTCACACTCTCGTTTGTTTCTTCTGTGCATGCTTTTCCTTGGTTCTTTTGTCACAATTTCGATTCTTGTATTTGCTTGTTTTACGCATGACAGATGAAAAATCCTCTGTTTGATCAAAACGTACAAGTGCAGACAGCTGTACTCCCACTGAGGGGCTTGAGTCAAGCAGCGTGACCTTGCCAGCAGCTTGCTAATGCCTTGGTGCTGATTGAAAGGTAGGCGGTGCCAGTCACATGTCTTGCAGCTTGTCATTGCACTTTGGGCATAAACTGGTTGAGCGTGATCAATGAAACAACGAAGTTGTTGCTGTCATCACTGTTGTTGCTGCAGTTCCAATGTGCCTTGACATGCTCCGCCTAACAGGCTGTGTGCTCGAAAGCACATTTAGACTATGCTGGTCTGCCAGACTGACATCTTGGCGACACATGCAGAAACAGCAGCAGGCCAAGGATGCAGCTGCTGCAGCAGCTGCTGCAGAGGCAGCACCCACAGCAGCTGCAGAGGCTGCTTCCAGCGGCCCTGCTGACTCAGGTCCGCAGAAGAACAACCTGGTGCATGCCTGGGTCATGGTGCTAGCTGGCAAAAGAGAGGTGACATGCTGCCACACCCATCTCCCTTGATCTGCAATGATGGACTCTGTACATGTTGAAGTTCCTGCTATGTGTCAGACATCATCACTACATGTTCAAGTTTTGCTGTTATCAGCCGTCATCACTACATGCATGCATGAGTGTGTTATTGTCAGTGATCATTGCAGCCAGACCTGCAGCTCATGTGTGAGCCATGTTCATTTTGTTGGTGTACAAGCATCACATGGCTAGCATGCAGAGAACATGCCTCACCTGAAAAGGCAAGCTTCAGCCTCGGTCTTCAGAGGGAGTCGAGTGCCCATATAAGCAATTCAGGATGTCATGCAGCATGTGCATGGCATGGCATAGAAGCTGTGCTGGTTCCTGTAACCACCAAGATGTACAAGACTGTTGCTTACAACTACAGGTGGCAGAGGACATATTCATAGATGCCAGCACAGGAAGGTGCTACCCCATCCCCAGTTCACCCTTCCTGGGGATAGAGAGCATGTGGAACCATGACAACTACTGGGTCTGCATGCAGATGCCTGAACCACATTCAGACTCCCGTGCAGCTCCTCAACATCTGTCCCTGGATGTCACTGATGCTTCCAAGTGGGAGTACATGTTGCCTACTGCCTTGCCTCAGGTAAATGTATGTAAGACATGCATCAGCATGTGCAACTGCTACCAGAGGCGTTCTGTGCTTCAGTATAGCTGTCCTGTGATGTCGGCTGCTTTTCTTTAGAGACAATGACAAAGTACGCATACCAATTTCAGAGCAGCTGTACCTTCCATAGCAATACAGTCAGTACACAGTCAGCCACCATGTTACATCATTTGATCTGCTGCACTACTGTCCGAGATGCACCAGCCAATGTTTATAACTGGGCAGAAGAAGGTGTCAGGTATGCAATTCATGTGCTGAGACACATGCACTGCTACAATGCCATGTATGTGGCGAGAGCCCTGATAGCATGCAAAGTCAGCCTCCCAACAGAGCCCAGCAAGGTGTACAGCAATTGAAAAGCATCGATGTTGTGGCGCTTTTCAATTGTGCACAGCAAGGTGTGTAGCAGCATCCTGATGCTTTTCAAGTGTGTGCAGCAAGCACTGAGGGCAGAAGATTTAGAGGGGGATGGAGAGGGGGAGTATGGCATGGCCACTGGGAGGGCGTTCGTAGGCAGCTCCACTCGTTCTGCCAGTGCAATGGGCAGAACTTCGCGCCCTCTGGGTGCTGCTGGGGCAGGGGCTACTTCCAGCAGGCCTCCCTTAGATGCCCTAAGCATCAGCTCTGGGGGCCAGTCCCCAGTGCCCCAGGGTCTACCCACCCCCACCTCTGCCACAATGAAGCGCAGTAAGCTGTGACACCCATGTGTGCATTGCCCAATGTGGCATGTGTCTGTTGATGCTCCTCTATGCTGTTTTCAAATCCTGTTTGCATAAAGCATGCAGCTTGTTGTACAATGCAACCAGTGCAGATGGCAACTGGTCAGCAGACGCACACACCAACATTGCAAATGCACGAGAAGAAGCCTCTAGATGCAGCAATACCAGCACGTGTACGGTTTTCTACATAGCGCTGATGCATGTCTAGCACGAGGCTAAGCCATCAATGCACAAGACACAGACAGGTTTAGCTGCTCTGCATTCGCGGCAGCACAGACAGAATTTGACCTTTGGCTGGTCAAGGCATGATTAGATCTTGTCATGCGTTGCTCAGGCTTCGACACTTTGGCAGTTGCAGCGTTGAGCAGCATGCGTGGGCAGCATGTATGAAGCCAAGTTGTCTGCTAGCACGACACACTGCTTGTGCGTAGTCTAGATGCTACTCATATGGATCCATCTTGCCCCCCTTCTTCTACCCCTTCTCCCCTTCCGTTCTACCTCTTCTCCCCTTCTACCCCTTCTTAAACCCCTTCTGACTGCGACTTGTATTGCAGCACCTCCAGCCCGTATGGGCAGCGTATACGGGGGTGAGTCACTGGCCAGTATTGCCAGAAGCGAGCAGGAAGATGCAGCCCCCCTGGATACAGGGGTCCCCGGCATGCCCCCCAGCTGGGTCCCCAGGCTGCAGATTGGGCGGGACAGCCTGGACATGCGGTGCCCTAGAGGCATTAAGAGCCTGCTGTATCACAGATGCCAGCATGAGATCTTTGCGCTGTTTGGGGAGTGCTGTCGATGGGATGGTATGGTGGAGAAGCTTACGCTGTATGAGGTAGGGCTGCTGTGCTGTGCTGTGCTGTGCTGTGCTGTGCTGTGCTGCGCCGTGCTGTGCTGTGCCGTACTGTGCTGTGCTGTGCTGATCAATATTATGCTGCTTGGCCTGCATATGGCATTGTACGTGGTTGCCATTAGTTGTGAGTAACATGTGGCGAGACTTCCAGCAACAGTCAATTGCAAAAGCCACTCTCGACTTTACATATCTAGGCTGCTGTTGTAGCTTGGTGTTGTCCACTGTTTGTGAGTGTGCTAGCAGCTTGTGCATGCTCAGCAATGCCACAAGCTGCAGCGGCCACCTGAATGACCACAGAGATGGCAAGTCAGTGGAGCAGCATATCACAATCCATCACAGACAAGCTGCAGCAACAGCATGCTCCAGTCTCTCTGCCTTCTGTGCAGCAGAGACACACATGTTGTATTCTGTTGCAACAGTATCAGCAACAGAGGTGAGGCAGGTGTCCTGGTAGCTCAAGCACATGCTGCAGCAACAGCAAAAGCTTCAGTCTCCCTAATGCCAACACACCAGAGGCACCCTTGTGATGCTGAAACGCAGGATGATGCAAGGACGGTGGCAGTGGAGGTGAGGGAGGTGTTCCGGCAGCGCAAGGACAAGCTGCAGGAGAGGCGCAGCTGGCCTCTGAAGGAAACCACCTGGGAGGTGCTGGCCCCGGGGGCCCGGGGGGCCCTCAAGCAGGCCACCCTTGTCAAAGGCCAGCGCAGAGACCTGCTGTTCTACCATCAGGTATCGCACACACAATCAGACACACCCTCTCTTCCTGGGTTCTTCGGGATTGCTGTCTAAAACTGGTTGAGCCAGCAAGCTGCTATCAGGCAATGGACTGCTGCTTGTGTCACTGTCACTGTCAGTGCCTGAAGCTTCATCAGACATGGTTGGGCGGCCTCACTGTCAAGGGCAGGCTTGCCCCTTTGGGTGAGTGGGGGAAGTAAAGTGATGCAGGAAAGGACTGGCAGGCGTGGCAGCATTCAGACATGAGGATCCATGTGAAACCCTTTGTGTGAAGTGAGGCGTCCAAATCACACAGTTTAAACCCGTCCACTGTGTCAGCCATGATAACAAATGATGCAAGGAGTAAATCAGTAAGCCAGGATGTGATGGACATCCCTTGTGGGTGAGTCGTCTTCTGCACACTGGCCAGCGATGCCCCTCAGGCGTGTGAGTTCAAATGCAGGCCCGTCTGGACAGTTTGGTGGAGCGTACAGAGGCCATAGGCAGCAAGACCATCGAGAGGTTTGAGGGCAGGGATGACCACCTCATGTACAGGAGCATACGATATGGCCCTGTTGAGAGGCAGCACTCTGATCTCAAGTAGGTAACAGAGCATTGTTGGTTGTGCCAAATGTGCTCAAGGCTTGAGTACCTGCAGAAACACTGCAGCCTTCATGTGATGGCAGAACAGACCAGCACATTGCAGTCACACAATTTGCAGTCACAGGCAGCATGCTTCTACTGCCGAGGTCATCCTTGTCTTGAGGGCACATAAGTGCATTTGCGCATCTGCTGCTGAACTGCCAGTGAGTGTTTGCTGGCACTCTGATCTGAAGTAGGCACTTGCAACTGCATGCTTCTAGTGCTGAGTTCCTCCTTGTCTTGAGGGCACGTAAGTGCATCTGTGCATCTGATGCTGAACTGCCAATGAGTCTGCTGTTGAAGCAGACACAAAACTCATTGCTTCATTTGACCATGCTTTTGTTTGGTCACTCAGTCATTCTTCTATTTGTCCTTATGTCTGCCCGTGCGTGTAGTCACTCCTTTATAAGTTTGTTCACCAAACACTCATGTGTGTGGTCAGCAACTCTCTGTGCTCACTGACACCTTTTCAAGCTGAATGCACACTTTCAGTTGAGCCTAGTCTTTGTCAGAAGTCCATCAGCAAAGCTGCAAGCTGGGACCATGTCACCATAGCTGTCTGAACTCAACGCATGAGTTCTGCGTGTGCTCACACAGGCAGGCGTTGGCCCCCAAGGGTGCCAAGGGCGCACCCCCACCCCCTCAGGAGGAGGGACCCCGGACCATCCTAAAAATGACCCAGAAGTTCAGCCACGATCCTGAGGTGCCAGCTGAGCAGGATGTGGCCAAACGAGTCTTTGACATTGCCAATGGCCATATCAGGTCAGCCCACACCCTGATTAGCACCCCTCATCCCCCTTCACCCCTCAACCCCCTGCACCCCCCCCTTCCCCCCCCCCGCTTCCTCCGGCTGGCAAATATGGATGTGCTTGGTGCTGAGCAGTGCAGCCCTGCTAGGGTGTGTGTGTGTGTGTGTGTGTGTGTACCTCATGTGTCTCTCATCTCACATGCATCATGGTCACTTCCTGTAACTGATGCGCATTGTTACATGCACTCAGCTCGTACTAGTGGTCACAGCCGCTTGCATCAGTCATGCCAAATGCAACACACATGAATGTGGTCAATGTATTCAGTGAAAAACAGTGAGAGCAATGGCAGCGTATTTGCTAAGCACCTACACCTATGTAATGTCTAGGCCGGTTGCTGTCCCCAGCCAAAGGTTTTATTCTGCAAATATGATGGCTGGCCATATTTTACTTAAGATATCCAGTGGTTTTGCCTGGACTGTGCTGTCTGTTGGTGATCTTTCAGCAGTAGCTTCAGTGATACTAGTGTAGGTGTAGTGTTATTGCCTGTCATGTTGCACAGGTTGCAACACCACTATGGCTCACAAAGGTACTATTGCCTGTCATGTTGCACAGGTTGCAGTACCACTATGGCTCACAAAGGGTGACAGCAGATGAGAGGATTTACTACCGGGATGGGCCCCCCCGCCTGGTGCAGGTCATGCCCCACACCCCCATGCCGCCCCAGGCCCTGCTAGCTGAGGAGCACCAGGCCCTTCTCACGGCTGAAAGGGACTGCCTCCAGGTTTGCCTCACGCTGCACTGCCATTAAAGAAGAAGAAAAGAAGAAGAAAAGACTACGCCTTTTGGCATCAATTTAATGAGAAGCCAAGTATTATACCGGGCTGCCCAGGTGCACTGCCATTAGACTTAAGGGCTTACTTGTTCATGAATGCACTGTAAACTGTTGTGCATTGGTCTGGGGCCAAATGCAAGCCAGCTTACGTAGAAGTGGGCTTGGACATGTGTTGAGACCAGAACTGCTGATCCCAACCTTGCTGTTTCTGCTTTTGCTACCGTAATAGACGGCTGTCTCTTGCAACCTTCACGTCCAATGCGCTTGTTGTGGTGTGTCTTGAACTCTGCCTAGTGCCCAAGACCTGTCCTGCATGTACCTAGCTCATCATGACCTGGAAAGCGTTATTATTATTATTATTTTATTATTATTATTATGCTTGTTGTGGTGTGCCTTGAATCTGCCTAGTGCCCAGGCCCAGAGCCCTGCCCTCTCTTGCATACTGTTTCTTGGTGTAACGCTGGCTGTGAAAGGAGCTGCCCTTGGGTTTGTGCAATGTTGTGCCTCTTCTTGCTGACCTAATCATGCATTTAGAGCATGTGATTCAGTCTACTAGCTGGTAGCGGCTGTGGCCCTGTTGATTGTGACCAGCATGCAAGACCTGATGCCCCCTCATAGGGAAATTTATGCCGGCGACTGGGATATGCCATGTACAATTTGCCAATCAAGACTAAATCACAAAAGAATGTGACCAGCATCTGCCACAGAGCAGAGTGATTGCCTCTGTCAACGGATGCCCCTGGCAGCCCAGTATAATACTTGACTTCTTGTCGAAATTGGCGCTGAAAAGGTGTAGTCTTTTCTATTTCTGTTTCTTTTCTCAACAGATGCCAGGACCAAGCTCATCCTTGCCCGCTGTGTCATGCTGACATTGCAGCTCGTCCATGCAATGGCTTCTCAGCTCCGGCAATGGCTTCTCAGCTCTGCAGCATGTGACACACAGGCAGTGCGAGAGGGGGAGCGGGAGGTAAGAGACTTGATAGCAGGGCGAGAAAAAGATGAACGGGCCATCAGCTTAGCCACGCCTTACTATGATGTGGTGAGGCAGAAGCATGGGGAGAGCGATGAAGAGGAAGAGGCAGCCAATGAGGTGGCGGTGGATTACCTGACACAGTTCCTGCCCCTTGTGACTGGCACCAGGACTATGAACCGCCAGGAAGCAATGGAGGTCAGAGAGAGGAGTCTCAAGGTCAGAACTGCCACACTGCCTCTGCACATTCATACTGTTGTTGACATGGCTGCTGCTACTTTGTGATGAGGTTGCTGCGTGCCTCAGGGCCACAATCATCACATGTGTGAGGTTACAAGTTTTGTGCCAATTCACACATGAGGAGTGGGTATGAGTACTCTTGCGGCTGTTCACTCCTGTCACAAAGCTGTGCATGAGGGTTGTGCTTTAGCCTCTTCTGTGTATGCTTGACTGATGTCACGCATGCTTCTGATGGTACAGGCTCTAAAGGAGCGCTTGGTAGAGAGGGCAAACATCATCCAAGCACGCCATGACTCAGAGACTGCAGCCTTGGTCAAGAGACAGGTACAGCATCACTTCACTGAGTGACTCAAGCTCAATCCGAGTTGATGAGCCAATTTCATCAGTTTGAGTTGTCATGTATACTGCCTCTCAGCATGCTGAAGCCGATTTGCTGTTCTCTCACGCAGATTCGAAACAGACACGCATGCATCACATAGCACATTGTAGATCTGTTGTCATGATGCTGTGCAGGCCCACTTCCAGCGTGATAGGGACCAGATGAGCAGGGAAGAAGAGGAGGAGTATGAGCAGGCATGTGAGGACAGCATGTTTAGAATACACATCTTGGACAAGCGCCTGAAGAGGCATGAAGAGGCCGCGTTGCAGAGCTACTATGAACTAGATAACAAGCTGCGGCATGATCCACGTCTGGCAGTCTTGATGCTATAGTTGTTTGCAAAGATGGGATACTTAAAGCACTCTCTGAGGCCCAATTGCCATTGTTATTACAAGCATGGTTGGAATGAAACAAAGTACACAAAGGTACAGAATGCCTTGCGTTTGTCTTTTTACTAAACAGTACGCTCATTGACATCAATGCTGGAAATACTTGGGTTTGAAAACCGTGGTACACTTGAGACTGTGCATATGCAAATTCACAGCAGCTCAAACGTTCACGTCAGAATGTGACTCAAAGCAAGATGGCATCACAGCCAGAATTCAACAATCTGCAATGGCATTCAGTTGCATCTGTTGATTCATACCCATGCCAAAGGGCAGTGTTTGTGAAAAGTTGCTGAGAGAACTGTGCACACACTGCATCATCATCCAAGATTCCAACAGCTGAACTACAATGATGGCGCATGTACGCGCGTAGACCACTAGGAATAAAATGGCTACAATGTCATGCTCCAGGTCAAGCAAACGTCATCAGGACGTGCCAATAATTGACCAGACACTATTTCAGCAGCCTGACTTGCACAAGTGACCAATCATGAACCTGGTGTTATGTTCATCCTTGCCCGAGACTTTCATGAGATGAGCTACAACAGTTCATCTAGGTTAAAATCATCACTGTCGGCACCAGTGAAGGGAAGACTCATTGGCAGAGGCAGCTCATCCTCTGCATGTGATGAGCCTGTGAATGGGATGACAAAGGGCGCTGACATCTCGCCCACAATCCCTCCAACAGCAAGTTCTGCAGGCAGCTCAGTGCCTGTGATGTCCTCCAGGCTCAGGCTGCTGTTTGGTACCATTTCAGCAGTGGAGGGGCTGACATTTGTGGCAAATGAGAATGCCGTTGGCTGCATGGGGCAGGGCGACAGGGCCTGGGGCACCTCCTCTGCATGCCCTGGGGCAGTTGATGGATCCCAGGACAGTGACTCTGCTGCAGTCCATGAGTCAAAGGATGGCTCAGATGGCAAGTCAGCTGCTACTGACTCTGTGGAAGAGGGCAGGGCAAAGGGCACTTCTGCTGCTGGCCCTGGAGCATCTGAAGACAGACTCTCGGCAGGCTCCAGGTGAGGTGCTTGGGGCAGGTCTGACAAGGGCCCTTCTGCATCCTCATTGACTTCAGAAGAAGCCAGCTCCTCTTGCCTCACCATATCAAAGAGCACTTCCACATCGATGCCCTCTCTCTGAACCAAGCTAGACAGGACGTACACCTGCACAATGACAGCTCCTTCAGTGGTGAGCGACCATGAAATGGCTGAGAGAACAAGTGTAACTCCTGCTGTGGACATTGAGTGGTCCCGTGTGATGTTCAGTCCTGGTCCTTGCACCTGGGGGCCCTTCAGGCAACAAACAACAAGGCAGAGATCTACACAGGCAGAAGTGTACTTTACTAATTTTGACATTTTGCAACATGGTCTGTTTCATTGTCCTGATGAACTCTTGCATGATTGGCGATTGGTCCTAGCTGCCCCCTAAGATCATGTACTCATTTAGATAGGTTGGTTGGTTGGTTGGTTGGTTGGTTGGTTGGTTGGTTGGTTGGTTGGTTGGTTGGTTGGTTGTTTGGTTGGTTGGTTGGTTGGTTGGTTGGTTGGTTGGTTGGTTGGTTGGTCGATTGATCGACTGACTGATTGACTGATTGACTGACTGATGATCGATTGATTGATTGACTGATAAATTGACTGATAAATCGGTTGACAACTGACAATGCAACAACATGGCATGGACGTTTGACTCAACGACTTGTGCTTGTCACAAATGGCGGTATTGCATTGCTCACCTTCCATTCAGACAGGCCAAGCAGTGTGTGGGCCACCTCCAACTCTGACTCCTCCTCTTCCTCTGATTGACTCTGCACCAGGCATGCCATCAGTGACAACCTCTGCATAACTTATGTTAAACCATGCTATGTTGAACCACCACATTTCCAGCACAACATGTTGAACATGCAAAGCAAGAATGAACTGACTATCAGTACTGCCCAAATCTGTTTTTCTGCCTGCAGGCTTGCACAAAACTCAAGCATGCACAAAATGCAAGCATGCTATGGTGGCGGGCCATCATCAATTGCATGCAAGCTATACCTCATCTCTGTGCATACCTATGTCAGAGCAATGTCTGTGACATACATGATCATGTGTCATGAAGCCAACCTGCTGCTGACTGCTTGCGTCAAAAGTGCGCAGTAGCTGCAGATCCTGTCTCAGAGCCATCACCTCAGCCTTGTCCAGTGTGGCAGCTTCCTGAGCAGCTGCCAGATCTCCCATCAAGGCTGCATGCTCCTGCAAAACGGTCTTAGAACGTTCAGCTTCTACAAATTATCCATCACGAGATCTCTGATGCAGCCGACATCTGCTGCTCAAAGCAAACAGCTTGACAATGGTAGTAATGCAGCAGCAGTGTTTATGCTTCAGGTATATCAAGGCTCTGCTGTGTTGTTGCATGCGGATTGTAACTTTCAGCAGGACAGAGGATAGCAGAACAACATTCAGCAAGAGCAAAAGCAACAGCAATAGCAACAGCAATAGCAACAGCAAGATCGGCCACAGGAACAGCAAGATCAGCAGTAGCAACAGTTCTACCACCTAGAACATTAGAGCCTACTCACCTCTGACTTAGCAGCAAGCAGCTGAGCATGCTGCTGAGCCTGCTGCTGAGCCTGCTGGTCCCGGATGCTGGCCTCTGCTGCTGCAACTTCAGACTGTGCTTGCTGCATATACCTTGACTCTGCCTCTGCCCTGTCAGCCCTGAGCAGCTGCTCCTGAAGCTGCACCCTCAGCTCAGTCTGCGCAGTGCTCATGGACTCAACTTGCTGAGCCAGCTTGGCATTCTCCTTGCTCAGCTGCTTGCTGTGATGAGCTTGGTCAGACTGAGCGCCCAACAGAGCTGCGTTCTGCTGAGTCAAACTGGCGTTTTGGGCAGTGAGAGCCTCATGCTGCTGAGCGAGTACCGAGTTCTCAGCTAGCAAGGACTGAATGGCTTCTTGCATTTCTTCAGTTGCGTGCTGCTGATGCTCAGTACGCTGACTCAGCTGAGCCAGCTCGCCCTTGAGCTCTTGAGTCTGCAGCTGTGCAGTTGAAGACGCCGTCCTCTCAGCACGCAACTCCTGCCGCAGCTCATTGACAGCATGCGTGAGGTGGTCAGCTTGCTGCTGTGTCTCTTGCTTGCCTGAATGCAGGCACTGCATCTGCTGCCTCATCTCCTGCATCTCAGACAGCAGCTGCTGCACCTGCCGAGTCAGCTGCTGGTGTTCAAGGTCCACAGGCTGTGACTGCTGCTGTGCATGCCTTGCCACACTGCCACGCTTAGCCCTGATCTGCCAGCCAGTGCCAGAGCACTCATCTTCAGGCCGTGCAGATGTGCCTTCAGCAGGGACTAATGCAGCAGCTGCAGAGGAAGCTGCTGTCCGTCTGTGGTAAGTGGACTTTGCCAAAAGCCTCTCCACAAACGAAAGATGCTTCTCAGGCTGGTTCTGCCTTGGCGAGGGTGAATCACCTTCCTGCTGACTGGACAGTGACTGGATGGATGAGTCACTGCTGCTTGACTCAGCAGCGCTGCCACAGGAGGCAGGCACCATGACGAGGGACCGGACGTGCTGCTGCAAAGCGGCCTTGTCCTTGTTCAAACCAGCAACAGCCGTTGCAAGGCCTTTGAGCCTACCCTCGAGGTTATGGGTGGTGGCATCTGCCCTCTGAGCCCACAGGATGGCCTCCTCCCTCTCAGCCAAGGCAATGTCCATATCTGTCAGAAACAGCACACTGCTAAGTCACTGCTACAGTCTGTGTATTCCCTTGCTGCAGTTGCATCACATCTGTCAGAAACAGCACACTGCTAAGTCACTGCTCCAGTCTGTGTGTCAATTTGCTGCACTTGCATCATATCAGCTTGTGTATGGCAATGCATGAGTTCCATGGGGAGAAGCAGGCATGCCAGCATGCAGGTGCAGGCAGCAGATGGGCTCTTGCCTTATGCACAACCAGATCTGCGTGCATTGATTGTACTCAACAAAGAAGGCCAGAGCATGAAACAGATGGCATTGGATGGCGTGGAAGCTGAATGGGAGCGGATCATCTCTGCAGATCACAGAAGGGGGCGGGGGAGGGGGAAGTGGGGTGTAGCAGAAAGCCCTGGGGGTCTGCAGAGGTCAGTGCAGGTGGGGAAGGGGAAGGGGGGGGGGGTTGTGTAGCAGAAAAGCCCCGGGGTCTGCAGAGGTCAGCGCGGAGGGGAAGGGGGGGGTGTTCACAGCAGAAACGCCCAGGGTCTTCAGAAATTAGTGCGGAGGGGAAGGGGGGGAGCAAGAAGGGGTCAAGGATGACAGAAATAAGGACAGGAGTCAAGAGACTTGTGATTGTATGGACTCAACTGCTGTTTATCATCAGCTCATCAGTAGCAACATACAAGGTGCAGCAAGCTGAGCTCACCATGAGGACCATAGCGGACTTGCTTGCCGCTTTGCAGCCTGGCATTCTGGTCCGGTCGATACCCCACTTCTCTCTCCACAGCCACCTTGCAGGAATCCTCCACCTCAGTCACCCTCTGTCTCATCTGCTCCACCTCCCTTTCTCTGACAGCCTCCCTCTCATGCATGAACTGCAACTGAAGCTGAAGCCTGCTCAGACTCAGTGCAGCCTGAGGCTGCCCCTCAGCACTGTGAGCACTGTTCTCTGCAGACTCAGCAACTGAGCGAGTCACCTCAGGACTCTGAGTGAGCTCAAGGGGGGCTGACTCAGTGGGCTGACAGTCTGCGAGCTGCCTTGCTGGGGGCTGAGTCTCAGAGGGCTGAGTGTCAGAGGGCTGAGTGTCAGAGGAAGCAGCATCTTCAGGCGCAGCTGTTGTCACTGCTTGCGCTGTGGCTGCAAAAGCACTGTCAGTGCTTGAGGTGCCAGGCAGAGGAGCTGATGAGGCTGGTGTGATGTCAGCTGCCACACCACTGTCATCAGGCTCCACCAGCTGTACAGCTGCAACTCTGACATGAGCGGTGCAAGCTGCTGCCATGTCAGCGTCTGTGCTGCCTGCCTCTGCAGTGTCACCAGACAAATTGGGAGCCTCTGCATCATCAGCACCCTCTGCTTTGTCAGTCTCTGCACTGTCAGGTTCTGCTGGCTGAGCCTGTGTCATGTGTGCGTCTGCACCTTCATCCTGTGCATCCTGAACATCTGCACCTTGAGCATCTGCACTGTACGCTGCAGCGCTGTGCGCATGTGCGTCTGCATCCTGAGCAGCATCTGTGCAAAGTGCGTGTGAACTGTGACCCTGTGCCGCCTGACCCTCTGCATTCTGTGCCTCTGCACTGTGGGCGTCTGCACTGTATGCCACTGCAGTGCTGCATCCCTCAGCAGTAGGTGGGCTGACATTCAGGTCAGAGTGTGGCAGGAGTTGCATGCTGGATGCACTGCTGCCATGAATGGCTCCATCAGACTGACAGACAGAGCCTGATCCAGCTGCCATAGTTACCACAGCTGTAGGGCTGATGCCTGATGACTCAGCAGTGGCATGTAATGGGGCACTGAATGAGTCATGCACATTGGCAGGAGCCGCCTCTGAAGCAGCCATAGCTGGATCAGCAGGCTGTGACGCACCATCACTCAGAGCAAGGAACTCTGCTACTGCTGCTGTAATGAGCTCATCTATTAGCTGGGCCAGCGCCTGGTCTATCGTCTCCTCGAGATCAGCGCCTGCTGCTTCCTCCAGAGCTGAGTCAGACAGCATGGGCTCACACCCCTCCCATGTGACTGCAGGTACCGGTGATGCTGACTCACTGCCCTCAATGACTGAATCTGCGCTCAGATCTGCACCCTCTGTGGCGTCAGCAGCTGCTTCCTGAATTGCACTGGCTGAGTCATCTGCAGCAGTAGCTCTATCTGTCGCTGAGGCATGAGCTGCTGGTACCAACGCACACTCAGAGGAGACCTGGGATGAGTCACCACTGGCTGCTTCTGGGGCTGTCTGGCAGTGATTACCAGCATGTGAGGCCCCTACGCCTGCTGGCTCACTGGCAGCTGACAGGGCTGCTGTCTGCTGGATCTCAGGGGGCAGTTGATGAGCTGCCCTCTCATGGTACCACCGCATGAAGCTGTCGTGGTACCTTGTCATGCTGTAGCGGTAGACTGGGATGCAGACGCCGCATTCCGACAACCAGGCTTCAATCTGCAGAACAGCAGCAGCCTAGAATCAGCATCTGGCAGTCATATAGCAGGCACATGTCTTGCAATTGGGGTTCTTATTTTGCGACCTTCTCTGTTTTGAATCAGTGTTGTGTCTATCAATGAGTCATGATTCAATCTGCTTCAGGCAGCAGGACAGTATTCCACACCTTTTCCTGTGAGTTATCATATTGCTGCCTCCAAGTGGCTGTAATGTGGGGGCAAGGAACATTGCACTGCTGCTGCTGCTGCATTCCTCCATCCATTGATTCATTTATTCTTTCACTGGTTTGTTCATTTGTACATTTTTTCAATTGTTCATTCATGCATCCATTTATCAATCCATCCATCCATCCATCCATCCATCCCCTCACTCACATGCTCGCTTGCTCACTCATTCACCCACTCACTCACCCACCCACTCACTCGCTTGTTCATGCACCCACACACTCACTCACTGACTCATTCACTCACTCACTTGTCCCTCCACAAACCTGCTCAATCACTCACTCACTTGTCCCTCCACAAACGCGCCCAGTCACTCACTCTTTCATTCACACACCCACCCATCCACCAACTCACTCACTCACTCACTCACTCACTCACTCACTCACTCACTCACTCACTCACTCACTCACTCACTCACTCACTCACTCACTCACTCACGCACTCACTCACTCACTCACTCACTCACTCACTCACTCACTCACTCACTCACTCACTCACTCGCTCACTTGCTCACTCACTCCCTAATTCATTCACTCAGTTTTGCAAGATGATTCTTCCCTGAGAATCAGGTACATACAGTCCTAGGTCTGCTGTAACGTAACATGTTTATGATGACGATTACTGCAGCCATGCGAACACAACATGCACTTTGCCATATGAAAGCACCACACAGGTATATGCAATTACTGAAAGATGACTATGCTCACAATATCCACCCACAGGCACAGATACAAAGCAAGCCAGCTGCTGCCCAAGACCAAGTTGTATTCAGACAATGATGCAATTTGGTCTCAAGTGTATCTCTGTGTCAAATGTATTATATTGAGACAAGAGACAACAATACATTTGGGCCCAAGTTGCGAAGAGGCTCACACCTGATGCTCAGAACAGCCCTCTTCTCTATACTGCTGAGCCAGAAATGCACAGTCTGCCAAGCTCCAACCCTGGGCGTATACCTTCTGCATGGCCTCCTTCAGCTGCACCTGCATGACCTCATCTGTAGCCCCTGTACAGCATCAGATTCAGCATGTCAATTTTCATTCATTCCATCAGCTCTCATAACAATATGTGAACACCTAAGTGCGCGACTGTACCAAGCCCAAACCATTGTGGAATTGAATTAATCAGGTCGATGTCACAGTGTGCATTGATGATGGTAGAATTCCCGATGGGCAGTACTACTAACAGGCACCACTGCTTCAGAGGTCAACTTTTTGCATGTTCTTGTGTTCTGCACCCAAGCTCGCTGCCATGGCTGTACACACCTTCATTTGCAAGCTAGATCACATCATCAGGACATGTTTCTCTAGCACAGCAGGTATTAAGCTGTCAACACAGACAAGCTGCCTACAAGACAAGGAGTGTGTCACCTCTTGTGGCAGCCGTCTCCGTGTGATTCAGCACATGCTCAACACCATTTGGCACTGCCCCATGGACACACTGCAGGTGACCATGCTGCTGCTGCTGAGCCTCAGGCACCTGAGTGTTGCAAACCACAGTAAGCACCATGTTGAATTCTGTTCAACCAACATTGACAAAGACTCATACTGCACAGCAACCCCAACACGGATCATGACAAGTTCTGAAAGCAGCATCTGAATGATAGGTGCTGAAGACTTAGACATGATACAAGAAGGCTCAGGTGTCAGCAAAGGAAAGGGTGTTCAAAATGTTGCAGATGATACGTTGCTCTTTTACATGAGTCTAAGCCAACAAGGCAATTTGGCAAGTGATGTGGAGATGTTTACAAGCTGTGAAGGTCCTTACCTGGATGGTGAGTGTGCCATCAAGTGTGCTGGGAGGTCCTGTCTGCCCTGCCAATGATTGGATTGCCCCTAGGGCTATCTCCCGTTCTTCCTCCGCTTCAACACGTGCTGCTTGTGATGCCGCCCATGCCTCTGCTTCTTCAGCAGGTCCCTCCAGAGTTGGTGCCTCTGTTGCGCTGAACCCTTGCTCTTCTTCTGCAGCATTTCCCTCTTCTGCTGCAGCTTGCCCCACCCCAGCGTGTCTCTCTACTGCTTCTAGGGCCCCCCCTGCAGCCTGTCCCTCCATAACATGTTCCACTGGCACTGCAAGCTGCTGCACTTCCGCTTCAGTTTGCTGCTCCTCTTCATCAAACAGCTCATGTTCACTCTCAAGCTGACCAGCATCCACTGCCTGTCTATCCCGGTCGGCCTGTATCTGGTCCAAGTGCAGGGCAGCTGCTGCCTCTGTAGCGCGAGGGGCAATGCAATCCAGCATTGACATCTGTGATGCATCCTGGGCTGGGGTGTTATCCCCAGCTGCATCAATCACCAGCAAGGGACAGACAGCCGCTCTATCCTGAGGCATCATCCCTGATGCGCCACCCCTTCTTACTAACAGCCTTGATGATACGCCTCTTGGAGGCATACCTCCATGCGCATTGTGATGAGGAAACAGTGTGGATCCTTGGTTGCGGCTGAAGGTCCTATCAGAGGCATCTTTGCTGGCATTCACAGCAGATGCTTGACTAATCTGACCAGTCATGACGCCATTTGCCACGTGAGGTGTCCTCAAGGGCGCACGGCTGTCGCCAGATACCAAAGGGTGGGTTGGGTCACTCTGGCGTGTTGACTCAGCATGCACAGCTTTTGGTGGTGCGAGCTGTGGAATGAAGCGTTGAGGAGTGTTGCTGCCCAGTCCTGTATATCTGCCTTGAGGGGCAACCGGCACAAAGACTGCCCTGTTGGCAACCTGCATGTCAATACAAGGCTTGTCAGTACTGCAAAATGGTCAGGAAAAGCGCAATCATTGCCTCAGAGCATGAGCCACAGGTTGGTGCAGTCAACAGCAATGTCTTCTTTGCCTACTGTGCATAAAATGATGCATAAGATGCCATATTGTGTGTTTGGCCAGGAGATGTAAAACAGGTGTCTAGGCAAGAGTTGCTTTGAAGCTGCAAGAGGCTTTTTTTGCTGGAACGCAGGATTTTGCATGGTGGCTCTGCAGCTTCCACAAGTTGTACAGGCCTCAATGCAAAAAGGCACAAGTTGTACCTGTCCAGATGCTGACACAATTGGTGGGGCATGGCGAGCTGCCAAGCTTGTGCTGGGAAAGCTGGCCCTTGTGCTGCTGCTGGTGCTGCTGCTGGTGCTGCTGCTGGTGCCTGCTGAGGCGCTTGCTAGGCCTGTGGAAGACCTGTAACACCAACAAGGTGTGTCTTAATGCACACTTGCATACTGCCTGGACACTGCCAATGCTGACCTGTGCTAACAATATGTAAGTTGTTTGTTACTTTACGGGTCTACAGGCGGACAGGCACGCCAAAGACGACAATGTTGGCTGCTTGTCAGTCAGTTCCAATACCGCATCTTGGTGTTGCACAGATACACCCAAGATCTGGATGAATTCAGCACTTAAATGGACAAGCATGGGCACGTTTTTCAAAAGAGCAGACATGTGACGTGACAGTGACCAGCATAGAAGTGATGCATGCAACAGCAGCAATCTGACAGCTTACCTAAGCAAAGCAGGTGGTGGCGGTGGCGGGGCCTTTTTCACAAGCGTCTCATATGCTCTATAGCTATGATATGGCTGGCCCACCTGAAGGCATCACAAACCCTCTTAGCTTCGAGACATGCTAATGTGTGCCATGAGTCAAGCTGCCCTACATATGTACAACAACATACGGAATGCTTTCAAGCTTATAGTGTAGGCTAATTAAGCTGACAATGGTGGCTGCAGGTATTGACACCAGTTGACAAACGCACACTCAGGAGAGGGTGGGTTTCTGCAGGCAAGACATGATGTCTTACTGAACAAGTCATAGCATCCTGACAGAGAAACCATTAATTTGCTCATCAGCTGTCCTGGGTTGTAAAGCAAAGCTCACCATTTCTATATAGTCCGCATGGCTTTGCAGACTCCTGCTGGGACTGTTCAAGACCGCTGCTGAAGCATCGTGAGCCCTCTCTCTCACTCGCTGCAGCATACACCAGGAATCATCAGTGTTGGTTCGAGAGCAGACCTCGATGCAACCATTGTGATGTGACATCGCTCAGAACAGTTCACAGTGTTGCCACAACAGGTGAGCATGCAGTAAGGCCATGAGGCAACTTTGCAATCTATTCATCAAGTGAAGAGTGCTTGAAAGATCCCGTTATAGCACAGCAACGCATGGTGCTGAAATGGAACAGAACTGTTGCATATACATCTGCTTTGAACATAGGATTGCCACTGCAGGCTTTGGCTCACCTTGATACCCCAACGAAGACTGCTAGAGATGCTGTTGGGTTCAGCGGGGAGACTCATGGCGTGCAAGTTCACATAGTCGCGCTGTGCGCCTCACAGTTTCATCAGCGATGCAAAAGCACATACAGCCATCTCCGCGAACGAGCTTGGCTTCATGTGCGTCAGGCCAACAAACTGCTTGTCGCTGTTGACCTAATATGGCGGATTCTAAATCAGAGTCAACTGCAGTTCAGTCAAGCGTGCAGCCAATCTCAATGAGGTTAGACCTTTGTCAACTGCCGCGCCTAACTGTATTGTCAGCAGCTCTTGTACAACCATGTCAAGTTGGAACATGTCTGCAGTGCTAGGTCACTGCCTGAGCTCTCCTGCAAATGCTTCAGAGGGATATACAGCACTGCTTCTTTCCTCTACACTTTTCGGATTTCCAACCTTGCATACTGCAGATGTAGCCTAGCAACGATTATTGATAATTTGTCTGGGAAGCTACAAAACGCTATTGGGAAAGTTTTCGAGAAAGTCAATCAACACGCTGTTAGGGTGATCCTGCTTGTAGACAGTGCTTCATGGAACTACCACCTTGTTCAGTCTCTTCAATACTGTCATGCTGCAGACCAGGCAACACAATAGTCAATGAAAAGCGACAGGAGTAAAGGTATACAAACTAGTATGACAGTCCAAATCAAGCATTTACAAGTAAAAACTGCCAAATTTTGGCAGCACTGTCGGAAGCGCTAACTTTACCAGCAACACACAGATACTGACATGCCCATAATTCTGTTCAAAACTAGACAGCAACGCACACCTGCAACTTATGTGCATACGAGCAGCCACAACAATGCTGCTACTTGCTACAAGAACTTGTCAACAGTGCACACGTGCCAATGCTTGAGACGCATCCTGACAATCACTTACTCATTACTCAACAACAAAGGCAACTTGATCCAATGCAGCAGTGACATTTAGCATCAGAATTTGCCACACACCAATGCCTCAGCCCAAAAGCTGCGTAAGAACTAAAACCTGTACACCTCACTTCATAACAGCAGTATATGTTTGCAGTGCTCATCCATTCACAATAACAACCTGCCAGCTGTTGTTGAAAACCTTGCATCAGGCCCAGTCGTTTTGTCCCACTTACACCTGTCTGGACAAGTCACTGACTGTACTGCTGGATCTTTGCTGATGTGTCATACTTGTACTGTCACGGCGCAATTTTAAGCGGCCAGTACAACGGTCAAAGAAGCTGCTCAGCTTGTCATGCAAGCCAGCCGACTCAGGGTCTTTGATGGGCAGTGCTTGAGCCTCTTCTTCTGAGATGTCCTGCAGGGTTTTGGTGATGAGGGTAAGCAGGTGGCCCCTCTCATGAGAGTTGCTCTCCTGCCAAGCCGCCATGAGAGAACCTTCAGACACACACAGGCAGCAAGTGTCAAGCTGAGGGGACCAGCGTAGCTTTAAGCAAGCCATCTTTGAACCTTGCACCCAGTGTTGTACTGTGCTGTGCAGCTGTCTGTTTGCATCTGCAAAGCCCAAAGCTCCACCGGACGGTGCTTTTAAAATCACAGCACAGCACAGCACAGCACAGCGCAGCTCAGCATGGCACAGCGCAGCTCAGCACAGCGTGATACAGCATGGCTCAGCACAGCATGGCAGATTGCGGGAAATGACAGTTGAGGACATGAAGCTGACCTGGGGGCTCTGGCGCACCCGGAACAGCGCGCAGAACCTGCCTTTGTAACACTGTGTTCACACTGCGAAATGCCAGCAGCATGACAGCACAGCGCACGCTCTCAAACTTGTCCTTCCAGACTCCTTTCTTCCTGCCCAGGCTGTCAGTGCCGGCCCTCACAGCCAAGAAACCATCCCAGCGCCTCAAGCAGCGCGCAGTGATGTCCTTTGCAATCTTCTTGACTTCCTTGGATGGGTACTCAGCCTGAAACATCCCAAGATGCATGCTTGTCTGAACATCTCATGTTGCAATCTGTGTTAAGCCATCCTCTGCAAAAGACCTATGGAGCATGCCATGCAACATAATTGCAACAGACGAGCAGTTGTCTCATGACAGAGCAACAACACTGTATCAAGTGTCAGCATGAATCGTCGTCTCTTTTCATTCTCTCTTAGCATGAACTTGCCTGGAACAACAATGCCATCAGGATCAATGCATGCACAGTGCATACCTGTTCAGGGCTGTTGTGAGGATCTGGGTTGCGTGCAGCATCAAGTAGGCCTACACCTTGCTGTTCAGATGCTGACCGGCCCAGCATTGACACTGATGCCGCCCTTCCCAGGCTGGAGGCTATGTCTGACACTGGCACAGAGTCTCTGCGTGATACTTCTGTCATCTCAACTTGTCCACTTGCATCAGACTGAGGGAAGGATGCACTATCAAAGGGAAGCTTGACGGCTGGCGATGCAAAGGGTGTTGCCATCAATGGAAGACTTGGTTGACTGGTTGAGCTGATGAGCGTGGCGTTGCTGTCAGTCATGTCTGCAACCGTGACATGTCGCACCACGCCAGAAAGAACCATCTGTTTCTCTTCTCTGTGGGAGAATGTGATGGAAGCCCACAGGATGATGGCGAGTGTCGGGCCCACAATGCTGCCAACAACAGCTGCAATCTTGCCTGCACACAAGGGGTAAGCTGAAACCACTTTGCTACCTAGTCCTGAGCTTGCCTGTTCCCACCTTCACTGAAGCACTGCCTCATTCACCCCATAAGCATGTTACCCAGGCGTTGGAGTACTTACCCATGCACAGCAATGTTGTCATGTACGCATGATGCACCACGCCATCTCATTTTAACAAACAACAGCCTCGCTGATTTTGTCTTATATCTATGATGCAACATGGCATCGCTTTGTATGTGTAGGGACATGCTCAATGCGCATATGTAATGCCATAAAGGTGTGGCGCACCAGCATTGCTGTTAGCAGCATTGTTGATGCCACTGGTCAGGTCAGGGGCTGGCAAAGCTGGTGGGGCAGCTGCTGGCGGAGCTGCTGCAGCAATTGCCTCAGTAGATGCTATTGCCACTTCTGCTGCTGATGGTAACAGAGCATTGTTGGTTGTGCCAAATATGCTCAAGGTTTGAGTACCTGCAGAAGCACTGAAGCCTTCATGTAATGGCAGAACAGACTAGGACATTGCAGTTACAAAGGGTGCACTAGGCAGCAAGATGGTTGCACTGTTATGCTGGACAGATTCTGTCATGAATGATGTGACATACAGCAATGCATGAATTGTGGATCTGCACTGTAGCTGTGTGGGTTGTTGACTTATGTGACATTGCATGGTATGTTTACACAATCGATATTGTGGCCTTACTTTTGTTCCAGCAGGTGCCAATGTTGCTCACGCCGCTTCCTTGAATCAGTGCTGTTCTACCATAGTTGGTGGCTGTAGGAAGCCACTGCGGACTATCTGTGCTGCAGAAGTATGCACTTGGGTCGTAGCAGCCCAACAGATTATTGCGCTGAGCAGTCACATTGACGTAGCTCAGAGTGGGGCAGGCACAAGGCTGGTCTGGATTCTTGGGGCAAAGCACTGAGAATTCCCCTGTGTATGTGGTAAGTAGACATAATATCAGCACGATGGATGGGGCAAGACGCAACTGCTACTCGATTCGTTAATGCCGCCAGCAGTCGCCTTACCAACTTGTAGACACCAAGAATCGCTAGCCAGCCCCAAAGTTGTATAGTTGACTGTTGTCGTCGAAGTTATGCAAGATACGCTCTGTTGCAAAGCTCGACCACCTCTTTGAGCAGAGCTTTGACATTTTGTGCTTCCAGCACCTGAATGTGCAGGACCACAGTGAAAGCAGCGAAGCAGTTGACGACGAGCTGTTAATAACTTATAGTTCTGCTAAAGTCGAAACACGGCAATGCTGGGTGTCGAGAAAGTGTTGGTGACTTACTCATAATGATTTCCAGCATGCTCACGGCGACGACCAATGCCCGGGTCATTGAAGGCCGGCAGCGGAGTCTGGAGTAGCCGACGATGAAGCTGACACCTGTTTGGACTACAGACGCGCGGACCGAACAGGCGCGTTTCAATACGATACATGTAGCACATCGCCGTTCGTGACAAGTGCCGAGACCTTCCGTGTTAGACTTCTCACGAGTGACAGGGGTTGCTGGTCTTGGATCAATCGACAACCGAGCTATCAACTGTCACCAACTGTTGAACGCCAACATGGTGCACACATACGCACGCACGTACGCACGCACGCACGCAAGCTGCAACAGGCAGTAGGCAACAGGCAATTACTTTGCTGATATAGGTATAACCACTGACACAACCTCCAATATCAGCTCTACATGCGTTGTGCTTGCGCTCGTGGCCGGCCGTAAGGACTGTCAGCCTCGCCCTAACAGTCAGTAACAGACGTCACAGCAGCTTCTCAGTCAGCGACTTTACTCTCCGTGACTGTAAAAATAGCCTCCGAGATGCATTTCAATGCATTGCGCAGCCTAACAAAACTTTGCTTGACTGTCAGATGTAATACTCCTATGATCCAGGCACTTTACCAAGCTCTGCAAATTAGTGTATCCTTGGGAAAGTGTATCTGAGATCCAATCTATCAAGGGAACAGGCAATAGCTGAGTTCGACAGGGGTCTCAAAACAGGTAGAAAGCCTGTAATTTGGGCAGAGCGTCACAGTCAGATGCGGGTAGTGCAGCAGGAGATAATCAGCGTAAAGGCAGAGATACAAGGACTCGAGCAGGAGCTAGCTGCAGCAGAGCAGGCAGGGAGTGGAGCCAAAGTGGACAGCCTGCGCAAAAAAGTCAGCAGTCTGCGCGAGAAGGTGATCAGTCTGCGCGAGAAGGTGATCAGTCTGCGCGAGAAGCAGACCATTCTCCTTCGAGCCCAATTATCAGGTCAGCACTGCTTGCTATGCTAGAACTGGGTAGAGTTGCAAACATTTGTATGCGCACGTCGTGCGACGGATCAGTCCCCACACTGTGGTGTCCCCTCCCCATGAGGAAGCATGAATCTGCTGGGAGGAGACAGGCTGCACTTTGAATGCACAGGTCAATCCTTTCGTGAGCCCGAGCGCCCACTTCTCACCTGTGCTGCCTCCTCGCTGCTGCTCAGCAACCGCTTTTCTGGCAGATATTGTCATTGTGCTTTATAAGCAAGCAACTCCAGTTTTCTTTCCAAGAACTGCAGACATCTTCACTTGTCTGCTGCCTCACGCGGATATTGGTGCCTAGTATTGCAACAGGGATGATTTACGCCCATCTCAATGGTACCTAGCTCAAGGGCTGCAGAAAAGATTGATTGCTACTGCACATGCCCAGGTTGCGGTGTTGAGCACATTGCTGCAATCCAACATTGTGGCGCTTTTGTTTTGGTAATCCCCTGCTCCAATGTGTACGAGCATACGACGCCAATTTGCTTTTTGATCTCAATGCTGAGAGTGTGCGCTGCTACAGATGACTCACAAACATTCAGGAGTTGTGAGGAGTTTGAGACGTTCCTCAGGTTGGAGGGAAGTAGCGAGGTGCAGCAATTTGCAAACGCAGTGTGGCAGGCAGGCTATCACTCATGTGCTTACATTGCTCAATCTGGAGCAGAGTTGTGTGCGCAACATGGGCCAGACATAAGACCTTTGCTTGACTTCTGCAGGCTTCGCTCAGGTACATGTCAACTCAGGGGAACTCTCAAGTCACAACAAATGCTTGATACCTGTACTGGACATGTGACTCAATAGCTTGATACACATACCAACAGTGCATACAAGTGCTTGAGCTCTGCAGGGATGATTACGCGCTCCGAACTGCTGGAGTCGAAGCTCCCAGCTCCTGACATGTCTACCAGCCCATCTGGCCTTACTCAAGCTGAGCAGGCCAGACAGAGTCACCCAGAAACAGTCCAAGCTTTCAATGTGGCGCCAGCCGTCCTGGCGAACATAGATGGTCTGCCTGCCACGCCTGAACGCTTCAAACCTTTTGACTATCCGGCCGTCAGCGTAAGCCAGCTGGTCATTTGCGTCCGTATCTTTAGAAATAGTACAGGGTATGCTTTGGCACATTGTATCACTTTTTCAATTTGCCCAGCTATGGTGATGCGCTGCTCTGCATGAAGTTGCACATGTGACCTTCAGTGTACAAAACGTCCACAGAATTTTTGAACCACATGCAGTTGACACCACATGCACTGCATCATATACACCCACCTTTTTTGACATGTGGCTGATTTGCCTGTATTTCCACACTGGTTTGCTTCATTCAGCCATTGCTTACAATCACAGCTTACAAAAATTTGCTGCAGTGCCAGGTAGTCAAGTTTCTGTTGTGCCCTTGCAGTTGGCAGCACAGGAGATGTGGGACAGCGTTGTGGCTGAGTCAGCAAATAGTTTGCTCAATTTCAGACTTTACTCCCAGGAAAATGATGGGCAGGCAGGCGTCAGTGCTCAGTGGCATGCTCAGGAATACACCATACAGACATATTCAGATGCGGTAATGCTCTGTGTACAGCTCTCTGCATGCATTGTGCTCTTACATATTGGCTGTAACAGACCAGACACAGTATAAGAACGTGAGAATTAGACTGTTATATGTCTAGTGAGCGGGTCCCCTCAGCTGATCCCCAAGCCAGGTCTGGGATTCACTCCAATGAGACTGAGTCGTTGAATTTGCTCTCAGCCGCTGGTCGTCCGTCTAAGATAAGATTTACACTTTTGTGTGTCTACACACGGCCTAGCTCGGGACTCGCTCTAACTCTACAGTGCAATATCTCAACAGCACGCTACATTTGCCTAGTGCACAGGGTTGGACAGCCCGCAAGGATCCCGTGCGGGGCAGCGCCCTCCCCTGAGACGGCCGAAGGCCGTCTCAGGGCAGCCCTCAGATATATTTGAATTAGGCAGTTCGTTGTGCCCCAGCGTTATTTCTCATCGGTTCTCAGATTCCTCCACCGCGCCTCATGCGAAGTTGGCCTCGGCAAGGGGGGCTGAGTGCTGAGTTGAGATGTCACTCACATGACTAACGCAACAGTTCAAACG